>JAEEGL016435484.1_pt1 | contig 29496 bp, 23 predicted proteins | sample 9134231 | NCBI WGS metagenome assembly JAEEGL01 (sample SAMN16246548, study PRJNA631951) | gut metagenome | biome: gut microbiome; feature: rumen; material: fiber-attached | host: Bos | place: Iran: Karaj | collected 2018-10
TCTTGAGATGGCTGCTACTAAGGGCGTATACCACAAGAACAACGTCGCAAACAAGACTTCTAAGATGGCTAAGGCTGTTAACAAGATGGCTTAAGCTTTTGCGAGAACATTTCAGCCCCTCGGGATTTCCCCGGGGGGCTTTGTTTTTTGCCCTGTTTTCTGATAGAATCGATAAATGTGGGTTTTGAATAGAGATTAAAGAGGTATTTATGGACAAGAGTCTTATCAGAAATTTTTGCATAGTTGCTCATATCGATCACGGTAAGTCCACACTTGCCGATCGTATCATAGAGAAAACGGGACTTCTTACCGCAAGAGAAATGCAGGAGCAGGTCCTTGATAACATGGAACTTGAGAGGGAGAGAGGAATCACCATCAAGTCCCAGGCGGTTCGTACCGTATATAAGGCTAATGATGGCAAAGAGTACATCTTTAACCTCATCGACACTCCGGGCCATGTAGACTTTAACTATGAGGTTTCAAGAAGCCTTGCTGCCTGCGACGGAGCAATCCTTGTAGTAGATGCGGCTCAGGGCGTTGAGGCTCAGACTCTTGCCAATGTATATCTGGCACTTGACCATAATCTTGATGTATTTCCGGTCATCAATAAGATCGATCTTCCCAGTGCGGAGCCTCAGAGAGTTAAGGACGAGATTGAGGATGTTATAGGAATCGAAGCTCAGGATGCTCCTCTTATCTCTGCCAAGAACGGTATCGGTATAGATGAGGTTCTTGAGGCGATTGTTAATAAGATTCCGGCACCCTCAGGAGATGAAACCGCGCCTCTTCAGGCACTTATCTTTGACTCACTTTATGATTCGTATAAGGGCGTAATCGTATTTGTACGAGTGATGAACGGTACCGTTAAAAAAGGTACCAAGATCAAGATGATGGCTACCGGAGCTTCCGAGGAAGTTGTTGAAGTAGGTATTTTCGGTGCCGGAAGATTCATTCCCTGCGAAGAGCTTTCAGCCGGAATGGTAGGTTATATCACCGCGTCTATCAAGACTCTTTCCGAGACTGAAGTCGGTGATACGGTAACGGAAGCAGATAACCCTTGTGCCGAGCCTCTTCCCGGATATAAGAAGGTTCAGCCCGTTGTATATTGCGGTGTATATCCTGCGGACAGTGCAAAGTATGAAGATCTGAAGGAAGCTCTCGAGAAGCTTCAGCTTAATGATGCCTCTCTTTTCTATGAGCCTGAAACATCACTTGCTTTGGGCTTCGGTTTCAGATGCGGATTCCTGGGACTTCTTCACCTTGATATCATTCAGGAAAGACTGGAAAGAGAGTATGATCTGGATCTTGTTACCACAGCTCCTTCCGTTGTATATAAAGTTTATAAGACCGATGGAACCGTTATTGACCTGACCAATCCTTCCAATCTCCCCGATCCCAGTGAGATCGAGTATATGGAAGAACCCATTGTTAATGCCGAGATCATGGTTACCAAAGATTTCGTCGGATCCATTATGGAGCTTTGTCAGCAGAGACGCGGACGCTATATCAGCATGGAGTACATCGAAGCCGGAAGAGCACTGATCAAGTACGAACTTCCTTTAAACGAGATCATTTACGATTTCTTCGATGCACTTAAATCAAGATCCAGAGGTTATGCTTCCTTTGACTATGACCTCAAGGGATATGAGAAGAGCTCGCTTGTTAAGCTTGATATTCTCATCAACAAAGAACAGGTGGATGCTCTCAGCTTTATCGTTCATTCCGACTCTGCATATGAAAGAGGACGCAGAATGTGTGAGAAGCTTAAGGATGAGATTCCCAGGCATCTGTTTGAGATTCCCATTCAGGCTTGTGTCGGCGGAAGAGTAATTGCCCGTGAGACAGTTAAGGCTATGAGAAAAGATGTTCTTGCCAAGTGTTACGGCGGTGATATCACACGTAAGAAAAAGCTTCTTGAAAAGCAAAAAGAAGGTAAGAAGCGTATGAGACAGGTGGGTAGCGTAGAGATACCGCAGTCCGCATTCATGAGTGTGCTTAAACTTGATGATGATAACTGATTATTCCGAGTTATATATTCATATTCCCTTTTGCGTTAAGAAGTGTTTGTATTGTGACTTCTTATCCTTTAGCGCGGATGAGAAGGTTAAGGAAAAGTATATAGATGCTCTGTGTACGGAGCTTATGTTTATAGGAAAAGAGAGGTGCAGCACCTCTCTTTCTTCTGTATTTATCGGGGGTGGAACACCTTCGGTACTTCCTGCGGAACTGATGGTCCGAGTGATGGATTGTGTAAAAGAAAACTTTACTCTTAATCCGGATGCGGAAGTTACTATGGAGTGCAATCCCGGTACCGTTGACGAAGAGAAGATGAAAGCATATTTCGGATGCGGTATAAACCGTGTCAGCTTCGGAATTCAGTCGGTGCATGATGATGAATTGAAGAAGCTCGGAAGAATACATAAGTTCGATGATTTTCTGAGAAGCTATGATGCGGCGGTAAAGGCAGGATTTACCAATATCAACGTGGATCTTATGAGCGATATTCCGGGACAGAGCGTAGAATCCTGGACAGGGACACTTAAGACCATATGTGAACTTAATCCGGCTCCTGCACACATATCCGCTTATTCACTTATCGTTGAAGAAGGTACTCCTTTTGCGGAAATGGCAGAAGACGGTAAACTCGATATCCCCGATGAAGATACCGACAGAGAAATGTATCATATGACATCCCGGATCCTTTCCGATTACGGATATGAGAGATATGAGATTTCAAATTATGCCAAGAAAGGCCGGGAGTGCAGACATAATCTGGGATATTGGACCGGAGCAACTTATTACGGAGCAGGCCTCGGGGCAGCTTCATATTATGGCGGATGCAGGTTTACCAATGCTTCGGAACTACCCGTTTATATGGACGATCCCATCGATTCATTTAAACTGGATGAGAAACTTACAAATGCCGATAAGATGAGCGAGTTTATGATACTCGGACTCAGACTTACAAAGGGCGTTAGTATAACGGAATTTAAAGAGAGATTCAGCAGGAATCCGGCCGATGTTTATGGCAGAGAGATAGAGCGGTTTAAGAAAGAAGGGCTGCTTATTGAAGAGGACAATATGCTTCATCTTACCGAACAGGGACTTGATCTTGCGAATTTCGTAATGCAGGCGTTTATCTGAAAACAAAATTTGAATTTTTATACCCCATGGAATTGATTTTCCATGGGGTGTTTTTATGAGGTTCAAAAATGCCGTTTTTCCGCGTAAATCCTTGCATTCCGAGAAAATAACGCATATAATTAAATAGATTTCTTGTGCGTATAATTATGAGTGGTGAGAGGCGGATGTTTTTTTCCGGAAAGCATAAAAATTCAGGTTCGGGAAACGGCTGGTTGATCGCTTGTATTGCATTTCTTCTGGTAGTGATCGCAGGTATCGTATGGTTAGTCGTTTCATTCAGAAATACTTCTAATTCAAATACCACTTATGAAACAATCGCAGAGGGAACTGAAGCGGGCGAGATAAACACAGATCAGTCAGGCGCTGCACCCGATGAACCCGGTGATTCGCAGTCTGTGGAAGACGAGTCATCTGAAACGGGATCTCAGGGCGGATTATCTCCCGAAGGACTTGCGTTAGCGTCAGGGGATTCGGATACTGAACAAACGGAAGAAATCACGGACGGAAGAAACTTTGAAGCTGTAGAAGAAGCTCCTGTCAAAGGCATCGACTGGGATAAGCTTCATGAAACCAATTCCGATATCTATGCCTGGATAAATGTTCCGGGAACGAGCGTTGATTATCCTATTCTTCAGCATCCTTCGGACAACGGATATTACCTGATGCATAACCTTGACGGTTCATACGGTTATCCCGGAGTTATCTACACAGAGGATTACAACAGTAAGGATTTTACGGATCCAAATACTGTACTCTACGGACACAACATGGATAACACCACAATGTTCTCGACACTGCACAAATTCAGTGATCCCGAGATGGTGGAGAATCCGCATTACATATATGTCTATACCGAAGATGGCAGGACTCTTGTTTATGAGATATTTGCCGCTTACGAATATCCTTCAATACACCTGCTCATCAACTTTGATGTAAAAAACGAATACATATATGACCAGTATTTGAGAAACATCCAAAACATGGATCTTACCAGCACCGATGTAGCCAATATCCGTCATGACATTGAACCTACCGTTAATGACAGGATAATAACTCTTTCGACTTGTACTACAGATCACGACGCTTCCAAGAGATTTCTGGTTGTCGGTGTCTTACTGAATCCTTAACGGAGCGTGCCGTTTTGATAGAAGACAGGATAATAACCGAAAAAAAGAAAGTCAGTATCACGGCCAAGTTTGTCACAACTCTTATCGGAATCGTGCTTGTGATAGCAGGAATCTATGTGGTACTACGAACTGTCGGTAAAAATGATCTCTATGAGCTGAGCTCCGGACTTGAGGGAGCTGTTACAGATCTTGGCGATACGATATCTGACAGCGAACCGGTGCAGATACCGGAAGGACATGTTCTGTATAACGGCAAAGAATATGCTCCAAATTCCGACCTTGTATGTATCCTGGTTATGGGAATAGATACTGAGACGGTTAACGAGATAGGCGGACAGAGCTGGGATGTAGATGAGCTCTCTGTCAATAACGGCGGACAGGCTGATGCACTTTTCCTTATGCTGTTAAATCCCCATACGGAAAAGATTTCGATCGTAAGCATCAACAGAAATACAATGGCTGATGTGGATGTATGGGACTCATCCGGAACCTACAGAGGAATCTATACACAGCAGATTGCACTTCAGCACGGTTACGGAACAGATCAGGTTATGTGCGCAGAGCATCAGGTAAAAGCAGTTTCCAGACTGATGCATAACATACCGATACATGCCTATGCTGCAATCAGCATGGATGCTATACCGGAATTAAATGATGCCATAGGTGGCGTGACTGTTGAAGTTCTTGAAACAATCGTCTATCCCGAATATGATATGGACCTTCACCAGGGTGAGACGGTAACGCTCATGGGCGATAAGGCCTATTGGTATGTAAGACTCAGGGACGAGAATCTTTTTGATTCAAACTCCATGAGATTGGAAAGACAGAAACAGTATCTGACTTCTTTTGCCGCTAAGGCTAAAGAAAGTGCGGGAAGTGATATTTCCGTTGCGATAGATCTGTTTAATATATTGCAGAAATATATGGTGACCGATCTGAACGTAAGCAGTTTTACCTATCTGGCATCAGAAACCGTGGATTACGAATTCAATGTTAAGAATATGTATTCCTTGGAAGGTGAGACGATTCAGGGAACCGACTTCGAAGAGTATTACATCGATGATGACGCTCTTCAGGATCTTATTATTATGCTTTTCTATGAACCCGTGGAATAAAACGATCTAAATGTTATCCCGTCGGGATATACCGACTTAAGTTAAATAATGTTTTACATTGTTTTTTATCAGGAGGAATGAAAATGAAAAAGAAGGTACTGGCTCTTATTTCGGCAGCTGCACTTACTCTGCTCAACTCAATGACGGTTCTTGCTGACAGCCCCACCGTAGGTCAGGCTCAGCTTCCCGTTCCTACTCAGACTGCCATTACTACAGTCAATAATGCTGCAACTCCCGAGCATTATGCAGTTATCACTGCTACCAGCGAAGGATTTAAAGTTACAGCTGTATCTCAGACAACCGCTGATTCAGCTGTAGTTGCAGTTCAGAATCTTGTTCTCAGAGATGTTGCTTCTCTCGGTCTTTTCCTCGGAGATGCTGATCTTGTAACATCAGCTACAACTCAGGGTGCTGTAGTTACCGCTACCGTTCTTTCAACTGTTGATGTTGATCCTACTACCGCAACCAAAGATGCAACAGGTATGTACAATGTAGTGATTTCCAATTCACTTATTGCTGCAGGCGATACCATTGCTATCCTTCACTACAATGAAACCACCAAGACCTGGGAGCTCATTAAGCCCGTTGCTGTTGCTCAGGGTTCTGTAGCATTCCAGACCTCATCTCTTTCACCTATTTCAATAGTTAAAGTCAATACCACCGCAGCAGCTCAGGCACCCAAGACCGGAGTTACCTACGGAGTATCATTTATCATTCTTGCAGCCTTTATCGGTGCAGTCATCTGCTTCAAGAGATATCGCAGGGCATAAAATATAAGTAAATAACCGGGCAGGATTTTTCCTGTCCGGTTATGACTGCATACTATGGCAAATTTTCTGTTTGTTACAACTATCAGCGGGTTTCTCCCGCAGTTTGAATCGGGTGATGCACAGTGTGCCCGGCAGCTTGGATGCAAAGTATTCTATGCGTCCAATTTTGACAACCCCGTTTATGTATTTGACAGAGAAGAACTCGTAAAACAAGGGATAGAACTTCATCAGATTTCTGTTAAGAAAAGCCCCTTGAGCATTAAGGATAATCTTCAAGCTGTTAAATCTCTTAAAGCTCTTATAGACACGGAAGACATAGATATTATTCATTGCCACAATCCTATGGGCGGCGTCACCGCGAGAGTGGCAGCAAGGTATAGCAAAAAGCATCCGTATGTCATATATACCGCACACGGATTTCATTTTTATAAAGGTGCTCCGTTTCTGAATTGGCTGCTCTATTACAGTGCAGAAAAATTTCTGGCGAGATGGACGGATCACATAGTTACGATCAACGCAGAGGATTATAAGAGAGCGCTTCGTTTTAAAGTAAGAGATGAAGACGGCGTAACAAGAATCGGAGGAGTCGGATGCGATTCGGAAAGATTCAAACCTGTTACGGAAATGCGTAATCCCAAGCGAAAAGAAATCGGGATTCCCGAAAATGCTTTTCACATAGTAACTGCTGCGGAGATTAACGATAACAAGAATCAGAAAGTAATCATAGAGGCCCTTGCACGTATGGATGACAAAGATGTTTATTACAGCATCTGCGGCAAAGGACCGAATGAAGAATATTTAAAAGAACTGATAAGAAAGTACGGACTCGAAGACAGAGTAAGACTTCTCGGGTACAGAACAGATATGGAAGAAATACTTCAGACCGCAGATGTATTTGCTTTTCCATCAATACGAGAAGGATTCGGTATTGCGGCAGTTGAAGCACTTTTGTGCGGCGTTCCTCTGATAGCTTCCGATACGAGAGGTGCCCATGAATATGCTAAAGACGGTATCAACTCCATAGTATGTAAAACCGGAAAAGCGGAAGAGTACGCTTTCGCAATAAGGAAGCTCAAAAGTAATCCCGAGCTTCTCAAGAGATTTTCAGATAACTGCAGGGACTCTGCATTTGATTTTACCGATGGTGAAGTCAGGAAGATAATGCGTCCCGTGTATGAAAGAGCCATTCAGCATTGCAGTAAGAAGGTTAAATGATTTCTTCGTGGGGAGGAGAAACGTGAGGAAACCCTTGATCTCGGTAATAATGGGAGTATACAACCAATGGGATATCGAAGCGCTGAAGAGAGCGGTTAATTCCGTTCTTGCTCAGACTGCTTCCGATTTTGAGTTCATTATCTGGGACGACGGCTCCGAACAGTGGGTCTCGGATGAACTCAGAAAACTTTGTGTCTTGGATAAGAGAATAATTCTTGCAGGGCGCGATGAGAATAAAGGACTCGCCTTTTCGCTTAACGAATGCATAAAGCTTGCCAAGGGTAAATACATAGCAAGAATGGATGCAGACGACGAGTGCTTGCCCGAGCGATTTGCAAAACAGGTAGAATTCCTTGAAGCAAATACAGAATACTCCTGGTGCGGAACCTGCGCCGAGCTCTTTGACGAGAAAGGCGTATGGGGATACAGACATATGCCCGAGGTTCCGAATGCGAAAGATTATTACAGATATTCTCCCTACATTCATCCTTCGGTAATGTTTCGCAGAGAAGTGTTTGATAAGAATACCGGATACTTGGAGGAAGAAGAGACATATAAGTGTGAAGATTATGAGATCTTCATGAGACTGATTCAAAAAGGCCTGAAGGGTTATAACATTCAGGAGCCGCTCTTCAGGTATCACGAATCATACGATTCGTACCGCTGTAGAAAGCCTTGCTACAGAGTGAGTGAAGCAAAGGTGAGATTTGAAAACTATCGCAAGATGGGAATTCTGTTCCCGTTCGGATGGATATGTGTACTGAGACCGTTACTCGGATGCATTGTTCCCGGTTTTATTATCGGACTTTGCAAGAGGACAGAAGGAAGAATAGCAAGAGCTGAGAGGGAGAACATTAATGACCGGTTCGATACCGAAGAAAAGATTATCGAAGTATCGGAATTACGTGTCGGCGATTCCCTCATTCGCCCGAAGTACGGACGTCTGTCTTAAAGAAAACAGTGAGATCCTTCCTGAAGACGAAGTTTTCATACATGTATTTGCACCTGTTATATGCTCCTATGTGACATATGTACTTCGAGATGCACAAAGTCGTGGGATTAAAAGGCTTGTGTTCCTTGCCAGGGACGGATATCTGCCTTATAAAGCAGCGATAAATCTCGCGCCTGTTATTGCACCTGAAATAGAGTTGAGTATTATTTCTGTTTCCAGATATGCTCTTAGAAGTGCAGAGTACGGACTGATGGGAAATGAGTGCCTTGATACCGTATGCCTGGGTGCGTTAGATCTTACTTTTGCCAAGATGATGAAAAGGGCGTCTCTGACAGATGAAGAGATTGAGAAGGTTGCAGAGAAGTGCGGAATGAACGGAAGAGTAAATGACGTACTTACTCATAGTCAGATAAGAGATATTAAAGAAAAGCTGCAGGATGTGCCTGAGTTTTTTGAAATGGTAAAGGCACATTCAGCCGGAAAGTTGCAATCTGTTTCGGATTATCTGAAACAGGAAGGGCTTACGAATGAGCGGATTCATGATACCTGTATCGTCGACAGCGGATGGATCGGTACCGTTCAAAGAAGTATAAACAAAATAGTGGGGGGAGAAGATAAAGGGTTCGAAGGTTATTATTTCGGACTGTATTCTATACCTTCAGGTGCGTCTGCTGATGCATATCGAAGTTATTACATCTCTCCCGAATCGGGATTAACTAATCTCCTTAGGAAAATAAGATTTAGCATATGTCTCTTTGAAAGCATTTGTTCCTCACCGGAGTCTATGACATACGGTTATGAATACATTGATGGAAAAGTAGTTCCCGTTACAGGTGAAACCGGAAATCCGAATGCCGCGTTCATAAGAAGAGCAGAAGGATATCTGGATAAGTATTCCAAAAAGCTTGCTTCTGAAGATGTGGAACACATTGAATCAAATGCAATGTGTAAGATGTGCGAGAAACTCCTGAAACTTTGCATGAGTGATCCCACGAAGGAAGAGAGCGAGGCTCTGGGTAAGTTTTCTTTTTCCGACGATGTTGTGGAAGCTGATATGAGAAAACTTGCCGCAGCGTGGGGAAGAGAAGAACTTAGAAACAATTCTTTTTTCAGGAAAATGTTTGTTAAAGCAGGACTCAAGAAGGGAAAGGTACCCGTAAGCGGGTGGCCTGAGGGAAGCATAGCAGCTTCTTCGGAGGGCTTACGAAAGATATTTGGTCTGATGTCGGAAAGATGTTCAAAGGCAGTGACAGAGATCAGAAAGACGGTAATTAAGTGAAGGGCAGATTCAGCGACATACTTCAATATGTCTTCGTAATAAGAGAATTAACCTCGAGAGAGATCAAGAGAAAATATGCCAGAAGTTCCCTGGGAATTATCTGGAGCGTATTAAATCCCCTTTTAATGATGGTGGTTATGTCATTGATCTTCTCGACGATGTTTAAAAGATCCATTGAGAACTTCCCGATTTACTATCTGACAGGACAGACAATCTGGGGATTGTTCAGCGGAGCAACCAATTCTGCCATGACTGCACTGGTGGATAATAAATCACTTCTTATCAAAGCAAAACTTCCGAAACATACTTTTATACTTTCCAGAGTATACACGGCACTGGTTAATTTCGGATATACCTGTATCGCATATGTTCTGATGCTTTTGATCTTCAGAATAAAGTTTTCATTGACGATGTTGTTATTCCCCATTGGTATTCTCTTTGCTCTTATCTTCTCAATAGGTATGGGGTATCTTCTTGCAACAGAATATGTATTCTTTGCAGACATCAAATACCTTTATGGAATATTCCTTACTCTCTTGATGTACATGTCAGCGATTTTCTACCCCGTAGATAACTTGCCTGAGACCGTTCAGAAAGTGGTGAATATGAATCCGGTCTATCTGATGATACTGTTTGCAAGAGAGTGCGTTATGTACGGAAGAGTACCGCAAGGCTGGGTTTGGATCAGACTTAGCGTATGGAGCATCGCAAGCGTTGTTTTCGGTATGATAATCTTCAGGATTCAAGAAAATAAGATAATGCAGACCATATAGAGCGTCTGTAGGAAGATAGATTGGACAGAATAAAGCTGCATAACAGAATATGGGGAGTTATTAAGACGGCCGTAATAATCATTTGTACGGCTGTTTGCTGTGCAATAGTTCCATCTGTAGAAGTTAATGCGGCTGAGGCATATGTAACATTCGGTTCTGAATCATACACTCCGAAAGCAGGTAAGGAATTTAAGATTGGCGTATATGTTAAGTGCATGGACGGAGTAGGTGCCAGTTCCGTTACCGTCGGATATGATCCCAACTGTCTTGAGTATGTAAGCGGTGGATCGGGATATGACCGTGAGAACGGACTTGTCTTTATAGTTGATGAAACGGGTAATGGTGCAAACTCCAAGAAGTTTATGCTTGTATTTAAAGCTAAGACAGAATCATTCTCAGAGATACATGCCGTTGCCAATTATGTTTATACATATGATTTTCCCGATATCATTCTGGAGGACGGAACTGTTATTCCTTGTGCGGATCCTATGGAATGTACCATTACAGGAAGTGCTATGGCTCCCATTATGATTCAGGGCGCAGCTCCTAAACCTGATGAAAAGCCTGAGGAGAAACCGGAAGAGAAACCGGAAGAAACACAGGTTGAAGAGACGGATGAACAGCCTGAAGAGATAATAGAAGAGATTGAGGAGACCTTAGAAGAACAGGTTGATATACCGGAAGAACTGCCGGTGCCTGCGATTGAAGAAACAGATGTGCCGGAAGCGGTTGATTCTGAAACAGTTACTCCTGAGGCGGTTTCAGAGCCGGATACTATTGTAGATGCCAACCCTCTGTATTTTTCAGACGGAAGTGCTGAGCCTGAACCAAAAAGAACACTGAATGAATCGGCAATCCTTATGGGAATACTGATTGCTTCAGGGCTGGCTTTGCTTTTCCTCCTGTGGCTTTCCAGAGATGAGTTTAAGGCACGTAAAAATGAAGCAAAGCGTTATGTGGATGCTTTGGAAGATCCTAATTATGTAGAAGGAAACAAGGATGAATATGTCATCGAACTGTCTGATGAAGAAAAACATCCTAACGATGGTTTATATACAGAAAATGATATTGTTTCTGAAATCAGTGGAGATACTGTAACCCTAACCGAGCAGGAACTCCAAATTATTAACATGGAAGCAAGTCTTCCCGTGGATGACAGGGAAAGAGTAATCTCTGTTAAAGACGTTACCATGGTATTCCATCTTTCTACCTATAATCCTTCGGGACTTAAGGATTATTTGATCCAGATGGTTAAACGTAATATTTCTTATCGAAGATTATATGCACTTTATCATGTAAGCTTCGATGTCTATAAGGGTGAAGTTATCGGAATCATTGGAACCAACGGCTCCGGTAAGAGTACTCTTCTTAAGATTGTATCCGGTGCGTTAAGACCTACATCCGGTAGCATTACCGTTGACAGAAAGAAGGTTCAGCTTCTTACACTCGGTACCGGATTTGATATGGAGCTTACTGCCAGAGAGAATGTATATCTGAATGGTTCCATAATCGGATATTCCAAAGATTTCCTGGATAAGCATTATAACGATATCGTTAAGTTTGCTGAACTTGAGGATTTCATGGAAGAAAAGGTTAAGAATTTCTCTTCGGGTATGGTTTCAAGACTCGGATTCGCTATTGCAACGGCAGGCGATGCAGCAGAGATCCTTATTCTTGATGAAGTCCTTTCCGTAGGAGACGAGTTCTTCAGAAAGAAGAGCCTTGCGCGCATCAAAGAGATGATTCATGGCGGAAGCACTGTTCTTATAGTCAGCCATGGCATGAACACCATCCTTGAGAACTGTACCAGATGCGTATGGATTGAAAAGGGCGAACTTCGTATGGTAGGTAATCCCAAGGAAGTTTGTGATGCGTATCGCCACATGGAACAGACTGATAATGCAGTAGGCGCGTAACTCATAAAGTTTAAGAAAGATGTTGCTCCTTGATAATTTCATACTTTACAGCGGATGAAACAAGGATTAAAATATGTACATGAATATGTACATATTTTATCCGGAGGATAAAGCGATGATTGTGACAAAACCTGCTGATTTTAGAATGAATCAAAAGGAATTTTTCCAAAAAGCATATGAAGGCGAACCGGTTATCATCTCAAGGCCCAGAAATGAGAATGTTGTTATAATCAGCGTTGATGAATTTAATCGTATGCAATTTGCCAAAAGGATGAATGCATATTGCGAAGGCTTAGCTGATCTGAAACAAAAGGCAACAGAAATGGAAGAGAAGGATAATCTTAGTGAGAAAGACCTTATGAAGTTTTATAAATCTTTCTTGCAATTTATGAAGCAAAATAAAGACAGACTCTTTTCTCCATTGACAGAGGAGGAAATGCTTGAGGAACTTGAAGAGGCCAGAAAGGATGCTGAAGTTGGAAAGCTGTATTCTCCCGATCAGATAAGAGAGGAAATGAGGGCGTTGTTTGGTGTATAAAGTTCTGGTTACGCAACATGCTAAGGAGGATTTGCTTAATTGTCTGATTTACTTGGCTTTTGAAAAGAAAAATCCTCAAGCCGTAGCAAACGTGAAAAAAGATTTTTTCGATACACTGGATAAACTGTCATTTGTTGCTGATTCGTTTCAATTGATTGGAGGACGATACAATAAATTTGGTTCCAGAAAAATTCATTTTGTTAATAAACACAATTATTATTTGATCTATCATATAGATGACATTAATCAAGTGATTGTTGATAGAATGTATCATGTTCTTCAGAATCCAAAGAATATAAAGTGATTATTTCTTCCGCTGTAAAGTATGAAATTTCTTTACAGCGGATTTTATTATTTCTAGAGGTAAAAACAGTGAATGTAGCATTGATTATTGCCGGTGGTCAAGGTCAGAGAATGGGACAAAGTATTCCTAAACAGTTTATCCATGTTAATGATAAACCGGTTCTTATGTACACCCTGGAAAACTTTCAGCGCCATTCTATGATTGATGAGATTGAAGTAGTATGTATTTCCGGCTGGGAAGAAATGGTTTGGTCCTACGCTAAACAATTTGAGATTACCAAACTTAAATGGATCGTAAGTGGTGGTGACACAGCTCAGGATTCGATTCGAAATGGCGTGTATGACCTAGAGAAGCACTGTAGCCCCGATGATATTATAGTAATCCATGATGGTATCAGACCATTGGTTGATGATAGCGTTCTTACAGATGTCATAGAAAAATGCAAAAAATATGGTAATGCTGTTTCGTCCATGCCTTATAATGAGCAAATTTTCGTTGTTGATGATGAATTGTCTACTACAAAGTATATTCCAAGAGAAACATTAAGAAGAGTAGTTACTCCACAAGCTTATCAATTTGAAAAGCTTGATAAATCATATCATGAGGCATATGAGAAAGGCGTTGGCATATATGGCTCTTCTTATACCAATACAATGATGGTGGAACTCGGAGAAAGACTGTATTTTGCTTCAGGTTCAGATAAGAATATAAAACTAACAACAAAAGACGATTTAGAACTGTTTAAAGGTTATTTGGAACGAAGTGACAGTAGCTGGATGAAATAGGTAATTAATATGAACTTGATTGAGAATCCGTTATATCAAGAAGATCTTGAATACATTTGCAGTTTGGATCTTCCTTGGGAAGATTTAAAGGATAAATCCGTCATGATAACAGGTGCCACGGGAATGATAGGGAGCACACTTGTTGATTCGTTGATGAAAAAGAATGAAGAAAATCTAGGATGTCATATTTATGTTATGGGGCGGAACAGACAAAAGGCAGATTTAAGATTTTCAGCTTATTTAAACAGAGCAGAATATCATTTTATTGAGCATGATATTAACATGCCACTTACTTCTGAAATTGGTCATTTCGACTATATTATTCACCTTGCCAGTAATACTCATCCGGTTGCTTACGCATCAGACCCTATAGGAACTATCACCACAAATATAATTGGATTAAACAATGTTCTTGAGTATGCCTGTAAAACCACTATACAAAGAGTGGTCTTTGCATCGTCTAATGAGATATACGGCGAAAATCGCGGTGATGTTGAGAAATTTGATGAAAACTACTGCGGATATATTAATTGTAACACTATGAGAGCAGGGTATCAGGAAAGTAAGCGATGCGGAGAATCGTTGTGCCAGGCATATATCAAGCAAAAAGGTATGGATATTGTAATCCCTCGCTTGACCAGAAGCTATGGCCCGACTTTGTTGCCTACAGATACTAAAGCGCTCAGCCAGTTTCTTCACAATGCTCTTAACGGTGAAGATATCGTCCTTAAGAGCGAAGGTAAACAATACTTTTCTTATACATACGTAGCAGATGCTGTTTCCGGATTGCTGACGGTAATGCTGAAAGGCAAATCAGGTGAAGCATACAATATTTCTGATGAAGCCTCTGATATTATGTTGAAGGATCTTGCAAAGATAATTGCAGATGAAGCAGGGACAAAAGTTGTTTTTGATTTGCCGGATTCTGTAGAAGCTGCGGGATTTAGCACGGTTACTAAAGCAAGACTGGATAATATAAAAATACGTGAATTGGGTTTTGTAGCGAAATATGATATTCAAAAAGGAATATCCAGAACTATTCAGATGATGAAATAGAATCCATAGACTTATATAAGGGGTTATGTATGGTTAGTGTTATAGTTCCAGATTGTCAAGATGGTACATTCTTTCAAAGATGTATCAATTCAATCAAACGACAAATATATAAAGATATTGAAATTATAGCTATATGGTCACATGGCCCTGATAAATTATCTTCAGAAATGGTTGATAAGAATGTGGTGAATGCTGATCCTGGTTTGGCAGTTAAAGAGGCATGTCAGGCGGCTTCTGGCAAATTTGTTTACTTTTTGAGTTATTTTTCTGTGATGGCGTCTAATTGCTTGGAAGAACTGGTGATTGAAGAAGGTAATACAGAGACCATATTTGTGACCAATGAAGTGTTTTTAGGAGATAAAAATGGATTGACAATTGATTCTCCGTTTTATGAATTATATGGAATTCTTTTTGACACTGAACTTTTGTCTTCTTGCTTGGAAGTCCATGTTGAAACATATTGTTTTAATTTCTTTTATGCAATAGAAAAATATAAATCCAATTATTTAAATGTTGAAAAAAAGCCAAAGGCTTTAATTTATTCAACTAGATATATTGATATGATTTCGCCCAAACCTTTGGTGTTTGATGCGCGTGCATTTGATGCGACTTTAGGAATCATTAGTAATTTGCAAGATGCGAAAAATCAAGAGAAAATAGAAAACTATTTGATTGATCATATACCTCCATCAGAGTCAAATTATCCTATATTGTCTGATTTGGTTTGGAAATATAGAAATGATTCGATGAAATTAGTATCACATTATGTGATGGCATACTATAAGGGTCTATACGAATCAGCATTGAAGAATAAAAGCATAGGTGAATATCAGATTGTAAAAACATTTGCCGAGACATTGGGAGATGAACCTGTTTTTTTGAATATGTTTATGAGTAATCTTCAATTGTCTACAGAAATGCTTTCTGCTTTGAAAAGATTGGAATTACATAATTACATTTATGTGGTTGATAATAATTGCTTGTATATAAATTTTATATATCCATGCGGTGTTCAGAACTTAGTTGGTCAAGAATTAGCGGATTTTGTTGTGTCTGGATATGCTGAAGGACGATTGGGAATTAAAACAATTCTTAGAAGTTTTATTGCTTGGGTAAAATATAAAAAAAGTAGGTGATACACTATGGACGGTTTTGAATATAAAGTATCTGTGATTGTACCTGTTTATAATTCTGAAAAATATTTGTCCACTTGCTTGGATTCTATACTTATGCAAACATTACCTTTAGATGAGATAGAGGTTCTTTTAATTAATGATGGAAGTACAGATTTAAGTGAAGAAATATGTAAAGAGTATTGTTTGCTTAATGAGAATTTTAAACTGTTTAATAAGGAAAACGAAGGTCTTTCATCGACAAGAAACTACGGTATTAATGTTGCTAAAGGAAAATATATTGCTTATTTGGATTCGGATGATTCGTATTCTAGTTGTACTTTGGAAAATGTATGTCTTTTTTTTGATGAGCATTATGATGAGATAGATGAAGTCACAATTCCGATAGTCAGATATAAAAATGGAAAAACATTACCGTTGCATTACAGATATAAATATGAAATAAAAACAGGTATTTATGATTTAAATTTATTTCCTTATGTCACTCAGACAAACATAAATATAGTTGTAAAGAATAAAATGACTGATAAGATCTATTTTGATATTACTCCGAATTTTAGACAGGAAGATCAAGCATATAATAATTGCATTTTGTCTGAGAAGATGAAGATTGGTTTTGTCAAGGAAGCGGAATATAAATATAACAGGGATAATGAGACTAGCATAATTAATACATTTATGTACCCTTATTATATTTTTGAAACCAGCTTGAAATACTATGAGAATCTGTTTGAAAATTATGAAGTTGTTCCAAAATATTTTCAGGCGATGTTGATTAATGATTTAAATTGGAAATTGTGTGAGGATAAACTATGGCCGTTTCACTATTCAGAAAATGAATTTAATAATTCCAAAAAAAGAGTCGCTAAACTATTAAATAAAGTTGACCCTTCAATAATAATTAATCATCCCATGTTAAATAATTTTCATATTCAGTATTGGCTTTCACTGAAAGAAAATTGTTTCCCGACTGTGATTGCAGATAAAGAGGATATAAAAATACTATTGGATGATTCTATAATATATAAAAGAGGATATTTCGAAATAATTCTTCATAAAATTCGAGTTGAGGAGAAGAAAGTTAGGGTTTTAGGCTTCGTTAAGTCTCCAATCTATAATTATTTTTCCAAATGTGTGGAATTATATTTATGTGAAAATGGGAGGAAAAGGCTTATCGAGAATGTATTTTCATCTGTTCATAGTTATTATAAATGTCAATATACAAAAACTAACAATTTTTGGGCTTTTGATGTTGATGTATTGCTGAGTGAAGGCGAAATTACGGAAATATATTTTGAAGTTAAGTTTGAGGGAATTGATTATATAACCAAATTTTGGTGTATGCCTGTATCAGTTTTTGATGAGAAGATTAAATTGAATCAGTATGTTAGAGATGATGTACTTATTTCTTTAAAAAATGATTCGGTTTTATCGTTCAAGAAATTGGATAAGAAAGCAGTTGATGAAATAGAATATGCGAGAACAGGTTTTTATGCAAAGAATAGTGAAGTTAGATTGTTGAGAGAAAAAGCTCAATTATATAAAAAAAGACACAGAATTTGGCTATATTATGATGCCTATACTGTGAAAAAGGATAATGGATATTATCAATTTGTTAATGATATAAAACATAAAGATGATGGAATAGAAAAATATTATGTGATTACTAATCCGGAAACAAGAGATTTATTTGATGACGATATGAAAAGCCATACGGTTGCTTTTGGCAGTTACTTACATAAAATTTTGTACATTTGTGCTGAAAGAGTATTTACGGCTTTTTATGGTTTTTCAACTATTTCTCCATTTGGATCAGAAAAAACAGAATCTGATTATTTAGACTTGATAAAGTTCAAAACTATATATTTGCAGCACGGGGTTTTACATGCTTCATTAAGAACATATAATGCAGTTGAACGATGCCGAGCTGATCAAATCGTTATCTCTTCTCAGTTTGAGTTAGATAATTATGTCAATAACTATAATTATCGAGAGAATGATTTGATTCCAGTTGGCATGGCTAGATATGATTATATTAAAAAGGATAAAGAAGCAAAAAAACGAATTTTATATGCTCCTTCATGGAGGAAATATTTAACATATTCACCTACAGCCTCTAACTGGGTTACGATCATAGATAAGCTCCTGGAATCTGACTATTTTAAAGGTATTAATTCATTTTTGAATTCGCCTGTATTACATGCGCTTTTGGATGAAAATGATTATTTTTTGGATGTAAAAATGCATCCCATAATTGCTAAAGATGTAGATAATATTATTCATGCTGATAGTGATCGAATTACTATTGTTACAGAAGATGTTTCTGTTGAAGATTATAAATTGTTTATTACTGATTTCTCATCTTATGTTTTTGATTATGCATGCCTCAATCGACCTATAATATATTATGTTACAGATTATGATCAGTTTAGATCGGGGATGAATCATTATAAAGAGTTAGATTTACCTTTTGACCAAGCATTTGGTAATTTAATATTAACACCTGAAGATTTGATTGATGAAATAAATAGATTAATTAAAAAAGGAATGATTCCTGACGATATATTTAGAAATCGCATGGAACATTTCTTCGTATCTTTAGATAATTGTGCTGAACGATTATATCAGTATGTTGTTGGTTGACTATTTGGTGATCATATATGAGTAAATATTTGGTTCGCGGGGGGTATAATCCACTTAAACCGCCAAGCACAAATGATATATTGTTTCATGATTTGATTGGAACAAATTCGGGTAATGTTTTGTACTTGATGGGTGTTTTAAGAAGCATATGGTCATCGGATGTTGATGTGGATGTGGATCAATATTTATATGAACAAGGCCGATATACTGAAAGTGATATAAATATAGTCAATGCTAATTATGATGCATATTTGGTTCCTTTGGCTGATGCTTTTAGAGATGGTTTTGTAAATGGCCTAAATCGTCTCGCAAGTTTTATTGAAAAATTGACAATTCCGGCTCATGTGATTTCTGTTGGGATGAGAGCAGATTATGAACCTAAGTTTTTGCTTAATCCAGAGCTGGATAATGCTGTAAAACGGTTTATGAATGCTGTTTTGAATCATTCGCCTATTGTTGGCGTTCGGGGTGAAATTACTGGAGAATATTTATGTAGGTTGGGATATTTGCCAGAAAAGCATTATACGGTAATCGGCTGTCCGTCTATGTATATTTTGGGGGATCAATTAACTAGAAGAAAGACGGAATATAATATAAATAGTTCATTGTCTTTGTGCTTTAGACCTGGGCTAATAAATATAAACGAAAACTTATTAAAACTTGCTCATGGATGTAATAACTGGAATGTTGTTGTTCAGAATTTGAATGAAATAAAATGTATTCATCTAGGAATGAGTGATCATTCTAAAGCAAAAAAGTTTTTTTATGCTAGTATAAATGATCAATTGATATGCGACAATCGAATTAAGGGGTTTATATGCGCTGGCGACTGGATTAGATACATGAGGGAAAAGGATTTCTCATTGGGAGGCCTTTTTCATGGAAGTGTTGCTGGTTTTTTGGGCGGAGCTTCTACTGTTGTTATACCTAGTGATGCAAGGATGAGGGAACTTTGTGCATATCATTCCCTTCCATCATTGCCCGCTAAAGATTGGAGTGAAACCTCAAATCTAAATGATGTGCTTGATAAAGTGGATTTAGATTCGCATTTATCTGTTGTTAACGTAAATTTTTTGAAGTATCGTCATTTTCTTAATCAGATAGGTATTGAATCTGTATGGGATAAGAAAGAGTCTCCTAAAACTGATCTTCTTAGCTTTAGTAGGCCAATTGAAAATTGTATTAAGAAGAAAGCGACAGATATCACCTCAATATGGTTGGATTACTTTCCGAAAAAACACTGCAACAATGTTGAAACGAAACCTGAAATCAAGGATGATTCTATAAATAATATTGTAAATACAGATAGAATTCCTGTGTTTACATGGCATAGAATTGTCAATGATAATATAAAGCAAAAGTATTTTCCTGATGACGAATGGGTTGTTTCGGTTAGTGAATTGGCTTGCCAATTTGATTGGCTGGCTGATCATGGTTATAAAACTATACATTTAAAAGATTTGGGGGACTGGTATTCAGGAGAGAGAGAATATGACAATAAAACTGTTGCATTAGCTTTTGATGACGGTTATATAGAATTATTCTATTTGGTATGGCCTTTGCTTCAAAAATATGGTTTTTGCGCTACATCATTTATTATAGGTTCAAAAATAAAAAAAGATGATTCTTTATGGATTGAAGAAAAACAATCATTTCTTTCATATAGTATGATAAATATAATAAAAACTTCAGATTCGAGCATAGATTTTCAAAGTCATAGTTGGAATCTTCATGAAAAAATAAATGGTAAATCTAAAGTTTTTTCATGTGATTCTGATATGATAAAACAGGACTTTGAGGAGATGAAAAAACTTTCGGATTATAGCTGTATAGCTTATCCGTATGGTGCATATACCGATGAATTACTTGAACAAGTAAAAAATCATGGGTATAAACTGGGATTTGTATTTGGAAATATTAAAAATAATGATTTTGTTTCTAGAAGATATGATAGATATCTTTTGCCTAGAATTAAGATGGGAGCTGGAATGATGTCTGGCGGCTTGACTAAATGGCTAGATTGTTGATGCTAAATTAATCAAAATGAGTTGTTATATTATTGGAGATATATGACCGGATTAATATCAATTATTATTCCTTTATATAATCAGGCACATTTAATTGATCAATGCTTATCTTCTATAAAAAAACAGACGTATCCATTTAAAGATGTTCAAATTATTATAGTAAATAATGCGTCTGACGATGGGGCAGAAGAGGTTTGCAGAAGATATGAGAAACGATATGATAATATCGTTGTAATACATTCTGAACTTAGAAGTGTTTCTTTAGCCAGAAATACAGGTATTAAAATTGCCGATGGAAAATATATATTTTTCCTGGATGCCGATGATTTTTTGTCTGATAATACAATCAAAGATTGTGTCGATGTGTTTGACTCAATCTATAACGAAGTCGATCTTTTGACCTACCCTATTGAAACACATTATAAAGGTAGCGTTCTTGAACCTCATTTCAGATATCGTTATTTGAAAGAGAACGGTGTGTATGATCTGACTAAAGATGCATTCATTGGACAAACGACGATGAATATTGTAGTAAAAAATAAGTTTGACTACAATGTTATGTTTGATGAGTCTATGGATTTTTCTGAAGATCAGAAGTATTGCTGTGACGTTACGCGTGATAAATTAAAAATCGGTTTTTGTAAAACTGCCAAATACATATATAACAGAAGCGAAGAAGGAGCATCGGGTAGACTATCCGGAGCTTGCTTTATTTTTGAATCTTCACTTAAGATGTTTGAAGAGATTTTTTCTGCTTATGAGCATGTTCCGGTAGCATATCAGGGATTGTTTATCAATGATATATATTGGAAAATGCTTTCTAATATTCTTTTTCCTTATCACTATGATTCAATCCGATATAATGAAGCAATTGACAGAATCAAGGCTTTGCTAAGAAAATGTTATAACTATGTGATTCTGGATCATCCCAATTTTGATTATTATGAAAAATTCTATCTTCTTCGAATGAAGGGTGAGGATACTATTTCTTTGGAAATGAAGAAAGATGAAATAGCCATGTATTCCGAAGGTTATGATGTTTTTCGGAGAAAAGACATTGAGATGGTTATTACCAAAGTTCAAATTGAGGGTGATATTGTACGAATCTATGGCTTCCTGAAGAGCGTTTTTTTCCAATTCTATCATGGTAGTGTTGAATTATATGCGATAGAGAATGAAAATGACCGTAAATTAATGGATATTTATCCGAGTGTGCATGATTATTACAGAAGCCATGAGCCTACACAGTGTTTTTATGCGGTTCAGTATGAAGGCAATGTGGATTTGGTTCATGAAATGAGATTTGAACTGAAGCTGGGAGAGACTATTTTGCCGGTCGGATACTATATTATGCCACTCGTTCCTTTCTCAAAAGAAGTACATACTTATAGAAACAAAGGCATTGAGATAGATCTTCGAAATAGAAAGTGGTCGTTTTCAAAATATATGGAGAACAATCATAAAAAAACATGGCTTTATTATGACTGCATCGGAGTGGATATAGATAATGGCTTGGAGCAATATGCACATGATTTAGGGATAAATGATGGTGTGCGTAGATATTATGTTCTTACAGATAGAAAGCAACTTCCTAATATCCCCACAAAGGGACAATATGTGAAATTTGGAAGTTCTCGTCATAAGAAATTATTACTTGAGGCAGACAAGATAGTCACAGCATTCATTGAGAATAATAATCTGTTTCCTTGGCCTTCCAAGGAATATGGTTTATATGCCAATCAGTTTCATTTTGACACTATTTATCTTCAACATGGAGTTCTCCATATCGATATGCCTTGGAAATATTCACCTGAGAAGATAATAGCCGATAAGATTGTTGTGGCTTCTGATGTCGATTACAACTTATTCAGAAAGAATGGATATTGTGATAAGGATTTATGGAAAATCGGATTTCCAAGATTTGCCAATCTGAAACGAAATAATCACAAATCAAAACGTATATTGTATGCGCCTTCTTGGCGCAGCTATCTGGTATCTTCGGATGTGGATGACGGATGGAAGATTTTGCCCAATAAGTTTTATTCTTCGAAATATTATATGGGTATAAAAGCCTTCTTGGAATCTGATGAGTTAAGTCGAATCTTGGCTGAAAACGGATATGACCTGGATGTGAAGATGCATCCTATATTTATGGATTTTGATCTGCAAATAGCTTGCGACCCAAAGTTGATCAGCTTTGTTGATGAAGTAAAGGCCGAAGATTACACATTGTTTATAACCGATTTTTCGTCATTCATGTTTGATTTCCTGTACATTGATATTCCGATTTTATCATTTATACCGGATTTTGATGAATTTTCTTGTGGTATGAACGGCTATAGAAAGGTTGATTTTATTGACAAGGTTAAAGATTCAGATATATGTAAAAGCCCTAATGAGATAATAGATTCAATCAGCAACTATTTTGAAAACTGGAAAGGTATAGATTATCACGTGGATTTTTATAAATGTGAGAATTCATCCATGGATAAAGTGTATGAAATGATATCTAAAATGGAATAAGTTGAATACTAGGCGTATTCTATTTCCGGAGAACAAGTAATCGATTTATCAAAATTTATCAATTTTTATCATTTGTATTACAGATTTATCAAAATTTATCATTTATAATTGTTTCTATATATATGATGTTTATGGGAGAATGCTTATGTCTCTTCTAGCCGGATATATGGTGCCTCACCCGCCTATCGCGGTGCCTGAGATAGGACGAGGCGAAGAACTTAAAATAGCTGATACTCTGGCCTCATTCGATGAGGTGGCATCTGATATTGCGTCTATAAAACCGGATACCATTATCCTGACATCTCCCCATTCAATTCTTTATCGTGATTATTTTCATATTTCTCCCGGAAGATCAGCAATTGGTGATTTCAGCAGGTTCGGTGCTCGAAGCGTTACTTTCAGCACCGGGTATGATGATGAACTTGCTGAGGTGATTGCATCTGAAGCAGATAAAGCCGGAATATCTGCCGGATTTGAAGGCGAGCGGGATCCTCTTCTTGATCACGGTACTACTGTCCCTATGTATTTCATAAATAAAAGATTCACGGATTATAAGTTAGTCAGGATTGGACTTTCCGGTTTCAACCTTCAGACACATTATGATTTTGGAAAAGTCATCCGCCGAGCAATCGACAAAACAGACAGAAGAGTTGTCTTTGTTGCCAGCGGAGATCTCAGTCATTGTCAGAAGGAAGACGGACCTTACGGTTTCAGGAAAGAAGGTCCCATATATGATAAGAAGATCATGGATACAATGGGCACCGGTGATTTTAAAGCACTTGTGAACTATGATGAAGGCCTTCTCGATGCATCAATGGAATGCGGTCACAGATCTTTTACCATTATGGGAGGAGCTTTTGACGGCGTGAAGTTCAGCACAAAGAAGCTTTCACACGAAGCAACATTTGGAGTAGGTTACGGTTTTTGCATTTATCATCCGGAGGTTTGATATGGACAAATACGTAGAACTTGCTAAGAACACTATTGAGAAATTCATCACTCATGGAGATATCTATGAGCCGACAGACGAAGAGCTGACTGAGGAGATGAAAAGCCACAGAGCCGGTGCATTTGTTTCCATTCATGAAAACGGTCAGCTCCGCGGTTGTATCGGAACCATTGCTCCCACTTGTAAGAACATCGCTTATGAGATTGTTTCAAATGCAATAGCAGCATCCACAAGGGATCCCAGATTCGATCCCATCAGATCCGAGGAATTGGATAGTCTTGAGATAAACGTTGATGTCCTTAGTCCCGAAGAGCCTATCGATTCGCTTGATCAGCTTGATGTAAATCGTTACGGAGTCATTGTTGAAAAGGGATTCAAACGCGGTCTTCTTTTGCCGGACCTGGATGGAGTGGATACTGTTGAGGAACAGATTGCCATCGCAAAGCGTAAGGCGGGATTAGACCCTGATGAACACGGAGTAAAGATGTACCGCTTTGAGGTTGTCCGTCATGTCTGATGCAACTGTTTGCCCGGTATGCCCGCATCACTGTAACCTTAGTGAAGGATGCATCGGAAGGTGCAGAGCACGCGTTAATCGAAACGGTAAGATAGTAAGTTCCAATTACGGTAAGCTTACTTCCATAGCTCTTGATCCTATCGAAAAGAAACCGCTGGCATTCTTTCATCCCGGAAGCATGATCTTATCGGTCGGAAGCTACGGATGTAATCTGGCGTGTCCATTTTGCCAGAATTACGACATTGCCTATGCGGGAGAGCAGCACTTTACGGATCTTCGTACGGCTACTCCCGAAAAGCTTTTGGAGATTGCAAAGGATACTGTTTCTGACGGAAACATCGGAATAGCCTATACATATAACGAAGCACTTGTAGGATATGAATTTGTCCGTGATACGGCTAAGCTTATTTCTGAAGCAGGAATGCTGAACGTACTTGTAACAAACGGAAATGCATGTCTTCCGATTCTAGAAGAGATTCTTCCTTATATTGATGCAATGAACATTGATCTTAAGTGTTTTACCGTGGAAGGATACAAATCACTTGAAGGAGACTTGCATACGGTAATGGATTTCATAAAAGCGTCTCATAACCGGAGCCATATAGAAATCACATCGCTTATAGTGCCGGGATTAAATGACAGCTTAGAGGATATGGACAGAGAAGCCGCATGGATAGCCTCGCTTGATCCTGATATTCCGCTTCATATAACAAGGTACTTCCCGAGATACAAATATAGGGAAGCTCCTACGGATATAAATCTGATGAAGGAACTGAAGGCAGTTGCCGAAAAGTATTTGAACCGAGTTTTGCTTGGAAATGTATAAATGAGACTTGCAATATATAACGCTCTTGTAAATCGGAAGCCGGGTATAGCATACAGATATCACAAGTTCCATGACGGAACCACGGGCCTTAAAAAGTTTGTGTCATGGCTTTATTTGCTGTGGCTTAATTTCGCATACTACGTTCTCTTTTGTCACGGACTGGGAAGAAAGCCTGAAGCCGCATTCTACGAAACCAAGAACATTCCATATAACGAAAGCGAATCTGCACTTGCATATAAGTCAGGCTTAATGCCTGCTTCCGAACTTATAAACAGGTTAAAAGAGTACGACATCATCTCATTTGACGTTTTCGATACGCTTATCTTCAGGCCTTTTTCCGAACCTGCGGATCTGTTTTATTTTGTCGGAGAGAAGATGGGGATTCAGGATTTCAGGAGTCTTCGAATAAAAGCAGAGAGCAGGGCAAGAGAAATCGTACATAAGACATCCGAAGGATATGAGGTTACTTTGACTCAGATCTGGGAAGAGCTTGAGAGGGAAACGGGTCTTAATGCAGAGGAAGGTATCAGGATTGAGACCGAAACGGAAGAGAATCTGTGCTTCGCAAATCCCTATATGCTTGAAGTCTGGAATGCACTGAAAAAAGCAGGTAAGAAATTGATCATCGTTTCGGATATGTATCTGCCTGAAACCACCATAAAAGGGATTCTGGAGAAGAACGGATTTACGGGTGTGGAGCGGATCTACATATCCAATGAATTCGGTATCAATAAATACGAAGGCTGTCTTTACAAGAAGGTAAAAGAAGACATTCAGAAAAATGCTCCCGGAGCTAAGCTTATCCATGTGGGTGATAATCCCCGAAGTGATCTGATAATGGCTAAGGCAAATGGCATAGAAGCCATTCTTTACCCGAACGTTAACCGCATGCAGCTCAGCTATAGGCCTTATGATATGTCCCTTATGACAGGCAGTGCTTATCGCGGTATTGTGAATGCGCATATCTATAACGGTTTTGAGAAATATTCCATGGAATATGAGTACGGATATATTTACGGTGGATTGTTCGTGCTCGGATATTGCAAGTTCATTCACGATTATTTCCTTATTGAAAAGCCTGACAAGCTGCTGTTTCTTTCAAGGGACGGAGATATCCTGAAGAAGGTATATGATTTCCTTTATCCCGGTAATCCTACCGAGTATGTTCTGTGGTCCAGAAAAGCTGCGGTTAAGCTTATGGCATCATACGATAAGAATGATTATTTCAGAAGATTTATAGATCATAAGGTATCTTTGGGCATCTCTGTAGGTGAAGCACTTGATTCAATGGAACTATCATCCGTAAAAGGAAAACTTCCCAAAGACATTTCAGCGGATTCCATGCTGACATCTTCCAATAAAGATAAGCTCAGGGAGTTTATAGAGAAGAATTGGTCTTTGGTAAACGAAAGCTATGAGGAGCAGATGGATGCTGCAAAAGCGTTCTTTTCTAATCTTCTTACGGGATGCTCGAAGGCGGTTTGTATAGACATCGGATGGGCCGGAAGCGGAGCTCTTTCAATTTCGTATCTGTGTGAAAAGGTCTGGAAAATCCCCTGTACTATCACCGGCCTCATTGCAGGTACAAATACTCCTTATAATTCCGAGCCTGATACATCCGAGCCATTCCTTCAAAGCGGAAAGCTTGTAAGTTTTCTTTTTTCACAAAGTCATAACAGGGACCTTCTCAAAAAGCACAATCCGGGAGAGGGGTACAATGTTTTCTGGGAGCTCCTTTTGGCGTCACCCAACCCTTGCTTTGAAGGTTACTATTCCGACGGGCCTCATTTCGGAGATTCGGATATTGATGCGGGCAAGGCAGAGGAGATTCAAAAGGGAATTACGGATTTTGTATCGGATTATACGACCGGATTCGCATCTTACCCGTATATGCTTAATATCAGCGGAAGAGATGCGTATGCACCTGTCTTAGCGGCTTCGGGTAACGGCTTGAAATATCTGCACACCATAGAAGCCCGATTTGATATGGAAATAGGCGTTAAGTAAACGTTTAAGTGCGATATAATCGGCATGTTTTGCTTGTTATTTAATCGTCGATATAGTATTATTACTAAGTATTAATTTTTTCTAAAATTTGGTTTTTGCTTGGGGGTAACAGTGAAATTCGTCAGATGGGAAGACCTTAAAAGCGGAATGAGGCTTGCAAGGCCCATATATTCCAAGAGCGGAGTTCTTCTTTATGAAAGAGATGCGAAACTCACTGCGGCAAGTATCGAATCCGTTAAAAATTTCGGGCTCCTCGGAATATATATCTTAGAGCCCGCTGAACCTCTGCCACCTATGTCAGAGGAAGATCTTGCTTTTGAAAAATTCGAGATCAAGACGGTTTCGTCTCTTCAGGATGAGATCTCGAGAATCCTCAACACTAAAAAACAACGTAATCTGCCTACTATCGTAAGCCAGATAATCCGTCAATACGGGCATTTGGACGGTAAGGTTCATTTCTATCAGAACCTTCGCAGTAAGGATGATTTTGTATGCAGACACATGTTTAATACGGCGATTCTCTGTGCGATGATCGGAAGCCGTATGAACATTCCCATAGAAGACAGACTTATCCTTGTGACTGCTGCTCTTATTCACGACATCGGAAAGCTCAGTTCTTCGAATCCCGCTATTTACGGCGGTGAGACGGATAAGGGTAATCTTGAAGCTATGTTTAATGAAGCAATCAACGGTGCGAATCTGATCGAAGAATGTTTCAGTACCGATGGCCCCAGACTCAAGAGAATCTCCCAGCAGGCGCTCAGAGCTGAGAAAGCCGCTGCTTTGGAAGAAGAGATCGAGACTAAGAAGATGTCGATTGAGGCTAAGATACTTCAAGTGGCAAGCCGTTATGATGCCATTACCGGAATGAGTCTTACCGGAGAAAGCCTGTCCGAAGTTAAGGCTGTAATGGAATTTCAGGATAAGGACGAATTATATGATCCCGGTGTCGTTAAGGCATTGATGGATTGTGTATATATTCTTTTCCCCGGAGTCAGTGTTGTGCTTAATTCCGGAGAGAAAGCTCTTGTCATCAATGAGAATGAAGAGAACATTCTGAAGCCGACGGTTATTACTTTCCGTCAGAATTCAATAATGGATCTTTCGCTGCGTGATTATTCCGATATGAGAGTTGTTGATATCATGAAGACACTCGATAATCGCTATATTATGGATCAGACAGCGATTGCACAAGCAGGTATCAGTGTTCCCGAATAAGGAATGAGATATATTAACTAAAATTTTTTAGGGGTGAACAGTATGGTTGACATTTATGATGTGATGCAAAAGGCTAAAAATGCCGGCGCCAGTGACGTACATATCACAGTAGGCGTACCTCCCAAGATGAGAGTTAACGGTAGCCTTCTTACCGTTGAGGGATATGACAGACTTATGCCTCAGGATACTCTGGACGTAGTTATGTCTATCGCTAACGAAGAGCAGAGACGCAGATTCGAGGAAATCGGTGAATACGATATGTCCTTCTCCATTCCTGCTCTCGGACGTTACCGTGTTAATATCTTTAAACAGAGAGGATCTGCAGGTCTTGCACTCAGACTTGTCGGTACCGAGATTCCTAATCCTGAGAAACTCGGTGTTCCCAAGGCCGTTATCGATCTTCATGAGAGAAAAAGAGGACTTATCCTCGTTACCGGTCCTACCGGTTCCGGTAAGTCAACAACCCTCGCTTCAATCATCGACAGAATCAACGAGAACCGTGATGCTCATATCATCACTCTCGAGGACCCTATCGAGTATCTTCATATGCATAAGAGATCTGTTGTTAACCAGCGTGAGATCGGTATGGACTCCGGTTCATATGCAAACGCTCTCCGTGCTGCACTCCGTGAAGATCCCGATGTTATTCTCGTCGGTGAGATGAGAGACCTTGAGACCA
>JAEEGL011823744.1_pt1 | contig 29495 bp, 25 predicted proteins | sample 9134231 | NCBI WGS metagenome assembly JAEEGL01 (sample SAMN16246548, study PRJNA631951) | gut metagenome | biome: gut microbiome; feature: rumen; material: fiber-attached | host: Bos | place: Iran: Karaj | collected 2018-10
AATTGCCGATATCAAAGATATCTTTGTTATCTACGATTCCAGATGCCATAAAAATTTTCGTCCCCTTTCATGTACAAAAGTCATGTAAAATACTGTTCAAATATAAATACTTGAGTACACTGGTGGATAATATCTACTTTAAATCTATATTGATTTACACAATGCTCTAACCAATACCCATCCTAACGAGGTGATAAAATGGCCGACTTGGAAAATGATTTACTGTTATTACAACCCGATGATATTGAACCAGAGGCTGGTGATGATCTTGGGTTATTCAAAAGAGCAGAATCTAAAAAGAAGAAAAAACGTAAACTGAAATTATTCAAAGACATTGACTCTATCCTTGATGGTGATTCATCATCGGGTGATGATGATATGGATTTTGTTTCTAAATTAAAACTAAAAAACAAGGACAAAGCCAAAGCTGATGGTGATTTATTTGATACCGACGGTAAAGGTGTTAAGAAGTTTAAGAATGTAGAATCCAAATTTAAACCTGAACTGGCTAATCTGCAGAAACTCTTAAAAGATAATGAAGAAACCTCTAAGGTTATTCGTAGTGTATTAACACCATTACTTACATCTAAAGCCAGGGGATCATCTAAACTTGTATCTGATTTATTAATGGCATTGAACTCGGCAAACAACAATCGTCTCGCCGTAGTGAAGGAGTTAAGCTCAGTTAAGAAAGCTATTTATGATTTAAAAATAAAATTAGATAAGGACAAAGACGACACTCTTGGTATGCCAGCAGATCAGTTTGGTTCCCAATTATTCGATGAATTGTTTAAACAGGGTCGTCGTAATGTGATTGATGCAGCTAATCAATATAACCCATCATTCAATGAATATGTTACTACAACAGCAAATCAAAATTTTGAGGATATTGTAGATCAACGACTGTCAACGGAAAGCAATGAATACAGATCTGAAGATGGCAACAAAATGATCCAGTATGAAAATAGACACCCCGAACTATGCATTCAAAAATCTTTCAGTACTGGCGATATATCAGTAGTGGCCATCGATTCAAACGGTGTTGTCATTGATGACTATCCTGTACCAACAGTTGAAGAACTTGGTAGATTATCGTTTAATAATGACTCTGGTACATGTAATGATATCACGGGTCGTACATATAAGGTTATTGAAGTTGCGTAAAATAATTACCCATAGGCAAGAATAATTATTCATCATTTCTTGTCTATGGGTTTTTCATCTTCAACATCACATTCATGTTTAACACGTATTTTTTTAATATATTTTTTAATCATCGCTTCTTCATTTTCAGGAGTCATTTCATCGGTTAACTCTTCATGAATCATAAGTTTTCTTAGTGGTATTAATGTATTATAACCGCAATCTTTACAATGTAATTCTAAATAGTCTTTAGTTTCTGATAGGTCTATAAATATATTAGACGAATCACAATTGCGGCAATATAATGAATACAATATACATAATATTTTACTACCAGGTTTTTGATTATCACTAAGACCAGATGCAATATATTCACGGCGATTTTCAGATTCACCACCATCTAATCTGATAATGTGCTGTGTTTCGGCTATTTTAGCAGCATCTCTACGCAATAATAAAATCAATAGACCGATTATAGTCATTATTACGTACATTTCGAGTATTCCAAGTTGCATGTCTTAAATCACCTCACAGTGTAGACAAATTATTCATATGTGGGGCAATGACACTATATCGATGAACTATTATCGATATAGTGCCGTGTCAGAGTTGATTGATGAAAAACTTTGTTAAAATGAATAAAATTTTTAATAAGTAATATAAATTGGAGAGTTACATATGAGATACCAATAAACGAAAATTTTACGGAGTCTTAAATTATGAAAAAGTGTTCTAAATGATTAGTTTGTTGTAATTATCTAGAGGCTGAACTATTAACCTCTAGATATATGTAGATACATATATAATATATTATAATTATAGATATAAAAGATGACTGGAATTAATTCCAGTCATCTTTTTATTGCTATTAGATAGAGTTGATCCGGTCAGGATAACTTTCCATATTATTAATATTCTGGACGCCTGATCCTGATGTTGTATACCCAGAGGTGAAGTCCAAGTAATCGCGGAGGATTGCAAATTTCTCCAAAAGCGCTCTAGATATATCATTGATCTGCGGAGATTCGTATCTCGTAGCGGTAAAGTCCAGATCCAGCTGTGCAGCCGGATGAGAACCGGGTTCATATTCGAAGTGCTGTTTTGCAACAGTTTTCGGCATCATGTTAGATAACATGCAGCAATACTCGATTTGTATACCAGTAGGATCGGTGCATACATAGAAAGCTTCCATGATGTGATTGGATGCTTTGTAAGACAGTTCGTCACTCAGCATTCCATGATAATGGGACAGACCGGTTAGAGGATCGGAAATACCTGTCATCCAGGTGTCGATGAATTCACGAACCGGAGAACCAGACATCTCGTACAGACGAATGGTAACACCGTCAGTTTCATCACGGCACACGGAAGGAATATCGAATTTATTACCAGCGTAACCACCAGTGATTGCTTCATATTCCATAGTGGTGTTAGCAATGCCGGTAATACCAACAAAGCCCATCTCTACGAAATGTTTGAAGCGTTTGCACATGTTGTCGCTGAAACTGGTATCCATTTGTTCCATGAAACGGGGCAGACGTACCAGGAAAATACGAGAATAACCAGTACGAAGCGGATCAAACTGGTCAATATTTTTAGCGGAAATATCAAGACCACCCAAGAACAGAGAGTATTGGGAGAAGTCTTTAGTATTGCGCTTAATGTTAGCTTGAATAGATCTAACAGCCATAATATTCTAGACTCCTTTCTTTAAGCTCTCGGGTTGACATCGATTTCGATAATCGCACGTTTCTGGAATGTACGGAATACAATTGCCAGATAGATGTGTGTGATGTAACGAGTTGTTTCCCAAGCATTGGAAGAAACTTCGATATCCAGTGTTCTGCACTTCGTTCCCTGGTAGGAGCTGAAGATTTCCTTGCAGTCTTCTTGGAACAGCCGAAGATCGGTTGGATCGGACCAATGGAAGCGATGAGAAGCAGCCAGACGTTCAATCTTACGTTTTACTTCCAACAGAACCAGCATATTATTTTCTTCGGACAGATCAGACCAGAAGTTCTGAGATGTCTCCTGAGTTCCACGCATGAAGGTATTTTCAGCAATACATTCAACGTAGTTCATATGCAGTTTATCATACAGCAATTCCTTAACTTCTTCATCATCCGCATCGATAATCGGTTTGATGGAATTCTTCTGGAATCCATACAGTAAGCCGTATTCTTCACCGGCCATCGGAGTATGATTGCCATAGACGTTAAAGTGCTGGGGATATTTAGAGGATAACCACAGTGTGATGGTTACTGGAATAACCTTACCAGTAATCGGATCAGTCGTCTTAAACATATGCGCATCAAAAGATACGATACGTTCATTCAAACCAGACAGACTCTGAGTATACATGGTCTCCAGGTCATCAACATTGTTGATCAGGTTAGTATCCAAATGGCAAGCGGCATCATAACGATTCAGCGCCAGTGCCACCATAGCCTTCTTAACAGAAACCGGATAGTTAGCATCTAACATCAGATCAACCGGAGCGCGACGTTTGGAACCAATGGTCTTATCATAGCCCTGCTGGAAAGCCATTAAGTAAGCAGCTTCCATAGCGGCTTCACGAATAGAATCAGTTACAACGATAGGATTACCATCTTCATCTGTTCTGTTCAATACGGTGCCGTTAGAGGAGAACGAGCCGTCATGGCCACCTTCCATTGCAACGCCTTCAATAGACATAATTTCGATGGATTCAGTACCATCTACATAGTAGAAGTATTCATCCCAGGTCTGAGTAAATTTATTGTAACCAAACACATCCCATGTTTCCATGGTGTATACGGTGTCTTCAATATGTTCATCAGGATCATATTCTGCCCAGGTGTCATCAACGAATACCCAATATGTACCAGCCGGATAAAGAACTCCATTTTTAACATAGTTCTGAGTCAGATAATATGCTACATCAGCTTCAACGATGTTAGTGGAGGGGAATTCCTCAACTTCTTCAACGCTAGAAGTGATGTTGGAGAAATCAGTATCGCCTGCTGCTGCTAATACGAAATAAGCATCATTTACTTTATAAACAACGCCAACTTCAGCAACCACAGTGTTATCAGCAGGATTTGCACCACTATATGCAACTACCGGCAGAAGAACTTCGTCTAATGCATTTGGAGCAGAAGCAATATAGTATTTATCATTATCGGTTGCATGATACATGTCACCAACCACAAGATTTTCAGGATCCTGTGCGGTAGCAATGTTATGCAGCACAACGGGGTCATCAGTTATAGAACGAGCTACCCTTACAGTATGATCATCTTTAGTAAATTCGAATACTGCATTTGTGTTAGTATTAACGATATAGGAATTGCGATCAGGAACTTCAAAATCAGTAATTACAACTGGTTTTTCAGTAGCAATTTCCAGACGACCGTTAGCCAAATATGCTTCGAAAACCTTCAGATCATCATTAAATTTCATTACCGGGATTTCAGCTGTTTCACAAACGAAAATACTTCTTGGATCAGGATATTCAGTCGGGGGCAGAGCTTCAACAGACTTAATGGGCAAATCGCCTTTACTTGCATTCTTATATGCTTTCTGATAGTCAGCGAAGATCAGTTCCAGATTTTCATAGTATACCTGACCGGTAAACCGACGAGAGCCTTTACCTTCGTAATCGTCGATAACATCGTTAGCGAACATAGTCAAGCTGGAGTTTGGATCAAGAGCGTCAATATAGAAGGAAACGGTATATGTTTCAAGAGTTGTCAGAGAACCAGATTCGGTGCTCAATAATTCAATCGCATAGTTAATGTAATCGTTTTCTCTATCTGCACCCTTATCGCGAGAAATGCGTACACGATAGTCATTACCATATAAACCACGGCCACGAGACCACCAGCTCATGATCGGTAATACTTTAAAACCTTCTTCATCCGGAACCAACGAACCCATACGTTCAACATATGCATCCAGATCATCCAAAGAGATCAGGTTATCAACTACCGCAGATGTATATTTTACTTTCAGTTTACCGTCTTCAACTTTATAATGGCAAAGTACGGTAATGTTAGCATAGCAGGCATCCAGAGGCATTACACGCATGGACTGAGAGCATGCTAAACCAGTGCTCAAAGCTACATAAGCATTGTAGCCGGCCTGGCCGTATTTACGATAGTTAGGTAAACCATATTCGTTTACCCAATCTACCACAGAATCAAAATAATTCAATTTATTATCCACACCTTTTGAAGATGCGAATACATTCAGAAAGACTGGACCCGTAGTATGAAAAGCGACGTCTTCATAACGAGTATTGTCGTTAATGTAGACACCTTCGTACGGATGCAACCATTCCGGAATAATTTGACCAGAACGTGGCATTGTATTTACCTCACTTTCAAGGTTTTTATTATAATAAAAGGTTTGACTTAATTCAATTTTGACATCAAACAGTGTAACCTTTATTCGTAATTATGATATTGTTTTTAGTACTGAGATAGCTTTCTTATCTAGTATTTGATGATTTCTTCCATAGGTGATGTGCGCTCAGGCTTATTTTTAACTGCCCTATTAATAGATGCTGTAAGCATCTGATCCATGTCTTCGAATGCTATACCTGTAAAAGTAGAATTAGTTTTTGTTATCTCACGAGGTGAGAATGTAACATAATCAGTTTGATCATGTTTAGGGTCTTTAGCTAATACAGCACCAAATTTCTTTAATGGGTTCTGTTTGGAACGATATATTTCAGATATAGCAATTTCATAGTTAGAATCTGGTATATCAAAACTAATGCCAGCCATATCCATATTTTCCATCCATATATTAAATACCTCATCATATGGGGTGAACCCAGGGATTTTACCACCTGTCAATAACGCGAGAAAATCTCTAAATGTTAATGAAGTCTTTGGCATTAAAGACGGGCACAAAATATCATTGCAATTATATTTAAGAACTACAACCGGCTCAGGCCCGTCAGAACCTTTCATATGCATCTTACGTAACTCATAAGATGAAGGATAAGTCATGAACTTAATGGGTGCATTAAGCAATCTCATTGGATTGGCCGATTTACCTTCAGTGTCATTGAATGTAATAATATTTACCAACCCAAAGATTTTAAAATTATCACCAACCTGTTCAGCTAATTCCTTCTTGAAATAAAAACCAGGTACATATACTTCCATATATGGACCGGTGAATACGATGTTTTCACCATCATTTTTAAAATATTTGGTATCTATGAATTTCATATCATTTACACCTCGTATATCGGGCAAAATGTTCCTTAACGCAAATTAATAGCGTTAAGGAACTGTGCAGTCAAATTATTCACTGAGTAAATTAACCAACTCTTTGATACCTGCAATAAACTGAGAACGTGCAGGTTCTTTAAGCTGACCTTTCTTTAACATAATGAGATTTTGCATTACTTGTGCAATAAATGCATTATCTACTTTACTCAGATGCTCAGCGTTATATTTAATATATCGAGCAAAGAGATAGATAAATATGTTTTTCCATTCTTTCAGCCCGATAATAGATTCAATATCATCTACCATATTAAAATAAATATTAAACCCATTGGCTATAGCATATTTTTCAGCTTTTTTAAGAGTATCATTAAATCTGGTTCTAAATGCATATAACAACGATGTTCTGCGTCCAGCAGCCAATTCATCCTTAAGAGACTCAATAATTGGTTTAATGTTAGTGGCGCTTTCACGAATTTCAATAATACGTGCAATACGAACACGTTCTTTATCATCAATATTTGGATCAGCTAACCGTTCATGGAATAAATCATATATGTATTCATCCCACACATAAGCATCTTTGGATTTTTCAACCATATCGGGTTCAAAGTGAGTTACCAATTCATCAATTTTACTAATTTCTTTGTTGATTTCAGAATCAGCATCTGCAACTGTTTTAAGATACAGTAAGAATTCACGATATGCTTTATACTGTTCTTTCTCATTTAACATGGAATCATAGTTAAGAGTAACTTCTTCACCATCAAATATAAAGAACTGCTTCATTTCTTCCAGAGTTGCTTTTCTAATTGCATCTTCGGTAACCTCGGATACCCTAGACTGAATAATATCTATTTGGTCATCGGTACCATTAAACATAAAATTGATTTTCTGGTTAACCATATCTTTCTGACTGATCAATTCATTTTTAGTTGTCTTGATCTGCATAAGCATGTTAGCAGCTTTGAGTTTATTACCGGATTTAACAGCGTCATCAATAGCAATAGCGTTTGCACTATAATCGGTTTCAGGGGGCAATTCAGGAATTGCGCCATTTTCTTCAACCATCTCCTGGAATGTCCCATTAACTTTTTCATAGTATTTCTGTGTTTCCAGATCAAAAATTTTATAGCCATCTTTAATATGTTTAAGCTTTTCAGCCGTAATATCAGACAGCTTAATTTTTGGTATGTTTTTCATATCGATAAGTCCTCCAATTAATCAATTGATTGCTTTTTGAATTTCTTAATTAATCCGGATTGAATAGATAGGAATACCTCGGTATAATGATCATCTTCATATTCATCAACGACAGTCTTAAAAAATTTACGAACGAAATCATCTCCGATAGTCATTTCTTCAATAGCCACATTAAGAATATAAATGTCATATCGTTCAGGATTAAAGTATCCAAGAAGTTCACTACCCTCAATATCTAAATCATCAATATAATTAATTACTGTTCTTAAACGAGATATTATAATAGCTGCACGTTCATCAGTTAACTTAGATTTCAAACTATTAGTAGTAACATCATTGTTGTCTTTATATCCACGTAAGGCTTCACTGATAGTGTCAATATTTTGTATAATATATTTAATAAAGAACTTTTTAAGGTTCTTAGGGTAATGAACGATGAAGAAATCATATAACCCATACGTTAAATTTTTTAGATCTTCAAAATCCATTTGTTCCAATATATCATTATCGGCATCAATATTATATTTTTCATCGATCATGCCAATAACTTCAATACAAAATCTACGAGCGTCACTAGTTACTTCCTCCTGCAGATCCGGATTATCACTGTCCTTATCCAATTGCTTTTCTACCATGGTAAAAAATTCATCAACGAAATTAGCAGTAGAATCAAACGGATCTTCAATCTGTTCTTTTATTGATTCATCAATGAGTTCGCGATGAGCGTTTTTTAATTCTGGTATCTCCAGAATTTCCTCATTGTTAACTTCAAAATCATCATATAAATCTGCAAGCACGATAATGTACCTCCAAGTATTATATTTTTACATTTATTGTCTGACGATATGTAAAAAATAACAGACGTGTGTAAGAAATACACACGTCTATTCATTAAGGTCCTTGAAGAACTGGTCTTCGTCATCACCATAATCATCATTATACATCATACGATCATAGTCAGTATCTAATGTATCTGTTTTAATAACGGTTACACCATCAGTTTCAGAGTAATTACGCCTCTCAGCTTGACTTTTAGCAATAGCTGCACGAAGTTGCTGTTGGTAGATATCCTCCTTTGGCTGTGGTGCCGGAAACATTTCTTTCATCTGATCTGGCATCTCTTCATATATATCGGCATATTCCATTGGTTTGAGATTTTCATCTAGTGGTGTTCCACCAGGAACAAATCCCCAGTTTACTAATTTCTTACCATGGTATCGAATATACATAGCAATCAAGAAGCTCATAATATTATCATCGTGATATCCTGAACGAGCTTCAATTTTACCGGATGCTTTCTTAACCAGATTATTAAGGTCATCGATTACATAATGTACTGCAAAACTTTCTTTTTTCTCGGCCACTAATCGCATCATAATGGCCATCATCATTTCACGGGATTTACCGTTGGTAAATACACCATAGCTCTTACGATTCTCAGCCTCACGCTCTACAAATCCACGAGCATCCAGTTTTTCATCTGGACTACCCACAAGGAATTTGTCGGCATCATAATAGAGATTATGTGATACTTCAAGTGTTTTCAATATCTGAATAACTGCATCACCAAGTGAGTTACGTTCAATAGCCAATATACCACGAGGTACTATATCACGAATTAACAACCGTAGAAAAGTGCATACATCATTAACAGCCATCAACGGAGACTTGGCTTCACCAACAGCACGTTCTTTATATGGATCTACTATAGTAATAGCCGTATTATCGTTATTGGTACCTGTCGATACGTCGACACCAACTATGTATGGTATTTGAGGATTGATTCGTTCATATAGACGCACAGTAAATATCTTATTCAATGTCCGTTCTTCAATAACTTCCTTTTCAAGTCCATTGATAATATCAAGGTCTTCAGGATCAAACGGAGAGTCATTAGAGCCACGGATACGCTGTAATAATAATTCACGTTTGATACGGATCTTATCGAATGACAGTTCCTTGCACATCATCTGGAACCATTTTTCGTCCTTACCGATCTGTCTATATGAGAACTCAATATAGAACATGGATGTCTTGGAATTCTTTTCCAGATAACCAAGAAGTTCAGTTTCAGATATATCAAATAATTTATCAGTCCATCTGCATGCTAATTCACGCAGCGACCTTGAACTTTCTACAGGTTCACTATCTACATTACCCATTATCTTCAGTTAGGTTCGTTACTCCCCAACCCGTCATTTTGTGACTGCTGCATATCACTATGCAGATGAGACTATATCTTCACCCATGAATATGGGGCCCCTTGTTTCCATCCACTTGGATGTACTTCCTATTGGAATAGTCGTTGAACGTTCCATATATAATGGCTTCGCTGCTGATTGTCTCTATGAGATTTTCCAGCAATTAAAGGGGTTATAAATGTAACTTATGCTACATCAGCCCAGTTATGTTTAGGCGTGGTTATGTAGATACGACAATATGGTGCATTATTCTTAGCAGCGTTACGAGCAGCTTCGACATCATTACCTTCAGTTAGGTTCGTTACTCCCTAACCCGTCATTTTATGACTGCTACATGTCACCATGTAGATGAGACTATATCTTCATCCATTATTTGGATGCCCTCTATTTCCACCCACTTGGGTGTACTCCTATAATAGGATAGTCGTTGAACCACCAATATTGGTGGCTGCTGATTGTCTCCTTGGAGAGTTTCCAGCAATTAAGAGGGTTTGCTAGTACCATTACTGATACTAGGCGCATTTATTATACGCGGGTCCGGCTGCCTTACTGATAACGCCAATATAGTTAGTAAATTCAACTTCGTCATAGAATTGGATGGGTGATGTATTACCACGACCAACCTTTTCAGCTGCTTCCAGTGTAGTGGCTTTAGGTTTGGTAACGATTCTGTTACCATTGATTGGGTTCTCAACTTTCTGTATATTATCAGTACCTCTAGATGGCTTAGCAACACCATCAATGAACTGATATCGTTGCTGCATAAATTCAGGTAGCAGGTCTTTCTGTTCCTTAAGTCGTTTAAGATTAGTATTGGCTGCATCCTGGTCTTTATTTATGAAGCTCATTTCAGAGTTGGTTGTACCAAACAGATATGTCCATAACAGTATAGATACCATAGATTGTGTTTTACCACACTGACGTGGGATAACGAAGTAAAAGTTAATATTGTTAAGATAACAATATATAGCTGCAAGGTTACCACGATGTAATTGAAATGGTATACCACCACCAGCTACTGTGCTACCACCCTGATCAGGTATATGGGCAATTTCACGGAGATAGTACCATGGATTGCGTACAGTCTCTATGATGATTCGCTTCATTTGTTCCTGTGTCAAGGATTTAGAAAACGGATCCACGCCTAGTAAGGCTGGATCGTATAGTTTAAGAAAAAATTTATTGTTCGCTACACCTAGACTTTTCAAGTCCTTGGATGTCTGTATGAACGATAGATTTTTTGTAAACACGTCATAGATATAGTGAAGGTTCAACTTATAGTCATAACCAACAAGGTCTGGACTAATAGGAAAACCCACCTCTTTCAGTGACGTAAAATTAGCTGATTCCATTATTATCAGTCATCCTTTAATAAGGTTATAAGAATGGTTAAGCACGTTAATGATAAGTGCTTAACCATTTATATCTAGTGATTTACCCTTCATATCCCGCAGGATATTTAATAAACAAACCAAATCTTTCAGGTGATATTTTCTTGGCGATAATGGCTTCACGGATCTGCAACAGCTGTTCTTTCTGTTTCAACAGCTTAGTCTTGGAATCACGTACTTTACCTTTCATATCATGGTCACCAATAAGTGCTAAAGCATACTCAACCACATTCAGTTTGTCATATACTTTTTCCATGTAATACATCTTATCGTCAACAGACTGAATCTTCTCGATCTCCAATCTTAATATATCAATTTCTTCCTGGGTGATCTGTTTACAACGTCCTAACTTATCAAGCAATTTCTGTTCAGCCTGATCAGCCGCCGCATTCATTTCCTTAACGATTCTATCCACCAATACAGCTTCCTGCAATTTAATACTTTCAGGTGTACGAACAATATAGGATTCTTCTACACTGTTTTCTTCACCCAATGAGAACTGTTTCAAAATCGCAATCAGAATGTTCTTAACATAGTAAGATTTCTCCGCATTGATCTGCCGTCCCAATACCTTTTTCAGATATTCCATGTTGTACTTAAGGTCATTGATAGATTCCATAACCCAAGACATTATGTAAGTGAGCTCCTGTTTAAGCTCGTAAGACGGACGATCGATGACACCCGTAGAGAACTGTGTAGCTATCTTCGTCAACGCGGCTAAATAGTCTTTTCCGATCTCCGGAATGCAGTTTAAAATGGACTCTGGGAAAGTTTCTGATTTAAAATTGATATAACCACAAGATTGAATAATAGGAATCATGAAAAAATTCCGGCATCTTGTAGATTTTGCAATATTGGCTGTTCGCTGATCTACATTTAATGTGATATGGCGGATAGATCGATATGCAAGTATAATACTTTCTGTGCAAAATACACGCTGCTCAATTGCATATAACAACAGAGCAACTATCTCTCTGGGAGTAAATCTCTGAGAGTAAGAGAAGAAAAGTTTGGCATCGAAATCGATATGCCAGTTTTCATTGTCCTGCCAAATCTTCTTGATTACTTCACTAGGATGATCGTAATGTTCACCATTGTATATAATGGTATCCTTACCAGGTGTATCACATGCAACATCAACAATCTTGCGTGCTGTCTCAACTTCGGGATATATGTTAATACCGGTGAAATCGTTATCCAATGTCGTATCGAGGATCGTGGTAGTAATTTTCATATCAAAGCAACGGGATAATACTCGACCAATAGAATCGAGATTGTCATTTAAAATCGATACATTGGTTTTATTTGCTTTGATTGCGTCTATACATTCACAGAGGTACTTATGCTCTTCACCCGACCCGGGTACAAGTGCATGAAGGTCTGTTAAGACAAATTTTGACATGTCAAGTCCTCCTTAATAAGGATTATAAATGTACATTAAGAACTTGTCAAACATGATTCTTATAAACTATAGAAATGAAAGGAACGGTAACAATAAAATGGAGAAAGAACTTGAATATGAGATTCGTAATGAGCCCGGTGTTACAGTCTACGATTTATATTGCATGTTACGACCAGATGATGACATGAATTATATAAATATAATTCACACAAAAGCAAAATTTTTGATTGTTGAACCGTATTTCACAGCGCGTAGTATTGATAGTTATGCAGGTACAGAAGCACCCCTTGTATTCAAACCAAGTAAATTATATGATCGTCCAGAAATAATATTTACTATAGGTGAACCACATGATGTGACAAGAACGGTTACCCCGAATGAATACGCCTTAAATATGTTTTCATCTAAGAGCTTCTTTGGTATTCAATCAAGTTCAGAAATACGCATCTATGATAGCACACGAGGCACATTTAGAAACTGGAAACGAATGTATAAAATAAAACATACACAGGATGTATATATTGAATTGATATAATAAATATCCATAACCCAAATTGGGTTATGGATATTTAAACATTATTCTACAATTATAAGTATACCCATGGGATTTTTCCCATGGGTATACTTTTTGTGTTAATAGTTAACCCTAAATTACTTTTTGCGGTATTCTATTAAGCAGCGATTCGATTAGTCAACAAACGGAGAGAAGCCCATGTTACCATCGCGGAACTGCTGAATATAGAATTCCCACTGCAGCGGCAAGAATTCGATGTTTTCATAGCGCTGTACAGCCATTATATTAGGGATGTTAGGTGTTAACGGATTTCTGTAGTTATTTTCAATATTGAAGCTATAATCATACTGACGATAAGTCAGAGTAGTTTCTGTCAGCGGATAAGCTACAATACGAAGACCTTTTTCCACTTCTTCCTTCATGGAAGCAATGATGTGGATACGGCAGCCGTCCATGGTGGTTACACCAAACTTGTAGTCGTATTTAACACCACCGATCTTGGTGTTGTTATCTACAACCCAACGGCAACGGTCGTCGGTCTCAAAGAAGCGTTCGATTACATAGGGATTACCGGATACTACGAACATTAACGCAGTCTGACGGAGCTGCTGTTTCATCATGCCGATTACGCGGCCGAAGTACATACGCAGCTGCGGGCTACGCCATTCGGATTCAGGAATCATGTAATCTTTGGCTTTCTGCATATCGAAGGAGATAGACTGAGCAAATTTAATGTAGTAGCCCATCGGAGCAAAGTCCTTTGCAGCCAGTGTACGCTGGAAGGAGTCTTCCAGGAATGCCTGGATGTTGGAGTCTTTGGTCTGAGCACATACTTCAGTCATATCAGCTACCAGTTCAACGGTAGTATCGATATTAGCAAGGGCTTTTTCATCACGGATACGTTCAATGGTAATACCGGTATTGAAACGTTCCTTTTCTGCGATGGTGAATTCCAGGTTCTTGCGTTCACGATCCAGTTCAACAATTTCAGTGTTGTTGGAGTTGGACAGATGACCACCGAACTTAACGGCTTTAATACCGATCGTAGTGATGTTTACTTTGCCAGAATACGGATCGAAAGAACCATAGATGTGGCATTTATGTTTTTCCGGGTTTTCAGTTTTGGTGTCAGAAACTTCTAAAGTATAGGAGAATGCGGAGGTAGCCATGTCCGGTTTGCAATCAACAGCTACTTCAACTTCTTCAGTACCAGAGTCGCCCGCAACGTCAACTTTAACTGCTTTAACGCGGAAGTCATAAGACAGCTGGTCACGACGTTCCAGAGAACCGCCGGATTCAGCCAGCATATCTAATTCCTGCAGAGGCAGATCAGTATACCATTTGCTGGATACTTCTTTACCTACGCTCTTATCGGTAATTTCACGATAAGATTTATCATAGAAGATATCAGGAATATAATATTTGTTACCCTGTACATCCTTCAAGAACTTACGTTCGTAAGCAATCTTGATGTCCGGTTTGTCTGCTACAACAGTCTGCAGTACGTCTTTAAAGTTCATTGCCAGGTATTCTTTTTTCAGAATCGGCAGAGTCAGAGCTACGATCGGTACTAACTGACCAACGTTTGCTGCTTCAGCAACCATCTCATCACGAGTGTTGTTAACCAACTGATCCAATTTATCTGCATTAACAGACATAAAACCAGAGCCGTCGTCTGCATGTGCAAAGGACGTTTCCATGGTCGGATCTAACAGGTCGGAGAACAGGCTCTCTTTGTAAGCATCAAACAACATATCATTCTGGATGATACGGGTGAATTCGAAAACAGGATTTAACTGATATTTCTGCTGGAAAGCTTCCAGAGTGGATACCAGATTATCTTTAAAATCGCGGTCGGCATCCATAGTGAATTGGCCAACTACGCGAGTTGTAGAATTCTTCATGTTCACTCTAGGAACACCTCTTCTTTCTTAGATTTTTGGAAAAATGCTTTATATGGATAATGTTTATTAAATAATCTCAATTTCCATTTATGCCGTAAATAAAAATTTGTTGAATTATTTATCGTATAATTACCCTTAAAGCATTTAAAGCTCTAAAGTTTAATGATTTGTTTATTACAATTAACTGTATTCAACATCGTCTTTGTCCACTATTTTGTTCATAAGCTCTATATTAACCTTACATGTCTCAACGAAATAGTTGTATACATAGAGATTGTATTCATAACTCATATGATCATAGTAGAACATGATGTAATTATATACTAAAGTGCTTAACCGCTTAAAGTTAGTAGTAACGTTTTTCTGGATAGCCGAGAACAGTACATTCTTTTTGTCCATATTAGCAACTTTATCAGTATACTCTTTAATGGCATGATAGAGTCTGTTGAGCTCCTTCAATAACATATACTGTTTAACCTTACGGTCGCGCTCTTTCAATTGTTCTTCCGATTCAGGGCCAGCACCATCACTAGACCCATCATCCATCCCAGAATCATCTCCGGTATCTGATGTATCGTCGCCGGAGTCATCAGTTCCGTCATCATCTGTAGTCCCCTCATCTTCCTCGGTATAATCGGTACCTTCATCATCAGCACCCATATCGGCATCATCAGCATTATCATCTTCTGCAGGGGCATCTTCAGATTCATCATCATCATTTGCATCTGGATCGGCATCTACCTCTTCATCACCAGTGTCGGTGTAATCATTGGCAGTGTCTTCATCCTCTTCAGCTGCAGCGTCAGGTGTTGCATCAATTTCGATTTTATCGGCTTCTAATAAAACAGATTCTAATGTAATCATGATTACACCTCCTATTTTACCGTAAGCCGTATTTCACTTCAGCAATTTGTTTCTCCAATTTGGATTCTAACCGCATAAGAGCATACTTGGCTTGCTTATTACCGTCACTTCTGGAGTCTTCAATTTTCTCACGGGTAATTTTGAGCTCTTCCTCCAATTCACGTACGACCTTATCACGGGTCTTCTTGTCATCAGATTTAAGTGCTCTGGATACCATGAAGGTTACTACAGCCCATGCAGGACCGAGTACAAAATAGCTTGCTACTGTCGGTAAACCGGTCTCTTTAAAGAACCTGCGTAATTTTGCAAAGTCAGAGTCAGTAATAGCAATTTCACGATCATCCTCTTCACGGCTCTTTTGGATACCGTCAATAAGATTCTTGGCTTTGTCCATTATTGGTCCAACAACGCTCTTTACATTACGAGCCACATTAGATGCTGCATTACCAACCTTTTCTACACCAGCTCTTACATTATGAGCAATAGATCTGCCAAGTTCACGTTCTATAGCAACGTAATACATGGTTGCTTCCATCATCTCATCGGTAAGGAATGTATCTAAGAGCTCCTTATGAAACTCCTGATCAAGAAAATCGTTGATTTCACTTGTGGTTAATTCAGTAGCCTCTTCAATAGCGCGATCAGGATTACCGTACTCAATATCCAATCTATGCTTAAGTAAATCAGATTCAAGCACATCGAATTTATACCCCGTCATGTATTCATAGAGTGTAGTGTTTACATTTTTCAGGTACTGCTGAGCAGCAGGTTCCGGAGGAGGTGCTGCAAATACAGTATCTTTCATTGCTGGGTACGTGGTTGCTTTAATACAACATAACCCTTTACAATCGTTACGAACTTCAGATTCGGTTAACGGTTTCATCGTGCCATAAAAATGCCAGATGTGCATAGAGTCACAAGACTCAAACATATCCAAAAGATAGTCTACATTGGCAAGGAACTTGTCAACGATGTCAGAATTATTGAATTTCTGGAATCGATTGTTAATACTTGCTATAAATGCCCGTTTAAATTTACCAACGTCAAAGCTAGCCACGTAACTATAGTTAGAATATTCACTGATTGTCAATAACGGCAGATTATACATCTGATCCAATGTTAAGAAATCATCATAGTCATCATATTTGAGGACATATGCAGCTTTCATTAATGGATTTTTCTTAAGGTACGCGTCTAATCTGGGTTTGGCAGCCTTAACCATCATTTTAAACGATTTGGCTTTCTTATAGTCACGGTACAGATCAGCTAAGTCCTGATCGAACTCTTTAGCCAGATCAACTAATGTGCAGTTACGTGTTTCTAACAGTGCTTCTTCCTTGACAGGCATCCTACGCAGCGCATCTCTACGACCCAATTTATGATTATCATAAATTTCTACTACTGTATTCGGATGATTAATAATCTTATTGAATTCAGATTTGTCAATGAAGTTAGGACTATAATCGTCCAGTGCATCGATAAAAGCATAGCTGTGTTTGTCGATAGCATAACGGTCAGACTTTTTAGCATTGCGTCCATCAATGAATATACGCAGAGCTTTACCATAACCAAAGAACTCTTTGAGACCCTCGGTCATTACAGAAGCTTCAGTAATATATTTCTTACCATATGATGTGCGCATTAATGCATTGAAGTCTTCACGAGCAAGTTCTAAGAACTGGGCAATAGTAATGCCCTTATTGATATCTACATATGGTGCCTCTGCAGGCTGATAGTAGAATATCCGTTTCTTTGCAGATACATAAATGAATTGATTACCTAGGAGATCTTCAAATAATACTGTAATATCGCCTTCACTCAGCTCCATTAAGCTGTTGGAAGACTTATACAGATTACAAGATTTATCCCAAGATTCAAAGGGCATCTGCATGTTTGTAATCAGTGTCTCAATATCTGCTTCTTTGTAACCATTGATGAAATACTCATACATATTTTTTGGTATACGATCAGTATAGATAACAGTATCATTTGAAGCGATACGAGGAGATTCAAATACAACTTGCATCAGGGAATCCCCCTTTATTTCATAGGATTTTATGAAATTGTGCTGATTATATAATTATGATATTGGCACAACATATTAAACATTATGCTTATGAAAGGGGATTTACCCGAATGGATAATGAAAATACTCAAGGATATATAATCATGGAAGCCACTATGGAACCCATGAAACCTAAAATCCTTAAAACAGTTAATGAACCTGGCGTATTCTATGCCACATTCGAAGCATGTATGCAGTCATTCGACTGTTTCAATAGAAACCAACGTAATTATGCATTAAGACCTATGATGGAGGCCATGCAGGCTGATCATATTCAGGAATTGATGCGTAAAGGAACCTGGGTTGGTGAAAATGGCCATCCGGAAGGTAATGATATTAAGCGCATACTTAGTATCGATCCTACCAAGATTTGTCATCGTATGTACAACCCTGAATTCCGTGGCAACTTATTATACATGACGATTGATACACTTAACGATGATATGTGGGGCAAACAGTTCACGAAACATCTGTTACAAGGCATGATGGCTTCATTTAGTCTGAGAGCATTGGCTGCCATTACTAAAGATAGTAGTGGTAGAGGTATCATCAAAACCAAACCTCATATTGTAACCTATGACCGTGTAATCTTGCCGTCTCATAGAGAAGCGTATATGGATAATAGTGTGCCTGTAACATTAATACAGTCTGCTACTGAAGGTGCTGTATTGACAGAGAGTGCAATTCCTGAAGGCAATGTGTATGAAGATCATGTTTCGGAGATCAAAGAATCTGCTATTCTGGAAGCACTGGATTATGTCAAAGAAGAATCTAAGAGAGTTAAAGACCTGGTATCTTTCTTCAACTACAATGATGATCGTGTAACATTAGTTAACGAACACCAGGTAGCTGTTAGAGACAATGAAACGGGATCTACGTTAATTATCAATCTTGAAGACTATATCGCCAATGATATGAATGTGCTGTTTAACAAGATTAACAAGCTTTAAAATACGAGGTGATGTATTATGTTTCGTGACAAATCTCACCTGCTTAAACGGCTTAAAATGAGTCTTGGTATATATTCCATCAAACTACCTGTTAGTGATGAAGAGTTATTCCAGGACGTTATCGTTGATACAACTATACCGGTATTCAGTACATATATACCATATAAGTACTCTATCATTGCTGACCTTAATGAATTGCGTATATCTGATAGATATGCAACCGATGATTCGTCTCTGATATCAAATGTGTATCAGATACCTGATCTGTTTAAGAAACAGAGACTGTTAGCATTGTATAATATCAGACCATATATTGAATTTAATGGCATGATGATGACTTCGTCATATGAAACTATCGATTCATATGAGGTACTGGCAACCGGTCAGGGGTTGGCAAACTTATCAAGTGCTATGGTTCCACCTCAGACATTTGAATTCTTGCCACCTAATAGATTCCAGATATTCAATCAGGTATTATATAACAATAAAGTTTATCTGGACTTACAATATACTCACAGCCCTGAGCTATTTACTATACCTGAAACAGCCAGAGAGTCATTCTATAAGTTAGCATTACTTGATACCAAGGCATACTTATGGAATGCAATGCGTTACTATACAACCGTACAAACAGCATTTGGCCAGATGGATCTTAAGATCGATGCATGGGAAAATGCTGAAGCCGATCGAAACGATTTGCTTAATCAGTGGGATGAAAACTATCATCTGGATTCAGTTCCTGCAGTGTGGTATATTTAAGGGGGGATAATAATACTATGGATAAAGTTATTAACCCTCGTAGATATGAGTTAATGCTTAAAGGTAGTGCGCCGTGCAATTATTCTCTTAACTCACGTACACTATATAGGTCATTAGCCAGACCAGCATGGATGACAACCGTTAACCAGATAGAAGCATTCTATAAGTATAGTTATGATGATTTTAGCATTGATTATGCATTTAGAACTTTTGAATATGATGATCCTCGCCAATATAGTATAATTATGGTTACGGATAAAGGAATATATAAAGAGGATGTGTGTAGAAGTCTATTGGATGCAGATATCTATATGCGTTGGACTGTGTTTGTAACGAAAATTGCAGATATATCTGATGGGCTCATCATCACTACTGATTATAATTCGAATAGGTTGTGTTGGTTTATTCCTAAGTGCGCCTGTGACTGCGCTGAGGATAAAAATAAAATTCAAATCGTTGATGAGCATGGAATAAAACATATTATGGACAAAAGCGATTTACTTCTAAAATCGTTACGCGAAAAACTTAGATATGTTGAAGTACCTAAAGCATGTTATGTCCCAGTGTATGATATCAGAAACTGGTACACCATGTTCTAAATGTATTAAAAAGATACAGACAGATTTAAATCTGTCTGTATCTTATTTTACGTATTAGGTATCATCAGTTACCCAAATTTCAAAGTTAGCAGCAGTTAATGCTCCAGATGAATTAGTGTATACAAATTTCTGATTAGATCCAACACTTGCTGCATAAGGTGTATATTCGCCACTATGAGTATGACTAGGAACAGCTCCCCATGTAGCAGTACCAGAAGATCCACCATATACCAGTACTTGGTTAGTAGCCCCATTAGCAGGAATATGTTTATTACCAGCAGTAGTAGGATGGGTATAGGAATACTCAGCAGCCCATACTGCAGTACCATCAGCAGACCATTTAAGAATTTGACCAGAAGATCCACCAGATGGAATATGTTTATTACCAGCAGTAGTAGGATGCGTATATGCTGCAGCATAAGCACCAGATTTTAATCCATGTACCGGAGTATCAATTCCATCAACCGACAGTGTGCCATTAGTAGCACCTTCTGTCACAGATAGCACTCCAATATCGGTATTACTTGGTAATGCGCCAACATCAGATGCTGTTAATGTTGCCCATGTAGCAGTACCGTCTGCAGAGTATTTCAGTATCTGTCCAGAAGATCCACCAGATGGAATGTGTTTATTACCAGCAGTAGTAGGATGAGTATATGCTGCGGCGTATGCACCAGACTGTAATCCGGTGACTGCAACATCGGTGCCATCTACAGATAAAGTACCATTTGCGCTGCCAGATGTTATACTCATTACACCAGTATCAATAGATGCAGCGGATGTGTCAGCAACGGCTTTAATTTTATCATGTAATACTTTAGCAGTAATAGTACGTGCTGTAGTAGCAGTACCGGTTGTTGCTTCAGCAGCAGACATTGCTTCATAAGTAGTGTCTTTAGATGTATAAACTCTATTAACAACTTCTGTTACATGACCATTCGTATCAACTGTTAGTTGAGGAACATTTATCGTTGTATTATTAGTACCAGATACATTAGCAGTAGGACCATATGAACCTTCTGTAACACCAGATGTAGGATGAGTATAACTATATTCATTTGCCCATGTAGCAGTACCAGAAGATCCACCATATTTCAGTATCTGTCCACTAGATCCACCAGTAGGAATATGTTTATTACCAGCAGTAGTAGGATGGGTATATGCATCAGTATATGCACCAGACTGTAATCCAGCAACAGAAACCTCTGCAACATTCCCATTTGTGTTTACAGAAATAGTACCATTGGCTGTGCCAGTTGTAATATTTCTTACACCGGAGTTAGTAAAGTTTGTGTCGGTTAAAGTAATCCCATCGCTACCTGTGTATGTTGTATTGACATTGATATCACCAATAAATTGATATTGGGTTCCATCATATACGAATTCATAAACACGATCAGCAGAAAAGAGATTTTTATCAACAGCTGCGCCACGATAATAAATATTTTTAGCTCCAGTGCCGTTAACATTCAATGTTGGTGTATTGGCGATATTTGTATTTGAAAATTTTATAGCTATCTTTGCACCTGTTACCAGAGTAAAACCAGTACAATCAACAGTTTTAGCAGCACTTGCAGCTGGAGTTGAGCATACACCATAATGAACGATGGCAGCGCTGCCATCGAATTTAACACCATCAATTTCTTTACTTGCATTTAATTTAATAGCACTAGTAGCGGCACCGCCAGAAGTTGACGCACCAGCATAATTATGCGTATGAATTATAGATGCTTTTTCAGAGTCTAACAGTCTGGTTTTTCCATCTAATTTTTTAACCGCGGTGTTAACGGTGTCGGCTTCAGTAATATCAGGAATATTATTTAATTCACTATCGTCATATGGCATGTAGCCATTAAGATCAACAATTGAACCGGTAGAGGCGAACTTATATTCATCTAGAGTGCCACCAGCATTCTTTTGATATGGTGTTATTTTAATTGCCACGATTGCCACCTCTTAAATTATTAATTATCATCAACCCAAAGATTCCAATGACCGTCAGGTGATACTAGATGACCATTCTCATCCCACACGGACTGAATATCTTGTTTGGTTGCATAAATAGTTCCAATAGCTTTTTGAGTCATTGAACCATCAGTATTCGTTCCAGCAATTTCATATAACTTAACAAGACCCGGTGCATTGGCAGTAGCTTGTTTAGGCAATTCAAATTTACTAGGAACGGTTTTAGATGCTACATGTACAAAATCTTCTATATGTTGCAACATCTGGAATGCATCCATTGTACCAGCTGTAACTTCGGCTTGCACATTAGCATCATGAGCTTTAACTACGTTATTAAAAGCCATAATGGCTTCAGATTCAACATCGGGATTAAAACTGGTTAATACCATATTCCCATAAGTAAAAGTAATATCTTCCAAATCGTTTTGGAATGATATCGGTCTATAAATATAAAATCCATCATTATCGACTTCACGGGTGTTGTAACGATATACAACATGGACCATAGTATCAATAATGTCATGGTCTGGACTAAATCTAGACATATGGAGTTTCCCTCCTCAATAAATAATTTTAACTAATTGTCAAGCTTATGAACTTAATATAAACATGCGGTATTTAGCATAAAATACATGGATGGTATTGACAACCATCCATGTATAATAGTGTTTTTTAAAATATCAATAATTGAAAAAATTAAACAGTGATTTCGTAATAGAAATCTCCAACATTCATAGTGCTAACAGCACCTTCAGCATCATTGCCAACGATAATGTGTGCAGAAGAGTTCCATAATGTTTTTTCAGCATCGGTTACGAAACGATGAGTGGTATCTTCAGTAATACAAGTAGCAGCGATTGCATCGCCAACGTAAACAATGTTAGCAGTATCTGCCAGACTAGTGGAACTAGCTAAAGCAAAATTAGTGTTGAAATTAGCAGTGCCACGAGCTTCAGTCCAATACAGATTTGTGGAGCCTTCAGCAATGTCATCAGTGCCTAAAACAACAACACCGGTCTTACCATTAACAGAAGCTACTGCATCAGTAGGACTCTTCAGTTCTACCCAGTTAGCCAAAGTACTAGCCGGGGTAGCTTTCAGCATGAAGGTCTTTTCGATATCGGAACGAACAGCAACGTCGCCAGGCTGTGCGGACAGAGCCAGCATTGCAGCTTCACTGTCAACTACATTGATGTCAGTCAGAGCCAAAGCCGGCAGTACACTGTCATCGATCTTACCATTAGCGTCGGTCAGCAATACTTTGCCAGCGCCAGTAGTAGCAGCGTCATAACCAGCAGCAGTGCCAGCGTCAGTAATCTTAGCCAGATGTAAAGTAGGAATATCAGATTCAGCCAAAGTAGTAACACCTGTTACTAAACCTTTAGCATTGAAAGTGATCTTGCATCCAGTACCAGCGGTAACAATTTCTTTCAGAGCCAGAGTAACATTTGCAGATGCGCTAGCACCAGTTGTAAAACTCGTGCTTACGATATCACCAGCAGTTTCTGGGTCAACGGTTACGGTCGTAGCCTGAGTTACACCAAAGGGTACCCAAGCGGAACCGGTATATTTATAAATAGTATCGTCAGCTTCAACATAAACCAGCATACCAGCATATGCACGGTTGTTTGTAGCATGTGCATCACGATCAGCAATTGTTGCAACAGCGTAGCGGATATCTAACGGAGCTTTTGCGCCCAGAGAGAAACCAGATACTACGCTAATACCTTTATTAAAAGCTGTAGCCATAGTTATAGTCCTCCCCTATTAAAATTTGCAAGTCAGCTCGAAAGCCGTAGCTGTAGCAGCTTCTTTAACGTAAACATAGTATTCCTGAGAAGTAGAGTCAGCGCAGGTTACATAAACCGTGCTCTGAGTGAAGTTCGGCAGGTTATCAAAACCATGTTTATCAACGATAGCAGACAGAGCACCATAAGCTTTCGGATATGCGAAAACTGCGCAGGTGTTAGCCAGCGTAAATGCATAAGTCTTGTCGCCCTTTTCGGATACGTCTTTCAGCATAGCAGCGATAGCGGTCCCATCAGGTGTAACGCCTTCAGCCGCGGTGCCATGGAAGAACGGATATACGAAAGTATAGGTTCCAACTTCAGCTTCAACAACGGTCGGTTTAGCATCTGTTACTTTAACTTTAAGAGTAGCATCAGAAGACAGGCTAACCGGGTTAGAGAATGTGAAGGTGCCACCAGAAGCAACACTGTCAGTCTTAGCTTCAACCAGGGATGCGCCATTATACAACTCAACCTTTGTAATAGCTTCAGACTTTTTGCCTACATTGGCGGTTACGGAATCAATAGTCAGAGTAACACCCTTTTCTACAACACGAGAAGCGGTAGACGGTGTGCCACTAATAGTGGGCGGAATGTAAGGATATAAAATTTTTGTCAGCATCTGATTTACTGGTACTTCGTTAAAAGTATCGCCAGGCTCGATCTGACCAGTTGGTTCTACAATAGCAGTAGCATTGGTATAAACCGTATTTTCATCGTACTGCGTTTTCTTTGCCGCACTTACAAACTGCTGCGTGGTAGATTCAGTTACCTGTGCCGCAATAGTTTTTGGGTAAAAGGTATCAAGAGTACCTTCGGCATTTTTCTGAAGAATAGTAATATTCTTTTCAGCCATACGTATTCTTACCTCGCTTTTTATATAAATTAAAAAGAAAGCCTTACGATATAACTTTCCATTATAATATAGTTCAAAGTTAATGCAGTGACCAACTTTGAACTATATTTTTGTAATTTCAATATTAACCCGAGGTAACTTTACCCCATACAAGGTCTGTTGTAAAGTCTTCAGGCTCATCACGAGAAATAATAAAATTATTTTTAACGATCAATCCATAATTATCTTCAGGAATTCCGCCACCACCACCGCGATACTGTAACCATACTTTATTACCTTCTTCGGTTGGCTTAATGCTGGATAACAAAATTAAATTATCAGCTGTATTAGATACCGATGACAAGATGGAATAATCTTTCCAATCATTTAAATCTATTGGATCTCCGCTGGCACCATCGTTTATGCACTCATATACGTGAATTACACCAGAATTATCAACATATGTTACCAGATCACCAGGTTCATAACGATGAGAACCATCATAAACACCCGCAATTCCAGATGAACCAAAAATCATCGTGGAGACGATTTGATCTACTGTAAGGCTGGATGAAATAGTGGTCTTCAGATCATATAAATACGTTAATTTTGCTTTAGAAGCCATATTATTTCACCTACCTTATGCTGATGGCATTGAAATGATGGCAATAAGCACATCATATAATGCTAATGTATTAATATCAAAATCAAATCCTGTTGGATAAATAATTTCGAAAGATTCAAATGTCAGGATTACATCACCTGTTGCATTTTCCAAACCAGTATAATCTAAAGCATATGCTGTAGAATTTATATTGACGACGGTATCATTAATAATTTGGGTTTTAGAATAAGACCCAATTTTAACAGTCATCATAATATTAGCACGAATTTCTCCGTTGTACTTCAGCATACTGCGTTCTTTAGTTATAAAATCGAGGTCAATGTTAAACCGAACACCTTTAATTCTGGCAGTACCATTATTGATTTCCAGGTTTTCTGAATCTTCAATAAGATTTCCAGAACTTTCATTGATTGTGCGAACTAAACAATCATCGACTGTAAGTTTCCATAATTTACCAATGGTATTATCTGCAATCAGACGATTAACAAATGCATCTAACTGAGCTTTAGATCTAGCTACATACTCGGCCGATACGACATTTTTATCATCTCCAATTACTATACCATACATACCTACATCTTTATTGGCTACGGATTCTTCATCAAATGCAAATTCCTTAGCATTCTTGATGCTTAATGGGCTGAACCCTAAACCATATCTAGTTTGTGTGGCCAAAAGGAGTCCCTCCTTATCTATTTTTTTAGTAAATGTTATACAGTTGTCAGAATACCAAGAAAAAAATAAAGCGGTTGGGGTAGCTCGTGCACAGATACCCCATATCCACCATGCTTGTACCTTTCACACGGTCTATCACATCATACCGTGATCTACGTCGATACAATTAATGATCGTCCGCCGCACTGATGTGTTGTGTGCCATCGTCGAAAGCTTTAGGTGTTTATCCCGCTTTATTATTTAATATATGCACAATCTTATTTAAAATACAATTATATTTGTAAAATGTGGAGATCCGGCTCGTGTATTCTGTATACTAATACCAAGTGATTCTAATATTGGATGTATTTTAGTCACATTAGATTCAATGATCTTGGATTTATCAATATATGGAATTATCCAGTCCGGTACTCTATCCACCTGACTCGGTATTCCTATTACCGTAATACCCTTAGTTCTGAATGGGCATTGTGCATTTTCATATACACCATCTACCAATTTTTGATATATATCGGGATGGGTGTTCTTAAGATCATTAATATAATCCAGTTTTTCCATCTTAACTTGTATAGTTCTAATTTTATCAGGTAATTCAATAGCTTGATCTGGGTATATTAAATTCCATACATATGACCCTTTAATACCAGGATTTGAAAAAGGTTCTTTATATGCTTCAGGCTCCTTAACTGATAATGGTGTCAAAAATGTTTTTTCACCTGCCAATAATGATGCATCTATAAATCTCTGATAATCTTTGATCTTCTTAATAATCAACGACCCCGATATATTATCTGCTTTTAATACATCATTTTCAACCAGATTAGAAAAGAATGTCTTTGTTTCAGGAGGTGATGTGGACTTAGTGAACGTCAAACCTTTAATGTCAACCTTCTCTGGTAATATTTCTGCACCTTCACGCAGTCTCACACTCCCCATATAATTCTTTTTGTTTTTAGTCAATACAATACGCGTATATAAATATTCGTTTTTCATATTTAACCTAGGTGCATATTCATCTGGTATATTTGCTATCTTAGCATATTTCTTTAATACCACTTGGGTATACAATGTGATTTCATACGCCATTGTGTTAACTATAATATACATTAACTGGTTTTTATCCCGCAATACAGTCTTTTCAATATCAACCATTTTCATCATATAATTAACAAATCTCGATATACCAATAAAATTAGAATCAGTATCAATTGTTAATACTGCTTTACGGGTTTGAAATTTTAATCTGTTGATACGATTATAAACAGGATGATTATACACTACCCAATAATACAACAGATCCCATATCTTATCAAGCCCATCTTGTATCTCATCTGGTACACTATTGGCATCTTTAAATGATTTCGCCTTATAAAACACCTCATAGAGAAATATTTTTTGTATAGATGGTATCTGAATGAATTCAAATAAATTGGATGAATAGTATAAAACCTGTCTTTCTTCTTCCGTAAGTGCATCTAAAGTAGAGTTAATAACGTCCCTAACATGTTTATCGCGTAATTGAGATTGATATTCAAATAACCCATAAAGTCTCCTTGTCAATTCATCAATTGTAACTTTTGGCATATCCTCTATTATAACTTTTTCAGCATCTGGGTCTTTACGATGAATTGAGTTATATACAAATAACACTAAATCGCCAACATCATAAAATTTAATGTTGTCAGCATAAAACGATTCAAACGCACACATCATCGTTGATATCAGTGCTTGGCCTGTAGCGGTAGTCGCCAGTGCAGTATAATGATTAAAGAACGGGGATGTTTCATTGCCACTTGCACCATAATAACTATTGGCCACTACCTTTTCAGTCATCTGTCTTAAGTCTGTCATTTTATACTCATAACTTCCCGGCTTAAGTGTCTTTAATCCGGCTTTAATTTTCTTACGGGCTTTTAACGCACCATCAAGAAATATTGATGGCGGATTGATTGCTTTATTCTGGTTTTTAAATAATACTCCTCCACCCGCCATAATAGGCTTGGTTTGATCAATAAAATCATATATATCCAGTATAGTACTCATGGCCTGTTTATGGATATAATTATTATTGAGGGCACAAACAGGATTCTTCAAGCTCTTATCGATTAACCTATCCAAGATCTTTTCAATCTGTTTAGGACTATAATCTGGGTGAACTTGAAGAATCAACTTAGTCTGTTCGGCCTTCCACTCCTTTAAATACTTATGGTCTCCCATAATGTGTCTCCTTTATTATGTGGTTAGTCAAACGGTTTATAAATTATAATATACGCTAAATTAATAACTATATCAAGCATAAATAATGTTATCAGGATAAAGGTTGTTTTCCTTTCTTCATCCATAATTTCATCATATGCTGTACGCATTTCATGTCGTTCATAATCAGAATGCGTTTTGTTTATTTCATATAATATTTGATTTGCATCTTGAATTCGTTTTGGTGATATTATATATGCTTCTAATGCCATAATTCCTAATAACACCACGAATACAACAGTTAATACTATGCCAAGCATTTTTACCACCAGACTTTTATCTGTATGTAAACCGGTTAATAAAATCCGATGTAACACAAAATATGCTACATCGGATATATAATATGTATTTAATTATCTAAATTGAATTATTCCCCATTAAATATAATATTGAGATCGTGACTCATATAAAACCAATTAATTTCTGGTATATTATATCTGATACGATCATCCGCATTGAGTAATAATCGCCAATCAGAAAATATGTCCGCATATCTATCGAATTCTTCAGGAGTATACTCAGTATCCATATTGATATTATTAGCCTGAAGAACTTCTTTAATCAATGCCAGAAACATATCGATTGCGCTATCAATATCTTCAATAGATGGGTCAATTACAATATCGGTCAATTCTTCAAGGATTTTATTAAAGAATACTGGATCTTCCATATACAATTTATCTGCAATGTAAGATGATGTTTCATCTGAATTAAACCCAAAGAACTCAGAATCATGAAGACGTTCATATACACGAAAATCGTGTACAGTCGATACATTCTGTACTGCAATTACAAATGGGCTTATCTGAACAATATTCTTTTCATTTAATTTGAAACCATTAAGAAATATTGTATGATATGTTAGCGAAAATGGTTTATCTAACTTGCCTGTAAAATCAACGATACCTGTAACTGGTATATTTTCTTGATAATATACAAGCTTTTCTTCATAACCCATGTATTCAACTTTAAAGGGGTTGCCCTTTGTAGAGTCTACAAGAATTTCGAAATATGGCAATTGCTTAATATTATTATTTTTAACCTGACTATAACCATTGCGTGGGAACATGCGGCCATCATGATTAAATACCCTACTACGGTCAACCAAATTTTGTTTAACTAATTCAACGTGGCC
>JAEEGL010345829.1_pt1 | contig 29494 bp, 24 predicted proteins | sample 9134231 | NCBI WGS metagenome assembly JAEEGL01 (sample SAMN16246548, study PRJNA631951) | gut metagenome | biome: gut microbiome; feature: rumen; material: fiber-attached | host: Bos | place: Iran: Karaj | collected 2018-10
AAGGCCGCCGTCATCGGCAAAATTTATATCCTCTATGAATATACCGAAGAGGTTTTTGCTTATATCCTTAAGACCTTTTCCGGCATCAGCGTCAATTACCGCCGTTTTTATAAGCGCTGCATCTGCCTGCACAAAGCAGACGCAGGATGTGAGCACCGCAAGAGCAAGAATAATGCAGATTGTTTTTTTTATATGTTTCATCAAATTCCCCCGTTTCGGTTTTATAATACCATACAATTCTTACGCGTGTAAATAAAAATGTTGACTTTAATTAAGATTCATTGTAAAATAGATAAAAATAAAAACCTCGTTAGAGGGGAGTAGCTTTCAACCCTTAGTCAACAACCGCCGTTTTTTCGGCTGGCTACCGGTGCATATTATTATGTTAGCAAGACCTTTAACATAGCGCCCGCTATGTTAAAGGTTTTAAATTTTAACTGAAAGGGAGAAATGCCTGATGAGACATTATCTTGAAGATGTCGGTACGGTATTCAAAGAGCTTGACAGCAGCGAAAACGGCCTTACCTCCGCCGAGGCGGAGAGAAGACTTGCCGAAAACGGAAAGAACAAGCTCAAAGAAGAAGAGAAGGAGTCTCTTGTCAAGAGATTCTTTGACCAGATGAAGGACCCGATGATTATCATCCTTCTTGTTGCCGCAGCCGTCAATGCCGTAACAGATATGTTTTCAACCGGAAGCTTCAAGTTCACGCTTCCCACCGATACTTTCATAATCCTGTTTGTTGTCATTGTCAACGCGGTGCTCGGCGTTATACAGGAGAGCAAAGCCGAAAAGGCCATAGAAGCCCTGCAGGAAATGTCGGCTTCAATGACCAAAACCTTCCGCGACGGCAAACTTGTGCAGATTAAAAGCGAGGACCTTGTTGCGGGCGATGTGATAGCTCTCGAGGCAGGTGACTCCATTCCCGCCGACTGCCGCATTATAGAATGCAACAGTATGAAAATCGAGGAGGCCGCTCTTACCGGCGAATCGGTGCCGGTCAACAAGCTTGTCAATGCGCTTATGCTTGAAGGCGGAGACGACATCACCCTCGGCGACCGTAAAAATATGGCTTATATGGGCTCAACGCTCGTTTTCGGCAGAGGCAAGGCCGTGGTCACCGCTACCGGTATGGATACCGAAATGGGCAAGATTGCCAACGCCATTTCGCTTGCCAAAGACGGCAAAACTCCCCTCGAAATCAAGCTTGAACAGCTTTCAAAAATACTTACCAAGATAGTTGTCGGCGTATGCTTATTCATCTTTGCATTCGATATTGTTACCAAGTATTTTATGGTAGCCGACAAGCCGTCATTTCTTAACCTCGCGCTCGAAAGCTTCATCACGGCTATCGCTCTTGCCGTTGCCGCAATCCCCGAAGGCCTTGTGGCGGTTATGACCATTGTGCTTGCCATAGGCGTTACCAATATGTCAAAGCGCAATGCGATAATACGCAAAATGACCGCAGTTGAAACTCTCGGCTGTACGCAGATAATCTGCTCAGACAAGACCGGCACGCTCACTCAGAATGTGATGACCGTGGTGGACCATTATTCGGATGATGACGACCTTCTTGCGCGCGCGATGGCGCTTTGTACAAACGCCGAAGTTAATGAGGACGGCACGCAGACCGGCGAGCCCGATGAGGTTGCTCTTATCAATTTCGCAGGCGCCAACGGCTTTGCGAAGAAGGCGCTCGTTGAAGAGTTCCCGAGAATCGGAGAAATACCGTTTGACTCCGGCAGAAAAATGATGAGCACTGTCCATATGGTAAACGGTAAGGTTACCCAGTACACCAAGGGCGCTCCCGATGAGATACTCAAAAAATGCAACTTCGCTCTCAGAGGCGGCGAAACGGTTCCCCTCACCGAGGAGCTTAAAAAGGAAATTCTTGCAAAGAACGCCGAAATGGGCAACAAGGCACTGCGCGTTTTTGCCTGCGCTTACAAGACTTACCCGGCAGAGCTTGCCGATTATTCACCCGAAAAGTGTGAAAATGATCTCATATTTGTCGGTCTTGTGGGTATGATAGACCCCATCAGACCCGAGGTGAAGGCGGCCATAGAGGAGTGCCGCACGGCGGGCATAACTCCCATAATGATTACAGGCGACCATATCAACACAGCCAGCGCAATCGCCAGAGAGCTCGGTATTCTTACCGGGGATGACAAAGCGATGATGGGCTCCGAGCTCGATAAATACAGCGACGAGGAGTTTGACAAAATAGTCGAGACCGTCCACGTTTACGCAAGAGTGCAGCCCGAACACAAGACAAGAATCGTAAACGCCTGGCAGAACAAAGGCTATGTAACCGCAATGACGGGTGACGGCGTCAATGACGCTCCCTCAATCAAATCCGCCGATATCGGCGTAGGTATGGGCATAACCGGCACCGACGTTACCAAGAATGTTGCCGATATGGTGCTTGCGGATGATAACTTTGCCACTATTGTTTCGGCAGTAGGTGAGGGCAGAAGAATATATGACAACATAAGAAAGGCCATTCAGTTCCTGCTCGGATCAAACCTTTCGGAAGTGCTTTCCATTTTCTTCGCCTCCATAATGAATTTCAATATCCTCTCGGCTACACACCTTCTGTTTATTAACCTTGTCACTGACTGCTTCCCGGCGCTTGCTCTCGGCCTTGAAAAGCCCGAGGCAAACATAATGAGAAGAAATCCGAGAAGCAAGAGCGACGGCATTTTCGCCGGCGGTCTCGGTGTTGACTGCCTGTATCAGGGCATTATGGTTACGGTTCTTACCGTGCTTGCGTTTTACATCGGTGAATTCCTTGAGACAGGGTCCTGGGTGTTCAGAAACATTGCTGACTGCGATGAAGGAATGACAATGGCGTTTTTCACCATGTCAATGTGTGAGATTTTCCATTCGTTCAATATGCGCTCTCAGAGGGCGTCCGTGTTCGGAATGATGGCAAAGAAGAGCCACAATATTCCTCTTTACCTCGCGATGGCTGCTTCTCTTGCCCTGACCACCGCCGTTATAGAGGTGCCTTTCTTCGCTAATCTCTTCGGCTTTGCGCATCTTGATTCCACCGCTTATGCGATAGCCCTCGGCCTCGCATTTTCAATTATCCCGATAGTTGAGTGCGTGAAGTTCTTCCAGAGGAAAGCGGCAAAAAACAGGTAACTCTCAATGCTTCCCACAGTCTGCGGTTCATATGAGCCGCAGACCTTTATTTGTTCATATTTCTTACTTGATTTTTCAATATTCTTATGATATAAGTATACTATGTCAAAAATAATTAAAAAAATTGCGGGGCTCGTCCTCACAGCTTTTCTTGTGCTTTCGGTGTGCGCTTGCGGTGTTGCTCCCGAGCCCGAGAAAGAGGAGACCTCCACATCGGCAACCACCGTGTCCAACATAGTCAGGGTTACTTTTCCCGAAGGGTTTACGGCTGCCGATATTGCAAAGCGGCTTGAGGAATACAGCGTATGCACATGCGACGAGTTCATTCAGGCGGTAAACGACCCCGCTAACCTTTCCCGGTTCGGTATTGAAATTGATTCACCCGGCGAGCGCGCTTTTTTGCTCGAAGGGTATCTTTTCCCCGACACATATGATTTCTACATAGGCGAAAAACTGGAGTCGGTCATAAAGAAATTTGCAGACAATTTCAATGCTCAGATAACAGAAGAAATGCTCGCAAGAGCGGCAGAGCTCGGCTATACGCCCGATGAAATAATCACCATTGCCTCCATTATTCAGGAGGAGGCGGGTGACCCGGATGAAATGCCGAAGGTTTCGGCAGTGCTTCACAACCGCCTTTCAAGCCCGGAGTTTTCAAAGCTCCAGTGCGATGCCTGCTCATTCTATCTCAAAAACAGCGTTATGCCGTATGTTTCTCAGGAGGATTACGAGCATTTTCAGCAGACCTACAGCACTTACAACTGCACAGGCCTTCCCGAAGGCCCCATTACAAACCCGGGCATTGATGCCGTGAAGGCAGCCCTTTATCCGGACGAGCATGAGTATTACTTTTTCGTCACGGATGACAACGGAGTATATCATTATGCCGAAACTTACAGCGAGCATCTTGAAAACTGCAAGCTCGCCGGCATTGAATAACAGGAGGATACAACAATGAAAAAAATCTTGGCAATCGCGCTTGCGCTTGTTACCGTTATCTGTCTCTTTGCTGCCTGCGGCGCTAAAGAAAGCGGCACAAAGGGCCCCAAAGAAGAAGTGAAAACCTTTGACAACTATGAGTATACGGTTCTTGAAGCCGATGACGGCACAAAAAGCGTAAAGATTACAAAATATCTCGGCACGGATCCTGTTGACGAGCTTGAAGTTTTCCCGACCATCGAGGGTATCGCGGTCACCGTTATAGGCGAGGGCGCTTTTGAAGGCTGCACCGCTCTTAAGAGAGTTAACCTTCCTTCATCCCTTGTTGCTATTGAGGACAGAGCTTTTGCATCATCATCCGTAGGTTATCTCTTCAACACCTCGGGCGCTGCTCTTGAAACCATCGGAAAAGAAGCGTTCAAAGACTGCGCGAATCTTATTCAGTTTGATATCAAGGCTGTCAAGACCATCGGCAAGGATGCCTTCGCAGGCTGCAAGAGCCTTATGGTATTCACAATAAGAACCGATGCCGATCTGAGCGCCGATTCCTTCGGCGATGCCGCAAACTTCAAGTTTGTAATCCATGAAGAATGCAGCAAACTTGTTGATTTTGCAAAGAACAGCGGTCACGAAATACAGTATTTCTGATATGAAAAGAGTAACGGGTTTATTGTTATCCGCTCTTATAGTTCTTTCAATGACCTCCCCGGCTTTTGCTGAAAAAGCCGGAGGGGTTTCTCTCAATATAGCGGTTGCGTCTGATTTGCATTATAATCAGCCCAGAGAGCGGATTGAGGGCGAGATAGATGATGAACTCTATTTCTACGCAAACAGGCGCGCGGCAATGGAGGACGAGAGCGGCTTTATTATTGATGAGTTTCTGCGCTCCTGCGCCGCGGATTCCTCGCTCGATTATGTCCTGATTTCCGGGGACCTTGCCGATAACGGCAAATCAATAACTCAGGAGCATCTTGATGTTGCCGATAAGCTCAGAGCCTTTGAAGAAGCGACAGGCAAGCAGGTCTATGTCTGCAACGGCAATCACGACTGCGGCAACAACTGCGAGACAACCAATGATAAGTTCAGGGAGATATATGCCGGCTTCGGTTTTGACGAGGCAATCGACACTCTCGAAAGGACGCTCTCCTACACCGTAAATCTCGGCGAAAAATACCGGCTGATTGTTGCCGACAGCTGCGACCCGGATAAATCCACCGAAGACGGTCTCACCTCAGACAGAGTCAGCTGGATTGTGTCACAGGCAAAGAAGGCTTATTCCGACGGCAGATATCCCGTTCTTATGATGCACCACAATCTTCTTGACCATATGCCGCTCCAGAGAGTGCTCAGCCACGATTTTATTGTAAGAAATCATCAGGCTACAGCCGAACGCCTCGCGAACGCGGGCATAAAGATTGTTTTCACCGGTCACGAGCACGGCAATGATGTGGCTTCTTACACATCTCTTTCGGGCAGGATTATCACCGACTTTTCAACAACCTCCCTCACAATGTATCCACTTGAATACAGATATGTTTCTTTTGAGGATGATGTTATCACATATTCCTGCAGGGAAATCACCGGCATTGACACCTCTGCTCTCACACTGGCCTGTGAAGGGTACACAGACGAGCAGATTGCGCTGATGAACGGGGATTTGAGAGCCTATTCAAAGGGCTTTTTCAAGGCGGGCATAAAGCACAGACTCAGTCTCTCGCTTTCCCGCGAAAAGCTCGGCATAGATGAGAGCGCATTTTATGCACCGGTAGTGTTCACGGCGGTTGACCGCCTGCTTGAAATACTCGAAATGCCTCTGTACGGGGAAGGGGGAGTATCTTCCCTTGCTTCGGACTACGGCATTGATCTGCCTGAAACCGGGTTTGAAAACGGGTGGGACCTTGCGTGTGAGATTGTTTCATATCACTATGCGGGCAACGAGCCCTTCGCTCTTGACGGTGACGAGGTAACGCTCCTTCTCAGGGTTGCCGATTTCATCATTCTGGATGCTCTTTCGGCGGTGAATGACGAAGTTTTTCTGCGCGCTGCCAACGATGTGATATCAAGGCAGGGCACGGACGGAGTCTGCAGGAAGTTCACCAAAACCGTCGCAAACACATTCGGCCCCGTGACGGCAGGGGAGTATCTGATAGTGGCCGTAGCGTCGCCTGTGCTTTACGGGCTTGCATATGACAGTGACGAAATAGACGACCTTAACGGCACGGTTGAAGGTTACGCCGCCGGTGATGAAATTGCCGCGATAGGTAATAATATCTCAGGCTTTTTTGAAAAGATTGCGCTTTATTTGTCACTGTTTATGCGCTGGTTTTCAAAGATATTCATTCCTCCCTTTTTAAAATGGATCTAAAATAATATATAGTATAAACAAATAACAAGCACAACAGACGGTCAATTTTTGTTATATTGACCGACTGATTTGTTTTGACAAATACTATATATATGTGTTATAATCCTATAAATACTATATATTGGTGAAAAAAGGACCAATTAAGAAGAGGAGACAGACAGATGATTACTTTTTCAGGCTTCGGAGTTTTTCTCGGTGACATTTCAAGGGCTGAAATCAAGCATTACACAAAAGATCCCCTTAAAGCTCAGAACAATGTCCTCAAAAAGATTATAAGACGCAATAAAAACTGTGAGCTCGGCAGAAAGCTCAATCTTAAGGATATACACTCCATCAAGGAGTTTCAGGATAAGGTTCCTCTTTCATCTTACGCCGATTATGAGCCCTATGTTGACAGAATGATAAATAACGGAGAAGACAGGCTTATGTTCTCCGGCAAAAACATACGTTACGCCTCATCGTCAGGCTCTGTCGGCAAGCCCAAAATTCTTCCCAAGGGCGTTAATGACCTCTGGAAGATGCAGTGCATAGGCTTCTCGGCATCTGTTGCCACCGCATATCACTGGATGAAAGAAAAAATGGGCGTTACAATGTATAACCAGGTAGGCCCTCTCGCCCTCAATCTTTCCGGCCATAAGCTCAATGACGGTAAGCAGTGCAACGGCGCCGGCCAGATTCCTCTGCGCTATCTCAAGTGCATCCTTCCCTTCTTCTGCACTTCCCCGCTTGAGCTCCTTTTCCCCAGCCTTGAGGATAAGCTTGACACCTCTTATCTCCATCTTCGTTTCTGCCTTGAAAATAAGAAGGTCAGTTATCTCGGCTCAATAGTTGTTACCCTGCTTACTCAGATGTTTGATTATCTCGAGGTAAACTGGGAAATGATGTGCGATGATATAGAGAAGGGTATTATCAACCCCAATATCGATATCACCCCCGAGCTTCGCAAAAAGTTTGAGAAGAAGTTCAAACCCAATCCCAAGAGAGCGGCTGAGCTCAGAGCCGAGTTTGAAAAAGGCTTTGACGATCCCATCGCTCCCAGAATCTGGCCCAGACTTCAGTGGGCGTACGGCATGATGGGTTCAAACCTTCTCGTTTATGTTGACAAGCTCCGCAAGCATATCGGCCCCAATGTACCTATTCACAATATGGGCTACGCCGCGGCAGAAGGCTTCTTTGCCGCTCCCACCGATCTCAACGTGAACGACTATGTGCTTCTTCCCTGGTGCCTCTTCCTTGAGTTCCTTCCCATCGGCGAGGATGACGATCACGCCGATTACTCGCAGAGACCTCTTCTTATGAATGAGCTTGAAGTGGGCAAAAACTACGAAATGATAGTAACCAACTTCTCGGGTCTCTACAGATACAAGATTGAAGATGTTGTCAAGGTTACCAGAATGTACAACAACACTCCCGAAGTGGAGCTTCTGTTCAGGCAAAACCTTTCAATGAATGTTGCCAACGAAAAAACCACCACCGATATGGTTGTTGCCGCCGCTGACAATACTGCCAAGGCGCTCGGCATAGAGTTCCAGGGCTTCAGCTTCTATCCTGATTTTTCAACAAAGCCTCCCAGATACACAATGCTCTGTGAAGTCAAAGGCGGAGTGCCCGATGAGGAAATGAGGCAGAAAGTCATCACCGAGATTGACGCTCAGTTTGATGAAATCAACGAGAAATACTATAAGTACAGACGCTGGGGGATGCTCAATAAGCCCGAGGTCCTCTTCCTCAAGCCCGACACTTATGTTGATTACAATAAATATCTTGCCGGCAAGGGCATAGTGCTTAATCAGATTAAGCCCGTGACTGTTATCAACAACGAAGAAAGAGAGAAGTTCTTCTTCTCGCATGTTGATACTCAGGCTGATGTGGTTTCCTATGTGCTCGGCAAATAATCTGCAAGAGAGAGATTATGGGGAAAGCAATTAAAAAAATCACAGCTTTATTCACATGTACCGTGCTTCTGCTTACTGCCGTTTGTTTCGGCGGTAAGCAGGAGTCTTTTGCGGCAGATGATGATTATCAGCCGGTTATCTACATTATCGGCTATAATACTCACCTTGCTCTCAACAATGATCAGGAAATCAGCGCAAGCATAAAAACCGACAAGCTTACGGCAATGCTTTCTGATAATACAGATGTGTTTTTAAAAGCGTTTTTAACTCAGAACTGGTCAGATTTCAGCAAGCTTATTATTGATTTTATGGCAGACAGTTTTGAGTATCTGAGGCTTGACGGCAACGGTGAACCGGTCTATGACACGAGAACCGCCCGCCTGCAGAATGAAGACTTTGTTTACGGCAGGTCTGTAGGTCCCCGCAGGCTCAGTCAGTATAATTTCCATTATGACTGGCGCCTCGACCCCACGGAGAATATGCAGGCCCTCAGAGATTATATCGACCTTGTGCTGAGAATGACCGGCAGCGAAACATTCTCGCTGTGCGGCAGATGCGAAGGCGCGTGCCTTGCGCTGACCTACTATAAGACCTATCACGATGAGAGAATGACGGACCTTGTTTTTTACGCTTCCGCCATAAAGGGCGCCTCTCCTATAGGCGAGGCCTTCAGCGGCAATCTCTGCCTTGATCCCGACTCTGTCGAAAGATTTTTTAACGATACTGAGCTGGGCATTGATGTCAAGGTTGGCGATGTGATTGAAATCAACGATGAAACAATCATAAAAATACTCAAAGTGGCAAGTGATGTTTACGGCCTGGATATGGCCTGCTGGGCTGTGAATAATGTATATCAGCAGATTTATGACAGTATCACCCCTGAGGCGCTCAGAGCTTCCTATGGTTCCTTCCCCGGATTCTGGGCGATGGTTGAGGATGAATACTATGAGCCGGCCAAGAAACTTGTTTTCGGCGGAGTTGAGGATGAATACGCCGGACTTATTGCAAAGATTGATAATTATCATTATAACTATATGAACAAGGCCGAAGAGATAATCTCGGAAGCGAGCGAAAACGGCGTAAGAATCGCAAATGTTGTAAAATACGGCAAGCAGCCCGTGCCCGTAATCAAAGACGGCGATGTACTTTCGGACGGGGTGTGCAAAGTCGCAAACGCGTCTCTCGGAGCAAATGCCGCAAGGCTCGGGCAGAGCTTTGACGCCGCCTACACTGACGCGGCAAAAGAAAACGGCAGAGAAAGGTATATAAGCCCCGACAGGTGCATAGACGCCTCCTCCTGCATGTTCCCGGAAACCACCTGGTTCATAAAGGACCTTCATCACAATGATTTTCCCGCCGTAGCAGACAGCTTTGTATATAACATCACTCTGAATCACGATATGACCGTCACATCCGACCCTCAGTATCCTCAGTACAGCTTTTATACCCCGGCCATGGAGTTTGACTATGAGCTGGGCACTGAGGTCGTCAACGGAACCATAGAGCCGTATTCGCCCGGGAATCAGATGAGCAACCTTGACAGATATTTCAGCACAACGGCAGGCAGTTTTATAAGAAAGATAAAGCCGTATTTCGGTTTTCTGTTCAAGTTTTCAACCTTTATTCTGAAAATCCTGATACCCAGGGCAAAAGCTTAAAAAAACCGGAGCCGGAAGAGCAAATCTTCCGGCTCCTTTCAGTTCAGTTTTTTAATCGAGAAAATCTTTTCTGTAGTCGAGATTGAACGCTGCGGCAAGGTCTCTGAGATTGTCATCGGTGATTGCGCTTGCCTTCGGGAGGTGGGCTGTGAGCATGTACTGCTTTGCAGCTTTCTCAACAGTTTCAATCAGACCGAATGTTTCGTCCATATCCCTGCCTGCGCCGTAGATACCGTGCAGGGTCCAGATTACCAGGCGGTACTGCTTCATTTTTTCGGCGGTTGCTCTGCCTATTTCGTTTGTGCCGCATACCATCCAGGGCAGAACGCCTATGCCGTCGGGGAATACGACTATGCTTTCGGTCATCTGACCCCAAAGAGTTCTTGTGAGCTTTTTCTCATCGGGCTCGTGCACCTGAGTCATGGCAAGAGTGTAATCCGGGTGGCAGTGCATTATAATCCTGTTTGCAGGGTCAACTCTGAGGCGCTCAATATGGCTCATAAGATGCGCGGGAAGCTCGCTTGTAAACTTGCCTCCGTCTTTGTAGCCCCAGAGAAGCTCTGCGGTGGTTCCGTCCCGGGCGATTCTGATGATGCCGAGATTTGTTTCGGGGTCGTGCTTCACGTTTTTGAAGTATTTACCCGTGCCCGTCACAATGAAAATCCTGCCTGTAAGCTCTGAGGCGTCAAATCCTGTGGGGATTGTTCTTATTACATTGTTCAGATCAAGATACTCAGACACAACATCTTCATCGAGAATTCTGCTTATGTTTCCTCCGTTTCGTTCATCCCAGCCGAGCTTATACATAAGCGCGGTTGTTTTCATTATTTCTTTTAGAAACGGGGCTTCAAATATGTCTTTCATGCTCTTTTCACCATCACTTCATTTTCATATTTTTTGATTTCGTCTATATAGCTTTCCGGCACATTCTGCTCGCTGAGATATTCCTGCCAGATATCGCCGAAGGGCGCGGTCTTGAGCTCTTCCTGCATCACCATAAGGGAGGTGAAGTCGGCGCCGTCCTGCAGTTTACCGAGGTCAGACGGCTGCAGAAGAGCAAAGAGAAGAGCCTTCTGCACGCTTCTTACACCGGTTACCCAGGCGGAAATGCGATTTATGCTCGCGTCAAAATAATCAGTTGCAATAAACACCCTGTCAAGAGCGTCATTTCTGACTATCTCTTTGGCAATCTCTCTTGTTTCGTCATCAAAAAGTATAACGTGGTCGCTGTCCCACCTGACGGGGCGTGTCACATGCAGAGCAATCTTGTCATTAAAAAGAAGCAGTGATGAAATTTTGTCACTGACAAGCTCCGTGGGGTGATAATGACCGTTATCCATAAGGGGCGTAATGCCCTTTGAAATAGAGTAGCTCAGGCAGAATTCCGCGCTGCCAACCGTGTAGCTTTCAAGCCCTATTCCGAACACTTTGCTCTCAAGTGTGACATAGACTTTTGATTTGTCATAATCAACAGACAGTATTTCATCAAGAGAATCCCTGAATCTCTTTCTCGGGCCGAGCCTGTCGGCGGGGATGTCCTTATATCCGTCAGGAATCCAGATATTCATCACGCACGGATATCCGGTTTCACGGGCAAAGTATTCGGAAATTCTTATGCAGGCTTTGCCGTGCTCAATCCAGTATTTTCTGACCGATTCGTCGGGGGAGGAGAGGGTGAGATTGTCTTTGACCATAGGGTGTGAGAAAAACGTAGGGTTAAAGTCGATGCCGATGTTTCTCTCTTTTGCGAACTGTACCCATTTCTCAAAATGTTTCGGCTCAATTCTGTCCCTGCCCGGGTTGTCACCGTCAATAATTGCGTAGCTAGCGTGCAGGTTCAGCTTTTTCTTACCCGGAATGAGAGAAAACGTCTTGTCAATATCCGCCATAAGTTCTTCGGGCGTGCGGGCCTTACCCGGATAGTTGCCGGTGGTCTGTATTCCGCCGGAGAGAGCTTCGCGGCTGTCAAAGCCCGTGACGTCATCGCCCTGCCAGCAGTGCACCGAAATTGTAACGTCTTTAAGCTTTCTGACAGCGTCATCGGCGTTTACTCCGTATTTTGCGTATATTGCCTTTGCTTCTTCATATCTCGACATATTGTTGCCTCCTGTGTCTTTATAATGCAATTTAACACTTTTTTTCAGCTTTTTGCAATAGGGAAAGCGAAATTCTCCCGTAAAAAATCGTACTGTCCGGTGTTCGGACAATATATATGCATATGCAATAAAAATTTTGCGCAAGATATTGACATTTTCATTTATATGATATATATTATATCTGTATGTATATACCTGCCGGCGAGCGTCACCCGGTTCCGGCGGTAAAACATCTTTGAAAAAACGACACTTTTCTAATTTAAACTTATGGAGGGCTTTTAGAAATGTCAAAAAAAATTCTCGCTGTATTTCTTGTGTTGTTGCTCACACTCACAGTCAGCGCTGTAGCATTTGCCGATACCGGTGACCAAAGCGGCAGTGCAGGCAATGATATCTACTCAGGTCTTACATCCGACAATCCGGATGACCCTGACACCCCGGATAATCCGGATAATCCGGATACTCCCGACAATCCCGACAATCCGGACAACCCCGACAATCCGGACAACCCCGACAACCCCGACAATCCCGACAATCCCGACAACCCCGACAATCCCGATAATCCGGACAACCCCGACAATCCGGACAATCCCGATAACCCCGACAACCCCGACAATCCGGACAACCCCGATAACCCGGACAATCCCGACAATCCGGACAATCCCGACAACCCCGATAATCCCGATAATCCCGACACTCCCGAAGATCCTCTTCCCGAGGGCGCTTATGATTATACAAAGGATGACAGCCTTTCGGCAGAATCCGATTACAACGCCGGCGAGTTTGCTTTCGGCGGCAAGGCACCTGCGGTTTATCACATTTATGAGGGTAAAGCTTACACCGTAAAAGAAGCTGAAGAATTAGAGCTCGTTGATGATATGGGCATCACTCTTCCTTCTCATTACAATGAAGCAATCAATCTTATTGCTTACTATGCTTTCAACTGCCCCTCTTGCGGCAAAGCCAACGGAGGCACCACTCTTTCCGCAATTTACAGAGCAAACAAAGGCAGATGCATCCACTGCAACAAGTGGCTCCCCGATTACAAAACTCTCACAGTTTATCGTTTCATTACCGTAGATCAGACAAGCAAGCATTTTGATACTTTCTCCGGTATGAACTTTGTAAACCGCGCAAAGAGTGTTTACGGCTCCACTGCAGGTCTTTACGGCAAAGGTAAAGATCTTCCCCAGAGTTTTCTTACCTTTGAGACCGAAACGATAAAGAATGAAGACGGAGAAGACGAAGAGACCATCATCCACTATGACCGCCTTGAGAGCTTCAAGACTTCCGGTCTCGGCGCAAGCAGCTTTATGTCACTTCTTTGGGATGTGCTTTCAAAGTACACCTACAGACAGGAGAAGCATGTAAACAGCGAAGTAACAATCAAAGTTTATAACGCAATGTCCACTGCCCTTATCAAGATGATTGAAGGCATCGAGGCTGCGCTCAGATTCTTCCCCACTCTTATTTTCTGATTAAAAGCATAAAAAAGCTCCCGTCTTAAGGCGGGAGCTTTTATGTTTTATCCGAGTATTTTCTCTCTCATTATTTCGCCTGTTTCTTTTATCATTCGCAGCCACGGCAGCACTGCTCTCTCATCAAAATCACAGGCGCAGTTTGTCTGGGCAAATGTTTCAAAGCTAAGGTCCGCGTCATAGCCGATGCCTCTGAGTGAGTTGCAGAAACGGTTCCAGTCTATTGTGCCCGTGCAGGGGGCCATATGCTGGTCGGAGGTGCCGTTGTTGTCGTGAACGTGCAGGCATTTTATTCTCTTGCCAACAATCGGCACATAGACCTCAAAATCGTGGTGCAGCAGGTTCAGATGTCCTGTATCAAGGCAGAGGCCGAAGGCTTCTCTGCCGGCCATATCATTGAACATATCGATATATTTCACGGCTTCTTCCGGGTACCCGCAGTTTCCCTGATACCTTACTCCTCTGTGATTTATGAAAAGGTTTTCAAGGCAGACGGTAACGGATGTTTCCTTCAGGACGGGAATAAGGGATGAATAGAGCTTCACGTTCATATTGTGCACATCTTCCCGTGTGCCAAGTGAACCGTCCATGGCAAAAGGTATGCCGTGAATAACGAGATTTTTGCACCCGGCATAATCGCAGTATTTAATGTTCCCTTTAAACACTTCTATGGCGTAATCGAGGAAATCCGGGTCGCCTTTTGAGTAAGCGGGGAAGGGCGCGTGCGCCTGAGAGATTTCAAGGGAGTTGTTTTGGATTTCTTCAAGCTCACGTGCGTAATGGCTGATGATTTCATCACTTGATTTTTCAAATATGCACTTGCCCCTGTAAGTCCTGTCTCTGATGTCCGAGCCGTTCCAGGCATGGTCAAGATTCCAGTCAATAGCCTCAAACCCGGCTTCCCTTATTGCGGCATAGCCTTTTTTTATGCCCAGTCTGTCAACTACATCGCCTGTCTGCACACATAATTTCATTTTGTAATGCTCCTTTCTGGGTAATATATTGAAAATGAGTTTTTCATTTGGTACAATATTCACGGAGGTGCGGTGATATGAAGAGTAATTACACCCGCTTTTATAAAAATCTTTACCGCTTGTTTGACGGGGTAACTCCGCTTTCCGCCGACTGCGGCGAAATCTGCGGGGGTGCCTGCTGCCGCGGCAGCGAAGACACCGGTATGATTCTTTTTCCCGGTGAAAGCACTTCTTTAGAGGTTAAGCAGACGCACGGCAGAAGGTACGCAATCTGCCGGGGAGAATGCGACAGGCTTACAAGGCCGCTCTCCTGCAGAATTTTTCCGTTTTTTCCCATGCTTACCGATGACGGCGAAATAAGAGTAACCGCGGACCCGAGGGGCAGAAGCATCTGCCCGCTTGTGAGAAACGCGCCGAATATTGCCTTTGACACCTCTTTTATCAGGCGGGTTTATGTCGCCGGCAGGGCGCTTTCAAGGCAGCCTGAGTGCCGTGAGCTTCTCAGGGAAATCACCGCTGAAATAAACGATATATTTATGCTTTCCGCGAAAATCGGGGGAGAAAAAGATGAGTTATAAAGAAAGTTTTCACACGCATACAAAATATTGCGACGGAAAGAATACTCCCGAAGAGATGGTGCTTTCTGCCATATCAAAAGGCTTCACCGCTCTCGGTTTTTCGGGGCATTCCAATTTTGATTTTGACTGCGGATGGTGTATGAGCAAAGAGGGTACCGCGGACTATATCAAAGAGGTAAATTCTCTGAAAGAAAAATACGCCGGAAAGATAAATATTTATCTCGGTACTGAGCATGATGTGCTCAGTTCAATAGACAAAGCCGTTTATGACTACACTCTCGGCGCGGTTCACTATCTTTCGTTTGACGGAGAACATTTTGATGTTGATGCTTCTGCCCGGTGCCAGCTTGACACCGCAAACAGGTTTTTCGGCGGCTCAATGCAGTCATACGCCGAAGCTTACTTTGAGCAGGCGGGGTCAATCCTTGAAAGAACAGACGCGGATATCATTGCTCACTTTGACCTTGTGACCAAATTCAATGAGCACGGCGAGCTGTTTGACACGGGCGAAAGAAGATATATCAGCGCCTGTACCGACGCTCTTGACCGGCTCCTTCCGTACGGGCGGCCGTTTGAAATCAACACCGGGGCAATAGCCAGGGGCAAGAGAGAAACGCCTTACCCGTCGCTTGAAATTGCACGGTATATTCATTCAAAGGGAGGATTTTTTATTCTCACTTCCGACTGCCATAACGCTGATATGCTTGACTGCTTCTTTGATGATGCGCTCGAAATGTACGGCGGGTTCAACATTGTTTCTTTTGAGGAAATAATAAAAAATAATCAGACACAGTAAAGGTTCATATCCCAACAGGGTATGTACGGGTGGTGTCTTATTTCAAACCGGTAATCCGGTCTGATTTGCTTAACGAGCAGGGGTATTTCAAAAATATCCCTGCTTTTGTGATAAAGGGCGATATTCAGCTTCGGTTTCTGAGCGGCAACAGTCTGCGCCGCTCCGCGCAGAACAGCTCTTTCCTCGCCCTCAACATCAATTTTTATATATGTTACGGTCTTGTTTTTGCAGATTTCGTCTGCTGTAAGGCTTCTGATCTCTCTGCCGGCGCCTGAAACGGATGATTGCCTGCCTCCTTTTGCCGCGAAAGAGACGGTGCCGCAGCGGTCCGAAACGGCGGCGTTCACGGCTGTGAAACGCTCAAGCTCAGCGCAGTTTTTTATAAGAGAAGCAAAACTTTTCGGGTCCGGCTCGGCTGCGGTAATGCACGAGTATTTCCCGCCGCAGTAGTGTATGAATTCAGCTACGGTGTCGCCCTTATAGGCGCCTATATCGAGAAAGTGCTCGTTTTCCGTCAGCTTCAGAATGCTGCCGTACGCCTCGTCCTTGGAGCTGGAGGATGACACAAGTATGTCGATATCTCCCGAATACATGAAATTAACGCATTGCGAAAATATTTCCGCTGATTTTCCCGTAAAAAGGGAATACGCGCTGTTAAGAGCATCGATATGCTCACAGACGAAATCTCTGTTGAATATTTCATCACCGTAAACGGGTACCACCGGCACAATGGTGCGGTATTGTTCTTTTACTTTGAGAATGTGATTTATAACTTCGGGCCTGTGTGTGCCGAACGCTATGCACAGTATGAAGTCGCCCGTAAACTCGCTCAGTCTCTTCACGGTAAAGCCTCTGAAGCGCTGACCTCTGACAAAATCGTCGCTTGCGCAAACACCTTTTACGGCTATACCGAGCCTGTTGAATTCATCAATAACTCTGTCCGCTCCGTTCCCCATGCCGTAAATCACGGCAGGCAGGCCGGAGCCGGCGATTGTTTCCCACGATGTTTTTTCGGGCAAAGCGAGTTTCGACATCTTTACACCCCCGCAGTATTGTACCATAAGTTGACCGGCGCTTCAATAAATTTGCACGCGAAATATTGAATTTTACGATATAAAGTGTTATATTTAAATTTAATATAATAACAGGAGGAATCCGTTATGAGAATTCTTTTTCAGGGCGATTCAATTACCGACGCAGGCAGAGACCGCAGCGATATGCACAATCTCGGGCCGGGCTACCCCCACTATGCGGCGGAGTATATAAGATTCAGATATCCGGATGAGGATTATGAATTCATCAACCTCGGAATCAGCGGTGACCGCACGGAAGACCTTGTTGCAAGGCTTCAGAGCGAATTCATAGATATAAACCCGGATGTTGTTTCAATTCATATAGGTGTCAATGACACCTGGCACCGCGCGGGTGACAAAAGCTGGATGAGCGATGAGGAGTTCGAAAAGAACTACCGCACCGTGCTTCAGGCGATTAAGGATAAAACCCACGCAAAAATCATTATGATTGAGCAGTATCTTCTGCCGGATGATGAAAAAGATTTTATGCGTGAGGATCTTAACGGCAAAATCGATGTTACCAGAAAACTCGCGAGGGAATACGCGGATGTATATATTCCCCTTGACGGCATCTTCGCCAAGGCGTGTGTTTATAAACCCTCACGCCACTGGTCCGATGACGGGGTTCATCCAAACAAAAACGGCGCTGAATTCATCGGGGGCGTTTATGCCGATGCGTTCGCCGAATTGATCGGATAGGAGATTGAAATGGAAAAAGTAAAAAAGGCGCTCAATTATATTTTTATTGACGGCCTGTCGGGTATGGCACTCGGTCTTTTTGCGACTCTTATTATCGGCACTATTCTTGACCAGATTGCTTCATTCATTCCCGGCACCCCGGGGCTCTGGCTTTCTTACGCGGCGCTTGTCGCGAAGTCGCTTACCGGCGCGGGTATAGGCGCCGGTATGGCACAGAAATACAAAAGCTCGCCTCTCGTTACCGTATCCGCCTGCGTTGCGGGTATGGTAGGCGCATTTGCGGCAAAGCTTATCGCGGGCTCGGTTACGGGTGACGCCGGTATGCTTTACACAGGCCCGGGTGACCCGCTCGGAGCGTTTATAGCTGCCTTCTGCGCAATTCAGGTGGGCAAGCTTGTAAGCGGCAAAACAAAGCTTGATATACTTGTTACTCCCGCCTGCTCGGTTATTGCCGGCTCGGCGGCAGGCCTCATTGTCGGCCCTCCTGCAGGCGTTATTTCAACTAAGCTCGGCGAGCTTATTATGTGGGGCACTGAGAGGCAGCCCGTGCTTATGGGCATTATCGTGAGCGTGATTATGGGCATATGCCTTACTCTTCCCATCAGCAGCGCAGCTCTCGGAATCATTCTCGGGCTCGGTGGTATTGCCGGCGGGGCGGCGGTTGTCGGCTGCAGCTGCCAGATGATAGGCTTTGCAGTAATCAGCTACAGAGAAAACAAACTCGGCGGATTATTTGCCCAGGGGCTCGGCACCTCAATGCTTCAGATGCCAAACATACTTCTTCATCCGCAGATATGGATTCCGCCCATAGTTGCCAGTGCAATTCTCGGCCCCGTTTCAACCAGAGTTCTCGGCATGACCTGCAACGCAGCCGGCGCCGGTATGGGCACGAGCGGCCTGGTCGGGCAGTTTATGACCTTCTCTGCCATGAACGAAGCGGGCAAAGATGTTAAAATCATTATTGCAGAGATAATCGTTATGCACTTTATTCTGCCTGCGCTTATCAGCCTCGGAGTATCCGAGCTTATGCGCAAAAAGAATCTGATTCATTTCGGCGATATGGAGCTTAAAAACATTAACTGACACACGATATAAATAGAGGGAGGAATTAGAGTGAATAAAAAAATCACCTGTATAATCCTGACTGTTGCGATTGTACTCTCTTGCCTGACTGTAAATGCCTTTGCCAATACGGATGTCACAAATCCTGCCGAGCAGAAAATGTACACCGTGCTCGATAAGGCAGTCAACGCTCTCGTCGGCGGTATAGCGGCCCTGATAGTCACTCCCGACTGGCCGGCAAAGGATAATTATAAATCCGAAAATTTCTATCCCGGACTTACCCGTGATGAATTTCTCGATGAACCCGCAGAAAACGCAAAATGGAGCGTAGGTTATTCCAACGCTTCCATTCTCACCGGCAAGGAAGTCGGCGGCGGTGACTATTATGTGGGCGGTAGTCTCTCGGTAAGCAAGAAACTCGCCACATATCAGTATGATGATCAGAAGGTCAGGACAGTCGCTGTTTCGGACGGCAGGGGTATCACTCTGTTTGCCTGCCTCGATGCTTACGGCCTTGCCTCAACAGATGTCAGAGCAATCAGGGGCAGATTCGCTCAGTACGCGAAAGAGCAGAATCTCAACATAACAAGCATAAATATCTCCGTGCTTCATCAGCACTCCTGCGTTGATACGTTCGGTATGAACGGCGACATAGTAAACGCTCTGTTTACATCATCCGTGAGGAATCTTCTCCGCAGGAAGCTTCCAAACGGCCAGAACCCCGAATATATGGAAAACCTTTACAATGTAACAGTAAACTCAATGAAGAATGCCGTGGCGGATATGAAGCCGGGTACCCTTTATTACGGCAAAGCGGATGTTGCCGAATATATAAGAGACAAGCGCGCACCCGAAGTGTTTGACGGCAACCTGCACAGATTCCGTTTTGTGCCGGATGAGAGCGGCCAACCCGAAACCTGGATTTGCAACGGCGCCATTCACTGCGTGGGCAACGGAGCGGGCGGCACCGAGCTTACCGCAGATTATCCATATTATATGGAGAAATACATAAACGAAAACTACGGTGCCAATTTCTTTTTCATTCAGGGCGCTGAGCTTGCCATATCCGACCAGAAGAAGGATATTCAGCCCGAGCAGGAGCTCCTTGATAAATACAGCGATAATGAGGGCTATGCCTATATCATCACATACGGGCAGATTCTCGCTCAGAAGCTTGGTGAAATCACCGGAGAAACAGAGGTCGAGCCCATATTCAACATTGCCCATAAAGAAATCTGGCTTAAAATAGACAACAATATCCTTGTGCTTGCCGCTAAGGGCGGCCTGCTTGTAAATTCCGTGGCAAAATCGGGCCCGGGCAAATATGAAATACTCACGGAGATAGGCTATGCCGAGTTTGGCAAAAACATCGTTGTGCCGATTATTCCCGGTGAGCTTGCTCCCGAAATAGCCTTCGGCGGCGCGGATACAGCGGAGACTTCGTGGTACGGCGAAAACTGGGCTTATGATTCCTTTGCCGACCTTGCCGGAGAAAGAGAAGTTATCGTATTCGGCATAACCAATGATCAGATAGGCTACATACTCACTTCAAACAACTGGCACTCATACTTTACCGAAAATGAAGAAATCGTTTCTACCGGCAGATATGCGGGCGAAACGATTGCGGGCGAATACACAGCTCTTTATAACTCCTTTAACTGAGAACGGAAAACTCTATGGAAAAACTGAGAAATGCGGTAAAGGGCACGGATTTTATCCTGTATTTTATTTGCATTCTGACTTCCGCGTTCGGCTGCCTTATGGTTTACTCTGCAACGCGCAACGATGCAATAAAAAACGGTTTGCTGCTTGACAGGGAATGCCTTGTTATGGTGCTTGCCGCCGCTATAGGAATAGTTCTCTGCCTGATAATTTCATTTATTGATTACAATTCAATAGTCAGGATATGGATTCTCGTGGCGGGTGTCTGCCTTGCTCTTGTCGGCTCGCTGTTTATCTGGGGAGAAGCCCCGGCGGACAGACCTGACGCACGATGCTGGCTTCCTATTATCGAGACCGGCTCTCTTACCGTTTATTTCCAGCCGTCGGAGCTCGCTAAAGCCGGATTTCTTGTGACTTTTGCCGCGCATATAAACGCGGTCAGGCAGGAGATAAACTCTGTTAACAATATCCTGTTGCTTACAATTCACGCTTTCATACCGATAGGTCTGATTATTATGACTGACGACCTCGGCTCCGCCATAGTGTTTGCCTTTATGTTTATGGGTATGATGTTTATGGCAGGCCTCAGGCTCAGGTATTTCGCCATAGCGGTCGGCGCCGTGCTCGCGGCCACGCCGCTTCTCTGGACGAAGTTCCTATCATCGTTTCACAGGCAGAGGATACTTGCCATTTATTATCCTCAGGCGCTCAGCGAGAGCGTATATGAGGCCAGAATATATCAGCAGCAGAGAGCTGTGAACGCCATAGGTTCAGGCGGATTTTTCGGCGACGGCCTGTTTAAAGGCACTTACACTCAGTCCCCCTCGGGCATACCAGTAAACGAAAGCGATATGGTTTTCTCCGTGGTAGGGGAGGAGCTCGGCTTTTTGGGCGGCTTCCTGCTGCTCGCAGTGCTTACGCTTATCTGCGTGAGAATAATGATAACCGGCAGAAAATCGGCAACTCTCACCGGCTCAATCATATGCTACGGCACCGCGTTCATGATTGCCTCACAGGTTGTAATGAACATAGGCATGTGCCTCAAGCTCCTTCCTTGTATAGGCATCACGCTCCCGTTCATAAGCGCGGGCGGCTCCGCAAATCTTTGCATTTACCTTGCAATAGGGCTTGTGATGAGCGTTTACAGATACAACAGGCAGACCGGAGTTTCAAACTTCAGATTTGACGGAATAGCCACTCCTTTTGACTGATACGGAGAAATAATATGAATTCATTCAGAAAAGCATTATCTGTTCTTCTTGCGCTGTGTACCGCGCTTCTTCCGCTGTTTCTGACCTCCTGCTTATTTACGGAGCTTACGGAGCCCGAAACACAGATTGAAACAGTGTCGGTGGTTTACGACGATACCGAGACGCAGACCCGTGAGACACAAATAACACAAACCTCGGCTGCTTCGACGACATGGTACACATATACTACCGAAAAGCCGTCAACCACCCTTTCAACTACCGAAAAAAAGCGCGGAATTGATGAAAACGGCAGCTACTACTCCAGGGATGATGTTGCGCTTTATGTTCATACATATCATCATCTGCCGCCGAATTATATCACCAAAAAAGACGCCAGAGCCCTCGGATGGAACGGAGGTCCGGTTGACCCGTATTTTCAGGGCGGAGCCATAGGCGGCGATTATTACGGTAACTATGAGGGTAAGCTGCCCGATGGCAAGAAATATTATGAGTGCGACATAGACACCCTCGGCAAATCAAAGCGGGGCGCAAAAAGGCTTATTTATTCGCCCGACGGCACCGTTTACTACACGGATGACCATTACAACAGTTTCACACAGCTTTATTGAGGAGACGCGAGATGAAAAGAAGGGTTCTTGACGGCAAGCAAATGACATCGAGAAAGCAGGCGCATCTCTATATTGCCGGGAAACTCGGCTTCCCCGATTACTACGGCTGCAATCTTGACGCGCTTGCGGACTGCCTCGGAGAAATCGGAGTAAAAACAAAAATAACACTTAAAAATTTTGCCGATTTTGAGGCAAACCTCGGCTCTTACAGCAAAGGTTTTATCAGGGTGTTTGAGGATGCAGGCGAAGAAAACGAAAACATCATATTCAGATGTGAATAACTGCATTCTGCCGTATAAAAAAGCAAATAAACTGTAAAAAACGGGCGGTCAATACCGCCCGTTTTTAATAATATTTATGTTTGTTTCTTATTTCTTTGTGCCGAAGAGCCCGCGTATAATAGAGGTGGTTCCCGTTCTCATAACAGATGAAAGAGCGTTTGTCGCCGCTCTCTTGCCGATTGTGGCGGCAGATGAGGTCTTGCCCCCGAGCACAGAGTTTACCATATTTGTGCTTACTGATCTTGCCACGGATGAGGCCGCGCTTGTAGCTGCTTTCTGAGCGGCTTTGGAAAATGCCGCGCTGCCGGATGATGAGCCGCCTTTTCGGTAGTTTGTGAGGCGCCTGCCTTCTTTCTCGGCCTTTTCAGCCTCTTTCGCGGCTTCCTTCTCGGCCTTTATTCTTTCTTTCTCTTCAGCTTCGGCTTTTGCCTGAGCCTCCTGCTCCTCCTGAAGCACCTGCTCCGCCTTGCAGATGATTTCATATGCTGATTCGGCATCAACAGTATCTCTGTATTTGAGCTCGAATTCATCTGAAACTATTATGGCGTTTATGCTCTCATCGTCCGCGTTGCCCATAAGGCTCTGAGGGGGAAGAATTCTTGCTTTTTCAACGATTGAGGGTATGCCTTTTTCATCAAGGAAGCTTACAAGAGCTTCGCCCGTGCCGAGAGCCATAAGCTCTTTCTCGGTGTTGAAAGCGGGATTTGCGCGGAACGCGGATGCCGCCGCTCTGACCGCCTTCTGTTCGGCGGGGGTGTATGCCCTCAGACCGTGCTGCACTCTGTTTGAAAGCTGAGCGAGAACCTCATCGGGGATATCGGAGGGGGACTGGCTTATAAAGAATACGCCTACGCCCTTGGAGCGAATAAGCTTTACAACCTGGATAATCTTGGTGATAAGGGTTTTTGAAGCGCCTGTAAAGAGCATATGCGCCTCGTCAAAGAAGAATATGATTCTCGGCTTGTCAAGGTCGCCTACCTCGGGCAGCTTTTCGAAAAGCTCGTTGAGCATCCAGAGAAGAAAGGTCGCGTAAACCGTGGGGCTCTGCACAAGGCGCTGGCTTGAAAGGATGTTTATATACCCTCTGCCGTCGGAGTCCGTGCGCATCCAGTCTCTTATATCGAGCATAGGCTCGCCGAAGACTCCTTCACCGCCTTCCTCTTCAAAAGCGAGCAGGGCGCGCTGGATAGCGCCTATGCTGGCGGTGGAAACATTACCGTAAAGAGTGGTGAACTCCGCTCTGTTGTCGCCGACATACTGAAGCATCTTTCTTAAATCCTTCAGGTCGAGAATCGGCAGAGCGTGCTCATCGGCAACCTTGAACACCACATTGAGCACACCCGTCTGTACATCCGTCAGGTTAAGAAGGCGGCCGAGCAGGGTGGGACCCATATCCGAAACCGTAACACGCACAGGGTGTCCTTTTTCGCCGAAAATATCCCAGAATCTTGTGGGGTATGATTTATACACAAAGTTTTCAATGCCGAAGCGGGCAATACGGTTCTGCATATCTTCGGTGTCTCTGCCGGGCTTGCACATACCTGAGAGGTCACCCTTGACATCGCTGAAAAATACGGGAACACCCATATCCGAAAACGACTCCGCAATCACCTTGAGAGTGATGGTCTTGCCGGTGCCGGTCGCTCCGGCGATAAGGCCGTGGCGGTTTGCCATTTTGGGGAGAATATAGCAGTTTTTGTCTGACTGAGCTATCCAGATTTTCTGATCGGAATACATAAATTGCCCTCCTCTTTTATTGTGAAAACAGGGGTTTTCTCTTGAATTTTATTCTAACACAGCTATAATAAAATGTAAAGATATTATATACTGTTATTTAACAGGTAAGACGGTGATGAAATGGCACAGGCAAAATATGTATTCTTCATTGATATTGACGGCACTCTTATGAATGACGGCGTTATCTGCGCACGCAACAGGAGAGCGATAAAGTACGCGCGCGAAAAGGGGCATTATGTTTTTATAAATACCGCCCGTTCAATGGCAATTATACCTGAAAAAATCAAAAAAATACCTCTTGACGGCTTCGTAACAGCGCTTGGCTGCTGTATTTATGTGAATAAAGAGAAAATATATTCAACCGCATTCCCTGTTGATTATATGGCTGAGATTTACGATTATCTCACTTTGCGTGGCAGGACTGTGTATATTGAAGGCACAGATTATCTTATAAAAAACAGCAGTGATGATAAATATACCGGCTGGATTTACGCCGGGGACGGCAAAACGCTCAGAGAGAAATTTGCCTATGCCGAGATGCCTAAGGTGTTTATACCGGATGTGCTTTCCGATGAGGAGTGCGCCGCGCTCTCGGAGGTTAACCTTTACAGGCATCCCGGGTACACCGAATTCTGTGTCAAAGGTCACGATAAGGCAACCGGTATTGAAATGGTTATGAATCACTTCGGTATCGATATGAAATACAGCGTCGCCGTGGGCGACAGCATAAACGATCTTGAGATGCTGCGCGCCGCGGGCATTGCCGCAGTAATGCAGGAAGCACCCGCACAGGTAAAAAAATACGCAGACATAATTACCGGCCCGGCAAAGGACGGGGGAGTGGCTGAAGGCATACTCAGGGTGATAAACGGTGATATATAAAAACTGCCGCAAACGGTCAGACCCGTTTGCGGCAGTTGTCTTTTATGATGTTTTACAGTATCGAGTAGCTTACCACCAGAGCGGCAAACACGATTGATACCATTGAAAGAATCTTGATAAGAATGTTGATTGAGGGGCCGGAGGTATCCTTGAAAGGATCGCCTACAGTGTCACCCACGACAGCGGCCTTGTGGTTTTCGGAGCCCTTGCCGCCGAATTTGCCGCTCTCAATGTATTTTTTCGCGTTGTCCCAGGCGCCGCCCGAATTGGACATAAACACAGCCATAAGGAAGCCCGATGCGGTTGCGCCCGCGAGCAGACCTACAACGCCTGTGGGGCCGAGAACCATACCTACTATAATCGGCACGATAATAGCTACAACGGTGGGCAGAATCATTTCGTGAAGGCTGGATTTTGTGCAAAGGTCAACGCATTTTGCGTAGTCAGCGTCGGCTTTGCCTTCCATAAGCCCGGTAATCTCTTTGAACTGACGGCGTACTTCCTTCACAACGCTCTGCGCCGCTCTGCCGACTGAATTCATTGTCAGGGCCGCAAACACGAAGGGTAGACAGGCGCCTATAAACAGGCCGATAAGCACTGTGGGATTGTTTACGGCGAGGTTCCTGATTTTTTCTGCGCCGCCGTCAATGCTCTGAATCTTGTTGATATATGATGCCATAAGAGCGAGAGCGGTGAGTGCGGCTGAGCCGATTGCGAAGCCCTTGCCCGTGGCGGCCGTGGTATTGCCGAGCGAATCGAGCGCGTCGGTTCTTTCTCTTACTGATTTGTCGAGGCCTGCCATTTCGGCAATGCCGCCGGCGTTATCGGCAACAGGGCCGTAAGCGTCGGTAGCGAGAGTGATGCCGAGCGTTGAGAGCATGCCTACAGCGGCGAGCGCTATGCCGTAAAGACCCATTGAAGCGCTGCCTGCGCCTCCGGATACGAAATAAGCAACAAGCACGCACACGGATACTATGATAATGGGTATGAGCGTTGAGAGCATACCGACCGAAAGCCCGCCGATGATGATGGTGGCCGTGCCCGTTTCACTGGTCTTTGCGAGATTTTGTGTAGGCTTATAGCTGTCGGAGGTGTAATACTCAGTCGATCTGCCTATGAGAACGCCGGAGATGAGACCGGCAAGAATAGCGAAATAAACAGTCCAGCTGTCTTTGAGGAAGAAATAAACGAGGGGGAACGAAGCGAGCGCGATAAGTATTGCGGAGAAGTTGGTGCCTCTTGAAAGAGCAGAAAGGAGCTGCTTCTGTGATGCGCCTTCTTTTGTCTTTACAAAGAATGTGCCCAGAACAGAGCAGAGAACACCGATTGCCGCTATGCACAGGGGCAGAGCCATCGCGCTGAAGGATTTGAATGCCGCCACGCCGAGCGCGCAGGATGAGATGATTGAGCCGACATAGGATTCATAAAGGTCCGCGCCCATACCGGCAACGTCGCCTACATTGTCGCCCACGTTATCTGCTATAACAGCAGGGTTGCGGGGGTCATCCTCGGGGATACCGGCTTCAACTTTACCCACAAGGTCAGCGCCTACATCGGCGGCCTTTGTGAATATACCGCCGCCCACACGGGCGAAGAGAGCCATTGATGAAGCGCCCATACCGAAGGTGAGCATCGCGTCTGTAACGGCTTCGTCGGGAAGCTTTACTATAAACTTAAGGATAAGAAGCCATATTGTGATATCAAGAAGGCCGAGGCCTACCACGGTAAAGCCCATAACCGAGCCCGCCGAAAAAGCGACTCTCAGACCTTTGTTGAGGCCCTCCATGCAGGCGTTCGCTGTTCTCGCGTTGGACGCGGTGGCAATTTTCATGCCTATAAATCCGGAAAAGCCGGAGAAGAATCCGCCGGTAAGAAAAGCAAACGGCACATAAGGGGTGAGAAAACCGAACACAGCCATCGCGCCGAGCACAACAAACATAACCGCAAAAAAGATTATTACTATTCTATACTGACGGCTGAGATAGGCGTTGGCACCCTTTCTTACTGAGCCGGAGATTTTTTTCATCAGGTCATTGCCTTCGGAAAAGCCGAGCACTTTTTTTGCTGTGAGCGCCGCAAACAGCAGGGCAAGCACAGAGGCTACGGCTGTTGCCGCAACAATGAGTATTTCTCTGTTTATCATATTATGCCTCCTGGGGAAAAAATGGATCATTCATAAAAGATAATAAGCCATCTAAACAAGCAGATGGCTTATTGTGGCGCGCTGCAAGGGACTCGAACCCCTGACCTTTTGGTTCGTAGCCAAACACTCTATCCAGCTGAGCTAGCAGCGCATACGCAATCTTTGATTGCCAAGTAATCATAACACACATGTTTATAAAAATCAATATTTTTTTTATTTTATTTCATAACTTCTCTTAACAGGTTTACAATTATACGCTTTTGCGGTATAATTCATTTTACCGTACGAAAGGGGGAAAAAGAATGGCATACGCAAAATTCGCTGAATTCTATGACGGCCTCAATGCAGGGGCTGAATATGATAAACGGGCGGAATACTGCGCCGCATTGCTTAAGGCGCAGGGCATTACCGGCGGCATATTGCTTGACCTCGGCTGCGGCACGGGCACAATGAGCCTGCTGATGGCTCAGAGAGGCTACTCGGTAATCGGCGTTGATTTAAGCGCTGATATGCTCTCGTGCGCGAGAGAAAAAGCGGCGGCGGCCGGTGCCGATATTCTTTTTCTCAACCAGGATATGACGGACCTTGACCTTTACGGCACAATCAACGCTTGTGTCTGCGTGCTTGACTGCATCAATCACCTTGATTCGATTGAAGATGTCAAAAAAGCTTTTGATAAGGTGTCGCTTTTCACAGAGCCGGGCGGGCTTTTCATATTTGACGTGAATACCGTTTACAAACACAGGCAGGTGCTTGCGGACAATGCCTTCATTTTTGAGAATGAGGATGTTTTCTGCGCCTGGCAAAACGAGCTTTATGACGATGACAGCGTTGATGTTTCACTCGATTTCTTTGAAAAATCCGGTGATAAATACCAAAGGTACAGCGAGTATTTTACCGAAAAGGCATACCCTCTGAGCGAGCTTGAGGATGCTCTGGCGCAAAGCGGCTTTGAGGTGACGGGAATATATGACGATCTGAGCGGAAACGGCGTGAGTGAAAACACGGAAAGAGCCGTTTTCGTCGCGAGAAAGAGGTAAAAGAATGGGGAAAGCAGTCAGAATGATTTCATCGGACGGCACGCTTACCGCCATGGCGGTTGACTCGGCCGATATAGTTGAGAGCGCAAGGGAAATTCACCGCACAAGCTCCGTTATTACAGCAGCGCTCGGGCGCCTTCTCACGGGCGCTTCAATGATGGGAGCGGTGCTTAAAAATGAGGATGACAGCGTTACTCTGCGTATAAACGGAGGCGGGCCGGCGGGCTCGCTTATCGCCGTTTCAGACAGCCTCGGCAATGTTAAGGGATACGCGGAGTGCCCCGATGTGCAGCTGCCTCTTAACAGCAAAGGCAAGCTCGATGTAGGCTCAGCTGTCGGCACGGACGGCACGCTGACAGTGATGAAGGACCTCGGTATGAAGGAGCCCTATCTGGGTCAGATTCCCATAGTAAGCGGCGAAATTGCGCAGGACATTACCTCCTATTTTGCGCTCAGTGAGCAGACACCCACTGTTTGCGCACTCGGCGTGCTCGTGGATAAAAGAACGGGCAGCGTTATCACAGCCGGCGGGTTTATCATTCAGCTGCTTCCGACGGCGCTCGATGACACAATCGACAGGGTGGAGGAGTGCGTGAAAGATATTCAGCCCGTTACAACAATGCTCGGTGAGGGCCTGACGCCTGAGGAAATATGCAGAAAGGTGCTCAGGGGCTTTGATCTTGAGCTTCTGGATGAATTCAGCCCTGTTTACAGGTGCGACTGCAGTAAGGAGCGCGTTTCAAGAGCTCTGATTACCCTGGGCAAAGAAGAACTGCTTGAAATCGCGCAGGACGAAAAGACGGAGATATCCTGTCATTTCTGCAACAGAAAATATTATTTTACTCCCGACGAAATAAGGGCCCTGGCCGACAGCAAATAAAATGCCGTTTTTTTAAAAAAGTGCTTGACAATCGGGATAATCTATAGTAATATAAATTTCGCCGCTTAAGCGAGCGGCGGTTTGGGAGCATAGCTCAGCTGGGAGAGCACCTGCCTTACAAGCAGGGGGTCACAGGTTCGAGCCCTGTTGTTCCCACCAAAATGGCCCGGTAGCTCAGTTGGTTAGAGCACCAGCCTGTCACGCTGGGGGTCGACGGTTCGAGCCCGTTCCGGGTCGCCATTGGCCTGTGTAATGAGAGTTATGCAGGCCCTTTTTTGTGCCTTTGTAGCTC
>JAEEGL014070915.1_pt1 | contig 29494 bp, 29 predicted proteins | sample 9134231 | NCBI WGS metagenome assembly JAEEGL01 (sample SAMN16246548, study PRJNA631951) | gut metagenome | biome: gut microbiome; feature: rumen; material: fiber-attached | host: Bos | place: Iran: Karaj | collected 2018-10
AAAATTGCGCTCTTTGTTCTTCCGCCGGAAAGCTCCTCTCCCCGCCCCAAAACCAGATACTTATCAATATGCATTTTTTCCAGCGCAAACACCGAAAGGCATTTTTCACTTACAACATTCGCCTTAATCTTTGCAAGGTCCCCTTCAGGATTATCTGCCATATCTTCGTACAAAAAAGCAGCAGTCGCCAGCCCTAAAACACTGTCGCCCAGAAACTCAAGCCGTTCATTGTTGTAATGTTTATATTCACTTTTTTCATTAGAAAAGGATCTGTGATGAAAAGCTAAATCCAAAAGATTTAAATTCTTAAAATGCAAATTACAATTCTTACAGAACTCCAAAAGCTCGCCCTGTCTTTCCTTACCCATCTTCTTTGCTTTCAGAGAAAAATTTTTATCATTTATATTTGGAATCATGTTTTTATAATAATATTTAAAATAAAAAAAGCACAGTATAAAACCGTGCTTTCATAAACTAAATGAAAAAATAATTACTGCTGCTGAGATTTAATAAACTCATAAGCATCTTTTACTGTCTCAAATTCATTTGCTTTTTCATCAGGGATTTCAATTCCTAATTCTTCTTCAATAGCATAAACTAATTCAAAAAGGTCAAGGCTATCAGCACCAAGGTCACCACGAAAAGAAGCCTCCATAGTTACTTTGTCTGCATCAAGGTCAAGCTTTTCTGCTATAAGTTTTTGCATTTTCTCGAATAATTCGTCCATCTTAATCTCCTAAAATTAGCCGTTTACTTCTGGTGTAATTACCTGACGTCCACGATAGAATCCACATTTTGGGCAAACATGATGTTGTAAAACCAGGTTGCCACAGTTACTGCATTCTACAAGGTGTGGAGTATCAAGATGCATATTAACACCGCGTCTTCTCTTAGTTACGGCTTTTGAAGTTTTTGATCTAGGTACTGCCATAATATATAACCTCGCTATATAAAATTAGTCATCTGAATAACGCTCGCAATATTACTACAGATTCCCATTTCTTGTCAATAATTATACTAACTTATAAAATCAATTGTCAATATCATTTAGACACTTTTACAAATTTTGTCAAACACATCCCTGCATCAATTTTCCTGCATCAATTTCACTTAAACAGAAAACTTTTTCTTAAGCTCCCTGCAGACAATCTCCGGAACCATTGCACTCACATCACCGTCATAGCGTGCAACCTCTTTAATGCTGCTTGACCTGATTAAAAAATATTTCTGCTCAGTCGGAATAAACAGAGTCTCAATTTCACTATTAATGGAATGATTCAGCAGTGACAAATCAAACTCGTATGCAAAGTCCATTGAATTCCTGATTCCCCTCAAGAGAACCTTAGCGCCAACCTTTTTACAGTAATCAACAATAAGCCCCGACCAGATCTGCACCTTAACATTCTCAAACCTTTCCGTAAGCTTGCACAGCATATCAAAGCGTTCCTTATCGTTAAACAGATATTTCTTATCAGGGTTTACGGCAATAACAACATCAACTCTATCAAAAAGCTTGCAACTTCTTTCTATTATATTTAAATGCCCGAAAGTAGGAGGATCAAAAGAACCAGGAAAAACTGCAATCGTCATAAACTCACCTCGCAAAAAATATTACAACTAAAATATAAAGTAAGCAGATAAAAAAATCTATTTAATTTTTAAATTATTTTTCCGGACGTAAAATTCCTCCTTCACGAAAGTTCATCTCACTAAGAATTCATTACTGCATCATCGGGCCTTCCGGTGCTTGCCTGCTACCGCACGCGGTCCTCCCGGACGGCTTTACCCAGCTCCAGCCCCGCGTAGGCTTTGTTATCAGGTTGAATGTCGAGTATAACAATCAACAGGCAATAGGCAAAAATGTTTCCGCTCCCAGAAAAGACAGTCTGCTTCACACGGTTGAAAGGTATAAGGTATTTGACTCACTCGCTCACGCTCGTTCGCCCTTTCAAAGTGTTCAGCAGACTTCTGCTTTTCTTCGCGCTACAACATTTTTGAGTTACTGGCGAATCGAAACTCGACATTCAACCTAATAAAAGTTTACGGGCGTAGTACAAAGAAAAGGAAAATAAAAAAATTGACCAATTTAAGAATTAAGTTTAGAATTAAATTATGAAGTATTGTTACATATTAATTGCAAGTACATTACTATTATTCTCATGTGCAAGTACAAAAGTTCAGGCACCTCTGGAAGAAGTTGAAGAAGTATCTGAAACAGAAGATATAGAAATCATAGAACAAACTCCGGAAAGCCTTGAATACGAAAGATCTACACTGAATGTTGACGTTTCATACGATGAGTTTAATAGCGACAAAACCAGAATACTGCAGATCATTGATGAAATGAATGAAATCATTGAAAAAAGAGACTACAACGCCTGGGTAACATATCTGGATATGGACAGTGCAGTTTACTGGTCAAAAAGACCAAACCTTCAGAAAGCTGCATCAAAATTACCTGTAAAGGGAATAAAACTTCAGACCTTACATGATTATTTTATCTATGTATTCTTACAGTCAAGAAAAGGCTATACAGTAGATGAAATCCGTTATGAAGACAAAACCCTCATTAAGGCAGTACAGGTTTCAGAGGAAACAGATATAGTTTATTACACATTCAAGAAGATAAATGATGAATGGAAACTTCATTTACCGGAACTAACTAATTGATTTTTTATAAAACTTAAATATATAATATTACAATTCCATCAGGAGGAAAATTGATGAAAATTTCAAAGCAACTTATTGTAGGACTAACCTTAACTTTAATGTCGTTAACTGCAGTTATGGCACAAACACAGACTGTAAAGAGTAATTCATCTGCAAGAACAGAAACAACTGTAGAAGATGAATACTTAAGCAATATCGAAGATGTAATTATAACAGAACTAGCAACTTCTGATGATTATGATAATAAATTAGTTGCCCTTCAGTATCTTGAAAATTCAATTAAAGCCGGAAGAACTTCTCCGGAAATAATGTCTTCTTTAAGCAGACTGGCAGGAGAAGGCGTTACAAAAATTTCTAAGACAAATAACCGTGTAACAAATAACTATCCTACTGTTCGTGCAAAAGCCTGCGATTTACTTGGCGAAGTACACACAGAACAGTCAAAAAGCATTCTGTATGAAATTGCCGTAGAAGACAGAGAGCCAATGGTTGTAACAGCTGCAATCCGTGCTTTAGGAAATGTCGGCATTAACAAAAATGATGATGTTGTACGCATGATTGACTTTGTACACAGAAAATATGCTGCATTAAATCCTACAAGCTCTTTAGCTCTTGAAATCCTGATTGCCTATGAAAAGCTTGCACCTGTTGTAAAAGAAAAAAATATTATGATTCAGACAATCACTGAAATTGCTACAAATCACAGATATGTTACTCCTGTCAGAACAAAAGCAAGAGAGCTTTTAAAGACTATGCATCAAACTCCATCAAAGAATGATGCAGATGCAAAATAATTAATTTAAAAGGCTTTCGATTCTATTACGGAAAAGAAGGCCTTTATTTTTTTTTAAAATGGAACCTATTGTTTTAGCTTCAGCTTCACCTAGAAGACAAGAAATCTTAAAGAAACTCGACATACCTTTTATAGTTCATCCTGCAAACATTGAGGAAGCTATTCCAGAAGACATAAAACTTGAAGACGCTCCGGAATATTTAGCTGCAAGAAAAATAAGTGCTGTTGCAAAAAGCTTTGCAGACACTCAGGACACCCAGTGGATTTTAGGTGCAGACACCTTAATCGTTTACAAAAACAAAATCTTCGGAAAACCAAAATCCCAGGAAGAAGCAAGAAAGTTTTTAAAGCAGTTACAGGGACACACTCATAAAGTAATAACCGGACTTGCGCTGTACAACGGAAACATCTTCGACATAACTACAAGAACAAGCATAAATAAAGTAACCTTTGCTCCAATGTCAGAAGAAGACATTAACTGGTACCTGGCCACCGATGAATGGCATGGAGTTGCAGGCGCCTACAGAATTCAGGGTGAAGGCTCAAGATTCATATCCAAAATAGAAGGAACTGAAAGCTCTGTTATGGGCTTGCCTATTTACGAGCTTTGTGATATGTTACGAGAGCAAAATTATCCGTTATTTCAATAATTACCAAAAGTATTATTGACAATCTCAATGTAATTTTTGCCGGGCAGTTTATTCTGGTTGTTGACCAGGTAAGTTGTTACGTAATCTTCCGGGCTTTAATAAGCCACGAGAATTAGTGTTAGGTGGGAAAGTTTTTATTTCCCGTTGAAGGAGTTTATCATGGCAGTAGTAACCATGAAGAGTCTTCTTGAGTCTGGAGTTCATTTCGGACATCAAGTAAAGCGCTGGGATCCACGTATGAAGAAGTATATCTTCGCAGAACGCAATGGAATCCATATTATTGACTTGCAGAAAACAATCACTGCAATTAAAGAAAGCTATGAAGTTGTTAGAAAAGTTACAGCTTCAGGAAAATCAGTTCTTTTCGTAGGAACTAAAAAACAGGCACAGCAGGCAGTTGCTAAAGAAGCAGAACGCTGCGGACAGTTCTATGTAAACAACCGCTGGTTAGGTGGTACACTCACAAACTTTGCTACAATCAAAAAATCATTACTTCGCCTCAAGAAAATTGAAAAGATGGAAGTTGATGGAACTTTCGGAAATCTTACAAAGAAAGAAGTAGCTAATCTCTTAAAAGAAAAAGAAAGACTCACCAAGAACTATGGTGGAATGAAAGATATGAAGGAACTCCCAGGAGTTATCTTTATCATCGATACACACAAAGAACAGATTGCTGTTGCAGAAGCAAGAAGAATGGGTATCCCTATCATTGCTATCGTTGACACAAACTGTAACCCAGAAGGCATTGACTACCCTATTCCGGGAAATGACGATGCTATCAGAGCAATTACATTATTTACATCAATTATCGCAAACGCTGTAATCGAAGCAGATAATGAACAGGGTCTTAAGATTATCGAAACTCTTGGTGATGAAGATGTTACAACAGACGCATCTACAAAGGGAGAAGATGAAGAAATTGTTGACTATTCAAACTACACTCCTACAGAAGTTAAGGAAGAAGATTTGGAAGCTGACAAGAAAGATGAAGACGATTTTATAGACGAAGATAACGTTTATAATGACTAAGTTAAACTAAAATATTTAACTATTGGAGATAAAAATGGCTAATATAACAGCAGCTATGGTAAAAGACTTGCGTGAACAGACAGGCGCAGGTATGATGGACTGCAAAAAAGCATTAGTTGATACAGACGGCGATGTAGAAGCAGCTATCAAACTCTTAAAGGAAAAAGGCCTTGCAGCAGTTGCAAAAAGAGCAGAAAGAGCAACTTCAGAAGGAAGAATTTTCATTCGTCAGGATGGAAACAAACTCGCAGTTGTTGAATTAACCTGTGAAACAGACTTCGTTGCTAAGAATGCTGATTTTATTGCTTGTGGTGAAAAGATTCTGGATGAAGTTCTTGCTAAAGGATACACAACAGTAGTTGATGAACTTAAAGCACTTCTCCTTGATTTTGCTACACGCACAAGAGAAAATATGAATCTTACAAAGATTGATGTAATCACAATCCCTGAAAACTCAGTTGCAGGCGTTTACATCCACTCTGACTTTAAAACAGCAGGTGTTACAATTGTAAAGGGTTCAACAGACGACAAAGTAAAAGAATTTGCTAAAGACTGTTGTATGCACCTTGCAGCATTCACACCAGCTTACATAAAGAAAGAAGAAGTTCCTGAATCATACATCAACGAACAGAAAGAAATCTTTAAGGCTCAGATGGATCAGGATGAAAAAGTTGCATCTAAACCACAGCAGGTTAAAGACGGAATTCTTCAGGGTAAAATCAACAAGCACCTTGCAGAAATTTGTTTCGTTGACCAGATGTTCGTAAAGGATGACAAAAAGACTGTTAATGCAAAACTTGATGAAATTGGTAAGAGCGTAAATGCTTCACTTTCATTCGGTGACATTAAACTTTATCTTTTAGGAAAATAAACTAATTACAGGCGGTTTGACTTAAGTTCAAGCCGTCTTTATTTTTAGGAGGAAATTATGGCAGAAGATAATGAAAGCAGAATGCAGAAAACTGTAAATGCTCTAAAAGAAGAATACAATACAATCAGAACAGGAAGAGCAAGTGCTTCTATTTTTGATAAAGTAAGAGTTGATTACTATGGAACTCCAACTCCACTTAATCAGGTTGGTACAATTTCTATTCCAGAAGCAAGAATGGTTGTAGTTTCTCCATTCGATAAAAGTCTTATATCTGCAATTGAAAAAGCAATCCAGAAAGCTGAACTCGGCTTAAATCCAAGTAATGATGGAAAAGTAATTAGAATTGCAATTCCTCCTTTAACAGCTGACAGAAGAAAAGAGCTTGTAAAACAGGCAAAAGCTACTGCTGAAAACTACAGAACTACAATCAGAAACATCAGAAGAGATGGAAACGAAGATTTAAAGAAGCAGCAGAAAGCAGGCGAAATTACTGAAGATCAGTTAAAAGCAGATACTGATAAACTTCAAAAATTAACAGATAAATATATTGAAGAAATAAACACAGTTTTCGCTGCAAAAGAAAAAGAAATAATGGAATAAAAAATTCCTTATGAATTCAGATTTAGATAAAACCCGCCTGCCCGTACATATTGGAATCATTATGGACGGAAACGGGCGCTGGGCTAAACAAAGAAATAAACCTCGTTCATTTGGTCATGCAGAAGGTATAGAAGTAACAAAAAAAATTGTAAAAAGTGCTTCAGATTTAGGCATAAAGTTTTTAACGCTATACGTTTTTTCAACAGAAAACTGGAAACGAACTACAGAAGAAGTTAGTTTTTTAATGACCTTAATTCATAATCACCTGAAACAGGAATTAGAGTTTTATAGACAGAACAGAATCCGTATTAAACTTTTGGGTGACATAACAGGCTTGAGTAAAACAATCCAGCAGGACATACTTGATTCAGAAAAAATGACAGATTCATTCGAAGGCCTTACAGTTTGTCTTGCAATAAACTACGGTGGAAAAGATGCCATTTTGCGTAGTGTAAAAAAAATAATCGAAAACAAAGAAGAAGCTTCATCGGTTAGTGATGAACTTATCTCAAAATATATGGATATTCCGGAACTTCCAGATGCTGACTTGATTATCAGGACTGGCGGTGAAAAAAGACTAAGTAATTTCCTTATGTGGCAGTCAGCCTATTCAGAATTTATTTTTAGCGATACTTTATGGCCTGATTATACAAAGGAAGAATTAATCCAAAACATTATAGACTTTCAAAATCGAACAAGAAGATTTGGAGCTGTGCTGAAATGAATAAAACAATATCAAGATTACTGACATTTGCAATTGGACTTCCACTTGTACTTTTTTTGTTATGGCTTCCCTATATAAATCATCTTTCACTGCATATTGTAGTTCTTGTGCTTTCTTTATTAGCAGCGAATGAAATGTATAATATGCTTTCACTAAAAAGTGAATTACAGCCAAAAGGCTTTTTACTTACGCTATGCGGTATTCTTTCACTTATATCAGTTATATTTTCAATCGGTAAAGCATTTTTTAACTGGACCAGGATTCAAAATGAATTGATTACCTTTGCATTCATAATCGAATTTCTTTTAATTCTAATTGCAGAAGTTTTTACTTCAAAGGATTTTGAATTCTCTGCCTCAAGAATTGCTCAATCTTCATTTTTGGTTTTATATACAACATTTTTATTTACATTTATTTCACGCCTTGCATTTGTAGAAAAGGACGGAAAATCAATTGCAACTCCACTGTTAATTACAGTAATTGCCCTCTGCTGCATGAGTGACAGCATTGCATGGTTGTTTGGAATTTTACTCGGCAAGAATAATCGTGGAATTTTTAAGGCAAGCCCTAATAAAAGTATAGCAGGCTTTATCGGGGCATTTATTGGCTCCATAGCAACCGGCATCCTCTGTTTTTATATCTGGAGAGACATTTATACCGGCTCAATAATCAAAATGATTTTAATAAGCATATTCTGTACAATTTCATCAATTGTAGGAGACTTAGCTGAATCAGTTTTAAAACGCTCGACAGGAGTAAAGGATTCAGGAAGTATAATTCCAGGTCGTGGTGGAGTTCTGGATTCAATCGATTCAATTATAATGACAGCACCACTTTTCTACGGACTTATAAAAATTTTTTACGGATTTTAATAGTGTATGAAAAGAGTTCTTGTCCTGGGCTGTACAGGTTCTATAGGAAAACAAACCTTAGATATTATAAGAAACACTAGAGACGAATATGAAGTTGCAGGCCTGTGCTGTTCAACAAAAAAAGAAGAGCTTGAACGCTTATGCAAGGAATTTAACTGCAAGGGCACTTTATTTACTGAAGACGGATTTGACGGCATAAAAAAACTTATAGAAGAATCAGGTGCTGATATAGCAGTAAACGGAATTGCCGGCGCTAACGGTCTTTTACCTTCTGTTTATGTTCTGGAGAATAAGATACAGCTTGCACTTGCAAATAAAGAAACTGTTGTAATGGCATGGGATTATGTAAAAAGCATAGCAGACAAAAATGCGACAAAAATAATTCCCGTTGACAGTGAACATTCAGCAATCTTCAGTTTAATAAATCAGTGCGGCAAAAATAATATAAGCGAACTTGTTATAACTGCCAGCGGTGGTCCTTTCAGAAATTACACGAAAGAGCAGCTTGAAAATGTAACGGTAAAACAGGCACTGAATCACCCGACATGGAATATGGGACCTAAGATTACAATTGACAGTTCAACGCTTGCAAATAAAGGCCTGGAAGTAATAGAAGCATGCAGATTATTTAATATGCCGGCCGAAAAAGTTAAAGTTGTAGTACATCCGCAGAGTTTAATTCACTCACTGGTCAGGACAAAAGACGGTGTTTTATATGCACAGATTTCAAACCCGGATATGAGGCATCCTATCCTGAATGCACTGACCTACCCTGAAATAAAAAACAACTATCTGGAAAAGTTTGATTTATTTGACACAGAAATGACTTTTTACAGGCCAAAAACTGAAATGTTCAAAATGCTTCCTTTAGCATATGAGTGCGCAAAAAAGTCTAACTGCTATACAATCGCATTTAACGCAGCAAACGAAATTGCTGTAGACTATTTCTTAAAGAACAAATGCAGCTATATGCAGATTCCAGAAATTGTAGAGGAAACCCTACAAAGCGACTGGAGTGAAATTCCTTCTTCACTCGAAATAATTCAAGCAAAAGACGCAAAGGCAAGAGAAATTGCAGAATCAGTAATAACTAAACTGGAGAAATAAGTGAGCATATTCTTAGGGCTTTTAGGTTTAAGTTTTCTTGTATTTTTTCATGAAACAGGACATTTTATTGCCGCAAAAATTTTTGGTGTAAAAATAGAAGCTTTTTCTATAGGAATGGGTCCGGTTCTTTTACATCACACATTTAGGGGCACTGACTACAGACTTTCTCTTATTCCAATGGGCGGCTACTGTTCCATGAAAGGCGAAAAAGACTTTAAGAATGCAGTAGAAAACGATTTACCGGTAATGCAAACTGAAAGCGATTCCTTTTACGGGATTCACCCCTTAAAAAGAATACTAATTGCATTCGCAGGTCCGCTGTTTAACTTTATCTTTGCAATTATTGCTTTTACTATTATCGCTTTAATGGGATATAAATATTACAGTGCAGGGACAGTAGTTTCTATGGCCGACGAGCTTTACGAAAATATTACAAGTCCTGCGCACGAAAGCGGTATGGAAACCGGGGATGAAATTTTAAGCATAGACGGAAATGTAATGAATGATTTTTCTTACATTGCAAAATATATTTCTGTAAATCCCGACAAAGATCTTAAAATTACAGTTAAACGAAACGGCGAAGAACTTACCTTTACAGTTCATTCCCTGCTCGATAAAGAAGAAATGTCAGGCAAGATTGGAATTGAAGCTTCAAAAGATTCAATTGTTGAAAGAGAATATCCTAAGCACAGTTTTTTCCCGGCAGTTGCAGAAGGTGTAAAAAAGACTTTTGAATTATGTTCAATTTCTCTGAAAAGCATAAAGATTTTATTTAAAGGCGTGAAAGTTACGGAAGCCGTTTCAGGGCCTGCAAGAATTACTTCAATTTTAGGCAGCTCCATGAAAGATGGTTTTTCCCAAGGATTTAAAATCGGAATAATTACAACACTGGAATTTCTTTCACTTATAAGTGTTTCATTATTCTTAACAAACCTGCTTCCAATTCCTGTTTTAGACGGAGGCTTAATTCTTACGGCTTTAATTGAATTGTTTACAAGAAAAAAATTAAAACCAAAAACCTTGTACAGGATGCAGTTTGCAGGAGCTTTTATTCTGGTACTGATTTTCATTGTTGCAATAACAGGTGATGTATTATATTTTATTAGAAATAGGAAATAAAAATGAAAAATAATAAACAGATTCTTATATTCGCATTACTTTTAGCAAATGTTTCATTTTCTCTAGGCGCACAAGGTTATGTTTCTTCACAATCACATGAAGGAAGTATAAATAAAATCATTGAAACAAAGACCGACTCCTACTATACGGTTGGTAGTGACGGCTTCATTGTAAAATGGTCAGATGATAAAATGGGTGAGCACTACCAGATTTCAGAAATGACCTTACGAAATGTTGCACAAAATCCCGTAACAGACGAAATAGCAATTTATGATACAGACGGCATTAGAGTTCACAAAGTAACCTTATTAAACCAAACAACCTATGAAAAAAAATACACAAAACGTTTCAGCGACTCTGTAACCTGTATTTCATTTTCTGCAAAGGGGAACTATTTAATTGTAGGAACCACAGCTGTAAACGGAACCTATGTTTTAAATGCAAGAACAGGAGCTGTTGTAAAACGCACCTCAGATTCCTCAGGAATTATTTCACTTGCACAGACAGGACCTTCAGAAAAAACTGTAATCACCTACTCTCCTTTGGGCACAATAATTTATTATGAATTACAGACTATGCGTCCTCTAAAAAAACTGAATACAGAAAAGAAGTTAGAAAATGTAATTCTATTTGGCAACGATAAACTTTCAAACAGATTTTTAGCAGGCACAAAAGAAAACTCTATCTATATAATTGATGCAACAAGCGGAAAAATAATTGCTGTATATAAAGCAAATAATCCATTTATTTTTGCTTCAAAAAATGATTACGATGCAAAGCAGGGCTTATATTTTACAACCTTCGACGGAAGAAACTACAGCTTAAAATACATAAATAAAGATATGCTTCTTTCACAGCTGACAGACCCAAATGCAAACACCTTTAATCCAAAAGAACCGCTTACGATAAAAAACTTCATTGGTCTTAAAAGCAGGGATTCATTCAGCTATATAACGAAAAATGCAAACAATGTAATTATGGGAACCACGTCAGGAAACATCTATACAATGACAGATATCCCGGAATCAGAAACCTATACGCTTTTCCCTGTTACAGAAAATATGTACAAAAAAATTTATGACATTGAAAGCGACAATGAATTTTATTATTTAATCACAAGCGACACAATTTATAAAACTTCATCTTCAAAAACCATTTATACACTCGGAAGCAATAACGGCTCTACAAATCTCTGCAAGTATAATGACAATATAATTCTGTGGACAAAAAACTCAAGGCGCCCGGTTTCAATTTTTAACATCGAATCAAAAACTATAACACAGCTCTTTACGCCTGAAGTTGAAATGAGGACATTAAGGGTATTTGATGATAAAATCATGTATCTCTTAGGTTCATCAATTGTCGGCCTTTATGATTTAAATTCAAATGAAAACAAAACCTTATACAAGGGAACTTCTATCCAGGACGCTGTATTATTAAATGAAAACACAGCCTGCATTGCAAAAACAGTTACTTCGCCAAATGATTCTGCACTTCTTTCTGTAAATATAAATACAATGGAAACAGTTCCTTTAAAGTTTACGGGAAATGTAGCCTTTTCATTAAGCTATGATTATAAATTACAGAACGACATAATCTACGGAATTACAATCAAGGAAAATAATGAAGTAGAAACTACAGAAGTGTTCACTTATAACACAAGCACAAATTTATATACAGCAGTTCTCCGCTTATCAGATTCAGACAGCACAGCCTTTACTTCACTAAAAAGCCCCGTTGTTTATACAAATCTTGGTAAAAACAGAATTTATGCCTGCAACACTTTAACCAAAAAAAACAGCTCATATAAAAGACCAGCTTCAATTCCTGTGAAAATCGAATGCACTACAAACGACATGGCTTCTCTTAATCACAACGGAAGCATTTCCTGGTATTCTGCTTCAGGACAGACAAAACTTTCGGACTGGTACTTAACCGTGAACGGCGACTGGTTTGAGTATTGATAATTTGAAACAGAAATAACTTCTCTTAAAGATTACAGCCTCTGGCAAGTGCTTCTTTGTAAACCTCAAGATACTTGTCAGCAGCTTCATCCCAGCCAAAAGTTTTATTCATTCCGGCAAGCTGCATTTTTCTTAAGTGATCTTTTTTATTGTAATAAGTCCAGACAGCCCAGCCAACAGTATTGTAAACAGCACTAGGAGTTAAATTTTCAAACACAAAGCCGGTTCCTTCTCCTGTTTCCTGATTATAGTTTTCAACTGTATCAGCAAGACCGCCGGTTTTTCTTACGATTGGAAGTGTACCGTACAGCATGGAATAAATTTGATTCAAGCCGCAAGGTTCATATTTTGAAGGCATTAAGAAGAAATCACTGCCAGCCTCAATTAAATGGCTTAAAGCATCATCGTAGCCTATAAAAGCCCTCATGTTAGGAAGCTTTGACTGCAGGGTTCTTATTTCATTTTCACACCAGGTTTCACCGCTGCCGAGAATTGCAAACTGAACATTCATGGAAGTACAGATATTATAGATTGAACCATAAGTTGGAGCAAAAACTTCTGCAATTCCTTTCTGATCAACTAAGCGCGTAACAATACCAATAAGAGGAATATCAGGATTTACTTCAAGTCCCATTTTTTTCTGCAGCTCAGCCTTACATTTTGCTTTACCGGAAAAATCTTTTGAAGAATAATTGAATGGGATTTTTTTATCAGTAACGGGATTCCACTGCCTTAAATCTGCACCGTTTAAAATTCCTTTTATAACATCACTTCTAACACGCAAAAGACCGTCCATTCCAAAACCGCCTTCGCTTGTCTGAATTTCTTTTGCATAAGTCGGAGAAACTGTTGTAATCATATCAGCACAGGAAACTCCCGCCTGCAGGAAATTTATTCCTCCCTGATGCTCAAAGCCTGCTCCATAATACAGTCCCCAGTCAATTCCCAAGGCAGGAAACGAATCCTTTGAATACTGTCCCTGATAGCCCTGATTGTGAATGGTCAAAACACTTGCTGTCTTTTCAAACCCACAGAAACGGCAGACATTCTTTAACAAAACCGGCACTAAACCTGTAGACCAGTCGTGACAGTGCATTATATCAGGATACCAGCCAAGCTTACGGCATAACTGGAACGCAGCATGAGCAAGCAATGAAAATCTATATGGATTATCGTGAAAGTCTGTTTCGCCTGCAACACCATAAACGCCGTCTCTTCCATAAGCCTGTTCGTGATCTATAAAATACACAGGCAGGTTTTCACAGCCAGGCATAGTAGTTGTATACACTGCAGTCCATGCTTCAGTCTGACCGGCAGCAACCGCCATAGCACCAGGAATCAGCGTTAATTTTTTTCTGTCAATTTTATAATATCGAGGAAGCACAATCTTTACATCATGGCCCATTTTAGTCAGCTGGATTGCAAGAGCACTAACCATATCTGCAAGCCCGCCTGTTTTTGCAAAAGGAACTGCTTCTGCTGTAACCATTAAAATTTTCATACTATCCTCCTGTTATTTATTTAAATCCTTCATTGCATTCACAAAAGCATCCCTGGAATTAAGGATTGAACTTTCACTAACACAATATGCAAGCCTGAAATATCCCTTTCCACCAAAGCCGCTTCCCGGAGCAGCAAGAATCAGATATTTTTTCAGGTAATCACAAAATTCCATATCATCATTTGAGCCAAAGCTTTCAGGAACTTTACACCACATATAAAAAGCGCCTTCCGGTACCGTGTATTCAATACCCGCAGCATTTAAAACATCCATCAATTCATTTCTTCGTTTAAGATATAAACTGTAATCGGGTTTAACATTCCAGCACTCTGCAATAACTCTCTGGAAAAAAGCAGGAGCATTTACAAAGCCTAAAATTCTTGTTGTAAAAATACACGCTGCAACAACATCATTTTTTTCAGGACAGGCAGGATTTACACAGATATATCCAAGTCGCTCTCCCGGCAAGCTGAAATTTTTAGCAAAAGAAGAAACCACGATTGTATTTGAATAATGTGAAAATGAAAGGGCAACTTTTTTATCATCATAAATAATTTCCCTATAAGGCTCATCGCAAATCAAAAACGGAAGACGATTATTCTTACCGTGTTCATTTAAAACCTTTGCAAGTGAAATAATTTCGTCCTGAGAATAAACTCGGCCCGTAGGATTATTAGGCGAGTTAATTAAAACAGCAGCAGTCTTTGAAGAAAGCGCATTTTTTATTGCATCAACATCAAGTGAAAAATCAGCTTTAGTCTTTACTTCAACAAGTTTCCCGCCAAAATTATTTACATAGTGCCTGTATTCTGCAAAAAAAGGAGCCGGCACAATCACTTCATCGCCAGGGTTCAACAGCGCCTTAAAAACACAGTTCAAAGCACCAGCCGCACCCACAGACATAACAACGCAGCTGGAATCAACACTAACTTCCTGCTCGTTCGAAATTCGCTTAGCAATAGCTTCACGGGTAAAAGTGTAGCCTGCATTCGGCATGTATCCGTGGAAATTCTTTTCCCTCACCTTTGAAAGCTTTTCTACAGTCTGTAAAATTTCTTCAGGCACATCCAAATCAGGATTTCCAAGACTAAAATCAAAAACCTTATCTTCACCATGGATTGCCTTAAGCTTAATGCCTTCTTCAAACATTTTTCTGATAACACCAGAACCTTTACTGTTCATCACTTCATTTATATAAGACGAAATTGCCATAAACACCTCTTTAAATCGCATAAAATTATATCACAGCATAACTTCAATGTCGAATAGAATGGTATGAAATTTATTTTTATGTTTTATGGACGCAAATTTCTACTACACGAAAGTTATTTCTGCTAAGAAAAAATTCAAATATCATCCGCCGTTACGTCCTTCGCTAACGCTCATTCGTCATTCGCACTTTGCGCTCACTTCCGAACTAACGGGACTTCATGGCGTGCTGAATTTTTGCCTGCTGTCTGTTAAGACTCATAGTTTGCACTAAAACTGTAACTTCAAGGGTATACATTTTTTTTACTTATTGTATGAGAAGTTTTTTTCTTATATAATCTTATTTCTATAGGGGATAAAATGTTTAACACAAAGAAGTTTTTAGTTTTATCATTATCATTTATTTTTTTATCGTTCTCCTTTGCCAGTCAAATTTTTAATTCAAATCTTTCGAATGAAAATAAAACAAAAATAGAAAATGGAGAAACTGTTTTTATCAGGACAAAGTCTTACAAATCATTAGTTATAAATAATTTCAGTGAAGAAACAAAAAAATTACTGGATGAAGCAAAAAGCTTAAACCCAAATTATCTTGCAGAAATTATCAAGACTTATCCTTACGAGGGAAATGAAAACTTAATCGAAAAATTTAATGAACAGATTACAGACTACGCTTCGTATGTAAAAATTCCATACTGGTCTGAACATAACAATACAATGTTTAGATTATATGATTCTGCAAAAATTACAGGCAAAAGTGAAAGCGGAAACCTCAACACAATAAATGTTGAATTAGAAATGCAGCCTTTCGGAAAAATACCAACACAAATCGAAACAGAAAAAAATAATCAGTCGTATTATTTTGAATCATCAAATACTAAAGGCGTAAAATACAGGGACAAACTCGAATGCATTTCTAAAGACAAAATGAAAACAATCATCGTAATCATAAAAGATAATGACAGATGGATTTTATATGGAATCGGTGGCGTAAAAGCTCCTTCCGTTTCTTTTGTAAAAGAGAGAATTGAATCATCATTTATGAACAGAATAAAAACCTTCTGCTCATATTTTTTTAATCAATTCGAAAAAAAATAAACTGAAAGCTTAGAAAACATTATAAGGAGAAATAAATGAACAGAAGACTTATTACATCTGCACTACCCTATGTAAACAACATTCCTCACCTTGGAAATTTAATTCAAATGCTTAGTGCCGATGTTTTTGCAAGATTTTGTAGAAGCCGGGGATACGAAACTCTATACATTTGCGGAACAGACGAATACGGAACAGCAACAGAAACTAAAGCTATAGAAGAAAAGAAAACACCAAGAGAATTATGCGATTTTTACTTTAAGCAGCATCAGCAGATTTATGACTGGTTTGATATTGCTTTCGATAAATTTGGGCGAACCTCAAACGAAGAATGTACTGAAATTACTCAAATGTTTTTTAAGGACCTTGATAAAAACGGCTTTATAAAAGAACACACAAACAAGCAGTTATTCTGCCCTCACTGTTCAATGTTCCTTGCAGACCGCTACGTTCATGGAACCTGTCCAAAATGCGGAAAAGAAGCAAGAGGTGATCAGTGTGATTCATGCGGTTCACTTTTAGACCCTACCGAATTAATAGAGCCACGCTGCCAGACTTGCGGAACAACACCAGAAGTAAGGGAAACAAAACATCTCTACATTGATTTACCTTCAATCAGTAAAAACTTAGATGAATGGATGTCAAAAACAAGTAAAGAAGGCCAATGGTCTGACAACGCCATAAACATTACAAAAGGCTGGATTAAAAACGGATTAAACGAAAGAGCCATTACCCGTGATTTAAAATGGGGAATCCCGGTTCCAAAAGAAGGATACGAGAACAAAGTATTCTATGTATGGTTCAACGCTCCAATCGGATACATTTCAATCACAAAACAGCTCGCAAATGAATTAACTAAAGAAGGAAAAGAATCGTTTGACTGGAAAAGCTGGTGGCTCCCTGAAGAAAGTGATTCAAGCGATGCAAAAACTCCTGTAAATTTATTTCAGTTCATTGGTAAAGATAACATTCCTTTCCACACAGTTGTATTCCCTTGCAGCCAGATTGGAAGCAAAAGAAACTGGACAAAACTTTATCATATGTCTTCTACAGAATATTTAAACTACGAAGACGGAAAATTCAGCAAGAGCCGCGGAGTTGGTGTATTTGGAACAGATGCAATAGAAACAGGAATTAAAGCTGATGCATGGCGATTCTATATTTTCTATAACCGCCCGGAAAAACAGGACTATCAGTTTACATGGAAGGAATTCAGGGAAAAGTATAACAGCGAATTAATCGGCAACTTAGGAAACCTTGTAAACAGAACACTCTTATTTGTTACAAAATATTATGACGGAAAAATCCCAGTTGCTGAAAAAGATACTCAAATGTGGGATAAAGTTTTAGAGCTTGAAAATAAAGTCACAAATAATCTTGAATGGGCAAACTTAAAAGATGCATTCCATCAGATATTTGAAATTTCAGATATTGGAAATAAAGCATTCCAGGAAGGAGAGCCTTGGAAAACAAGAACAGAGAATCCTGAAGCTGCAAAAAAACTTATATACAACCTTTGTTATGTAATTAAAGATTTGATGATTCTAGCACATCCATATATGCCTCAGTTTACGGAACAAATTCTTACTTATATGGGTAAAACAATTTGCGAACCAAAACTTAAGGAAAAATTTATCGAAGGCGCACTGAACTGGTCTAATTTAGGAAAACTGGAAGGCCTTTCAGAAATTTCAAATCCACAGGTTTACTTTACTCCGCTGGATCAAAAGACAGCAGATGCATTCAAAGAAAAATTCAGCGGCTCACAAAAGCAAAGGGAAGAAAAAGAAGCTAAAAAGAATAAGAAAAAAGCTGAAGAAAAAGTTATTCTTGCTGAAGACCAGAAATCATTCTTTAACGAAAAAATTCAGCTTAAAGTCGCAAAAATCATCAAGGTAGAAGAAAACCCTGAAAGCGACAAACTCTATATTGAAACTCTGGATGACGGATCGGGAACTCCAAGAATCATTCAAAGTGGTTTACGTCTATATTTAAAGCCAGAAGATTTACTTGGAAAATCAATCATTCTTGCTTCAAACCTTGCCCCAAGAAAAATGCGTGGAATTGAAAGCCACGGAATGCTTTTGGCCTGCGATTATAAAAATGCAGAAGGCAAAGACTGTGTTGAAGTCCTTGAAGCTCCTTGGGCAGAACCGGGAACAGTGATTACAGTAGAAGGAATGGAAAGTACTACAAAACCAGAAGAAATCTCAGCAGATGACTTCTTTAAGGTAGAACTGAAAGTTTCAGGAAAAACTGTTGTTGTAGACGGTGCAAAGCTTTTAGTAAACGGAAAACCTATTGAAACAAAATTTGCTGATAACACTGGAGTAAACTGATTAAATGAGCACACAAAGATTTTTGCAGACAAAATTCTGGACAGAGTTTAAAGCAAGGCACAGCTGGAAACCATACTACTTTTCACTTGATGAAAACAAAAACTTTTGTCCGGTAGAAAATGAATGCGATAATGCTTTGTGTGTTTTAGTCAGGAGCTTTTCTATAAAGATTAAAAAAATAAGTATTGCATACATTCCGATGGCTCCTGAAAAAAATGATTTGCAGACAGAAGAATATGCCCTGCTTTGCAACAAAATTTCTTGCAGCATAAAAAACTATTTACCTGAAAACACAATCTGTATTCGCTACGACTTTCCAATCGACTTTGAAGAAATCAGTGAAATGAATAACTTTTGCAAAGAATTTATTTTAATTGCAAAAAATAATAAACTTAATATAAAAAAATCACTGACTTCAATTCAACCGCCTGACACAACAGTTCTTAATCTTACAAAGACAGAAGAAGAATTACTTGCAGGCATGAAAAATAAATGGCGATACAATATAAAGCTTGCTTCTAAAAAAAATGTAATTATAGAAAAGTATAATAATCAGGATTCAAACTTTGCAGAACGTTTTGAAGATTTTTATAAACTCTTTGAAATTACAAGCAAAAGAGACGGTGTCAGTTTTCATGACAAAAACTATTACCTGGATTTATTTGCGCAAAGTAAAAACAAAATACAGAATTGTGAATTACCGGAAATCAATTTGTATCTTGCAAAACACGAAGATGATTATCTGGCAGGAATTATTACTCTATTCTGCAAAAGAGAAGCTGTTTATTTATATGGTGCAAGCGGAAACATAAAGCGAAATTTAATGGCTTCATATCTTCTGCAATGGACAGCAATAAAGGACGCTAAAGAATACGGCTGTCCTAATTACGACTTTTATGGAATACCTCCTGTAAATGATGAAAAGCATCCAATGCACGGCTTGTATCTATTTAAAACCGGCTTTGGTGGGAAAATCATACACAGATGCGGAAGCTTTGATTTTATACTTCTGAAAAATGATTATACGCTCTATAGCATTCTTGAAAAAATAAGGGCATTTTATTTTAAGAAGCTAAAAAAAATATTCAGATAAATTTATGTGTGCTTTTTATGAAAACGGACTTAAGTTTGAATGTAACGGTTGCTCTTACTGCTGCAGATTCGAAGGCGGAGTTGTACTTCTTTCAAATGATGATTTAGAACGGCTCTCTCGTTATGTAAATCTTACAAGCGAACAGTTTAAGGAAGTTTACTGCCGAATTGTAAAAGATGACAGCGGAAAAGCCTTTCTTGTGTTAAAGACACTTTTAAATGGAGACTGTATTTTCTGGAACAAAGATTTGTGTTCAGGAAAAGGAGGCTGTTCCTGTTACGAAGTTCGTCCTATTCAGTGCAGTACTTATCCTTTCTGGACAAAAATTCTTTCATCAGAAGAAAACTGGAATAAAGAAAAAAGCAAATGTCCGGGCATAAATAAAGGCACTCTTAATACAAAAGAAGAAATAGAAGAACAGCTTTCCTTTTATAAGGCACGCATTCCCCTTAATGAGTAAGTGAGCAGTTTACAGGCTTCTTGATAAATAAAATTAAATACTGTAAGATTTTACTTTTTAATATTTATAATACTGAAGTTGATTGTCTTTTCTTTTTCCATTCCGGGAGAAAGTTTTATGTCCCAGAAAAAACTTACCATCTGGCAGGAATCTTTTTCAATTACAGAATCATTTTCTGACGGCCTTAAAAACTTTATTTTCTGGCAGGAAACTCCGCTTTCTTCATTCGGTTCAATTACAAAGCCCAGTTTTTCAGGAACAGAACTTACTTGAACAAATGAAACGCCTTTATCGAAAGAATAGTTTTCATTTTCTACTTCGATTTTTTTCGCATCCTGAATTAAACCGATTTTGTATTGAGTTTTATCTTTTTCAAAAACTGTATTTGCAAAATTAAGTTCAACAAGAAATACACCTTCTAATTCAATTGGAGAATCATTTTTTATAATGTACTGAACACTGATGCTTGAAGAAGATATCGAATAGTTTTTTCGTATAGAAATCGGAAGTTTCATTGAAGAATACGAAGCTTTTCCTTCCAGATGTATTTCAAATCTTCTTAATTCAAATTTCTTTTCATTGAATAAAATATTAGAAAAAATCGGAGTATTTATGATTCCATGTTTTTTGTATTCCGAAAGTTCATCCTTACTTATAAAATGGTCAACGAATAAATTTCTCTGATACAAATCCTGAACACCATCCAGCTTACTTATTCTGGACTCATTTGAAGCGTAATTTCCCCCGCCCTTTATTACATTCAAATCAGTAATAGTTCCACCAAACAAATTTATAACGGCATTAAAGCGGTCCATCTGGCAGATATATTCATCTAGACCATCACTATTATAATCAAAGCTTGAAACACATTCTTTAAAGTTTTTATTTGCCTGTCTGATAATTTTTTCTACTTCATTCAAATCTTTAAAAGCATTTTGCCTGTAGCTTTCATCAGCGGGTAAAAAACTTTGCGGATTAATAAAATTTATTCCTCTTTGAGATTTCCATAAAATTTCACTTGCATTCTGTTTTCTAATTTTATCTCCACCCTTACACTGAGAAAGAAGCATACTGACATACAGCATTCTTTGATATAACTGATTGTTCTTCTTGTATGTATTTAGATAATCGTAGAAGGTCAAAAGAGGATTATTTTTTATTTCTTTCTGCTCATAAGGATCAACAGCCCAGGAGCAAATTTGAGGATTCATTGTAGCAAGAATATACGCAGGATAAAATATTTTTGCCTTTTTTAAGTACAATTGAGGAGTACATAAAGTAAAATCCGTAAAGTTTTCACCCTCAACCGAATCAAGTAAATGATTAAAGCAGTCATTCTCTGCAAACTTAGAAAACTCTTTTAATGAAAATGAAAGTGAAATCAAAAAATTTGCATCTTCATTTGCAAGGAACTTTTTTCCTTTTGTTTTTACAAAGTTTTGAATTCGTTTTAGCCACGCATCCCACTTCTCATCTTCTAAACATGAAAGATTTTTATAAATCGGGAAAATTTTTATAGATTTACCCTGAACATTAGTAATTAGAGGTAAACAATTTATGTTTTTTTCCAGGATTGCAGAGCTATTTAAAAACACATAATCTAAACCGCAGGCTTGAAAGGTGGAAACTAAACTTGAATCCCAGCAATCACCAAAAACTTTAAGTCCTCGGGTGCGTTTTCCAATTACATTTCTCAGGCACACATTAGTTTTTTCAATTTGACCGGTTCTGTCAATTGGATACAACGAAGGAAAAATAGGTGAATAATATCCGCCGCCCAAAAACTCAACCTGTTTTCTGGTTGTTAATTTACTTAAAATCAAAAATGCTTCAGGATGTTTTTTATTTATTAAATCAATCTGTTCGCCGGAAAATGAAAAGGAAACAGAAAATTTAGGATGAGCGTATAAAAAAGAAATAAGAGGCTTTATGTAATTTTGATAGTATTTTTCAAAACTTGAGTTATCTAAACAAAGTGCTTCATCAGCATCAAGTACAAAACACACACTCAGCTCAGCCATACAAAAATCTCCTGCATAACAATTTTATAGAATAATGTGCGGAATTTAAAGAGAATTTATTTAACTGAGAATATTTTTTATAAATAAACAACACTATGCAAAGACCTCATTATTAAGCCACGAAACATTCCAGATATAAAACAAAATGATTAAAATAGAAATAATAATGAAAACAAAGGCTCTTTTTTCAAAATCAAACCGATTTTTCTGATACTTTATCTGATATTTAATAAAATATAAAACTGAAAGTAAAACAAAATAACATATAACTATTGTAACCAAAATTGAAGCACTGCTTGAAAAGCTGTTACTTTCTGATAATGAAAATATACTGAATAATAAAACCAGACAAAAATCATATAAATCAAATTTGAAAAAACTAATTCTTGTAAGAGAGAGCAATAAAACAAATAAAACAGAAATACATACTGAAATAAAAATAATTAACTGAAAGAAATGTAATGAACTGAATAAATGCTTAAAAACAAACGAAATAAAAAAAGTTAATAAAAAGGAACCTGAAATAATTCTGACAAATCTATATAAAAAATCTTTTAAAGAAAGCTGTACATCAAATAAGAGAAATAAACCTAAACCAAAAATAAAAACTATGGCTGTAAAATTTAAGTTATAAATTATATTGTTAAAAAACATTATTTACCTCTTTTATTCGTAACAAAAAATTTTGAATGAATTAAAAAGATTCCCAGGTATGATAATCCGCTAAATACTAAAGCACCTGAAACAGAAGCGAAGAAAAAGCCGCCAAAACTTAATGAATGCTCTTTTAACAGCTGGATTTCTTTCAGACCTGAAGGTACAGGAAATGTAATTGTAGCATAGCCGAAAATATCTCTTATCAGGAAATAAACTAAAGTGAAAATTGAAAAAAAACTTATATATTTAAAATATAATTTATATTCCTGTAGAATTAATAAAGTTTCTTCCCTGTCCTTTTCAATAAATTCGCAAACAATATATACAGCAATACAAGGTATATAAAAACCATAACTAAAGCAAAAAGAACAAAGTGGTGAATATAAGATAAATAATTGATTAAACAAAGTTGATATAAAAAACAAAAAAACAATTTGAATAAAGGAGGAATAATCATTTAATTTCAATACTTTAATCAAACGCGAAAATAAAATTCTAAATGCTATTAAAATATTTACTTCAAGAACATAAATTAAACCGTATGCAAATCTTCCGGGTAAAATTGCATTTATTAACAAAAACAAAATCAAAAAAAGATTTTTATATTTATTATTCATATTCAATATTCCTTACAAATAACTTTTTCCTAACTCTAAGAGCTTATTTTTCCATAAAGCAATTTGAGTTGTAGAAAGAGAAGCCAGAATTCGATTTTTTGAACTGCTGTTTAAAGCCATAATATCCACATATACAACTTCATTTATAGATTTATTATATATAAATAATACAGGAAGCGGTCCATAAACAGTTGCAATTCTGACAAGAATAACATATTGATTCTCAGAATTAGCTGAACTCTTTGAATCTTCTAATTTATAAATTACTAGATTATTAGAAGGGAAAAATGAAGGATTTACAAAAGCTGCAGCAAACATTTTATTCTTTGAGTTAGCCTCGTAATAAGTTTCTAAAGTTTTATTAATACATTTTTTATAATTATTTTTCTGTACAATTCCACATACAAAAGAAAATCCAAAAATCACAAAAAACATAAATAAAAATAAAAGAAATATAATTCCGTATTTTATAAAAAAATTCTTATAAAAAGAATTCGATTTTTCAGATTTTTCTGCTTGAGCAAATTCTTTATTATTTAAGCTTTTACTAATATCATTTTTTTTATTCATAAAAACCTCTTACTATCAAATCTGATTAGGTAAAACTGAATTTAATTTTAGTAATAATTTTTTATTAACAACGTAATCAACATTTAACTGTTCAATATATTGAATAATTGCAGAAACTACATTCATAACCAGAATCAAAAAACAGAAGCCGCAGGAAGATGTTCCAAAACCCATAATTAAAAATGCAAAGACAGAAGCTAAAAGAGCATAAATAAATTTTCCAACAGGAGAAACAGGAACTGTACCATACCACTGCAATAAGAATAATGATGAAAACAAAGTTCCGCTTGTAAGTAAACAAAGAAGAACATCACCATAAACAGGGTAACTGCCAATTAATACAGGAAGCAAGAATCTTACTAAAACCGAATAAAATAAAATAAAAATAGACGGTATAAAACAATCAAATATATCCAGAGAGAATAAAGAAATTGAAGTAATAATTGTCAAAAGATTAAACCTGAAAGCAGGAATTATAGAACCTGAATCCCAGAAAAAAGAAAAATATCCATCAGGGATAACTATCCCGAAAAACTTAAAAATAATTCGATTAACAAACTCAGTAATAAAAGTATCATGAACATTAAAAGGAACAGTGCCGTTTTCAATTAAAACTAAGGCAGCATTTTTTGTCTGTATATCATTTATATCAAGAATGAACGATGGAAAATATGACTGATTAAGTATATACAGGACAACAACTGTCAGGGCAACCGGATTAATCCAGGAAAATGTATTACCGGAAAAACAATAATTACAAACAAGAAAAACTATAAAACTTATAAAAAACACAATTAAAAACGGATAATTGGAAGGAATCAAAAGACTTAAAATTATTCCTTTAGAAATTGCACTTAAAATATAAACTTTATAACTTTTCAATATGCGGGCAGAAACAAATTCTGCTAAAAGAGAAGAAATAATGCAAACTATAGAAATAATAATAGAACTATAAGTTTTAGTCAGAAAAAGCATTACAAACTGCAGGCACAAAAAAAACAGAATTATAATAGACTTAGTTCTTTGTGAAAACGAATTATAATAATATGGATTTAACAGCAGGCTTTTGTTATTTATTTCTTTATTTTTCATAAGTACTATTCCTCAAACTCTCAATTGCCTGGCTTAAAGAAAGACGCGCAGGACAACTCGAATTACATAAATTACATCCTGTACATAAAAATGAAGTTTTTTTCATTTCAGTTGAAATTTCAAAATTATCAACAACATGCCTGTACATCAAATCTGGAAATAATTCTTCAGGACAAGCTAAGCGGCATTTACCGCATCTGATACATAACTTAGCATTCTGATCAAAAGTTTCACCAAATGGAATAAAGGCAACATATTTCACATACTTATTAATGCAAAAGTTATCTTTTGAAATCATATTACCGGAAATAATTCCATTAACAATAACCTTTGAAGGATTCATTTTAAAACCACCGCACTGACGAATCAAATCAGAAATTGGAGTACCAATTCTAACTTTAAAGATTGCTGCAGAGCGTAAACAGTTTCCAGTGATTTGAACAAAATGCTCCATTACAGGAATACCGTATACAATAGCATTAAAGGAATCATAAGAAGTTTGCGGATCTATAAAAATACTGTTTTGAATATAAGTATTTAAATCCTGCTCAAGTTCTTTTCCATACAGATGCTTTATATCATTCTTTTTAAGATAATCTCTTACACTTTGTATTAAATTTAATTTATAACCACAGGGATATTTTCTGGTGTCAACTTCAACAACAAGAACTGGAAATCCATATAACTTAGAATAATCAATTTCATAAGAATAATTTTTTGGAACAGCAAATATAAGGGCGTCCGCTTCCATAGCTTTGGATACAATATAGGCTCCCTTAACAACTTCTTCCGTATAATATTGAGCAATAAACGAATCTGTTAAACGGCTTGGATCTTCATCAAACATTCTGACGATTAAAAACTTTTTAGAATAATCATGAAATTCATTTATCTGCTTAGCAAGCGATTGAGTTTTTTCAAATGTATTTATAACACCCTTTGATTTAAGAGAATCAATTAAATACGCAGAACTAAAAACATTCCAGTCAAGTGCATTTGTTTTTTTTGCAAGAAAAGAAAATTCACCATCAAGAGTTATTTTAAATGATTTACCGGTTTTACCATCAGGATTAATTGTATCTTCAATAGCTTCAACAATTCCCGGAACAGGAGAATGTATATCAGGCATTTCAGAAGATGTAACAGGTGCCTGAGCAATAAGCTGTCCTTCTTTTACACGTTCACCGACTTTAACTAAAGGAATACAATCATCACCTTCAACTTGAGACAGTGCTACTTTATAATATCCAGGAAGAAAAGAACGAACAGAATATGGAAACATTTGTCGTTCAGAATTCAACATCTTTTTTACTTTTCTCATTTTCTAAACTTCCCGATAACTTTATAACAAAGAATAAATACAACTGGTATAAAAACAGAAAGCAAAATCAAAATAAGCGAGACAATATATTGCCTTGTTGTAAACGGTGATTTTATTGAATCTGTATATGAAACAGTAATATTATTACCTTGCTTTTTTAAAAAATATTCTAGACTTGTATTATCGACTAAATCCAATTTCTTATCAACCTCATTTTTGAACGAGGAATCATAGACATAGCGGTCATAATAAGTTTCAATTGTGTTATTTTCATTCATTTTATAGCGGGGGTAATAAATTTCATATTTGTTATTATTTGAATTTAAATTCATATATGGATACATTGTTATATTCCAGACCCACTCATAAAAATCATCAATATCCGGTAATTTATTTTCACTGGAAACAGCCTGTAAAGAAGGCATAGGCAGCTTTAGTTTTTCATTTTTGGAAGAATTAATTTTTTGTGTGATTAAAAACAAAACTAAAAGAACAAAAGTTGCTGCTGTTTGAACATAAACATTCTTTATATTCTTTCTGCTTAAAAGATTTATCCTTGATGCCGGAATGATTTTTACATAAGTAAAGTTTGAATGTGTAAAAACAGACTCAAACCAGTCATAGGTAAATAAGAATGAAACAGCACTACCAAAAGATAATACAGAAAGCAGGAACACTTTAAACGAAATTAAAAGCGATGCGAGCAATGAAAGGAAAAGGAAAACAAGAATCAGAGGATTTTTTTTGATTATATTCCAGTTCTTTTTTCTGTTATAAATTTTCATTGCTAAAAAGTAACTTGTCATAAAAAGAATTGATGAACAGGAAACAATATAAAAGGGCTGAGAAAAACTTAACAAAACAACAGGCAATTGAGAAACAAGAAAGAAAAACTTCTTATCGCAGAATACTGTAAAAATTATATAAACTATTAAGGAAACGAAAAAACATAAAAGCGGGAATCTGATTCGTGAATTAACGCCACATGAAACTTTTTTTTCAGAACCTAATTTTGAAACAATTCTATACACAGCCTTTTCTTTTTCAGAAGGAAAATAAAACAGATTATATTTTGAATCCCTGTCTGTAAAATACATTTTTTTTCTTTCAAGATAAGAAGAATTATCCTCTGGAATATAAGAAATAACATTACTGACAAAAGGAAGATATTGATTTGAGAGAGAAATAACATCATCACAATTTTCGTCTGCTAATAAATCAAGCACCTCATTTTCGCTTACTGACTTTTCTACATACAATACACCATAGGCTTTCCAGATTTGATTCGTAGGAATTGTCTGCAAAATAAAAATAAATAAAAGTGACAATGATAATAATAGAATAGAAATTATATTTTTTTTAGGAAATTTCATTTTAATCAGAGAACACAGAAAGCAATACCAATGAACAGACCAAGAATACAACCAACTAAAACCTCTATTGGACTGTGTCCTTGAACAACTTTAACAGGTTTTAATTCAACACCATCTTTTTCATATAAAACTTCGCAAACCTGATTTAAGAGATTCGCCTGCATTCCGCTTGCTCTTCTAACACCTAAAGCATCTCTGATTGTTACAAGACAAAATGCTAATGAAAGCATAAACAAATCACTTGAAATGCCCAAACGAAAACCAATTACAGTACATAAACAAACAACCAAAGCTGAATGACTTGAAGGCATACCACCTGTACGCCACAATAAAAGCTCAAATAATTCGCCAACAGACTTAATCTTTCCAGAAAAAAGTTTTATTAAAGTTTTAATGAATTGTGCTGAAAGCCAGCTGAATATGCATGCAAGAAAAATAGGATGAGTAAAAAACATATGTAATTGTAATTTTAAATTTTCCATAAAAAAGCATCCAAACACTCAATAGAAGGATATGATAGTATAGCATACATAATATAAAACTTCTATAATAAAATAAAATGGAATACATTGATTATACTGTAACAAAAAATGATGAAGGAAAACGAATCGATAAAATCTTAAAAAAAATTCTTACATCAAAAGAAATAAATATATACGAAATAATCAGAAAAAAGTTATGTAAAATAAACAACCTAAAGTGCAGAGAAACATTCCGTGTAAAAGAAAACGATATTATTTCAATAGCAGGCTTTATAGTAGAAAAAAACAAGGAAGCAGCAGGAGCAACTTATAAAACAGATAATAATAAAAATTTAATTCAGGAAAAATTTAGAGAGTTAGAAGTTTTATTTGAAGACGATAATCTACTTGTAATCAACAAGCCTAAAAACATAAATGTTCAGCCGGCAAAAAAAAATGAAATCGCTTTAAGTTCAATTATAAAAGAAAAGTATCAAAACTCATCCCTTTCATTCACTTGTGCCCCGCTTCACCGTCTCGACAAATTTACAACAGGAATTTTAGTCTTTTCAAAAAGCCTTAATGGAGCGAGATGGTTTTCATCAGTATTAAAAGAACATAAACTGACAAAAATTTACGTTGGTCTTGCAGAAGGTCATTTAGAAAAAAAAGTGCTTTGGGAAAATAATATTATAAAAAATGAGACTAACAATTCTAACCCGAATAATTTTAAAACCGTAAGCATTTCAAAGGGAACAGTTAATGAAACTGAAGAAAAAGCCATAACAGAAGCAACTCCCCTTTGTTACGGAAAGTACAAGGGAAAAGAAACAACCCTGATTCAATACAAAATCATAACGGGAAAAAAGCATCAAATAAGGTTTCAGAGTTCATTCAACGGCTTCCCGCTTTATGGAGATACAGCATACGGGGGAACAAAATTTAGTGCAAAAAACAAAAGCTTTTTCCTGCATTCCATCTATTTACAGCTGCCGGAAAATAAAGAATTTGAAACGCCACAAAAAATTTACTGTAAAATACCACGCGAATTCGAAGAATTTTTACAGTTAAACTTGATAAATTGGAACGGCAAACTTATACTTTAAATATAGAAAATAAAAATAACTGGTAGAAAAATGGGTTTTATTTCAAAGCTAATAAATAAACATAAAATCTCAGTTTATGCACTTGTAGGAGAAAGTGGCACAGGAAAGAGTTTCAGGGCAAAACTCTTAACGGAAAAATACGAAATTGAAGCTTTAATTGATGACGGCTTACTTATACAA
>JAEEGL012015364.1_pt1 | contig 29492 bp, 7 predicted proteins | sample 9134231 | NCBI WGS metagenome assembly JAEEGL01 (sample SAMN16246548, study PRJNA631951) | gut metagenome | biome: gut microbiome; feature: rumen; material: fiber-attached | host: Bos | place: Iran: Karaj | collected 2018-10
CCGCGTCATGGCGAAGGCGGACGCCGAGGCGGGCTCCGCCATGCTGGGCATCGGGGTATACTTCGAGTCCTACAGCGGCATTGCGGGCACGGCCAGCCAGAACATCATGATCCCCGTCTCCCAGAAGATGGAGCTTGCCGCGGGCACCCCCTCCATTTACGGCAAGCAGTTGAAGGGCCGCGAGACCACCGTCTCCCTGCCCCTGTCCAACATGGGCCGGGGCAAGGTCCTTTCCGTCCGGGTCACGGCGAAGGACGGGCTGAAGCAGGATTCCCCCTGCTATGTGGGCGACATCCTGCCGGGCGGCAGCGTCACCGCGGACGTGACGGCGCAGCTGGACAAGACAGGCAAGTATTCGGCCACGCTCCTGGTGGAATATGAGGACGCGGCGGGCAATGCCTACAGCCTGGAGGTCTCCGTACCCCTGGAGGTAGCCGAGCCGGAGCAGGCCCCGGCGGCGGAGACCCGCGTCGTTGAACCCACCCCCGAACCCCAGGCGGAAAGCGGCATCCTGGGCCTGACGGGACAGACCCTGATCCTGGCCGCCGTGGGAGCCGGAGTGCTCCTCCTGCTTCTCATCCTTGTCATCGTTCTGGCGGTGAAGCTGAGAAGGCGTGACGACGCATGAGCCTTCTGGATGATCTCTCCCTGGGGGCCCTCAACCTCCTGCGGCGCAAGACCCGCACGGCCCTCACCGCCCTTTCCATGGCCGTGGGCGTCATGTGCATCGTGGTGCTCATCTCCGTGGGCCTGGGCTATGAGCAGTCCTACCGGGAGAGCGTGGAGGCCATGGGCAGCCTGACGAAGATCGAGGTGACCCTGCCCCAGTCCGAATATGGGCAGAAGCCCATCCTGAACGATAAGGCGGTCTCCTCCATCGCCTCCCTCCGGGGGGTGGAGGCGGTGACGCCGGTGGTGCAGAAATCCGCCTATCTCGTTTCCGGCAGCTTCGTGAACATGGTGCGCGTCTACGGCATCGACCTGAGTGCGGCGGAGAGCTTCCAGCTCCTTCCGGACCGGGGGGAGCTGCCGGAGGGGGGCACCCTCCGCAGGCCGGAGGTGCTGTTCACCTCCGACGTGGCGGCGGGCTTCGCGGACCGGGGCCGGGACTGGACCCCCGCCCTGGATGAAAACGGGGATCCCCTGGTGGACGTCCTCTCCGTGCCCGTCAGCATGACCTTCGACTATGGCTCCGTCAGCGGCGCCCAGTCCGCGGGGGCGGACGGGCGGGCCGTGGCCTCCGGGGCGCTCTACAAGCTGGCCGTCACCGGGGAATGCGACGGCGAGCGCATCAACTTCACCACCGCCGCCTTCATGTCCCACGAGGTGCTTCTGCGCATGCTGGGGGCCGTTTCGGGCACGGAGACCTACGAGCTCCTCTGGATCAAGGCGGAGACCGCGGAGGACGTGCCCGCCATCTGCGCCTCCCTGCGGGACGCAGGCCTCGTCACCCACAGCCTGAACGACATGCTGGAGACCGTCCGCACCCAATCCCGCCAGCTCCAGGGGATGCTGGGGGCCATGGGGGCCGTGGCGGTACTCATTTCCGCCCTCTGCGTGGCCAATACCATGATGATGTCCATCTCCGAGCGCACGCGGGAGATCGGCGTCCTCAAGGTGCTGGGGGCGAGCCGCGGCAGCATTTCCCGCCTGTTTCTCACCGAGGCGCTGCTGGTGGGCCTCCTGGGGGGCGTCCTGGGCCTGGGCATCAGCTACGGCATGCGCCGCCTCCTGCCGGTGATCTTCGCCGAAACGGAGGTGCGCAGCATCATCCCCGGCTACCTGGCCGCGGGAGGCGTGGCCTTCGCGGGCCTGGTGGCGGTCCTCTCCGCCCTCCTCCCCGCCAGAAGGGCCGCAAGAATCAGCGCAAACGAAGCCATCAGGACGGAGTAAAAAAACGAGCGCCCGCCGGAGCGGGCGCGGGACGCAAGGAGCGTATAACCATGAGATCGACGGCATAGCGGCAAGCCGCAAGAATTGACAAAACTCAGCGCATGGTGTAATATTTCGCTAACCTCGCAAGAGGCCACGGACTTCGGTCCGGCGAAAGTGCGCTGTACATAAAAGGCGGTTAGTCACTTCCCTGTGAAGGGAGGTGAGGCTTATGGGAAAAGGGCGTTGGGCGAAAGTCCTGCGTTTCCTGGTATGCTGTATTGTAAGCGTTTTGCTTGCGGTGCTGCTGGCCCAGAAAGCGAGTTAGCCGCCCGGCTGGTCCCCGAGCGGCTAACGGTTTCCGTTATCTGCACTAAGGGCTAACTGCCAAAGTACAGCGCCCTTTTGTGTTTTCATTATACCATGCGGGAGCGGATTGTCAAGCGACAATGCGCCCCGCATTTTTGCGCGCGTCCCGCCTGAGCGGGCGCGGGATACAGGTCATTCGACATACCGTTCTATGAATTCCGCGGGAGTCAGTATTTCCGGGCGTTCAACATGGACTTCTGAGAAATCCTTATCGCCGCTGATCAGGATATCGACGTCTTCCACGATCGCGGAATAGAGCACCGGATAGTCTTTTTCATCACGTAAACTATCTCTCCTTGCGAAGCTCGGAGATCATATCGGCAACGTCGTTCTCATCCTTCAGGCCGAGCCGTTCGGCTTCCCCGGCAAATGCCGACTGCGCTTTGCGCAGCGCTTCCATAGAGGAGTTCATCATAATGATCTGTCCGCGCTTCTCAACGAACAGGATCTTGTCGCCCTCTTTCACGCCGAGCTTTTTGCGGATATCAATGGGGATCGTGATTTGACCCTTGGAGGTAACCTTTGCAAGCTCCATGATCACATGCTCCTTTCAAGAAAATCCCGAATTCCTTACTTGCCTTACATTTGCATGATACCCGAAATGCCGGAAAAATGCAACAGCAAATTACACATACCAACCACGACCATTCTATACAGAGGTGATCCCTATGAAAAACACTCAGGCAGTTTCTTTGTTCCGCTGCCGGGCCGCGCCCCGGGCGGCGCGCTGGGGGCGGCTGCTTCTTTCCCTCGCCCTGGCCCTGGCGCTGCTGCTGAGCTGCGTCCCCGGCGCCCTGGCCCTCTCATCGAGCCATACCCAGTGGCCGGATTTCGGAGGGCTGTCAACCGGCTCCTTCCTGTCGAAAAGCGGCTTCGTCCACTTCAAGGGCGTGGAGGGCGGCTTCGAGTTCAGAACCCCGACCTACCAATTCATCGTGATCCTGGTCCCGGAGGACATGACGGACCTGGTGCTGGAGCCGGAATACTTCAACGCGCCCAAGAACATAGACGGCGTTTTATATGATTCCGGCGTCCGCTATGAGGACTATACGCTTTACGGCAATCACACGAGATATGAGGCTGTGGCCGACGGGCCAGTGGACTATTCCGAGACCCAATTCTGGCGCGTGATCAACACCCAGGACGGGCGCAGCTTCGATATGCCCGTGATCGCCCTGCGGCAGGGGGACCAGGAGGAGAAGGTGAACCGCCTGGAGGCCCTGGAGGCCCGTGCGGAGAAGTTCCTCAGCACCATGAAGCGGATGGACGCCCTCTATGACGAGCTGGAGGCCTCCCAGCGGGCCGACGCGGTGCGGTACGGGGCCTACCACCCCAGCGACATCAACCTCTTCTGCAGCATTGCCAACTCCATTCAGAACACCTTCGGCTTCACCATCAGCTACTTCGATACCCATGCCTACTGGGTGGAGGGCACCGGCTGGGTGGGGGCCACGGTGGAGGACGTGCTGAACTTCTGGCGCACCTATAAGAACCCGAAGTCGGGCGAGCTCCTCATTGACCCGGAGGAGACCATTACCACAACGGAGGTGCGGAAGCTGGACCTGCTGCTGGACGTGGTGGCCCCCTACTGGCTGAGCTACGTGGAAAACCACCGCATCCTGGAGCCGGAGATCGTGAGCTACGAGATCGCGGGCTCCCGGGGCATGGTGGACGCCTCGACCCGCACTGTGACCCTCCGGCTGTCGGAGGGGACGGACTACAACTCCCTCCCCGCCCCCACGGTGGAGACAGCGGGGGAAGCGAAGCTCACGGTGAAGGCCGGTTCTCTGAAAAACGGCGAGGTGGTCTACTCCGTCGCCCCCGGCGACAAGGCCACCGGCACATGGTACGACGGTCACGACACCACGGGCTACGGCTTCGGGGTGGACCTCTCCAAAACCTGGAAGGTAAAGGTGGAGTCCGGCACCCCCTATACCCAGCTCCTCTCCTTCACCGTCGTCACGGCGGACGGGAAGCGCCGTGCCGGGAAAATCGAGGAAGGCACCGTCACCCTAAACCTTCCCGTGGGCACGTCCCTCACGGCCCTGGACCCCGGCCTGGACTACGCCGGGGACGGGTACTACTACCTGGTGGATGGCGTTCGCACTTCCGGCCCCATCGACTGCACAAAGAACGTGGAGCTGGTGATCACCAACACCCCCTATGATACCGAGGTCCGCTATACCCTGAACGTCACCGCACAGGAGAGCGGCGAGAACGCCATCCTCTCCTTCACCCTGGCGGGGGCGGAGGGGGTCATCACCGGGGATACCGTCGCCCTGGAGATCCCTTACGCCGCGGACCTGGCTTCCGCCGAACCCGTCATCGAGGTTTCCGAATTCGCGCAAATCACCCAGGCCCCGGCGCACCCGGCGGAGGGGGAAAACACCTACACAGTCACGGCGGAGAACGGGGAGACACGGACCTACACCGTAAACATCACCCGGAGAAAGGCCTCCAACGACTGCAAGCTCCTCTCCTTCAAATGCGGGGGCTATTCCGCCGAGATCGACGAGGCAAAGAGCGCCGTCGCCCTCACCCTCCCCCGTGGGCTCAGCCCCGTCTTCGCCCCGGAGATCGCGGTCTCCGAATTCGCCACGGTGACCCCCGGCTCCGGGGAGACCCAGGATTTCACCGAGCCGGTGAAGTACAAGGTGACCTCCGAGAGCGGCAGGCGGAGCAAGACCTATACCGTTACCGTCACCGTCAGCACCCAGGCCCCGGAGAACCCCTACGCCGCCCGGATGCAGAAGCTGGTGGGGAAGATCATCGACCGGTACTCTAGCGAGGCAAAAGACGACTGGGAGTGGATGGACCTGGGCTTTTCTGAAAACACCCTGGCCAACACCGGGGACGGCTTCAGCGTGGCGGCGACCCTGGCCTCCCTGGACTCCGGCACCAACACCGCCATGACCAACCTGGCCCGGAAGCTCATGACCCTCACCGCCAGGGGCTTCGACTGCACGAACCTCGCCCAGTATAACGGGGGCGAGCCTTATACGGACATGAAGGGAAACCCGGTGGACGACCTGGTGAGCAAGATGTACTCCTATTCCGGGGGGTATACCATCAACGGCCCCATCTTCGCCCTCATCGCCCTGGACATGGGGAATTACACCATCCCGAACAACGCGGTCTGGACCCGCCCGAAGCTGCTGGACGCCATCCTGGCCTACACCGGCACGGAGTTCGGCGTGGATATGTTGGGGGCCATCCTATACGCCATCGCCCCCTACCAGAGCGATGAGGTCTACGGGGAGCGGGTGCGGGCCAAGCTGGAGGACTGCGTCGCCCAAATTCTGGAGAGCATGAACGACGACTACTCCTTCGGGGCCTGGGGGGCCACCAACAGCGAATCCACGGATTGGGTGCTCATGGGCCTCTGCTCCGCTGGTATCGACTGCGCCGCCGACCCCCGCTTTTCCGACGGGGCGGGCCGCAGCGTCCTCCAGGTCTGGTTCGACAGCTTTGTGAATGAACAGGACGGCTATTTCCACCACTCCGCCTCCCTGCGCAACAACTATATGGCCACCTATGAGGGCTGCTACGCCTCCCTGTGGTACCTGGGCTTCCTGGAAAATGGGGGCCAGGGAAATCCCTATTATTTCTACTATCACCGCTTCGACTTTGCAAAGACCCTCTCCGCCGAGGCGGAGATCCCGGCCTTCACCCTGGAGGGCAAGGCGGGAGAGTTTGACCCGGAGGGGGACGGGACAAGCATCACCGTCACCCTCCCCGCCGGGGCGACCCTCGTAAACCTCACCCCCGCCCTCACCCTCTCGCCGGGGGCGACCCTCCTGGCCCCCGCCCTCCCCGTCACCTTCGTGGAGGATGTGCCGCTGCCCTTCACCGTTCTGGCGGCGGACGGGGTCACCACCAAGACCTGGTACGTCACCGTGAAGCTGGACCCCGAGGCGAAGGCCTCCGGGGCGGAGCTGGATATCTCCTCCCTCAGCCTGATGAACTCCGTCCTGGCGGAGGAGGCCATCCTGGCCGTTGAGCACAGCGAGGAAAACGGGGAAAAGTACCTCACCCTCACGGTGAAGACCGGGGTGAACACCCGGAAAATGTACCTCTCCGGGGAAATCTCCTACGGGGCCTCCTGCGACCGGGCCCTGGACGGGAAGACGGCCTGGGACCTCTCGGACTGGCTGGCCTTCACCGTCACCTCAGAAGACGGGGAGAATGAAACCGTCTACCATATCCGGGTTGTCCCCCGGAAGCAGGCGGAGATTGTCTCCTTCAAGGTATACGCCGGGGACCGCTGGTATACCGGCGCGGTGGACAACAACACCAACAACATCGTGGTGCGGGGGGTGGACGATACGGCCCTCACCTCCCTGCGCCTCCGCACGGAGATCGAATTCACCGGCCTCACCTGCTCCCCCGCCAGCGGGGTATATACGGATTTCACCAACCCCGTGGCCTTCACCCTGGGGGGCAGCGAGACCCTGGGCTCCCGCACCTATACCGTAACGGTGCTGAACCAGTACGGGGGCTATCTGCAGCTCACCACGGAGAAGAAGACCCAGGAGAAGGAGACTGCGGTGGTCTACGCCCCCTCCATCAGCGCCTTCTCTATCCTGGGGACGGAGGGGAAGATCGACCATTCCGGGGGGAAGATCACCCTCACCCTGCCGGAGGGGACGGACGTGCGCAGCGTCACCCCGGTGATTTCCCTGCCCTACGGGGTTTATCTCCAGCAGTCCGCATACCAGGCGGCGGATTTTTCCGGGCCCGTCACCTATACCGTGGTGGGCAGCAAGGAGGCCAAGAGCTACACGGTCCTGGTGGAGTTCACCAAGAATGCCGGCAGGGCCCTGTGGCAGAAGCTCTTTGACGTAAGCACCGTGACCGCCGGACATCAGGCGAGTCACGAGGCGAATAATTGACACTTTTACAGGAGGTAGGATCATGAACACGAAAGCAAGAAACATGACCGCGCCCAAACGTGCGCTGGCCCTGCTGCTGGCCCTTGTGCTGGCCCTGGGTCTGCTCACCGTGGCGGCGCCGAGGGCGAGCGCGGAACCGGCGGAGCCGGACTGGCCGCAGTTAACAAACTTCAGCGTAACGGGAAACCTGTACAATATGTTCCTGGCAGCAAGGTCTAATTTTGCTTGCAGTGTAGCACGTGTTGAGATCGAAAATTACGATGAAGTAGTGGTCGCGTATAGCGATAACATGGTCGGCGTGGTTCGTCTCTATGTGAATACGCCCCGCACGGTCGAAGGCGGCCAACCAACGGATACGGCAGCGGAATTCCCCACTTCTGGCAGTCTGTTTTTGTATGCAAATGAGTACAGCGGTGTTGTTACAGATGGCACATTGGTAGTCAGCAATAGAATAAGCGCAAGCAAGGTAGCGGATGAAAACAAGTTCAGATCGACCACAGCCGGCGTAACGATAGAAGTAACGCAGGACGGTGAAACTATCCGCTATCGCTATTACCTTGAAGTCATCCCCGTAGCCGATCCGGACTGGCCACAGCTGACGAGCTTCAGCGTAACGGGAAATCTGTACAATATGTTCCTGCCAGCAAGGTCGAATTTTGCTTGCAGCGTGGATCATGTGGAGATCGAGAATTACGATGAAGTAGTGGTCGCTTACAGCGAAAACATGATCGGCGTGGTTCGTCTCTATGTGAATACGCCCCGCACGGTCGAAGGCGGCCAACCAACGGATACGGCAGCGGAATTCCCCACTTCTGGCAGTCTGTTTTTGTATGCAAATGATTACAGCGGCGCAGTTACAGATGGCACATTGGTAGTCAGCAATAGAATAAGCGCAAGCAAGGTAGCGGATGAAAACAAGTTCAAATCGACCACAGCCGGCGTAACGATAGAAGTAACGCAGGACGGTGAAACTATCCGCTATCGCTATTACCTTGAGATCATCCCTGTCGAGGATACTGTGCCGAATACCGCGCCGACGATCAAGAGCGGCGTGATGAATCCCTTGTATACGGAGGCCGCGGCAGGCACGGCCTGGACGCTGGACCTCACGTCGATCTTTGAGGATGCGGAAGACGATACCCTGACTTATACGGTCAAGGTGGGCAGCGCAGCCCCCGTGGCGGCGGACGAAAGCTACAGCTATACCCCTGCCGACGGTAGCGAAACGACGCTTGTTTTCGTGGCAAACGACGGGAAGCTGGACAGTCTGACCTATACCGTCGTCCTGAACCCCGCGCCGAACAACGCGCCGAATATTAAGACCGGTGTGGAGAATCCGGCAACCGCGAGGATCGCTCTCGGTCAGCGCTGGGATCTTGATCTCTATACGATCTTTGAGGATGCGGACAGCGACGCGCTGACCTACACGGTCAAGATCGGGAATGCGGAGCCGGTTGCCACAACACAGTTTTACAAATTTACACCCTCCGAAGCCGGAGAGACGACGTTTGAATTCCGGGCGAGCGACGGCAGGGATGAGAGCATTGCCTATACCGTGAACCTCACCGCTGTCGTGAACCATGCGCCCACGCTCAAGGCTGGCCTATCCAGTTCGACTTATGCAAGCGCCACCGTGGGCGAGGCATGGACCATCGACCTTTCCGCGATCTATGAGGACGCGGACGGGGACGAACTGACCTACTCTGTCAGAATTCCCGGGTATGACACTGTGTCGACGCCTGCCAATTACAGCTTTACACCGACGGAAGCGAGACAGTATTCGATCAACTTCTCCCCCAGCGACGGGCTGCAGTTTGGCCCAACATATACCGTGACCCTGTCCGCCTACAACCCGAACCATGCCCCTGTGGTCAAGGAAGGCGTTGTGAATCCCGCCGCCGCCGCGGTGGCCGTGGGGCAGGCATATACCCTGGACTTGTCCACCATCTTTGAGGACCCGGACGAAGGAGGTAGTGTTTCTCAGTACAGGGTAAGCGTCAACGGCGCCGCGTCTGTCTCCGCCAGCCGGAACTACAGCTATACCCCGGAAACGGCGGGAGAGTACACCCTGGTCTTCACCGCCAAGGACAGCAAAAATCTGGAGAGCACCGAGACCTACACCGTTAATCTTACGGCGGACGCGAACCTCCACGCGGTCAGCGCCGCCACAGAGGACTTCTATCAGTGGAACAACTATACGTGCAACGCGATGGGGATCTTCACCGTGAAGGTCGGCGGCAATGACGTCGTCGCCGCCGCGGCGGGAGATACCGTCACCGTATCGGCGATCCCTCAGTCCATCCTGGAGGGCTATGCCGGAGCGGGAACGTATGTGTCTGCCTTTGCCGGCTGGACGGCGGAGGGGCTCAGCCTCACGGAGGAACAGGCTCAGAGCGCCGAGCTGACCTTCACCATGCCGGATAACCCCGTTACCTTAAAGGCGGCCTTTGTCAAGGTGGGCTCCGAAGTCACCCTGACGGCCAACGACTTCACCGCCGGGGACGTGGAGTTCGGTATCGACAATTGGTACATCAATGCAGGAACCAGCACCTGGGACTACAATACCAGTCAGCATGGGAGAGACAGCGTTACGGATATCGTTCCGGGGGGCAAAACGGTCACAGTAAATTTGCTCGGCACTCATTACTCCGCCTACTACCTGGCTCGATGGGAGGTCGTGAACACAACGACGAATGAGCCGGTAAACGTGACCTACGGCAACCTGCGGAACTATCCCGGCCTGACGAATGAATACGGGCAGTACCAACCCGTGAGCTTCACCGTGGACGGCACCTCCAGCTATACCATCACGGCCATCTTCGAGGCCAGGGACTATGGGGACGTGACCGTCACCGTCAATGACAGCACCATGGGCACGGCCACCGCCCAGGTGGGGACCGCCCCCGCCGCCGGGGCCCTGGAGGCCGTCACCGCCGGTCAGACCGTCACCCTCACCGCCGCCCCCAAAACGGGCTACATCTTCACCGGCTGGACCGCCGCTTACGGAACCGACAATACCCCCGTGACCGTCACGGGCGCAACTGAGACCAGCGCCAGCTTCGTCATGCCCGAGACGAACAAAGCGGCGGTGAACGTGACGGCGACCTTCGCAAAGGACCCCCAGTACGCCAGCCACGACTGCGCGCTGACGGACCTTAACCTCTACGACGGCGCGAACAATGATTTCTATACGATGGAAACGGGCGAGAACGCCTTCGAGATCACTCTGGACGACGGCGTGGACGGCGCCGGTCTTCCCAACTGGACCCTCGTTCTGGAGCTCAGCGCCGACGCCACCGCCACGGTGAACGACATCCCCTGGCCGGCCGCCGGACAGGCTGTGGGCGCCGCCATCACCCTGAATGAGCCCGCGACCATCGTGGTCACCGCCGAGGACGGCGCCACCACCGCGACTTACACCCTCACCGTCATCGGCACCTCCACCGCCCCTGCCGCCGACCTGATGGCTGCCGTCACCAACAGCACCGGGACCACCCCCGCCGCCACGGTGAACAGCGCGGTGGCGGAGAACGGCACGGCGAAGCTCAACGTATCCTCCGATAAGGCCTGCGTCGTCATCGCCTGCGTCGGCACGACCTACACCCGCATGAACGTCAACGCCAACGCCGACGGCACCAGCTACGACTTCACCGTTCCCTACGCCGAGGGCATGACCTTCATCGTAGCCGTCAAGGGCGACGTGAGCGGCGATGGGCAGATCACGTCTACCGACTGGGGCTCCCTGGTGGAAGCCTACAACGGCTCCGCCCTCAGCGCGCTGAACATGCTGATCGGCGACGTGAGCGGCGACGGCCAGATCACGTCTACCGACTGGGGCTCCCTGGTGGAAGCCTATAACGGCTCCGCCCTCTCCTGGACCAACTAAAATCAAAACAAATCGGAGGTTATGATCATGGCAAGAAAACTCAGCAAGACCCTGGCGCTTGTATTGTGCGCCGTCCTCTGCCTGGGGCTCTGCATCCCTGCCCTGGCAGCGGACTACCCCAGCGATACCAACGGCGGCGGGATCACCGCCACCGTCACCGCGACGCCGGATTCCCTGGCGGCCGGCGCGGACGGTTCCGTCACCGTGACCGTCGTTTTCAGCGAGGCGATCCAGTGCAGCGGCTTCAACGCCAACGTTTCCGTGCCCTCCGGATGGAGCACGACCGCGAACGACGTGAAGGTGAACCTGAGCAACGACGCGGCGCAGAGGGCCGGCTACAACGCGACCCAGAACACCATCGCCAAGGCCCTGTCGAATGAGTACGGGACCAGCGGCGACGAATACGCGCTTGTCACCGGCTTTTCGATCACGTATACCGTGACCGGCGCGGCCGCAGGCGAGCAGACGGTCGGCCTGACAAACCTGGAAGTCAAGAAGGTGGGCCTGGATGCGGCATACAAGTGGGCCGCCGCTACCGCCGCCGTCACCGTCAGCGCCCCGCCCTCCAACGCCGTGACCCTCGAGACCGTTGCCTCCGCCGCCAAGGTGAAGCAGGGCGAGAGCGTGGACGTGACCCTGACCCTGAAGACCGCCGACATCCTGGCCGCCGGCACGCTCCAGTTCGCCGCCTCCGACGGCACGAACAGCCTGACCATCAGCGGCATCGCCCTGAACACCGGGATCGCCGGGGCCGTGAACGAGGGCAACGGCAAGATCTCCTTCGGCAAGTCCGGCAGCACCGGGGCGGCCAACCTGCCGGCGGACACGCTGATCGCCACCGTCACCTTCGCCACGGACTCCGCCACCCCCACGGGTACATATACCGTCAGCGTGGACGTGCCCGCCGGGCAGGGGCTCTACAGCGCGGCCAACACCCTCCTGGCCCCGAGCTTCGGCACAGCCGCCCAGTTCGAGGTCTACGGCCTGACCTCCATCGACGTCACGACCCAGCCGGATACGACCGTCTATGTGGTGGGCGAGAGCTTCGATCCCGCCGGCATGGTGGTCACGGCCACCTATTCCGACGGCAGCAGCGAGGTCGTCCCCGCCGCGAGCTATACCGTCGATCCCAGCGGAGAGCTGACCACGACCGGCACGGTCACCGTCACCGTGACTTACACCGACGGCGGCGTGACCAAGACCGCCACCTTCACCATCACCGTCAATGATGCGCCCATCACCAAGGGCGACGTGGACGGCGACGGCAGCCTGACCATGCAGGACGCCCAGGAGCTCTTCAACTACCTGGTGGGCAAGGCCACCTTTACGGACGAGCAGCTCTCCCAGGCGGACGTGAACAGCGACGGCTCCGTGGATTCCGCGGATATCGTGCCTCTGCTGAACCTGATCTCCCAGATCTGAGCGTAAAAGACACGGTGACGGTTTCTCCTGTCCGCAAGGACAGAGGAACCGTCACCCGTGCCCGACCGGGGCGCGGCTCCGAAATGCGCCGTATCCCCTGTCCCCGCCGCAGCGGCACTTTTCCCCCGGAAAGGAAGGATCCAATGCAAATGAAAAGAACGTGCAGGCTGCCGGCCTCTCTGCTGCTGGCGCTGCTTCTCCTGCTGGGCTGCGCGGCCCCGGCGCTGGCTGCGGACGGGCTTACCGTTTCTGCGGGCAAGGCCGGCGGCCTGCCGGGGACTTCCGTCAGCCTGGACATCACGGTCAGCTCGAACCCCGGCATATCGGGCATGAGCCTGAAGATCGACTACGACCACGACGCGCTGACGCTTACCGGGATGGAAAACCTGGCGGGCGGCAGCTTTTCCCCGAACCTCAGCAAGGGCATCCTGAGCTGGCTGCTGGGCCGGAACACCTCTGCGGAGGGCAGCTATTTCACCCTGACCTTCGCCGTCAGCGCCTCTGCGGCTCCGGGGACCTATCCCATCACCCTCTCCCTGACGGAGGGAGAAAAGAAAAACATCGTGAATGAAAATGCGGAACCCGTTCCCGCGAGCTTTGCCGCCGGTTCGGTGACGGTAATGTCCGCAGGAGCAGCGGAGGGCCTCTGCCACCCCTTTACGGACGTCCAGACCACCGACTGGTTCCATGAGGCCGTGGATTACGTCTGGCAGAACGGCCTCATGAACGGCATGGGAGACGATCTCTTTGAGCCGGCCACCACCACCTCCCGCGCCATGGTGGTCACGGTGCTGCACCGCATGGAGGGCAGCCCGGCCTCCGGCGCGGAGAGCGTCTTTACAGACGTGGCACCCGGAGAATGGTACGCGGAAGCGGTGGCCTGGGCCAATGAAAACGGCATCGTGCTGGGCTACGGCGACGGACGCTTCGGCCCCAGGGACGCCGTGACCCGGGAACAGATGGTGACGATCCTCTACCGCTATCTGCTGGACCGGGGGCAGGCTGCCCCCGCGGAGGGCTCCCTGGACGCCTTCGCCGACAGGGACGAGGTCTCGGACTGGGCCCTGGACGCCATGCGCTGGGCCGTGGGCACGGGTCTGGTGAACGGGCGCGCCGCGGATACTCTGGTGCCCCGGAGCACCGCCACCCGCGCAGAGATCGCCACCCTGTTCATGCGGTTCCGGGAGCTGTTTTTGAAATGACAAAAGACAGGGGGCAATCGCTTTAAGAGGCCCCCCTGTCTTCCCGTTTTTGATCGGAGGTTCTCATCGTGGTAAGAAGACACAGCAGGATACTGGCTCTCGCCCTGTGTCTGGCAATCTGCACAGGGCTCTGTATCCCCGCAATGGCAGCGGATTATCCAAGCGATACCAACAGCGGCGAGATCACCGCTTCCGTCACCGCGACGCCGGATGAGCTGGCCGCAGGAACGGACGCATCCGTTACCGTGACGGTCGTTTTCAGCGAGGCGATCCAGTGCAGCGGCTTCAATGCCCGCGTTTCCGTTCCGGCCGGCTGGAGCACGAACGGCAACAGCGTGAAAGTGACCCTGAGCAATGATGAAGCGCAAAAGGCAGGCTACAACGCGACCCGGAACACCATCGCCAAGGCCCTGACGAAGGAGTACGGCGTCAATGGCGATGAATACGCGCTTGTCACCGGCTTTTCGATCACGTATGCCGTGACCGGCGCGGCCGCAGGCGAGCAGACGGTCGGCCTGACCGAGCTTGAGGTCAAGAAGGTGGGCCTGGATACGGCATATAAATGGGAAACCGCCACCGTCGCTGTTACGGTCACCGGCTCGGCGCCCGTCACGGCGTCCTATTCCCTCGGGGCCCTCTCCCTGCATGGGAAAGACGGGGAAAGCCTTGCGGCCATACCGGCGAAGGATTTCCTTGTCACCGTCCCGGTGACGAAGACCGCCGGGGAGGGGGACTGTCTGGTCTTCCTGGCCGCCTACGGCGAAAGCGGGCAGTTCCGGGGTCTCCTGTACGTGCAGCTGGAGGATGTGCCGGAGGGGGCCACGGTGAAGGTCACCCTGCCGGTGAAGAATGCCGACGGCGGGATCGAAAGCCTCAAGGCCTTCTGCGTCGCCTCCTTTGCAGATCTGACGCCCCTGGGCGAGGCCGCGGCCTTCCCCGCGTGAACTGACGGCAGCGGCGGGAGCAGCGAAACGGAAATGGGCCACTGATCCTGTGACGGAGACATACCGCTGAAAACCGAAGAAAAAGCAGAATCGCAAAAATCGGGCGGACGGTTCGCATCCCACGAGAAAACAAATAAAAAAGTTTGCAGGACTTATGAATTCATAAGTCCTGCAAACTTTTTTATTTGTTTTCTCGTGGGATGCGAACCGTCCGCCCGATTTTTGCGATTCTGCTTTTTCTTCGGTTTTCAGCGGTATGTCTCCGTCACAGGATCAGTGGCCCATTTCCGTTTCGCTGCTCCCGCCGCTGCCGTCAGTTCACGCGGGGAAGGCCGCGGCCTCGCCCAGGGGCGTCAGATCTGCAAAGGAGGCGACGCAGAAGGCCTTGAGGCTTTCGATCCCGCCGTCGGCATTCTTCACCGGCAGGGTGACCTTCACCGTGGCCCCCTCCGGCACATCCTCCAGCTGCACGTACAGGAGACCCCGGAACTGCCCGCTTTCGCCGTAGGCGGCCAGGAAGACCAGACAGTCCCCCTCCCCGGCGGTCTTCGTCACCGGGACGGTGACAAGGAAATCCTTCGCCGGTATGGCCGCAAGGCTTTCCCCGTCTTTCCCATGCAGGGAGAGGGCCCCGAGGGAATAGGACGCCGTGACGGGCGCCGAGCCGGTGACCGTAACAGCGACGGTGGCGGTTTCCCATTTATATGCCGTATCCAGGCCCACCTTCTTGACCTCAAGCTCGGTCAGGCCGACCGTCTGCTCGCCTGCGGCCGCGCCGGTCACGGCATACGTGATCGAAAAGCCGGTGACAAGCGCGTATTCATCGCCATTGACGCCGTACTCCTTCGTCAGGGCCTTGGCGATGGTGTTCCGGGTCGCGTTGTAGCCTGCCTTTTGCGCTTCATCATTGCTCAGGGTCACTTTCACGCTGTTGCCGTTCGTGCTCCAGCCGGCCGGAACGGAAACGCGGGCATTGAAGCCGCTGCACTGGATCGCCTCGCTGAAAACGACCGTCACGGTAACGGATGCGTCCGTTCCTGCGGCCAGCTCATCCGGCGTCGCGGTGACGGAAGCGGTGATCTCGCCGCTGTTGGTATCGCTTGGATAATCCGCTGCCATTGCGGGGATACAGAGCCCTGTGCAGATTGCCAGACACAGGGCGAGAGCCAGTATCCTGCTGTGTCTTCTTACCACGATGAGAACCTCCGATCAAAAACGGGAAGACAGGGGGGCCTCTTAAAGCGATTGCCCCCTGTCTTTTGTCATTTCAAAAACAGCTCCCGGAACCGCATGAACAGGGTGGCGATCTCTGCGCGGGTGGCGGTGCTCCGGGGCACCAGAGTATCCGCGGCGCGCCCGTTCACCAGACCCGTGCCCACGGCCCAGCGCATGGCGTCCAGGGCCCAGTCCGAGACCTCGTCCCTGTCGGCGAAGGCGTCCAGGGAGCCCTCCGCGGGGGCAGCCTGCCCCCGGTCCAGCAGATAGCGGTAGAGGATCGTCACCATCTGTTCCCGGGTCACGGCGTCCCTGGGGCCGAAGCGTCCGTCGCCGTAGCCCAGCACGATGCCGTTTTCATTGGCCCAGGCCACCGCTTCCGCGTACCATTCTCCGGGTGCCACGTCTGTAAAGACGCTCTCCGCGCCGGAGGCCGGGCTGCCCTCCATGCGGTGCAGCACCGTGACCACCATGGCGCGGGAGGTGGTGGTGGCCGGCTCAAAGAGATCGTCTCCCATGCCGTTCATGAGGCCGTTCTGCCAGACGTAATCCACGGCCTCATGGAACCAGTCGGTGGTCTGGACGTCCGTAAAGGGGTGGCAGAGGCCCTCCGCTGCTCCTGCGGACATTACCGTCACCGAACCGGCGGCAAAGCTCGCGGGAACGGGTTCCGCATTTTCATTCACGATGTTTTTCTTTTCTCCCTCCGTCAGGGAGAGGGTGATGGGATAGGTCCCCGGAGCCGCAGAGGCGCTGACGGCGAAGGTCAGGGTGAAATAGCTGCCCTCCGCAGAGGTGTTCCGGCCCAGCAGCCAGCTCAGGATGCCCTTGCTGAGGTTCGGGGAAAAGCTGCCGCCCGCCAGGTTTTCCATCCCGGTAAGCGTCAGCGCGTCGTGGTCGTAGTCGATCTTCAGGCTCATGCCCGATATGCCGGGGTTCGAGCTGACCGTGATGTCCAGGCTGACGGAAGTCCCCGGCAGGCCGCCGGCCTTGCCCGCAGAAACGGTAAGCCCGTCCGCAGCCAGCGCCGGGGCCGCGCAGCCCAGCAGGAGAAGCAGCGCCAGCAGCAGAGAGGCCGGCAGCCTGCACGTTCTTTTCATTTGCATTGGATCCTTCCTTTCCGGGGGAAAAGTGCCGCTGCGGCGGGGACAGGGGATACGGCGCATTTCGGAGCCGCGCCCCGGTCGGGCACGGGTGACGGTTCCTCTGTCCTTGCGGACAGGAGAAACCGTCACCGTGTCTTTTACGCTCAGATCTGGGAGATCAGGTTCAGCAGAGGCACGATATCCGCGGAATCCACGGAGCCGTCGCTGTTCACGTCCGCCTGGGAGAGCTGCTCGTCCGTAAAGGTGGCCTTGCCCACCAGGTAGTTGAAGAGCTCCTGGGCGTCCTGCATGGTCAGGCTGCCGTCGCCGTCCACGTCGCCCTTGGTGATGGGCGCATCATTGACGGTGATGGTGAAGGTGGCGGTCTTGGTCACGCCGCCGTCGGTGTAAGTCACGGTGACGGTGACCGTGCCGGTCGTGGTCAGCTCTCCGCTGGGATCGACGGTATAGCTCGCGGCGGGGACGACCTCGCTGCTGCCGTCGGAATAGGTGGCCGTGACCACCATGCCGGCGGGATCGAAGCTCTCGCCCACCACATAGACGGTCGTATCCGGCTGGGTCGTGACGTCGATGGAGGTCAGGCCGTAGACCTCGAACTGGGCGGCTGTGCCGAAGCTCGGGGCCAGGAGGGTGTTGGCCGCGCTGTAGAGCCCCTGCCCGGCGGGCACGTCCACGCTGACGGTATATGTACCCGTGGGGGTGGCGGAGTCCGTGGCGAAGGTGACGGTGGCGATCAGCGTGTCCGCCGGCAGGTTGGCCGCCCCGGTGCTGCCGGACTTGCCGAAGGAGATCTTGCCGTTGCCCTCGTTCACGGCCCCGGCGATCCCGGTGTTCAGGGCGATGCCGCTGATGGTCAGGCTGTTCGTGCCGTCGGAGGCGGCGAACTGGAGCGTGCCGGCGGCCAGGATGTCGGCGGTCTTCAGGGTCAGGGTCACGTCCACGCTCTCGCCCTGCTTCACCTTGGCGGCGGAGGCAACGGTCTCGAGGGTCACGGCGTTGGAGGGCGGGGCGCTGACGGTGACGGCGGCGGTAGCGGCGGCCCACTTGTATGCCGCATCCAGGCCCACCTTCTTGACTTCCAGGTTTGTCAGGCCGACCGTCTGCTCGCCTGCGGCCGCGCCGGTCACGGTATACGTGATCGAAAAGCCGGTGACAAGCGCGTATTCGTCGCCGCTGGTCCCGTACTCATTCGACAGGGCCTTGGCGATGGTGTTCTGGGTCGCGTTGTAGCCGGCCCTCTGCGCCGCGTCGTTGCTCAGGTTCACCTTCACGTCGTTCGCGGTCGTGCTCCATCCGGAGGGCACGGAAACGTTGGCGTTGAAGCCGCTGCACTGGATCGCCTCGCTGAAAACGACGGTCACGGTGACGGAACCGTCCGCGCCGGCCGCCAGGGAATCCGGCGTCGCGGTGACGGTGGCGGTGATCCCGCCGCCGTTGGTATCGCTGGGGTAGTCCGCTGCCAGGGCAGGGATGCAGAGCCCCAGGCAGAGGACGGCGCACAATACAAGCGCCAGGGTCTTGCTGAGTTTTCTTGCCATGATCATAACCTCCGATTTGTTTTGATTTTAGTTGGTCCAGGAGAGGGCGGAGCCGTTATAGGCTTCCACCAGGGAGCCCCAGTCGGTAGACGTGATCTGGCCGTCGCCGCTCACGTCGCCGATCAGCATGTTCAGCGCGCTGAGGGCGGAGCCGTTGTAGGCTTCCACCAGGGAGCCCCAGTCGGTAGACGTGATCTGCCCATCGCCGCTCACGTCGCCCTTGACGGCTACGATGAAGGTCATGCCCTCGGCGTAGGGAACGGTGAAGTCGTAGCTGGTGCCGTCGGCGTTGGCGTTGACGTTCATGCGGGTGTAGGTCGTGCCGACGCAGGCGATGACGACGCAGGCCTTATCGGAGGATACGTTGAGCTTCGCCGTGCCGTTCTCCGCCACCGCGCTGTTCACCGTGGCGGCGGGGGTGGTCCCGGTGCTGTTGGTGACGGCAGCCATCAGGTCGGCGGCAGGGGCGGTGGAGGTGCCGATGACGGTGAGGGTGTAAGTCGCGGTGGTGGCGCCGTCCTCGGCGGTGACCACGATGGTCGCGGGCTCATTCAGGGTGATGGCGGCGCCCACAGCCTGTCCGGCGGCCGGCCAGGGGATGTCGTTCACCGTGGCGGTGGCGTCGGCGCTGAGCTCCAGAACGAGGGTCCAGTTGGGAAGACCGGCGCCGTCCACGCCGTCGTCCAGAGTGATCTCGAAGGCGTTCTCGCCCGTTTCCATCGTATAGAAATCATTGTTCGCGCCGTCGTAGAGGTTAAGGTCCGTCAGCGCGCAGTCGTGGCTGGCGTACTGGGGGTCCTTTGCGAAGGTCGCCGTCACGTTCACCGCCGCTTTGTTCGTCTCGGGCATGACGAAGCTGGCGCTGGTCTCAGTTGCGCCCGTGACGGTCACGGGGGTATTGTCGGTTCCGTAAGCGGCGGTCCAGCCGGTGAAGATGTAGCCCGTTTTGGGGGCGGCGGTGAGGGTGACGGTCTGACCGGCGGTGACGGCCTCCAGGGCCCCGGCGGCGGGGGCGGTCCCCACCTGGGCGGTGGCCGTGCCCATGGTGCTGTCATTGACGGTGACGGTCACGTCCCCATAGTCCCTGGCCTCGAAGATGGCCGTGATGGTATAGCTGGAGGTGCCGTCCACGGTGAAGCTCACGGGTTGGTACTGCCCGTATTCATTCGTCAGGCCGGGATAGTTCCGCAGGTTGCCGTAGGTCACGTTTACCGGCTCATTCGTCGTTGTGTTCACGACCTCCCATCGAGCCAGGTAGTAGGCGGAGTAATGAGTGCCGAGCAAATTTACTGTGACCGTTTTGCCCCCCGGAACGATATCCGTAACGCTGTCTCTCCCATGCTGACTGGTATTGTAGTCCCAGGTGCTGGTTCCTGCATTGATGTACCAATTGTCGATACCGAACTCCACGTCCCCGGCGGTGAAGTCGTTGGCCGTCAGGGTGACTTCGGAGCCCACCTTGACAAAGGCCGCCTTTAAGGTAACGGGGTTATCCGGCATGGTGAAGGTCAGCTCGGCGCTCTGAGCCTGTTCCTCCGTGAGGCTGAGCCCCTCCGCCGTCCAGCCGGCAAAGGCAGACACATACGTTCCCGCTCCGGCATAGCCCTCCAGGATGGACTGAGGGATCGCCGATACGGTGACGGTATCTCCCGCCGCGGCGGCGACGACGTCATTGCCGCCGACCTTCACGGTGAAGATCCCCATCGCGTTGCACGTATAGTTGTTCCACTGATAGAAGTCCTCTGTGGCGGCGCTGACCGCGTGGAGGTTCGCGTCCGCCGTAAGATTAACGGTGTAGGTCTCGGTGCTCTCCAGATTTTTGCTGTCCTTGGCGGTGAAGACCAGGGTGTACTCTCCCGCCGTTTCCGGGGTATAGCTGTAGTTCCGGCTGGCGGAGACAGACGCGGCGCCGTTGACGCTTACCCTGTACTGAGAAACACTACCTCCTTCGTCCGGGTCCTCAAAGATGGTGGACAAGTCCAGGGTATATGCCTGCCCCACGGCCACCGCGGCGGCGGCGGGATTCACAACGCCTTCCTTGACCACAGGGGCATGGTTCGGGTTGTAGGCGGACAGGGTCACGGTATATGTTGGGCCAAACTGCAGCCCGTCGCTGGGGGAGAAGTTGATCGAATACTGTCTCGCTTCCGTCGGTGTAAAGCTGTAATTGGCAGGCGTCGACACAGTGTCATACCCGGGAATTCTGACAGAGTAGGTCAGTTCGTCCCCGTCCGCGTCCTCATAGATCGCGGAAAGGTCGATGGTCCATGCCTCGCCCACGGTGGCGCTTGCATAAGTCGAACTGGATAGGCCAGCCTTGAGCGTGGGCGCATGGTTCACGACAGCGGTGAGGTTCACGGTATAGGCAATGCTCTCATCCCTGCCGTCGCTCGCCCGGAATTCAAACGTCGTCTCTCCGGCTTCGGAGGGTGTAAATTTGTAAAACTGTGTTGTGGCAACCGGCTCCGCATTCCCGATCTTGACCGTGTAGGTCAGCGCGTCGCTGTCCGCATCCTCAAAGATCGTATAGAGATCAAGATCCCAGCGCTGACCGAGAGCGATCCTCGCGGTTGCCGGATTCTCCACACCGGTCTTAATATTCGGCGCGTTGTTCGGCGCGGGGTTCAGGACGACGGTATAGGTCAGACTGTCCAGCTTCCCGTCGTTTGCCACGAAAACAAGCGTCGTTTCGCTACCGTCGGCAGGGGTATAGCTGTAGCTTTCGTCCGCCGCCACGGGGGCTGCGCTGCCCACCTTGACCGTATAAGTCAGGGTATCGTCTTCCGCATCCTCAAAGATCGACGTGAGGTCCAGCGTCCAGGCCGTGCCTGCCGCGGCCTCCGTATACAAGGGATTCATCACGCCGCTCTTGATCGTCGGCGCGGTATTCGGCACAGTATCCTCGACAGGGATGATCTCAAGGTAATAGCGATAGCGGATAGTTTCACCGTCCTGCGTTACTTCTATCGTTACGCCGGCTGTGGTCGATTTGAACTTGTTTTCATCCGCTACCTTGCTTGCGCTTATTCTATTGCTGACTACCAATGTGCCATCTGTAACTGCGCCGCTGTAATCATTTGCATACAAAAACAGACTGCCAGAAGTGGGGAATTCCGCTGCCGTATCCGTTGGTTGGCCGCCTTCGACCGTGCGGGGCGTATTCACATAGAGACGAACCACGCCGATCATGTTTTCGCTGTAAGCGACCACTACTTCATCGTAATTCTCGATCTCCACATGATCCACGCTGCAAGCAAAATTCGACCTTGCTGGCAGGAACATATTGTACAGATTTCCCGTTACGCTGAAGCTCGTCAGCTGTGGCCAGTCCGGATCGGCTACGGGGATGACTTCAAGGTAATAGCGATAGCGGATAGTTTCACCGTCCTGCGTTACTTCTATCGTTACGCCGGCTGTGGTCGATCTGAACTTGTTTTCATCCGCTACCTTGCTTGCGCTTATTCTATTGCTGACTACCAATGTGCCATCTGTAACAACACCGCTGTACTCATTTGCATACAAAAACAGACTGCCAGAAGTGGGGAATTCCGCTGCCGTATCCGTTGGTTGGCCGCCTTCGACCGTGCGGGGCGTATTCACATAGAGACGAACCACGCCGACCATGTTATCGCTATACGCGACCACTACTTCATCGTAATTTTCGATCTCAACACGTGCTACACTGCAAGCAAAATTAGACCTTGCTGCCAGGAACATATTGTACAGGTTTCCCGTTACGCTGAAGTTTGTTAACTGCGGCCAGTCCGGCTCCGCCGGTTCCGCGCTCGCCCTCGGCGCCGCCACGGTGAGCAGACCCAGGGCCAGCACAAGGGCCAGCAGCAGGGCCAGCGCACGTTTGGGCGCGGTCATGTTTCTTGCTTTCGTGTTCATGATCCTACCTCCTGTAAAAGTGTCAATTATTCGCCTCGTGACTCGCCTGATGTCCGGCGGTCACGGTGCTTACGTCAAAGAGCTTCTGCCACAGGGCCCTGCCGGCATTCTTGGTGAACTCCACCAGGACCGTGTAGCTCTTGGCCTCCTTGCTGCCCACCACGGTATAGGTGACGGGCCCGGAAAAATCCGCCGCCTGGTATGCGGACTGCTGGAGATAAACCCCGTAGGGCAGGGAAATCACCGGGGTGACGCTGCGCACGTCCGTCCCCTCCGGCAGGGTGAGGGTGATCTTCCCCCCGGAATGGTCGATCTTCCCCTCCGTCCCCAGGATAGAGAAGGCGCTGATGGAGGGGGCGTAGACCACCGCAGTCTCCTTCTCCTGGGTCTTCTTCTCCGTGGTGAGCTGCAGATAGCCCCCGTACTGGTTCAGCACCGTTACGGTATAGGTGCGGGAGCCCAGGGTCTCGCTGCCCCCCAGGGTGAAGGCCACGGGGTTGGTGAAATCCGTATATACCCCGCTGGCGGGGGAGCAGGTGAGGCCGGTGAATTCGATCTCCGTGCGGAGGCGCAGGGAGGTGAGGGCCGTATCGTCCACCCCCCGCACCACGATGTTGTTGGTGTTGTTGTCCACCGCGCCGGTATACCAGCGGTCCCCGGCGTATACCTTGAAGGAGACAATCTCCGCCTGCTTCCGGGGGACAACCCGGATATGGTAGACGGTTTCATTCTCCCCGTCTTCTGAGGTGACGGTGAAGGCCAGCCAGTCCGAGAGGTCCCAGGCCGTCTTCCCGTCCAGGGCCCGGTCGCAGGAGGCCCCGTAGGAGATTTCCCCGGAGAGGTACATTTTCCGGGTGTTCACCCCGGTCTTCACCGTGAGGGTGAGGTACTTTTCCCCGTTTTCCTCGCTGTGCTCAACGGCCAGGATGGCCTCCTCCGCCAGGACGGAGTTCATCAGGCTGAGGGAGGAGATATCCAGCTCCGCCCCGGAGGCCTTCGCCTCGGGGTCCAGCTTCACGGTGACGTACCAGGTCTTGGTGGTGACCCCGTCCGCCGCCAGAACGGTGAAGGGCAGCGGCACATCCTCCACGAAGGTGACGGGGAGGGCGGGGGCCAGGAGGGTCGCCCCCGGCGAGAGGGTGAGGGCGGGGGTGAGGTTTACGAGGGTCGCCCCGGCGGGGAGGGTGACGGTGATGCTTGTCCCGTCCCCCTCCGGGTCAAACTCTCCCGCCTTGCCCTCCAGGGTGAAGGCCGGGATCTCCGCCTCGGCGGAGAGGGTCTTTGCAAAGTCGAAGCGGTGATAGTAGAAATAATAGGGATTTCCCTGGCCCCCATTTTCCAGGAAGCCCAGGTACCACAGGGAGGCGTAGCAGCCCTCATAGGTGGCCATATAGTTGTTGCGCAGGGAGGCGGAGTGGTGGAAATAGCCGTCCTGTTCATTCACAAAGCTGTCGAACCAGACCTGGAGGACGCTGCGGCCCGCCCCGTCGGAAAAGCGGGGGTCGGCGGCGCAGTCGATACCAGCGGAGCAGAGGCCCATGAGCACCCAATCCGTGGATTCGCTGTTGGTGGCCCCCCAGGCCCCGAAGGAGTAGTCGTCGTTCATGCTCTCCAGAATTTGGGCGACGCAGTCCTCCAGCTTGGCCCGCACCCGCTCCCCGTAGACCTCATCGCTCTGGTAGGGGGCGATGGCGTATAGGATGGCCCCCAACATATCCACGCCGAACTCCGTGCCGGTGTAGGCCAGGATGGCGTCCAGCAGCTTCGGGCGGGTCCAGACCGCGTTGTTCGGGATGGTGTAATTCCCCATGTCCAGGGCGATGAGGGCGAAGATGGGGCCGTTGATGGTATACCCCCCGGAATAGGAGTACATCTTGCTCACCAGGTCGTCCACCGGGTTTCCCTTCATGTCCGTATAAGGCTCGCCCCCGTTATACTGGGCGAGGTTCGTGCAGTCGAAGCCCCTGGCGGTGAGGGTCATGAGCTTCCGGGCCAGGTTGGTCATGGCGGTGTTGGTGCCGGAGTCCAGGGAGGCCAGGGTCGCCGCCACGCTGAAGCCGTCCCCGGTGTTGGCCAGGGTGTTTTCAGAAAAGCCCAGGTCCATCCACTCCCAGTCGTCTTTTGCCTCGCTAGAGTACCGGTCGATGATCTTCCCCACCAGCTTCTGCATCCGGGCGGCGTAGGGGTTCTCCGGGGCCTGGGTGCTGACGGTGACGGTAACGGTATAGGTCTTGCTCCGCCTGCCGCTCTCGGAGGTCACCTTGTACTTCACCGGCTCGGTGAAATCCTGGGTCTCCCCGGAGCCGGGGGTCACCGTGGCGAATTCGGAGACCGCGATCTCCGGGGCGAAGACGGGGCTGAGCCCACGGGGGAGGGTGAGGGCGACGGCGCTCTTTGCCTCGTCGATCTCGGCGGAATAGCCCCCGCATTTGAAGGAGAGGAGCTTGCAGTCGTTGGAGGCCTTTCTCCGGGTGATGTTTACGGTGTAGGTCCGTGTCTCCCCGTTCTCCGCCGTGACTGTGTAGGTGTTTTCCCCCTCCGCCGGGTGCGCCGGGGCCTGGGTGATTTGCGCGAATTCGGAAACCTCGATGACGGGTTCGGCGGAAGCCAGGTCCGCGGCGTAAGGGATCTCCAGGGCGACGGTATCCCCGGTGATGACCCCCTCCGCCCCCGCCAGGGTGAAGGAGAGGATGGCGTTCTCGCCGCTCTCCTGTGCGGTGACGTTCAGGGTATAGCGGACCTCGGTATCATAGGGGGTGTTGGTGATCACCAGCTCCACGTTCTTTGTGCAGTCGATGGGGCCGGAAGTGCGAACGCCATCCACCAGGTAGTAGTACCCGTCCCCGGCGTAGTCCAGGCCGGGGTCCAGGGCCGTGAGGGACGTGCCCACGGGAAGGTTTAGGGTGACGGTGCCTTCCTCGATTTTCCCGGCACGGCGCTTCCCGTCCGCCGTGACGACGGTGAAGGAGAGGAGCTGGGTATAGGGGGTGCCGGACTCCACCTTTACCTTCCAGGTTTTGGAGAGGTCCACCCCGAAGCCGTAGCCCGTGGTGTCGTGACCGTCGTACCATGTGCCGGTGGCCTTGTCGCCGGGGGCGACGGAGTAGACCACCTCGCCGTTTTTCAGAGAACCGGCCTTCACCGTGAGCTTCGCTTCCCCCGCTGTCTCCACCGTGGGGGCGGGGAGGGAGTTGTAGTCCGTCCCCTCCGACAGCCGGAGGGTCACAGTGCGGGTCGAGGCGTCCACCATGCCCCGGGAGCCCGCGATCTCGTAGCTCACGATCTCCGGCTCCAGGATGCGGTGGTTTTCCACGTAGCTCAGCCAGTAGGGGGCCACCACGTCCAGCAGCAGGTCCAGCTTCCGCACCTCCGTTGTGGTAATGGTCTCCTCCGGGTCAATGAGGAGCTCGCCCGACTTCGGGTTCTTATAGGTGCGCCAGAAGTTCAGCACGTCCTCCACCGTGGCCCCCACCCAGCCGGTGCCCTCCACCCAGTAGGCATGGGTATCGAAGTAGCTGATGGTGAAGCCGAAGGTGTTCTGAATGGAGTTGGCAATGCTGCAGAAGAGGTTGATGTCGCTGGGGTGGTAGGCCCCGTACCGCACCGCGTCGGCCCGCTGGGAGGCCTCCAGCTCGTCATAGAGGGCGTCCATCCGCTTCATGGTGCTGAGGAACTTCTCCGCACGGGCCTCCAGGGCCTCCAGGCGGTTCACCTTCTCCTCCTGGTCCCCCTGCCGCAGGGCGATCACGGGCATATCGAAGCTGCGCCCGTCCTGGGTGTTGATCACGCGCCAGAATTGGGTCTCGGAATAGTCCACTGGCCCGTCGGCCACAGCCTCATATCTCGTGTGATTGCCGTAAAGCGTATAGTCCTCATAGCGGACGCCGGAATCATATAAAACGCCGTCTATGTTCTTGGGCGCGTTGAAGTATTCCGGCTCCAGCACCAGGTCCGTCATGTCCTCCGGGACCAGGATCACGATGAATTGGTAGGTCGGGGTTCTGAACTCGAAGCCGCCCTCCACGCCCTTGAAGTGGACGAAGCCGCTTTTCGACAGGAAGGAGCCGGTTGACAGCCCTCCGAAATCCGGCCACTGGGTATGGCTCGATGAGAGGGCCAGGGCGCCGGGGACGCAGCTCAGCAGCAGCGCCAGGGCCAGGGCGAGGGAAAGAAGCAGCCGCCCCCAGCGCGCCGCCCGGGGCGCGGCCCGGCAGCGGAACAAAGAAACTGCCTGAGTGTTTTTCATAGGGATCACCTCTGTATAGAATGGTCGTGGTTGGTATGTGTAATTTGCTGTTGCATTTTTCCGGCATTTCGGGTATCATGCAAATGTAAGGCAAGTAAGGAATTCGGGATTTTCTTGAAAGGAGCATGTGATCATGGAGCTTGCAAAGGTTACCTCCAAGGGTCAAATCACGATCCCCATTGATATCCGCAAAAAGCTCGGCGTGAAAGAGGGCGACAAGATCCTGTTCGTTGAGAAGCGCGGACAGATCATTATGATGAACTCCTCTATGGAAGCGCTGCGCAAAGCGCAGTCGGCATTTGCCGGGGAAGCCGAACGGCTCGGCCTGAAGGATGAGAACGACGTTGCCGATATGATCTCCGAGCTTCGCAAGGAGAGATAGTTTACGTGATGAAAAAGACTATCCGGTGCTCTATTCCGCGATCGTGGAAGACGTCGATATCCTGATCAGCGGCGATAAGGATTTCTCAGAAGTCCATGTTGAACGCCCGGAAATACTGACTCCCGCGGAATTCATAGAACGGTATGTCGAATGACCTGTATCCCGCGCCCGCTCAGGCGGGACGCGCGCAAAAATGCGGGGCGCATTGTCGCTTGACAATCCGCTCCCGCATGGTATAATGAAAACACAAAAGGGCGCTGTACTTTGGCAGTTAGCCCTTAGTGCAGATAACGGAAACCGTTAGCCGCTCGGGGACCAGCCGGGCGGCTAACTCGCTTTCTGGGCCAGCAGCACCGCAAGCAAAACGCTTACAATACAGCATACCAGGAAACGCAGGACTTTCGCCCAACGCCCTTTTCCCATAAGCCTCACCTCCCTTCACAGGGAAGTGACTAACCGCCTTTTATGTACAGCGCACTTTCGCCGGACCGAAGTCCGTGGCCTCTTGCGAGGTTAGCGAAATATTACACCATGCGCTGAGTTTTGTCAATTCTTGCGGCTTGCCGCTATGCCGTCGATCTCATGGTTATACGCTCCTTGCGTCCCGCGCCCGCTCCGGCGGGCGCTCGTTTTTTTACTCCGTCCTGATGGCTTCGTTTGCGCTGATTCTTGCGGCCCTTCTGGCGGGGAGGAGGGCGGAGAGGACCGCCACCAGGCCCGCGAAGGCCACGCCTCCCGCGGCCAGGTAGCCGGGGATGATGCTGCGCACCTCCGTTTCGGCGAAGATCACCGGCAGGAGGCGGCGCATGCCGTAGCTGATGCCCAGGCCCAGGACGCCCCCCAGGAGGCCCACCAGCAGCGCCTCGGTGAGAAACAGGCGGGAAATGCTGCCGCGGCTCGCCCCCAGCACCTTGAGGACGCCGATCTCCCGCGTGCGCTCGGAGATGGACATCATCATGGTATTGGCCACGCAGAGGGCGGAAATGAGTACCGCCACGGCCCCCATGGCCCCCAGCATCCCCTGGAGCTGGCGGGATTGGGTGCGGACGGTCTCCAGCATGTCGTTCAGGCTGTGGGTGACGAGGCCTGCGTCCCGCAGGGAGGCGCAGATGGCGGGCACGTCCTCCGCGGTCTCCGCCTTGATCCAGAGGAGCTCGTAGGTCTCCGTGCCCGAAACGGCCCCCAGCATGCGCAGAAGCACCTCGTGGGACATGAAGGCGGCGGTGGTGAAGTTGATGCGCTCGCCGTCGCATTCCCCGGTGACGGCCAGCTTGTAGAGCGCCCCGGAGGCCACGGCCCGCCCGTCCGCCCCCGCGGACTGGGCGCCGCTGACGGAGCCATAGTCGAAGGTCATGCTGACGGGCACGGAGAGGACGTCCACCAGGGGATCCCCGTTTTCATCCAGGGCGGGGGTCCAGTCCCGGCCCCGGTCCGCGAAGCCCGCCGCCACGTCGGAGGTGAACAGCACCTCCGGCCTGCGGAGGGTGCCCCCCTCCGGCAGCTCCCCCCGGTCCGGAAGGAGCTGGAAGCTCTCCGCCGCACTCAGGTCGATGCCGTAGACGCGCACCATGTTCACGAAGCTGCCGGAAACGAGATAGGCGGATTTCTGCACCACCGGCGTCACCGCCTCCACCCCCCGGAGGGAGGCGATGGAGGAGACCGCCTTATCGTTCAGGATGGGCTTCTGCCCATATTCGGACTGGGGCAGGGTCACCTCGATCTTCGTCAGGCTGCCCATGGCCTCCACGCTCTCCCGGTAGGACTGCTCATAGCCCAGGCCCACGGAGATGAGCACCACGATGCACATGACGCCCACGGCCATGGAAAGGGCGGTGAGGGCCGTGCGGGTCTTGCGCCGCAGGAGGTTGAGGGCCCCCAGGGAGAGATCATCCAGAAGGCTCATGCGTCGTCACGCCTTCTCAGCTTCACCGCCAGAACGATGACAAGGATGAGAAGCAGGAGGAGCACTCCGGCTCCCACGGCGGCCAGGATCAGGGTCTGTCCCGTCAGGCCCAGGATGCCGCTTTCCGCCTGGGGTTCGGGGGTGGGTTCAACGACGCGGGTCTCCGCCGCCGGGGCCTGCTCCGGCTCGGCTACCTCCAGGGGTACGGAGACCTCCAGGCTGTAGGCATTGCCCGCCGCGTCCTCATATTCCACCAGGAGCGTGGCCGAATACTTGCCTGTCTTGTCCAGCTGCGCCGTCACGTCCGCGGTGACGCTGCCGCCCGGCAGGATGTCGCCCACATAGCAGGGGGAATCCTGCTTCAGCCCGTCCTTCGCCGTGACCCGGACGGAAAGGACCTTGCCCCGGCCCATGTTGGACAGGGGCAGGGAGACGGTGGTCTCGCGGCCCTTCAACTGCTTGCCGTAAATGGAGGGGGTGCCCGCGGCAAGCTCCATCTTCTGGGAGACGGGGATCATGATGTTCTGGCTGGCCGTGCCCGCAATGCCGCTGTAGGACTCGAAGTATACCCCGATGCCCAGCATGGCGGAGCCCGCCTCGGCGTCCGCCTTCGCCATGACGCGG
>JAEEGL011027494.1_pt1 | contig 29491 bp, 70 predicted proteins | sample 9134231 | NCBI WGS metagenome assembly JAEEGL01 (sample SAMN16246548, study PRJNA631951) | gut metagenome | biome: gut microbiome; feature: rumen; material: fiber-attached | host: Bos | place: Iran: Karaj | collected 2018-10
AGGAGGTAAATACTATCCATCCTCAGTGTCTTGAGACTTAATCAAATAATCAATTAAACCAACTCCTAATCCATTCGCATCAACTGCAATTCGCTTAGGCTTATATTTATAATATAAATGTTTAATATGAATACACTGAGTTTCAAAATGTTCTGCATCATATGTAAAAATATTAACAAGAGTCTTATGAGCAGCTCCTTGCACTTGCGGAGTTACTTTAAATACACAAATTTCTGTAGTACATCCTACACGGCCTACGTCAATTCCAAATACATAATACGCATTTTTAGAAGAGCGTCCACTATACTAATACTCTGGTTGTAATAAAACTCTATATTTATCAAATTTTTCAGATGAGAAAAACGCATTTTCTACATCTCCTGACCAAATACTTCTATACTATCTATTAAATGACTAATCATTAAAAGTTCCCTGTAAGCGTAATTGCTATACAAAGTTCTCATCCAAAAGACCAGATATAACTGGGGTTTCATAAGTTCCGCCCATTATCATATACTAATCAGGCTATATTATTGAATTAATTAAAATCTATATTAGCTTATGATACATTTTATTAAATTAAAATCGGACTATTTCTTAATCTAAATATTTCCAAACATATCCGTATGCTGTTTGTTGATTGTTTTTATGTCTTAAAGCATTATCAATATTTACGCGACTTTTACCAAAATATTGACCTGCCGCAACAACAGAATTAAAAATTTGTATTAAATTATTATTTTTATCAAACATACCTACTTTTTTATTATCTGTTATTTTTTTATTTAAAACATTAACTCTATGATTAGAATTTTCTTTTGCAGTAACCCATTCTAAATTATTTACATTATTATTATGTTTATTTCCATCTTTATGATTAACTTCTTTTTTGTTATTAGAATTTTCTAACCAATATTGAGCAACTAATCTATGAATATACTCGTTCATAAATTTATTTTTATCATCAATCTTTAAGCAAACTTGCAAATAACCATTCATTGTTTCTCTTCCTTTTAATATATAGGAAGTAGTTCTATTTCTAACTAATCCAGTATTAGAAATCTAATAATTACTTGCAAAATCAATTATCTTCCATTTTTCTTCCATTATATTTTATCTCCTTTTTAATTATTTTGTTCTATAATAGATAAAAAATTCGCTTATAAAGTTAATTGATTTTGTCCAAAAATTTTTAAATTCCATGCGCTTCGGAAAAAGCTCTTCCTCTTTTTCCTACTCTACTCACTTCCATTTTATAAATAAAATGTGTTTTCGATAGTCTCTGAACCTTCTGCATTAAGCAGCTTGGCATAGCGTTACTTTAAAAAAGCTTTCACTATTAGCAATCTTATTAAGATCACACCCTCATTTTGAGGTTCACATGGTTTTACTTCGCCTATCATAACTCCTTTGAGTTTAGCGAATGAATTTTTCCATCCTGCGGTCGTTATATAAATTTGAGATTTATTTACATTCTCTTCCTTATGGCGGCTACCATCCGATAAACGCCTATCAACGTTTGTTGTAGGAATAATAACTTCATTTAAAATATCTCCATCAATAAGAACGCACTACTCCATTAAACCGCCCGTTCGACGCTGTCCTCTCGAAGATTGCCTTGCCGCAAGAATATCAATACTTGAGCCATTTTTAAATACGTATTTTACATTATCTTTTGATTTAGTGGAAACACCCCTATCCCAGTTTATTTCATTATTCAATCCAGGAATTAATTTACATATTTCTTCTATTTTAGCAACAGTAATAGAAGCCGCTTGCTCCTTACCACCTGTTGTTACAAATAAATGGGAATTAGGATATAGAATACATCTAATCATTAAAGCCATCATAGATAGGAAAGATTTAGAATAAGCACGGGGAAATGTTGCATATACATATCTATGCCGCATAACGTTTCTAAGAAAAATTCTTTGATAAAATAAAAAATTAAAGGTGCTGTCTTTACCTTTGATAAAATCTACAAAAATATCAGGATACTATCTAAAAAAAGCAATTATTCTTCTTAACTAATCCATATCCGCAGTTAATCTTTCTTCAGATAATCCTTGCTTTTTATATTCTCTATCGGAAGACAGTTGTAATAACTATTTTAAATTCATTTAGGTTGCACTCTCCTTTTTTCATAGCCTGTTTCAATCTTTTCATCAGTTAACTCTTTATCTTCTTCAGACATATGTCTTAAAGTGTCTTTATAAGCTACCATATCCTAATCTTCCAGTGGAACATAATCTAATCCTTTGGCTGCCGCTTCTTCTTTATCTTTTTTCATTTGTTCAGAAATTCTTTTATCTTGTAAATATTTTTCAATTTCTTGAGCAAGAGAAGGATCATCATAAATTAAGTTTCGAGTATAAGCCTTTAAATCAAAAATAATTTTATCTACTATATCCAAAGGTTCTTCAATTTTCATGCGAGGAATTTGTCCACTATGAGCTTCAACAAAATCTACAATAGCAGAAGCTGAATCAATATTCTTACCATCACCGTCTTTATTCTGCGCTTCTGTGAATTTTGCGGATTTCATCATGGTATCATAAACTCTTGATAATTTTTGATATGAATCTATATCGCCGCTATCTATAGCCTAATCCATCTTTAAAGATGTTTTACAGATTTTTTTCAAAGTATCTATTCTGGCGGCGCCCTGTATATCAAAAGAGTTCATAAATTCATTATATAACTGCTCAAGAGCAACCCATTGAGCGGGAGTATAAAGTCTTCCCCATTTAATCGCAAGATACATTTTTTCATCTTTTTCCAAATCCGCGCCAGGGTCAATCAACTAACTCTCTGACATGAAGTTTTGCTATTGAAAAGGATTTTTTGCTCGGCTTAACGCTTCTGCATAAGATTGCGGAGAACCGTGAACTTGGAATCCAGGCTGGCCTAAATGCTCTCCAGTGACCGCATTACCCCATCGCGCCAACTCTTTATTTTGAGTCTCTGTACTAACAAGTGTTTGATACTAAGCCTGAGAAATCTTCCCTTCACTTAACTTAACTTTGAGTTCAGCTTCATGGCGGAGTCTTTCTGTCTATTGAGCAATTCTCTTTCTTTCTTCTTCCTATTTCATCTCTTGCATGATTTTTGGAGTATCCGCATATCCATAGTCTTTCCATTGTTTTAATTTCATCTTTGCAAGATATTTTCCAATAACAGACATACCATTCATTTTATAAGGGTCTTTAGCAAAAGCCTTATCTCTAAGAACGTTCCATTCAGTAGGTATAAAAGGTACATCCATTTTTTCAAGAATCCACTCAAAAGTAGTAGGGTCAAAGTTGTCTATATGCGCGGTTAAACAAGGTTTGCAAATTTCACATTTACTACCATCTCTATAAGTATAAAAATTTATTTGACCGATCCGCTTACCGCATCTCTAACATTTGCATTTCCCATTGGCATCTTCCACTTGTCCTTTTATCTTTAATGCCATAAAATGCCTCCTTTCTTCTCTTTTTCTCTTTTAAAAAACTTCTATATAAATTTAGACTTTCCGCCCTTAACTTTTCTTTTTGTTTCTACAACATTTACACATGCTATACCAACCATCTTTAGAAGTTTTATTTTTTGTATAAAAGTAAGGATGAGCTAATTTTATTTCATGACAACGAGAGCATCTCTTCCAATGCCCTTTTTCTTCCATCGTATAATGCCATAAAAGCCATTCCTCTTTTGCCTTTTCCGCAATTATTTTCGGTATTTTCTTGCGCCATATACTGGAAAGATGTTCAACAGTATAATAAGCACCATATTTCTCTTGAATCTTTTCTGATATGGTTTTATTCAACAATCCATCAATTTTATAAATCATAATATCATATAAAATAGGATGTTGTTCTAATGCTCTATCTACAAGAGCATCAAAGTCTTCCATGAAATACCACCAATCACTGTCAAAATGTCCCCAGCAATCCTCCTTAATATTAGAATAATTGCACAAAAGATAACAAATATGATCTGGATTAAAAAATGACACAGCGCAATGACTTTCTGGCTCTCCTTTTTCATTAATCGTAATTTGCTAACTTAAATCAATTTGATGAAGATTTTTTGTAACTTTCATCATCGTAATGGGCGGTTTGTAAATATTTTTTAAAACATATTGGTCTTGCCGCATTTCGATTAGTTGCTTTGTTAATAAATATTTTTGTTTTCCTTTCGCTGTCTTTAGTTTAGCTTCAACTTTTTTTATTTCTTCTCTTAACTATCTTAAACCTGGAATCGTCTCTATATCATCTTCTGTAATTTGTATTTTTGGAACTAATAAAATATTTTTATCGCCACCTGTCATAAAATTATAAATACCATCTTCGCCATTCTCCAATTTTGAAATAAGTCCTTCATAAGAAGTTTCACGTTTAGTTACAGTAACCATGCGGTTATTAGTTAAAACTGTCCGCGCCTTTTTTGTATCAGGAGTCTCTGTTAAATATTTGGTAAGCTATTCTAAATAATAAGGAGTTAATTTTTCTGGGGGGACTTCCGCAACTATTTTATGGACTATTTCATTGCGTTCATGCGGGTCTTTAATAGTCTTATCTAATAAAGGATAAGGTCTTTTATTTTCAAAGCCCGCATTTTTATTTTTTATTTCTTCTCCCATAAAAACTCCTTTCATATGTACTATACTTATAGTATACGAAAAAAATTTTGTCTTGTCAAACTCGATTAAACGATTTTTACTTGATTTCTAAAAAAATTTATTTTATAATATTTATAGTTAATAAGAAAGGAATAAAAAATAATGTGTAATTTATTGATTTTTGGGGGCGGATGTGTGTTAGGCTCCATTATAACATTATTAACAATGGGCGCAGGAAAATTGAATAAAGAGCGCGAAATCTATTTAGAAGGATATTCAAATGGACTCTGTGCAGAAAAGAAATGCCAAGAGGGGGTTGAGGAATGATAGTAGCTGTAACGGGACATCGTCCAGAGCGTTTAAAAGGACAAGAGGAAATGATAAAAAAGTGGGCGAAAGACCAGCTTATTGCTCTTCAACCTGAATCTGTGTATATTGGAATGGCAAGAGGCACAGATCAACTTATTGGAGGCGTTGCAAAAAATTTAGGAATCCCGCTGGTATGTTGTTATCCTTTCCCTAAAGAAAATTACTCTCCAACAGAACAATGGTTAATGGATGGAGAAGAGGTGCTTTATCTAACTCCCGCATATTCTAAGAAAGCCTACTTGGTAAGGGATGAATATATGGTGGATTGTGCGGATGCTGTATTATGTGTTTGGGATGGGATTCCACAAGGCGGGGCTTATTACACTCGTCGCTACGCCGCCGCACAACATAAAGAAATTGTAGATTATGGAGGACTCAGAAAATGATGCTTTTACAAGCAAATTATAATATGACTTTTGACAATGGAAAATTTTATGAAGGTCACACTTATAAAGGAAAAGTAGACCCAAAGAATCCTGAAGAATTTATTATTTATGCAGAAGATGGTCAAAAGCAAAGAATGACGAAGGATGATTTCAATGTCCTTTTTACAGAATTGGATGTATATCTGATGTAATGGAGCGGTTAAGGGAAAAAGCAAAACCTTTTTCTAAATATGGTAGACATCCATCAAAAGTAGAAGTAATAGATGATGCGGCGGTCCGCAGAATAAATACCGCCTTAGAGCCGTTGCTTGCCGCATCTAAAAAGGAAAAAGATAATAGTCATTTAAGATTATAAAAGGAGATAAAATTATGGCTTATGTAACAACTGAATATAAGGTAAATGAAGAGAAGAGAACTGTTGTATGTATTATTACTACATATGATGATATGCCCGAGAGACTGGCTAAGTATGGTTTTGGTGATGAAGAATACGATGGAATTACTGACGTCCGCATCTATAAAGGTAAGGCGAAGTGCGCGCCGGAAGATACTTGGGATGAGACTTATGGCAGACGACTGGCTGAATATAGAGCCGCAGAATCTCGGAAGAAAGATATTGATAATGAAATTGCTAAATATATTAAGGAAATGAACCGCCGCACTAAACTTCTTTGGTATCATGGTCGGCTGAAGTCTCCGCATTATCCGGAACTGCGCGAAGGAGAATAATAAAATGAAATTAGGATTTGCATTGTCTTTTGATGAAGCCGTTCAAAAGCATAAAGAAATGTGGACAGCTATGCAAAGCAGATTAGGAAACAATCCTTCGTTAGAAGAAAGAGCTGCTTTTAAAGCAGGGTGGGTTGAAGCAAAACGAGCCGCAGGAGAATGGCGCCCTACAAATAGCTGTTATTTATGTGAATATAATGAACAGTTTGATTCTCGTTCTTGTGTTTATTGCCCTTATAATTGGAATGACCATATATATTATGGTTGTGAAAATGGAGCAATAGATTGGAGAACTTCTAAAATTAGTGATATTTTAGGCTTGCCGCTTCGAAAGAAATATGTGGAGGAAGAAGGGGAGGAATAATGAGAAAAACAGAGTATCTTTGTGATAGATGTAGGAAGCCAATACCATATGAATTATTTAAAGAAAATCAAATGGATTTTCCTTATATTTTACATAGACGGGTTCAAGTTCCTCCAAATAGCTTTTACAGTTATTTAGCAGAAGGACCTTCAATTGATTTATGTGAGAATTGCCGCAATAGTTTTAAGAAATGGTTAGGAGAGGAAATTCAATGATTCTAACAAGAGAACAAGCATTAGAATATCACCGCCAAATGTGGTATGACATGCGGGAAGATTTAGGAGATTGTCCAAGTTGGGACGATAGGATGATTTATAAACATAAATGGTGTAGAAAGAAATTCCCAAAAGAGTTAATAGGCGCGGATTGTTTTCTTTGTGAATATGCTTTGCAAGCAGTAGGAAATTGCGATGGTTGTCCTATTGATTGGGGCGGCTGCGGGATATGTTGTCAAGGACCATTTGATGCAGAAAGTGAAGGTGGCATTGACTGGCGGATAAGCACAATTAGTGAGATTTTGGCTTTGCCTGAAAAAAGGAGGGAATGAATGTTAGCGACAATGTGTGATAGATGCGGTAAACCTGCAGTACCTTTCAAAAAATATGAAGCCGCACCTACATTTCCTTATTATTTATGTAAATTAAAAATGCTTCCTTGGTATGGCTTAGAAGAAAAAACCATTGATTTATGTGAAGATTGTAAATGTGAATTTAAAAAATGGATAAAAGGAGAAACAAAAAATGGATTGGAGTAAATGGATTATATTAGTTAGTCTTGGACTTGTTCTTGTGGGGGGCGCGCATGTTATGAAAACCGCGGTTTATGAGAATGAGAAACACGAGGTCCCGCTCCCTTATTTCTTTCTTAGTTGGCTTATGCTGATTTTCTGTTGGGGAGGCTTCTGTTATATATTATGATAATAAAAAGATTAAAAAAATATGATATATAGGCGGATGCTCCTGAAGTTGGTAAGACATATTTGTTAAGAGTGAAGAGAGAAAATGGCATCTTCCGCTGGGCTTTAGCTACTTATACTAAGAAAGGTTGGGAGTGTGCGGAAGAGCCAAGATTTAGGGTGGTAGAGTGTTATGAATATGAATAGTGTTAAGAGAATTTGTAAGCGGTTATTTATTATATGGCTTATAGGGGTGTCAATTCTTAATTTTCCCATAAATGTAGCCGCCGCAGAGGATTATGCAGATGGTGATGTCGAGCAGGTCTTTGTGTGGGTGAGAGAAGGAGATGCTACCTTTTGTTATGTGAATAATGGAGGGTGGAGTGAAGCTGATATGCTGGTTGGTTGGCATACTATTGATGGTAATACTTATTATTTCTATGAAGAGGAAATGATGGATGCCAGATATGGGCAGATGGCTACTGGTGAAGTTTGGCTTGGTGCTTGGACTTTTATTTTTAATAGTGAGGGACATTTAGTTGATTGCTACTATGGACCAGAGGGGGAGTATTAACTCTCCCTTTTTTTATTTTAGGAGAAGATTTGGAGGGGTTCGTATTTTCGTTTTAAAAAAAGATTTGGAGAGGGGAATGTGGAGAGCATACTCGTTTATCAAAATGAAAAAAATTTTTTCCCGAAAAACACCCCCCACATTATTTCTTCTATACTGAGCGTAGCCATCAAGTACGTCACGTAGAGCCGTCCAAAAAGACCGCCCTAAAAATAAACACAACCGGATAAACTTGAAACAAAATGTCTTTCGATGTCTTTTGGTAATTAGTATGAAAATATTAACTGGGGTAAAAGAGAAATATCGTAATAGGAAAATGAAAAAAAATCATATTTGCGCGGCTGGAAAATGGTTGTCTTCCAGCCGCTTTTACACTTTAACGCGTTAAAGCGTTATACTTTAGCGCATTAAAGCGCTACACTTCACCGCGTTAAAGTCCTGAAGTGAACAAAACTTGGGATTTGTGCACTTTAGCGCGGTGAAGCGTTGAAGCAGTGAAGTGAACGAAAGTTGGGATTTGTACACTTTAGTACGGTGAAGCGTTAAAGGGTTGAAGTAACCGACCGAAATAAGGCCGCAAAATTATATCATATACTTATGCAGTTTGTCAAGACTAACTTTCGAAAAAAATGCACAAAAATGAGCTTCCTATTTTATATACTCTGCACAACAAAGCCGCAGTTGTCAATGTGCAACATACACAAAGATGAGGAACAAAGTTTGTGCAAAACAGAGAAAATGATTTTCATCATTTTACACAAATAAAGGTATAAAAGTTTGTGCATTTTGTCTATTGACAAAAAGTAATAATCGAGTTCGACTGCTTGGCAGTCGAAAAAATTATATCATATCTTTATGCAGTTTGTCAAGACTAACTTGTGGGAAAATCTGCACAAAAAACGTTTCCTAAAATTGTGCAAAACAGAGAAAATAATTTTTGTCACTTTGTACAAAAATGAAGAGAAAAGTTTGTGAGAAGTGACGAAAATAAATTTCTCTGTTTTGCACAAAAGAGAAAAGAAAAGTTTGTGAAAATGTAACAAATTTTATTTTCTCTTTTTTGTACAAAAATCAGTAATCACTTTTGTACAAACTGCCGATTGACAAACTGAAGGATCTGTGATCAGGCAGGCGCTTTACCGCACTAAAGCGTTAAAGGATAAAAGTGACATTGGCAATGTCACTAATGACAAGGTTGACAATGTCATTAATGTCACTAATGTCATTAGTGACATTGTCACTAATGTCATTAATCAAATGAGAATGATTATTAAAATATCATCAATGTCATTAATGACATTGATGATATTTTCATTTCAGTCAGTTAGTTAGTCAGAACAAACCTTGATAAACTAACTGGTTAGTCACAACTAATATTAATTGGTTAGTCGTAACTAACGTTGATTGGTTAGTCATAACAAACTATTGAAAATAAACGTCAGTCAGTCAGTCAGTGCAATCTTTTATCAGTGCGCTAAAAACGTTGAAAACATGCGAAAAACAGGACAAGCCAAAACATCGAAAAAACGTGTTTCTTCTAATAAAGGCAAAACAAGCGAAAAACAGGCAAAAAAATCTTTTTGAAAAAAATCAAAAAAAGTTGTTGACAGCGTTTTTAAAGCGTGATACTATAAAAGCGTCCCAAGGGACAGGGCAACAGAAACACAGCACTGAAAGAGAGGTACAAAATGGAAGCAAAAATGATAAGAATCCTGACAGCACTGGTTAACAGCGGAAAAATCGATGACCTTGTAACCGCATATTCCCTGGCCGACGCTCTGCTGAACGCTAATGACTGGGAACGGACACTCTCCGAAGAGGCACTTGACTTCTGTGATGAGCTGATGACAGCTATCTACGAAGAAATCGGATTTTAAAAATTAAATAATATGCCGGTGGGCGGAAGCCCACCGGAACCTGCCAACAGAATATACAAAAGAGAGGAGAATAAAAATGACAATTATTACAGGCGATTACCTTACACTGGAAATCATGTATCGGGATACTTACAACGGGGGCTACACAAAGAGACATGCAGTTGTTAGCTTCAATGACGAGAGCGACAACGAAAAAGAGTGGTATCAGGAGCTCTTCAAGAGGCTTGACCGCTGGGGTGAGAAGGCGGTTGAAATCAAGTTCCACTACAACGGAAACAACGAAGATGAGTACACATGGGTCGAGATTAGGGGTTGACAAGCAACTCCCGACCTGATACAATAAGAACATAAAAAACAAAGCTCCGGCGGGAGCTGAGGCTGAGTAGGTCCGGTTCCCGCTGAGACAGAACAAAAGAAAGGATAAAGAACATGGTAAAAGTTTTTAGAATGAGCATTGATGAAAACGCATTTCAGAACGCACAGGCGTTTCGGCAGGAGATGGAAGCTAAAGGGTATCAGACCTGCCTTTCCAATGACGGTTTAGGGATTGTATGGTTCGTAGCTTTTTGGAAATAATAAAAACAATTTTAAAAACCCTTGACAAATCGCGCCGGATAGTGTATCATAATACTTGTAAGGAACAGAACATAAGCCACTAAGAAAAGGGAAAGCCATGAATTACAACTACTTCTACATTGAAACTGCTGAGGGAAAGGTCATCGTCCTTAAGACACTGGAAAGCAAGACCCGTGTCCTGAGCCATGTTAGTTGGCGGTACGACGTAGACATCACCTACATCAAGAGCCTCACACCTGCAGAGTATGAGGCTTGGCAGGGGATTTAATCCCCTGCCCCTTGAGGGCCATAAATTCAAAAAAGTTAGATTTCCGGCCGCCGCGGATGCGGCCGGGCGCAGCCCGCCAGAATTATACCACAGGCGACTCAGATTTGTCAATAGGCAAAATGCACAAAGATTCTGTTCTCCTACCGTCCCATAATTGTGCAACCTGAACAAAACGCATTTGTCAATAGGCAAAATGCACAAAAATCCTGCTCAAAGTTTGTGCAATCTGCCGATTGACATGAGCGGCCGCCTGGCACTCACTTTGGCACTTCACCGCGTTAAAGCGTTAAACTTCAGCGCGTTAAAGTGTAACACTGCAGTGCGTTAAAGTCCTAATACTTCATCGCGTTAAAGCGTAACACTGTAACGCATTAAAGTGACAAAGTGCACAAATTTTGACACCTGATCTTGTGCAAGTTGACGAAAAATTTTTTCGTCATTTTTACCAAACGATTCATACCTTATTTATGCACTTTTACTAATAGCCTTTTTAGGCCCATTTTCGTAAAAGTTTCGTGAATTTTTTCGTGATTTCGTGAAATCGTTTACAAAAACCCTGATTTTTTGTATGATTTATACAAAACGCCCTCTTAATCTTTGTGCATTTTGTACATTGCAATCCTATATCAGTCTGCTATAATAGGTATTGTCAAGAGGACAACACAACAAACAACATTCAAGTAAACAAGGGAGAAAAAAAATGAACATCACAAAAAATCATATTGATAATGCTATTATTAAAATCGCAAATGAGGAACTTAACGAGGTTCTCAATGGAACTTCCGGCGGTGGTATCGAGCATCGCGCCCTGCATCTTCTTGAGATGTGCAGTGAGGTAAGGGGCTACGTCACCATGGCATACTGGACAGACAATCTGACCCGTGAAGAGTTCCGTGAGTACCATGATTTTGTTTACGATATGGTCTTTGATGCCCATGATTTGGCGTTCTTTGGACACTTCCAGTAAGCCACCCTCGATAACTGAATAATATGCGGACGGGGTTCTGAACCCCGTCCGATATGAAACTAAAAATCAAGTTTATATAAGGAGAAAAAAAATGAAAGCATATCTGTGGAAACTCATGAACGATACAATCGAGGAAGTACAGGACAATCTTGACTGGATTGCCTTTTCCAGCCGGGTTGAAGCTAAAATGAGATATGACGCAATCAGCGAAGCGCTTGCCTATATGCGGGGTGTAGTTACTACCTTGTATGAGGTCGCTGGCCTGTCCTACGGCGACTGGGACCTTGCATACGATGTCCTCATGATGATTGAGGAAGAAGCTTTTAATTAATATATGCGGGGCAGGTAGAGAACCTGCCTGCCCCATGAGATTTGAAAGGGGAAAACATGATTAATATCCGGAGTATAAAGAAATTAGCAAATAACGACGGCCTTACCCTGAAGAACGGCAAGCCAATCGCCTATAAGAGCGGGTGGCAGGTTGCCACCGAGGGCGTCGAAGTTACAACTCCCAGAGAAGCCATTAATGCGGTTAAGGCATATGGCGGTAACTGTGGAATCTGGTTTGCCAACGGCATCTACTACGTAGACAAAGGCCGTCGGGTAGATACCAAAAAACAGGCCCTGGAAATCGGGCGGGCCCATAATCAGATTTCGGTTTTCGGCTGGGCCCGGAAAAATCTGGCCTACTGCTAAAAAAAATACGAATAGGGGGTTGACAAAAGTTAACCCCCTATGGTAAAATGGCGGCGCGATCGTGGCCGGTGCGCGCCGCTGGATCATATTGTCGACCCCTCGCAGAACTTTAACACGCTAAAGTGCTAAAGCGCTCTATGATCTTGGATCCTGAAATCGCTTTAACGCGTTAAAGCATGATCAACGCCAGCAACCGCATGGTGACCGCAAAATTATAACACAATCTATTGCAGTTTGTCAAGACTAATTTTTAAGAAAAATACACAAAATATATTTTCCTATTTTGTGTATTTTTTTAACAAAAATCCTTTGACAAATAAATAGAGATAGTGTATCATAATACTTGTAAGGAACAGCACACAAGCCACGAAAGGGAATAGAAAGATGATGATGTTTATTGCTGAGGAACTGTACATGGCCGAGGCTCTTGAAGCCGAGGCTCTTGAAGAGGCGATGTCCTCTGATGAGTGGGATGATTAAGTCCCACTCCTGTATATGAACTTTTAATTTAGAACCAGAGAGGAGATTTTTAAAATGAGTAAATACGTTTTCATGAGAGACCGCGGTGGCAAGCGTTACGTGATGGAGTACACCGGAGATTTGAGGGAATTTGTAACCTCTATTGAAAATCTCTTTCTGGTGGAAATCACCGTGGTAGTCCCCCTCACAAAAGAGGAATATGACCAGTGGAATTAATCCCCAGAACAACAAAATATGGCGGTTGGTGGGGTTTATCCCCACTAACTAAATCGCCGCGCCCTTGGCGCGCGGGCTGCGCCCGAAAACCATTATACCATAGACCCGCACATTTTGTCAATAGACAAATTATACAAAGATTCTACCCCTATTTTTCCCATAATTTGTGCAACTTTCTGTTAGAAATCGCTTGACCAGTGCCCGCAGGTGTGCTATTATATAATTGTCCCGAGGGGATAGGGAAACCTACTGGGGGCGACAGACAGGCTTGCAAAGTCCCCTCGGCGTGCTCGCCCAGTTTAATATGATACTATATGACTATAAACAATAGAACATAAGAGAGGAGAACTATTATGAAAATTACCCTTACTTCTATTTGTCCCTTTTGCGGTTGCCTTACTGATATTGAAGTTGAGGTTGAGAATTATGCACGCTGGACATTCGGTGGCGCGCTGATTCAGGATGCCTTCCCCACTTTATCCGCCACTGAGCGTGAAACCTTGATTTCCGGCATTTGTCCTGATTGTCAGGATGACATCTTCAATGAAGAGGATGAAGATTATTAATACCCCCTTGACAACTTAAAAATCATTTGATATAATAAAGACAGTTAAAAAACAGTTTTGAAAGAGAGGAATTTTTTATGAGAAACATTCAGATTGCTGTAGGTATTACCGCCACCCTGACAAACAAGACCGCTGAAGCCTATGTATATGCTCGCATGTGCGATAGGGATGCACTTCAGGCATGGGTATATGCAACCGATGATGACAGCATCAAAGATGCAATCAGGGCGGAAGAGTGTGCGGCTCGTGCATGGGAAGCCTTTATCTCGGGTTAACTCCTTTAAAGAGATTTTACCCCCCAATTCTCAAGCCCGGTTGGTGTTAAAAGACATCGCCGGGCAAGCGCTCGCGCTTGCCCGTTACCATTATACCACAGCCCTGCCCACTTTGTCAATAGGAAATTTGTACAAACTTTTTTCTCTAAAGGATCCCGTATTTGTGCAACATTCCAATATTGCATTTCCCTGCGGATTTGCTATAATAAGTACATAAGGTAAAGCAAACAAGCACAACAAAAGGAGAAGAACCTACATGAAAAATTATTATTTATTTGCTTTTATTGATGAAGAAATGCCTAATTGCGGTGAAGAATTTCTTGTGACCGCCGATTCTCGCCATGATGCTATTGAACGTGCATATGACCTGTTCCCCGGAACTCTTTTCGTTTGCTATGGTCTGATGAATGGATTCCAGGCAGAAAAATTAGGGGTCGATACTTATTGACCCCTAATAAAAAATAAGGAGAATTAAAATGACTATATACTTTGATATGGACGGCACGATTGCCGACTTTTATGGGGTAGATGGTTGGCTTGAATATTTACATGAGGAAAACCCCTTTCCTTATGTACACGCAAAACCTTTAGTTGACCCCGAAACTTTATCTAAACTTCTCAATAGGGTTAAGCAAGCTGGAATTACAATCGGAATTATCAGTTGGCTTTCTAAAACCAGTACACCAGCTTTTGATGCTAAAGTCACAATAGCTAAACAGGAATGGTTAAACAAATACCTCAAGGTAGAATTTGACGAAATCCATATTGTAAAATATGGTACTCCTAAATATCAGTATTGCAAAACAGAAAATGATATTCTTTTTGATGACGAAATTGGAAATCGGAATGAATGGACAGGTCAAGCGTTTGATGTTCAGAACATCCTTGAAATCCTCAAGGGGATTTAAAAATCCCCTTGACATTTTATAAAAAATATATTATAATTGTATTATCAAAAGAAAAGGAGAATTTGAAAATGGACAAAGAAAAACATTATTATGTAATTAAAGATGAAGCAGACGGCGAACAACTTTTAGTTAAATTAACTCAAGAAGAATATAATGCAATTAAATTTCTTATTGAGTGGCTCAATCAAGACCTCTATATTTATGATATGAATGACATCGTAAAAGAGGTTCCCAATGACTAATTAAATTATTAAAAAGGAGATACCCTAATGAAAAAATACATTCTGTCTTGTGTTGACCATACTGTTGTAATTGTAGAAACAAGTGTTGTAATTGATTCCCTTTACATAGCTTCCGCCTTTGCAGGTAAGCAGGTTTACGATATTACCTTTTTTTAGGTTTTTGTTCCCTTTCTCAGAAAAGAGTCGTTGGTTTAAGCCAGCGGCTCGACTTCTGTGGCGTCGAGCCGCTATTTCGTCCCTTGTATGATCTGCACAATTTTCTCGGCAAATCTTTGTGCAATTTGTACATTGTATTTTTCCTGTAATGTGATATACTAATAATTGTCAAGGGGATATGTAAAGATACAGTCCTTGAGAGTAGGAAATAAAGTTTCGTGCGCACGCTCTATCTTCCACTCCCCCAACAAATAAAAATCTTTGTTCCCTTGACATAATTGAATATTGATAATGATAAAAAGAGGTGATTAGAATGGAAGAAAAGAAATGTTATATTGCACGTCACTGGGACGCAAATAGAGATAAAACTTTTAAATTATCTGCAAAAGAGAAAGCTATTATTGATTGGTTTTTGGATGCGATGGACCTTGATGAAGAGGGTGTTTATTTAGAAGAACCCCCTAAAATTTATGAATTTGATGGTTGACAAATCTGTACGAACCTGATATAATAAGTACATAATCAAGAGAGGAGATAACCCCATGACAAAGGACGAAATGTTAACTGAGATGATTCGCATGTTCGGTTTTGAACACATTGCAACTATCAAGTTCGCAGCGATGATAGATAAGGGAGTACCTGAGGAAGCTCTATTAAGAATCCTTGAGTATTTTAAAAATTGTTAGAAAGAGAGGGCGGAAAATGAATCTTGAAATGTGGCTATTGCATCAGCGTCTCTTCGAAATGGAACTGCGGATACCCGATTATGATGACGATGACGATGATGACTAAGAAAGGGGGTTGACAACTAAATAAAAATAAGATATAATAAATATAACAAAAGAGGAAAACAACTTACTGGGCAAGCGTCTTGCTTAGGGTTACCGCTCAGGTGAGGCGCTTGAAAGAAAAAGTTAAAAAACCTCTTGACAATAGCTTCTGAATCTGATATAATTAAATTATCAAAGAGAGGTGAGAAAAATGATTAGAGCATCGCCAAAATAAGCCACCATAATTAATTTCTAAATTCTAAATTTTAAATCTAAATGGGCGGTCTCCCGTAGCGAGACAATTAAGCCAAGAGAGGAGAAAGAAATAATGCTGACCAAACGAAAAAGTAGAGCGCTACGTACGGCGCGATGACAGAAACTGGTACGAGGGCGCAAAAAGGGGAGTCAACTGGCCACTGGCTCCCGCCCGCTTAAAGAATTAAATACTAAATCTGCAGGGCGGTCAGGAACCACATTTATAGTCAGGTTCGCACCGCCCTTTTTATATCGTCGTGCCGCCATGGAGCGCGGCGGCACGAAATTCCATTATACCACACTCCGCCACCTTTTGTCAAGAGAAAAAGTAAACAAATTTTATTGAATATTTTTCCCATAATTAGTGCAACTTTTTAGCAAAAATCCTTTGACAACTCTATTTCTATCTGCTATACTTGTATTATCGAAAGGGGAACAACCACCACACAAAAGAGAAAGGAAAAAGTTATGAGCACTTATGAGGAAAGAGGAACGAAATTCGCAAGATTCTTAGCAGAACTTTTCGCAAACTGCTATGACTTAGAGGATTTTGAAGAGGTCATTCATACCTACAACAGAAACCATAAGAACAAACTGAAATATAGGCATGGTGTTTCCAGAATTGCGATTCTCCGTTCTGACTATGTTATCAAGTTCAATTATGGTGACGAAGATTTTGCCGGAGATTGTGTGAGTGAAGCAAGGGTATATGAAAAGGCGGTTGAAGCAGGTATGGAACATCTTTTAGCTAAAACCACTGTTCTGTACCTCAACGGATTAATCTGTTCTGTCATGCCCCGAATTAAGGGGGTAGGCTCTCATCGGGGGTGGAATAACCTGACCCTTAGAGAAAAGGCTTGGCTTGGTGCAAACATCAACGACCTGCACCGCAACAACTATGGCTACAAAAATCGTAAAATCTGCGTAGTGGACTATGCCTGGGACGCACATCTGCATGATGATGACGATGATGAATAAAAAAAGGGGTGAGAGAAATCTCACCCTGCTTTTGCATGGCGCGCCAGCGGCCACGCTGGCGCGAAAATTCCATTATACCATGCCCGCACCTTTTTTGTCAAGCATTTTCTTCTTGTGATCTTGCACAAATTTTTCCCAATTTCCGCCTGAAATTTTGACTTGCACGCTTTAAAAAATTTTAGTATAATAAGTATACAAGGTAAGGGAAAGAAAAAAACTTCAAAAAAGTTTTTAAAAAATCCTAAAAAAAGCCTTGACAAATAAAACAACTTATATTATAATAAGTATGTAAGGTAAACAAAAGCAAACAAAAAAAAATTGAAAGAGGTGTTTAGTATGACTAAGAAAGAAATGTACATGGAAATCCGTAACAAAGTTGCCGACAACGCAGACATGGTAGCCTTTATCGACCATGAGGTCGAACTGCTTGATAGGAAAGCTAACGCTGTCCGCAAGCCCACTCAGACACAGGTCGATAATGAGAAGTACAAGGACAAGATTGTCGATTATCTGACCGAGGTGGATACCATGAAAACCATCTCCGAGCTTCAGGCAGGTATTCCCGAAATTGCAGGTCTGAAGAACCAGCGTATTTCCCATCTGCTCAAGGCACTCCGTAATGAGAAAAAGGTTAAGCGTACCTACGTCAAAAAGGTCGCTTACTTCTCCATCGGTGCTGAGGAAGATGCGGAAGCCTGAGGTCTGAGAACCTTATCTGACAACTGAATATCGAATGGGTTGGCGGTCAACCCTTAAAACCGCTACTTTTTCTCCTTTGCTTGGGCGGTCGCAAGACTGCCCTTTTTTATTGTCGGGTCGCAGTCTGCGGACTGCGACCCGAAATTTCCATTATACCACCCACCACACTTTTTGTCAAGAGATTTTCAAAAATAATTTTTAACAATGATCTTCCCGTAATTTTGTGCAACTTGTACATTGTTTTTCTTTTAGAGGTATGATATTATAATATTGTCAAGAGAGGAGAAAAAAATGTTCAAATTTTTTAAGAAAAATAATAAAACAAAAGAAAGTTATAGCATTGTTTTTTGTGATACTAATGATGCAAATACCACCTTTGGAATTTATAACACATATGATAGCTATGAACATGCTGACCATGTAATTAGAATGACATGGAATAAAACAAAAGAACAAAAAGTTAATAATGGTTACAAAGTTGGAGAAGACTGGATAGTTATCAAAAAAAATTAAAAAAGACTTGACAATTTGCTTTTTATTTAATATAATAAATTTATCAAAAGAAAATAAGAGAGGAGAAAATAAAATGAGTTTTGTAACATTTTCTACTGCGGTGTTACCGCCTATCGTCCTTGTAGGTTTAATTGGCCTCTTAGCCTATAATATTATTATGTTTATAAAGGGGAAATAAAAACAGGGCGGTGGGTGCAAACTCATCGCCCGGCTTGCGCTCGCGCAAGCCGGAAACTCCATTATACCACATCGCTCGGCTTTTTGTCAATAGGAAATTTGAACAAATTTTATTTTTTTTAAATCCCATAATTTGTCATTTCTGTCAATTGTTTTTTACGCATCCATCCCTTATAATAATAATTGTCAAGAGAACAATACAAAAATTTAAGAAAGAGGTGATTCTATTTATGCAGAAACATTATTACATGACACTGGATACGGAAACATGCGGTGGTTTTGACCAGCCACTTGTATATGATATTGGTTTTACGATTCACGATAGGGTCGGCAATATCTATGAAAAAGGGTCTTATGTTGTCCGTGAGATTTTCTTTGGGGAATGGCGGAAAATGAAAACTGCCTACTATGCCAATAAAATCCCGTCCTATTATGACGGCATTAAAGACGGAACTTTTGAAGTTGCAAGTTTTTGGGCTATCCGCAAAACGATTCTGAACCTTATTAAAGAATACAAGGTCAAGGCGGTAATTGCCTACAATGCAGGTTTTGATACTAATGCGTTAAATACTACCATGAACTACCTTTCTAAGTTTGAGGAACAGCAGGTCTACTTCTCTAAAAAAATTCAGATTTGGGATAGTTGGCATATGGCTTGTCAGACCGTCCTGAACAGAAAGTCCTACTTCAAAGATGCTCTTGAAAATCATTGGATTTCTGAAGCCGGAAACTGCAAGACTTCCGCTGAAATGACTTATAGACATCTCACGAAAGAACTTAACTTCATCGAAAGTCATACAGCGTTGAGCGATGCGGAAATTGAAACGCTGATTTTTGCAAAATGCGTTGCCACTAAAAAGAAAATGGTCAGAACTATTGTCGCTATGCCGTGGCAGATACCTCAGCCTGGGTTTAAAGCCTACTGCGAAGCACTCTGATTAATCGGGGGTCAGCTTTGTGCAAATTGCACAAAACTGACCCTTTGGCTTGACTTGATGGCGCGTTTGTGGACACAAACGCGCCAATCCACCATTATACCATACCCTGGGCTTTTTGTCAAGAGAAAAACTGCACAAAGATCAACTAATATTTTTCCCATAATTAGTGCAATATTCCGACATTGATTTTTTTAAAATTTTTTAGTATAATAAGTTTACAAGGTAAGGGAAAAGCAAGTAAGCAGAAACAAATCGCGCGTGGACAACGGAAACAATGCTCAGTACCTTACCAATCCAAAAAATTTCTTCTAAGAAACCTATTGACAAAATAAAAATTATATGATATAATATTCATATAAAATAAAAAATAATTTTTAAGAAAGAGGTGTTTAGTATGACAAAAAGAGAGATGTTTATGGAAATCCGCAACAAGGTCGCTGATAATGCTGATATGGTGGCGTTCATTGACCATGAAGTTGAACTGCTCAATAAGAAAGCTAATGCGGTTCGGAAGCCTACTCAGACGCAGGTTGACAATGAGAAGTACAGAGGTCTGATTCTCGATTACCTGACTGAAGTTAACACGATGAAGAATATCACTGAACTGCAGGAAGCTATCCCTGAGATTGCAGGTCTGAAAAATCAGCGTGTATCTCATCTGCTCAAGGTACTGGTCGATAATGAACAGGTCGTAAAGACTTACGTGAAAAAGGTTGCCTACTTCGCTATTGCCTAATCCTGAACAAAGGGGGTAGAGATTAAAAATCTCTGCCCCTGATGAAAAAAGGGTTGACAAATTGATACGGATGACTTATAATTGACTTATCAAATGAAAGAGAGGTGTTCAACATGAACTACACGCTTGAAAATGGCAAGGTTGTCCGTATCCCTGATGCGGAAATAGCAAACAACATGGAACTGCTTGATATTAGCAGGGAAGAAGCTATTCAGATGTGGCTTGAGGACAACGACTTACAGACCAATGAAGTTGTTGAGGAACTCACCCAAAAGGCAAAAGAAAACAAGGTCAATCGTGGAGCAAAATCTGATGCCCCCCGAAAAAAGAAAGCAACAGAGCGCAAACCTGATACAGAAAAGGAAGATTTAATCGAAAAATTAGCTAATTTTCTGACAAATGAGGGATTTGATGCTGAAATTACTAACAAATCTAAGATTATTGAGTTTGATTTTGGCGGAAATCACTTCAAATTAGACTTAATCCGACAGCGTAGTAAAAAAAATTAACATTTTGACCAAAAATTCGTTAAAATGACGAATTTTTGGTCATTTTTTTGTAAAATTTTACCAAAAATACTTTGACGGGTCGTGCTCCTTCAGGCACGACCCGTAATTTTTGTCAATATACACATTGCACAAAATTTTTTTTCATTTGTTGTGCAATATTTTTATTGATTTTTTCCTAAAATTATAATATAATTTATTTAACAACAAGAGAGGAGAACAAATAAATGAAATGGATAATTCACTTGTATTTAAAAGACACTGGAGAAGATTTAACTTTCCATAATTATGATGAGAGCGAACCTACAATATTTGACCTTGATGAAGCTGTTCAAACTGTTGAAATTCTTATGAAACCTTCCATGTTTGGTAATAAGGAACTTTATAATATTACTCTTGAGCCTATAAAGGAGATATAAATTATGTATAAACTGTATTCAAGAATCAGCGACCATGAAACTGTATTAGAATGTTGGGGCGCATCGACTAAACATCCTGACAGTGTGTTCCTGTTTTCTAATTTTGTTACAACAAATTTAGTTAGTAAAGAAAGTCAAATTCCGGCATGGATTTGGGAATGTGCAAGTAAAATGGTTTTCCCTTTTCATAACTATGAATTAGCACAATTTGGTATTGAAATTTTTGAAGGGTGGTGGTAAAATGGATAAAGAAACAATCATGCAGGCACTTGAAATTATTAAGGAAACTTGTGAAGAACAGCGTTTTTGTAGTGAATGTCCTCTTCGAGGGAAGAAAGATGAACAGGGATATCCAACTTGCGCTGTAAAAAAAGTTCCTAAAAATTGGGAATTTAATATTGAGCCTTGGAAAGCATTTAAATGGTAAGGGGGTAAAAGATGGTTACTATTTTATGTTGGAGTTTTATTATAATATTCATTATTGGTTTTAGTTCCATAGCGATGTTACTAATCGCCGATCCTGACACAATGGCGCCAATTTGTGCCGTTAGTATAATCTTTATAGGAATTTTTACCACAGTGCTTCTTGTTTTAACAATGCCGATATAAGAAAGGAGTAAAAATGTATACAAATAAAGAAATTTATCTTGCTTTAAAATTAATTCAGGATATTTGCAGACAGAATGTTACTTGTAGTACCTGTCTCTTTCGTAAAGAACAATGTATGATTAACGACAGGAGAGACCCTGCAAATTGGGATTTAGTTCCCCCGCCTGAACCTGTTGAATGGTGTCCTTTCGAGTAATTAAAAAAGCACCACTATCTTTAAGGTAGCGGTGCGTAATCTTCCACTACGCACCGCTATTTTGTCAATATACAAGATCAACAAATTTTCCGCCGCTATTTTGTGCAACATTCCCTCTTGTAATTTTCCCGAAAATCTCTTATACTTATAATTGTCAAGAGGAAAGCAACTAAGAAAGAGGTATAACATGAAAGAAAAACTTAAGGAATATTGCCTTGAAGAACTTAAAAACATTCAGCGTGGTTGGGATGCAGATAAAGCTATCGATCGTGCTTATGGTGCAATGATGTTCTATACAAACTACGCAAAAAACGAACCTGAGGAAGATAGAAATGAAATCCGCAAATGGTGGGATACAGATATGATGTTTAGATTTGTCACAGAAAAATATAAATAGAAAGAGGTGAAATAATGAAAAAGTGCTTTTTTGAATTTTCCGGAACATGGACATGGGGCTGTTATGCTCATAATTTAGAGGAAGCTAAAAAAATGCTTGAAGATGAGGGGTATGATGAACTGGACATCAGCGACCCTTTAACAGTTGATGAATATTATGACACTGGTGAAATTGAAACCTACGATTTAGATTAAAGGGGGTAAACAATGAACTTTCATTATAAAAAAGTAATTGAACACGATATTAAAATTAATTTTGAAGCAATAATTGCCACATGGAAAAAGATTATCGCAGGATACACAATTGAGAATGAAGAAGAAATTGATTACATTCTTGACGATGCTTTTACAGATGTTCTTTATTATCCCCCTACTGAAGAAAAAGCTAATTATTTTCTTATTGATGAAGATGAATGGGACATTCGAGAAATCGATGGTTATTACGGAACTGATGTAGCAGATTTTTGTGAAAATACAGTTGCAGAATATCTTCAGTATTGGGGTCTGCTTTACTGATATTTGGCGGTCTGAAAGAAAATTTCGGACCGCTTTCCTGGGTCACCTGTCCGAGTTTCAGTATACCACACCTGTCGCACTTTTGTCAATAGGAAAACCGCACAAACTTTAATCAATAAAATTCCCGCAATTTGTGCAACATTTTTTATTGACATTTTAAAAAAAATATATTATACTATATTTACAAGGTAAGGAAAACAAGCAAAAGAAAGGAAACAAAAAATGTTTGATATGACAAAAGAAAGAGAAAAGAAAATTGCTTTAAGAGTAGATTTCCTCAAACAGATGAATCAGTATGTACTCGAACATATTTATGATGAAACTGCTCACATGGGCTGGCTTATGGCGGCTATCCCTGATGCTCCTACAGAAGATGACTTTCTGGACATTGCGGAAGATGATGAAGAGTGGGCAGACATCTGTGACTACTTTGGAAAACTGGTAATGGGTTATGAAACAAGAAAGAGGGTATGATTATGAGAACATTCCAGTTTAGTCCTAATGTAAGGACATGGGACTTAATCATCAATGAGGATAATCTTAAAAAAGCATGGGAAAGAGCAAAGGTAGCATGGGAAAAAGAAAAAGCAAAATGGGGAAATGCTCCTTGGTTGGAAGATAAAATGTGGAGTATTTTCTGTGAAGCTATTAACGATGAAGAGTACCCTATATTTAATATTTATCCGTGGGGTAGTAACTGGAGAGTTCCTTATACAATTGGGGAAATTGAGGATGAATTTCCTTATAAGTATTATGATTTTTGTTATGAGAAGGCGGAAGAAGTTGCAAAAGATTTAGGACTTTATCCTAATTAAGGAGAAAATTATATGTATCATTTTAAACAGACTATTGAATACGACCTTGAAATTAATATTGATAATTTAATAAAAGCAATAAAAGAAGAGCTTTCCAGTTATAGGAAAATGGGGGTAATGGGGTCAGACGAGTGGCTTGAAGAGATAAAATCCTGGTCTGACGATGAAGCGGCTGACTGGTTGTGGGAATGTGTTAATGAAGCTATGGAAAATGATGAGTTTCCTGTTTTTATTGTAAATGGTTCTGTCTATCCTCTTTATAAAATTGAATACTGGTTTGACAATGATGAATTTACAAATTTTTGTGCAGAAACATGTTATGAAGAATTACATAAATTAGGAATTTTATAATTAGAAACCCCCTTGACAAACACTTGCGGCCTGTGGTATAATTTCGGCCCGAGGCCGCAGGTCTCAAGGCCGCTTCCCAGAACCTCGATCATATGCGACTTTTTTCCAGAACCTTGGCTACATATGGCGCCTCCCGCTGGATTCCCAAAATTAGATACCCCGCATCGCTACTTGAAAATTTAAAAAATTTTTCGTATAATATAATTACAATAAGAAAGGAAAAAAAGAATTATGGATATTTATGAAGCACTGAAAGCCGGAAAAACTCCGGAGGAAATGAAACATGACTTTGAGAAACAGTTGACAGAAGCCGTTGAGAGAAAAAGAAAAGAAGAGGCCGCTGTCGCAAAAGCTAAGGTAAACGAGGTCCGCGTGACTCAGTTGAGAGAGAATCTCATTAATGCTCTTGATACCTATTGTCAGAAAGCTTATGGCGCTGAGCCTATGGACAAAGAAACTCGTGAGCTTTTGGAAAACATGTACAAATTATTCGAGGGAGCTGTTGAAGAGACTCCTAAGAAAAAACTGTCAGATGAGGATATTCTCCATCGTTGGTTCCAGTCACTGATCTGATGATCTACTAAAATGAATATGTGTTAGCCTGGGGAAACCCAGGCTATTTGTCGTGAGCGATCGCTTATCGTAGACGGTGGGTATTACAGGGTCTGGTCCAGTGGTACCAACTCAAACAATTCAGCATTTCAGCATTTCAAACAATTCACAAGACCTATGACCCAAATAACTATTTTATTAATTCTTCTAATACCTCATCTTTTATTCTCTACTTTAATTGATAAAATTCCTTTGCCTTCTCCTATCTTTTCTTTAAATTCATATCATCTATTATAACACCAATCCCCGCAATACCATATACAATAGCTAAAAATAACAAAACCCCTATAATTAATGTTTCATCAATTAATGCCATTTCTCTACCTTCTCCGTTAACTCTTTTATCAATTCAAAATTTCCCTTTATTGCTTTCAACAACTCTTCTTCAATCTTCCTTGAACTCGCTATCTCTTCTCTTAACTCAAGCATCTAAACCCTTAAATTTTTCTTTTCCTCTTTCTTCTCTAATTCTTCCAATTCATGCACTTCCTCTTCATCTATCATTGCGGCAACAATCCATCCACAAAAGATACAAATAAACACTAATACGAAAAATGCAATAACGTATCCCATATATATAAATACCATACCCTTCTCCATTAAAGATTAAATACTAATCCTATTAATATTCCTATTACAAAACCTAAAAAATAATAAATCATACTCTCTCACTCCAATAGACATAAACTAAGAGCGGAACCCACGGTCCCAGCAATCCACCAACTACTTTCAATACTTCCATCATAAATACCATATCTCCTTAAAATCTCCATAATTTACTACATCAAATTCACTAAACAATCTTTCTAAAGTATTATATATAACCCAAGTTTTACTTCCATCCCTCTTAGTTACATATATAACTATACTACTCTTAAAAAACTCAATAGAATCAATAGCAATAGGATAAGTATCCTGTACTCCTAACTTATTATCTTTCACTTTAGCTTGTAAAAACTGCATAAAATTTTCCTTTCAAATTTTAAAACCATTTTTCTAAATGATGCGGCGGGTTGACGATCCCCCAATTTTTCATTTCATTTTTTACCCTCTTTCTTAGCAATCCAATTTATCCCCCTATATTTTTCAAAACAACCCCATCATCACTACCACACACTCGCTCCCTTATTTTTTTCATTTCATTTTTTAAAACGACCTCTCCGTCTTTTCTATCATTCGATCCCTGACCGCCCTCTACGACCAAATCGTCCCATCTGGATGGGCGAAGCCCATCCAGATAAAAATTTACTTAAGGTTACCAAAACTTCCAAAAATAGTTGCAACATTAAAAATCTTAATACTTTTCCAAAAATTTTAATTGTGCGACAGGATTGTGCAATTTTGGTAAAGATAATAATATATATATATCTTAACCAAAGTTGCCAAAAGTTGTCGCACAATTAAATTTTAGTAAATTTATCATACGAAAAACTCTTACTTTAATAATTTTATTCAAAGAATCCATTTAATTCTACATTAGACCCCATATTTAAAAAATATGAACCAGCTCTACTTGTTTTAAAAGCATCATTACTTTCCAATAGCCTTCTAACATCTCTTATCTGTTTATAACTTAACCCAGTTAATTTAGCTAAATCCGCATAAGTAAAAGGTTGTTTTTCGGCGCAAATCCTTACAGCTTCCCATACTTGTATAAATTGCGGGATCTTAGTAAATTGCTTATGATTTTCATTTGCGATTTTCTGACATTCCTTTAACATATTTATCTTAACTAAATGTTTAAACTCAATCGCCCTTTTTAAATAAAGAATAATATAATCCTAATCTTCATGTATCACAACACATTCTTTCTAAACTAAAGATTTAATAGCTTTCTTTAAATTATCTATATGCCTTTTTTGCGGTTTCTATACCCCTATATATTTCAAAAGATCAACCTAACTACCTCTATAAACACCTTGCTATGACGCGGCAAGTGCTAAAAAAATATAAAACTAATACGCTTCATATCCTAAACTTTCTAATGTAATAGGAATATTATTTTCTTCATTATATATAGTTAAAGCTCTTTTTGACTTATCTTCAAAAATCTGGTAATATTTTTCTTTACCTTTTTCTAATCTAAAAATATCAACATCATATTTTCTTTTTATCGCTGCGGCGGTCCTGTTAAAGTTCGTACGGAGACTATTCTCTGAGCAACCAAACATCTAACAAATCTCTTCAGCAGTCATTAACTATCTTATATCATTCAAGCGGACGGGTCTCCTTTCTCAAAAATAATATTCCCAACCTATCCATTTCCCTCTAATTTAGGACTTTCTTCCTACTCAAAGGTATTTGATTGCTCCCAAGATTTTTCAAATAAATCTTGCAAATTTTTAAATGTTTCATTTGTTGCGGTTTTCAGTGCTTTCTTCCTCCCCGCTTTTCTATAAAATTTTCTTCTCTGCTACCTGTTCATATGCGGCGGGCCCGTCTATGAGATCCTCAGGACGACTTCCCGCATCCTCCTTTCCATTTTCTTCTATTGTCTCTGGCATTTCTTCTGTGTCAATAAAAACGGTACGGTTTTTATAAATTTTACGTTTTGAAACTTTATCAGCAGCATTATGATAAATTTCTGAACAAACTCCTTGACCATCTATCTTAATCACCCCTCTGCCACAATACCCCAGACCGCCCTAATAAGGACTATTTTTATCAAAATAAGGGCATGTATATATACTACAAATTACTGTCAATTCTATCACCTCTTCTCTTGTTTTAATTATAAAATATTTTTTTTAGTTTTTCAAGGTATCACCGCTCCCCATCATCTTCCTGTTGATTTTTAAAAAAATTTATTATATAATATATCTATAATGAAAAAGAAATGAGGTGTTTTTATGGAAAAGATTTATTTAATTGGCGATGTGCATGGACGCGCTCAACCTTTTAAGAAACTTTCTCATATTACAAACCATGAGCCTGCAATTGTTATATGTTTAGGTGATTTTGGCGCAAACTATTTCTTAGATACAAAAGACGCAAAATTTAAAAAGAAATTAGGCTATTATAACCTGACTTATTTTGCAATTCGGGGCAACCATGAAGAGCGGCCCAGTTTATGCGCAGAGCGGCATCCCGCAGATTGGCATACAGAGACTTTCTGGGGTAATACTGTTTATGTGGAAAATAAATTTCCTTATATTAAATACGCATTAGATTACCCCGCAAAGTATCAGATTCCCGCACCAGACGGGATTCTTGATACTCTTGTTCTGCCAGGCGCATATAGTGTTGATAAGTATTGGCGGTTAGCTGGTCATATGATGTGGTTTGAGCATGAACAATTAACAAAAGAAGAAATGGATGCGGGGACCAGTCTTGCAGAATCTCAGGACTGGAACTTAGTTCTTTCTCACACATGCCCATTTCTTTTTATGCCTACTGACCTGTTCCTGCCGCAAATTGACCAGACTCTTGTCGATAATACTATGGAACACTGGTTAGGACATATTGAATATAATATTCAGTATGAAACATGGTTTTGGGGTCATTTTCATGCGTTACGGATTTATTCTTTTATTAATAATAGAACTCAATTCATGTTAAACGATGAATATGTTTATGACCTCTATGAGGAAGCAATTATTACTTTATAACGGAGTTTAAGTATGATGTACACAACAGTAGAAACAGCAGTAAGGATGGCGGTTGACTTGCTTGAAGCAAACCATATTATGAATGATACTGATAGCATCCGTCGTCGTGTTATGACTTGGTATGAGCATACTGATGTTGCGGATCCTGAGACTCTTGCGGCATGTGCTTTAACAGGTAAAGACTGGTTCCCTGGTGCAACATATGACATGATGTTAGAAGCTAAAGAAGAGTGGTTTCCGCATAATCCCTATGATGAAATTGCTATTTGGGAAATCGAGGCCGCGCAGTTTGATATGTGGAGGTAAGTATGGAAAAATATTTAATTCGAGATTGGCGTTTTAATGGCAACGCTGTAATGGTTGAACTTTCTGACGAAGAAATCTCAGTCCTTAGTCATTTTTTGAATTGGGCGGAATTGACAGATGCTTTCTCAATCAGTAATATAGGAGATGTTTCACATGCTGATTGGCATGATGAATATTCAGTAGTAGAGGATTGAGGAAATAATTAATGAATATGAATAATGATTTAACTAATAGACAGGCGGAAAGAGTGATATTTAATATCCAACCTGTTAAACCGATTTTTCCAAAAAATGAAAAAGAAAAACGGGATTTAGAGCTATGGAACGCAATTACAACAGCAATTCATTTATGTGGATTAAATGGAGAAGATGTAACAATGATGGGTTTAGAAACGCTTAGACGACTCGGAAGATATGATTTACTTCCGCCATGTGAGAGGTGAGAACAATGAATGATTTAATTAACAGACAAGAGGCAATTGACGTACTTTAGCTTGGTGCAGAAATACTTAGTCGTGTGTTGGATGATATGGATGTCGTTGGTATAGACAGAGAAAAATATTCGTATGGACTTAAATTGATTGAATCAAATATCGAAGACATCAAAGAATTACCATCTACACAGCCAGAACGTAAAATAGGTAGATGGATAAAAGATAAACCTTGGTCTGAAGGAGCAGGTATGGGTGAATCCTATGGTTACTATTGGAAATGTGATCAGTGTAATCATATTGTAAAAGGCGATTGGGCAGAGTGCGGAGATAATTTTTGCTCTGAATGTGGTGCAGATATGATATGAGAGGTGAAGAACATGAAATTAATTGATGCAGATGCGGCGATTGATGCGCTCCGTGATTATTTGGTTGAAAAAAGATGCCCTGATGACGGAACGCTGACCTGCCGATTAATTGAAAACGAGGTGATTAACAAGTTGCCGCCAGTACA
>JAEEGL014681138.1_pt1 | contig 29489 bp, 2 predicted proteins | sample 9134231 | NCBI WGS metagenome assembly JAEEGL01 (sample SAMN16246548, study PRJNA631951) | gut metagenome | biome: gut microbiome; feature: rumen; material: fiber-attached | host: Bos | place: Iran: Karaj | collected 2018-10
ATAATGGACCTATGGAAGGTTTCTGGGGAATCCTAAAATCAGAAATGTTTTATGGCATTCATTTTGAAAATGAACAAGCATTAATTAATAAAATTGAAGAATATATATTTAATTACAATAATTGGAGATTACAAAAGAAATGGGGCACAACACCGAATCAATTTAGATATTATGCCCAAATTCCATCAAATCTTATTTAATTATTTTTAAAATTCAACTGTCTACTTGACAAGACTCAGTTCAAAAAGCATCATCTTTTCTTTTTCATTATCAAAATATGCCTCAATTGTGAAAAAAAATTATTTATGATATAATTTTAATAAGATATACGATTCATTTTGGGGAGAGTGATGGTTATGACTAAAAAAACTAAGATAATATATATAGCATCTTTTATTATAGCTTTATTATCAGTTTGTCTTTCATTAACATCAATTATAATTAATCATATTCCAAAGTCTGATGTTCCTGTTGAACCAACACCTACACCTGATCCAACACCAACTCCAGACCCAGACCCTGAGCCTGTTTCAAAAAAGGATATTGATATTTCTGATGTAATTTTTAAGAGTAAGGAATTTACATATGATGGCTTTCCTAAGACAATAGAGCCTTTATATGTACCTGATACATTAAATTATACTATTAAGTATTATTTTAATGACGAAGAGGTTGCAAGTGCTATTAATTATGGTGAATATAAGGTTAAATTATTATTTAGTGTTAAGGAACCTGAAAAATATAATAAGCCAAATGACTTAGAAGCTAATTTAAAAATTAATAAAATGATAATTGATATTTTATCATTAGAAATAACAAATGAATTTATCTATGATAAAGAAGAAAAAGTTTTAGCTTTGTCTAATTTACCTGAAGGAATCAATTATACTGTTTCATATTATGATAAATATAATAATTTAGTAAGCCCTAAAAACAGTGGTCACTATAAGGCAATAATTAGCTTTGATGTAACAAATGTTAATTATGATATAGAAAGCTCATATGAGTGCATGCTAAGCATTTATAGTAATTTAAGATATAGCTTAGATAATGATCATTATGTTGTTTTAGGCTTTACTAATGGATTTGAAGAGAATTATCTTAATATTCCAAGTACATACGAGGATAAAGAGATTACAGTAATTGGTACAAACGCATTTAATAATTCTAATATTTATGAAGCAATAATATCTAATAATATTGAAGAGATTAATGACAATGCTTTTTCAAACTCAGTTAATTTAATGAGCTTAACATTAGATGAAAATGTTAATTCTATTTCTAATTCAGCATTTAATAATTGTTATAGATTAAAGGAAGTAGTTAATTTATCAGAATTAACTTTAACAGATTCATCTAATATCAAAAAATATGCATTAGATGTTTATGATAATCAAAGTTTTGAAACTAAACTTATTTATGGTGATAATTCAATAGTTTATTATTTAAATGAAAATCAATTATCATTAATCAACTATATTGGACAATCTAAAAATATAACTGTTTCATCTACCTATAATGATATAAATCTAACTAAGGTAGAAGCTTACGCATTATATGATTTAGGTCTTGAATCAATTGTATTGAACACAGGAATTACTGAATTAGGTAATTATTCAATTGCACATAATGATATTGAAAGACTTAATTTACCTACAACGCTAAAAACTATAGGTGATTCAGCATTTGAATCATCATTATCTTTAACTGAAATAACATTACAACCATCTATTACCAAAATAGGGGCTGGTGCATTTAAAAACTGTAAAAATCTAGAAACTATTAATTTAAATTCAACAGCTATAGCTTCTATATCAGATGAATTATTCTATGATTGTGAAAGCTTAAATAGTCTTATTCTTCCTAATACTTGCAAATCAATTGGAAGCAAAAGCTTTTATAATACTTCTAAATTAGAATCTTTAAATATATCTAATGTTGAGTTACTTGAAAACAATGCTTTCGAGTTATCAGGCTTAAAGACTATTACTATTCCAAATAAAATAACTAATATACCTGATTATGCATTTAGTGAATCTAAGCTTGAATCAATTATTATTCCTTCAACAGTTTTAACTATTGGAGAGTGTGCATTTGAAGGAATAAAAACCTTAACAAGTGTCACATTTAATAATGGATTACAAGAAATTAAAAAGGAAGCATTTAAGGATACAAAAATAACATCAGTTATCCTACCTAATTCCTTAACTATTTTAGGAGAAGGAGCATTTTCAGGTGTTGAAGGCTTAGCTTCAATTGCTTTATCAAATAAATTAGAAGAAATACCTAATGATGCATTTAAATACAGTAGCATTACAACTATAGAAATACCAGAAACTGTTACTAAAATTGGTGCAAGAAGCTTTATGGGATGTGCTGATTTAGAAGAAATTGTTATACCTTCATCTGTTAAAGAGATTGGTGCAAACATCTTTGATGGTTGTGTTAATTTAACTAGGGTAGAAATTAAAGGTACTATTTATAAAACTACAACTTATATGTTTGGTGGATGTGAAAAGCTAGAAGAACTAATCCTACCATCAACACTTGCGGTATTTGATGAATATTCATTTACTGATGTAAATCCTGATATTAGGATATATTCATATGCTAACAGCATAACTATTTTAGATCATAATCCTATTACTAGAGAAAACATTTATTACTATAGAGATGACTTAGATTCAGAAACTGAACCAGGTCAATATTTTACAATCGAAGGTGGAACAATTAAGATTAAAATTATCTAAATAAGGAGGGGAATATATGAAAAGACTAATATATTTATTATTGTTATTTTTATTATTAGTATCTTGTACAAAAGTAGATGACAATGATAAAAAAGAAAAATGCAATCATGAATTTTCATATATCCTTATAGATAATGAATCTACAATTGAATCTTCGTGTGATAAATGTGAATATTCATATAAAATAGCCCCAAATTTCAATTTTTCTTATAATTTTGGGTATTTGGACCTATCAAATTATATGGTTGCTAAAAACGCCCAAAAATTATACTTAAATATCTATGTAAAATTACTAGAATTTTCAAGGTCTAAAATAGACTTAAATGAATCTAAAATAAATAATGAAAAATATTATGAAATAGCTACTCTAAATTATAAAAATTTAGGTTTATCAAAAAATCAAGCAATGGCTATTTGGCATTCAGTAATTTTAGATAATCCTGAGTTTTATTTTACTGAAAAAACAATACTAACATCTGAAAATGATATTGTTCTTTTATGTAACTCTTTGTATGTAAAACACGAACAAAGAGAAGTTGTTGATAACAAAATAAATGAATTAAAAAATGTAGTAAAATCAACTCAAAAATTGGATATTATAAACGAGGCATATGAATATGTCATTGACAATTTAACATATGCATATGAGAATATAAATGGTGAAAAAGTGCCTAAAACAGACTTTGATTCCTATGAACTATCAGGTGCGTTGTTATATAAAGAGGGAGTATGTGAGGCATATTCAAAGCTATTTTCATACCTGTTAAAATTAAATGGTATTAAGGCAATAATCTTCGTAGGAAATGGTGTATTGTTATCTGGAGAATATGTCCGCCATCGGTGGACACTTGTTGAGCTTAATAATTTATATTATGGCTTTGATTTAACATGGGATGATTCTAATTCCAATAGATCAAATTATGGCTTAAACTATGATAATTTAAATATCAGACATAAGCCAATTGAGCTTAATTCATCAAGCCTTGAAATTGGTATTGATTACGTCTATAAAATGCCTACTATGGCAACTGAAAATTTAATTCAAAATTAAATAAAAAATTACTTAAAAAATTGGCCTAAAAACAGGCCTTTTTTTGTTATTATTATGAAATAATAATCCACACATTGAGGCGTATTTGTGCTCTTAAATATTATATATTTAATTGCAAAAAACCTTTTTTATGTTAAAATTAATATATACAAAGTATATAAAAGTGTTTTAGGGAAACATCTTTATAAAAAAGGAGAAACGATTAAAAATCTTAATATTTGCAAATTCAAATCGAACGGAGTTGATGTTTTATGAAAACACAAACTTTAAGAAGACATTTGAAAGGGTTAATTAGCTTAGTAGGAATTTCAACACTAGGCTTTTTTGGCTTTTTCTTGAATATAGATAAAGGAGAAAATAAATCACGGCGAGATGTTGATGATATAAAACAAGAAGTAGTATATGAAGAATATCAAACTACATCTTATGATGCTGATGGTTATGAAGACGCACCAAGCATTACTAATGCCAATAGATATTATAGAAACTCTGATGGTCATGATTATGGTGTTATCGGAACTAGTGGTAATAGCTATTCTTTTGGTTATACTGACAGCTCCAAATATGGTGGAATCATTTTGACATATCTAAAACTTGAGAATTGGGATTATGGAAACCAAGATTGTGATGTAAAAATGAATTTATCAATTCCATCAACATATGCTAGTAAAAATGTAGTTGGAATTGAATCAGGATTCTATGGCTATATCAATTGGACTTATGATGATGATCATCTTGATAAAGTTTATTTTGATTACATAAAGTTGCCATCAACTATAAAGTATATCGGAAACAATGGTTTTGTTTCATCTACTGCCCAAAAATATTATGGTGGTGCTAGATCAAATACAAAATACGATTTAGAGGCCTGCTCTAATTTAGAATATGTGGGTTCAAATGCTTTCGGTAGTGGTGAAAAAGGCGAATTATTAAAAATAGCCGCAACTATGGATAATCTTAATACAGTTGGAGATAATGCCTTCAAGAATATGATTATTCATACATATAATCAAAATAACCAAATTTCTATGCCAAATGTAAAGACAATTGGTGCCAATGCATTTTATGGCTGTATAGGTTTAAAGAAGGTTGATTTCGCTGCTGTTGAATCTATGGGTGCTTCAGCATTCCAAGGTTGTACAAATATTGAAAATATTACATTGCCTCAAACATTAACGACTTTAGGTAATTACACATTTAAAGGTTGTACAAATTTAGCGACAGTTACTTCTAATTCACCAAAGCTTTCTGAAGGTGAATTCCAAAACTGTCCACAAATGAATTTATCTAAACTTAACACAACAATTACTACGGTTCCTGCTTACTGTTTTGACGGATGTAGTACCTTAAAGAATGAAGAGAAGTTTGCCAATATTGTTACTATTGGCGATTTTGCATTTAGAAAGTCTGGTCTAGAATCATTCGTTTCTGCAACTGGATTAAAGAATATTGGTAATAGTGCATTTGAAGGTGCATCACTTACTGAAATTACATTCCCAGTATTAGAAACAATTGGCAATAATGCATTCAAAGATTGTGTATATTTGAATAATAATGGAACATTTTCAATTCCAGTAACTATTCAAACAATTGGAGAAAATGTATTTGAAGGCTGTCGTGCTTTAACGAAGGTTACCTTCTATAAAGATTGTTTAAATAAAGCTATGTTTAAAGGCTGTACATTATTATCAACAGTTGTTTATAGTAATCCATCAGCTTCATCATTAAGCTTAATTCCTGATGAATGCTTCATGAATTGTCCAGCAATGACAGTTAATGACTTAATCACAACTGAAAGAACAAATATAACAACAATCGGTAAATATGCATTCTATGGTACAAGCATTCCAAGTGTAAGTTTAACAAAGAATCAAAATACAATTGGAGAATATGCATTTGCTAACAATGAAAACTTAACATCTGTAACTATTAACGTTAGCATGATTTCAAATCATATGTTTTATAAGTGTAGAGCATTACAAAATGTTACAATTGGCTCTAATGTTAATGCTCAATCTGAAGCAACATTAAGCGATACAGTTGGAGATTATGCATTTGCAGAATGTCCAAATGTAACATCTATTAGCTTTGCTAATAACGTAATTGGTAATTACATGTTCTATAAGAATACAGGCTTAAGAAATGTAACAATTCCAGCATCAATTTCATATGTTGGTACACATGCATTTGAAGATTGTATTTTATTAGAATCAGTAACTATTTCAACAATTAATTTAGGTCAAAATATGTTTACTGGTACAACAAGCTTAGAAGAAGTAGTCTTTGCTGAAGGCTTAACAACAATTCCAGCTTATGCATTCTATCAAAGCTACTTAACTAGTGTTACTATTCCTTCAACAGTAACATTTGTTGGAGATTATGCATTTGCTGATTCAGATAAGCTTGTAAATGTTACATTAAATTCAGCATACATTGGTAATCACATGTTTGATGATTGTGACTCTATTTTAGAAATTGATATTCCGGCTACCACATTTATCGGTGAATATGCTTTTGCAAATTGCGATAAATTAGCAACTGCTGATATTTCTAGAGTTAATCAAATATCAGTTGGTATGTTCAAAGGCTGTGGATATTTCTTTAATGATAATACAAAAACTTTAGTTATTCCAAATGTATCATCAATTGGTGCATCTGCATTTGAGGATTGTATTAGATTATATTCAATCCAAATTAATTCAACAATTTTAAGTGATTATATGTTTAAGGGTTGTAAAGCAATTCATAACGTAGTGATTCCTCAAACTGTTACAACAGTAGGTGTAGGAGTATTCCAAAATTGTTCAAATATTGCTAGTGCAGAAATCAATAATGGTGGTGCAACTGATTATATGTTTGATGGTTGTACAGGTTTAGCATCTGTTGAATTTACTTCAAATGCAACAGCTATTGGAGCATATGCTTTCAAGAATTGTACAAACTTATCAACATTAAATATCGATTTTGCATCAATTAGAACAATCGGTACTTTCGCATTCCAAAATTGTAAGAACATTTCAACATTAACAATTAATGCTGGTGTTCGTTCAATTGGTGAAGGTGCAATTAGTGGATGTACAAAATTAACATCTATCAATATTCCATTTGTTGGTTCAGGTAAGACTTCAGCTGAAGCTATCGGTACTGCATCAAAAGAAACATTATTTGGTTATATTTTTGGTACAATTCAAACTGAAAATACAACTGCTGCAGTTTCTAAGTATTCAAGCTCTGGTACTTACACTTCTTACATTCCAAATTCTTTAAAGAATGTAATTATCCACAATGAAGAAGTTATCCAATATGGCGCATTCTATAATGTTCCAAACGTTCAAAAGATAACTTTCAATACAGCTATAAAGGTTATTCAAGATTATGCATTCTATGATGCAAATGATTTAATGACTTTAAATGTTCCTAAATCAGTTAATTATATTGGTGAATATGCTGTTGCAGAATGTGATAACTTCGGTTATAACCAAGCAACTGCTGAATACATTTTATCTGGAAATGACGTTCCAAGCGTTAATACAACTGTTATGGGAACTCATATGTTTGAAAATAACAAGAAGCTAAAGACTATTGATTTACCTAATGTAGCTTCTGTTTCAGCATATGCATTTATGGGTTGTAGTAATTTAACAACAGTTAACCTAAATCAAAAGGTAAATGTTGGTGAAGAAGGAGATGTATTATGTACATTAATTGGTGAATATGCATTTAAGGATTGTACATTATTAGGTTCACTAAGTTTACCTAATACTATCGAATCAATCGGTGCATATGCATTCGCAAATTGTAGTAATGTAGAATTACATTCAACAATTAAAAATACTGCAGTTTTACCTACAGCATTAGAAACAATTGGTCAACATGCATTCGAGTATAATCCAAAGATGTTTAACTTAGTAATTCCATCAAATGTTACATCAATTGGTACTCATGCATTTGCAAATTGTGTTAACTTGAAGATGGTTAAATTTGAAAACAATGTAATGGGCGATTACATGTTTGCTAATGATACAGATTTAATCAATGTATACTTAGGTGGTGTACCACAAATTAACACATATGCATTCTCTAACTGCTCAGATTTGACTAACATAACTATTCCATCAACAGTAACAACTATTGGTGCATACGCATTTGCAAATTCTGGTTTAGTTTCAATTGCAGTTCCATCAACAGTAACAACTATTAATACATATGCTTTAGCTAATTGTCATTCATTAGAATATGCAACTGTATATCCAGCTGTAATTAGCGCTCATATGTTTGAAAATGATGAAAAGTTAGAAGATGTTATACTATCTTCTAATTTAACAACAATTAAAGAATACGCATTTGCTGGATGTGCATCTTTAAAGTGGCCTGAATATATTACAAATTCAACTACATTAACATCAATTAACACATATGCATTCGCACAATGCTATAGTCTAAGAACTGTTATTATTCCTAATTCAGTTCAAACAATTGGAATGAATGTATTCTGGGATGATGATATTGTTGATTTATCAGTACCATTTGTTGGTTATAATAGAACTGAAACATATGGCTCAGATGGAAATAGAAGTTCATATTATGTAAAATACACAATTGGTTGGTTCTTCGGTGCTGACTTTGCAAATAATGGTGCTGGAATTATTAGTGATGTTAATACAAATACGCGTAGAACTAAGGGACTTGAATATACAAATACTTCTAAATCATATGAAGCAAGATTTGGTTACTACAATTATTCAAGAGGTGATGGTGATATTTGGGAAGAAATCGGTTATGATGCTTGGTATTTACCAGTTTCATTAACTAAGGTTTCTGTCACTGATACAACAACTATTCCTATGGCTGCATTTATGAATGCTAGATCAATCGAAGAAATATATGTTACTGATAAAGTAACAGAAATTAGATTGGCCGCATTTGCATGCTGTAATAATCTAAAGACTTTAACTGTTCCATTTATTGGATTTAATAGAAATGCATCTGGCGTTGTAGAGGATAATACTTTTAATCTTGATGGAAATAATGCTAACGATGCTACTTTATATTATCAAAAATCTACTCTTGGTATGTGGTTCTTCTATGGAAAATATGTGGGTTATAACTTTAATTCAAACACTAATTGTGTTCTTTCAGATTCATATTTCACTAAATGGAGTACAGATATTCCATATGTATCTATGGCTACTGATGCAAGAACATGTACATATAGAATTCCAACTGGACTTGAGACAATTAATGTTGTTAATACAAGATATGATGTTTATATTAACGAAAGTGCATTATACAACTGTACAATGGTTAAGAATTTAACTCTTTCTAATAGAGTTGTATCTATTGCAAAGAATGCATTCTATAATTCAGGAATTACTGATTTAACTATTCCTTCAAGTGTAACAAATATTTCTGCAGATAATGCATGTGGAAATATGCCGTCACTTGTAAATTTAACAATCAATAATAATTTGGTTCAAAATAATCAATTTTTTAATAATACAGCATTAAAGAATATTACATTTAATGCAGCTTCAACTACAATTGGTACTAATGCATTCAAAGGATGTACAGGATTAAATAATGTTGTTATTCCTGCAAATGTAGCATCTGTTGGTGCAGGTGCATTTGCTGATTGTAAGAGTATTACTAGATTTGAAACAGCAACTATCGGTTCAGCTGCATCAGGTGCAAATTCATTATTTGTATCTATGTTTGGTGCTGATTCAAATTCTAATATGACAAAGGCAACTAATTATTACGATGCTACACATTCTATTCAAAGATATATTCCTTCAAATATGGATGTTATCATTAATGGTAATATTGCAGATTATGCATTCTCATATATTGAAGGCTTAAAATTAGTTATAATCAACGAGGGAGTAACATCAATTGGATCTTACGCCTTCTTTGATACTGGAATTACATCAATTAGAATTCCTTCAACATGTGTAAATGTTGGAAATTATGCATTCATGAGATCATCTCTAGAAGAAGTTACATTTGGAGTTGGTTTAACTGAAATCCAACAAGGTATGTTTAAGGAATGTAGTAATTTATCAAGTGTTAAGTTTGAATCTACTAAAACTATCACAGAATATAGATATGTTTCTAACAATGTTTATAGACAATACATTAATGGTGTTGCTCAAGCTGAATATAGAACAGCTTTAAATGATAAGGTATTTGACTTATCAACATCACTTGTTGCAACAAAGATTAATGATGTATTCTATATCGCAAATAATGATGGCACATTAAGAGCAATGGGCCCTGACCATTTCTTAGGAACAAATGATGATATTTTAGTTGATACAACAGCTACATTTGAAATTAAGAATATTAATAATACATATTACAAGTATACAAATGGTGTTTACCAAGAATTAACAATTACAATTAACGATAACGTTGTTTCATATACTGTATCTGATGAGAAAAAGTCATATGTTAACAATGCGTTTGTTGCTGTTATAGATTATAATAATGTTTCATATATTCCAACATCTAATCCATATATGTTTAGAGAAGCAGGAAAAGATGGCATTTTAGGAACAAATGATGATACATATTATAGCTTAGGTACTGATAAAGCATTTGGTGGTGGAGATGACATCAACCAATTATTCCTTGCTTCAGATAATAATTATTACAAGACTTATTATGATAATGTATATCAATTATTAATCATTACTGAGCAAGTAACTGAACAATATACTGATGAAAATCAAACTGAACAAACAAGGATTGTAAAACCTTATAGTGTTTCTTTAGGCGCTAAATTCTCCGCTGGAACTGATTTAGATCCTACAACAACAGCTAATAATATTGCTAATTATCAATATACATTAATTGAATATGTTTCTGATGGTATTTCATCTTCAAAAGAATATACATTTATTGTTATTGAACAAGGCTTAGATGGAAGCCATTATATTAAGAATTTTGATGGCTCATATTATGGATTTGGTCCTGACAAGATGTTAGGAACAGCAGATGATATTTATTACACATCTGCAGCTGGAAATGATTTAACAGTTCAACAAGAACAATTTGTTGACTTAACTCCAGCTCCATATGTATTAACACCAGTTATTACATATCCAGAAAACGTAAATCAAATGACTAATACATTCATAGAGATTGAAGCAGAAGCATTCATGAACTGTGTTGCATTAGAAGAATTTGTTTTAAGTGATAATTTAACAACAATTGGAAATTATGCATTTGCTTATACACATTTAACTGAAATTATTATTCCAGCTAAAGTTGTAAACTTTGGAAGCTATACATTTGCTAATATGCCTGAATTAAGGGTTGCAAAGATTTATTCAACAACAAATGGTTTATATATGTTTGCTGAAGATGCTAAATTAGAAGAAGCATATATAGCTCAAAAATCAACTCAAATTAGTAAAGGTATGTTCTATAATTGTGTTAAGCTAACTAGTGCGAAATTTGTTGTAACTTATATTGATGAGCATAGATATTCAATTTATTCACAAGAAGACTTCAATACATCATCTTCAAATCAAAATGGTTCAGATGATTCTGAAGATCCTCTGCCTGCTGACTATAAGACTAATAGATTAGCTATGGCATTATCTGTTGATAATGCAAATCCAGGTAAAGATACTATTCAAAATACTGGTGATGATTATTATGAACTTAATTCAAAATACTATGTATTTGGTAGTGATAGAGAAGGCGGAACAGAAGACGATTTTGAAGTATATATTGATGGTGAACATTACTATAAGTATTTAAATAATAATGTTTATCGAGAAGTAACTATCACAACAGCTGATAATGTTGTAACTATTGAATATGGTGATTATTACATTAAGAATGGTAATAATTTAACTGAAGCTTCATCAGTAGTTGGTACACCAACAATTACAGCAGTAGTAATTGAAGGCATTACTCATGAATTAGGTGAAAATTCAACTGAATTTGGTTCAGCTAATGATATATTATCTGTTACTATTGAAAGCCATAAGTATATCTTGAAAAAGATTGATACTACTTATTATGGTCTTGTTAAAGGTAATATCTACTATGAAATAGAATTTGATTCTAATTATAATGCATTACTATCTAGTTTAGGATACTTTGCTAATAATACATATACTAATAGTGCATTTACTACTACAAATTTAAATACTGCATCTATAAATAGAAATGGTATTTTAGCAACAGAATATGTAATTACTTATGATAATGGCATTTATAGAATTTCAGCTGATAATAGTGATTATATTGGTGTTGATAGTGATTTATATTATCTAGCTTCACATCCAACTTACGAGACAAAAATAATTCTAAGAAGATTAGGAAATACTGATTACTATTATTATGATTATCAAGATAATACATATATCGTATTTGATTCAACTAACAATACTGTTAAGGCAGTTTGTCTAGGTACTAATAAAGCATATGATGATAATGATACTGAAGTTATCATTGGTGCAAATAAATTAAGATATATCGATTTACATGATGGTACATATCTAGGTGTTGGTTCTAATGGTAAATTATTAGAAACTGCAACTAATTACATTAGATATGCTACATCAAGTGCAAAGAAGATTGGTAATTCCGATGATTATGTAATTGTTACATTAACTATTAATGAACCTGTTACAAAGCAAGGATATATTGAATGTCAAAATTTAACAGTATGGGCAGAAAATACTACTTATTATACAAGTGATAATGGTAATTACATCCAAGTTAATCAAGAAGATGTTTTAGCTCCTGTTGAAGGCACTACATATTATATTTATGGAGAATATAATGAAAATGACGATGTAGTTCATTACTTCGTAGACCATAAAAACAATACTTATACTGAAATAACATTTACTCAAAGCGGCGATTATTATTCACCTTCTTTAAGTGCGGCTTGTGAAAATGTTATTGGTAATGAAGATGGTGAATTAGATGAAGCATCTTATATAGCAAATAAACATGTATCTTATAAAGATGGCTTTGGATATTATTTAGATTTAGAAGATGGTTCATATGCACTTCCAGGTCCTGTAGCAAATGGATTATTTGGAACAGCATCTTATGATTATTATCTATATAATACAAATGGAAACTCTAGTAATCCTGCATCAACTGATGCTAAGGTTGTTAAGAAATCAGATAATAACTATTATGAAGAATTAGGTCATAATGTATATAATCTATTTGCTATAACAAAAGTAGGTAATACTTACACATATACTCCAACTCTTGTATGCGGTAATGCACAAGGTGTTGCAGGTGCTGGTAATAATACAAATCCAGTTGTTATAATTGGTGGTAAATATTATCTAGATACAGCAAGTGGAAAACTTGGTTATGGTGTTGATGGCCTATTAGGTACAGATGATGATTCATTGTTTATCAAAGATAGTGATGGTCACGATATTGAAGTTTCACCAATCGTTATTAATTCAAATACTTTATACTTTGTTGACAACGGTGATAATTCATATACTAATTATGGATTAAAAGATGGTGAAACATACTATGAAGAAAAGTATATCGCATATCTAACATTTGAAGGAAATTCAAATGTTGCAACACGTCAAGGTTATGTTGTTATAGTTAATAATATTAGATATATTAACAAGAATGATGGAACATATGAAAGTGCTGGTACTGAAGGATTTGGTACTGAAGGTTCTAAGCTATATGTATTTACAGTTGAGAATTCAGTTGCAACAGCACATGAATTAACTACATATGGTTCTGGAGCTGGAATCCAATACTTTACATATGTTGCTCAAAATATCTATCGATTAATTGATGTAAAAACTGAAACATTTAATTTAACAATTTATAAAGATACAGTAATTTCTGGTATTTATATTCAAACATTAGGTAGATTACAATCTGCTGGTGATAATGAAATAATAGGCGATAATGATGATATCTATCAAGGTTATTATAAGGGTGTTGCTGATGCTAATATTTTAGGAATTGAAAAAGTAGCTTCAACATATTATATTAGCTTAGCTTATAATAACTACTTTAGAGCAAGCAATGGTATGCTTGGTAAGAATGATGATATCTTATTCAATGCAACTAATTTAGCAAACTCTTCAACCTATACTATTATATATAAGGGTGCAGATAATACTTATTACACATATGATGATTATGTAATAACTACTGAAAATGAAAAGAATAGTATTGCTACATTTGTAAATGGAGATAGATTATATATTACTGATCCTAATGTTACATCAACTAACTTCAGTGCTACATTAGGTGCTAATCAAATGCCATATCAAAAAGATGACAAGAACATTTATTATTCATATGTTATAAGTGAAGGTATATTTGTTTCAAGACCATCAGAACAAGATGGTGAATCTCAATATACATTCTATTATGGTTCTGATAAACAAATTGGTACTACAAACGATATTAAGGTTTATAAAGTAACTATTAATACTGAAGTTGTATATTATGTTCCAAATACAGATGGTACATTTATGCATCTAGGTACTGCAGCTACATTTGGTGCAGAAGGTAATATTAATGTTCATAAGGGTCATGATAATCAATTAGGTACAAATGATGACTGGTATAATGATGGTACAGTATCTGGTATGGTTAAATTTGCTGGTTCAGATTCAAAGGTTGCAACCTCTGATGATATTACAGCAGTTTTAGGTGCTGATGAGTTAGCATATGTTGCATTAACTGACCATGATACAGATTTAGCAGATAATACATATCAACAATATTCATTAACAACAGGAAGTATTATCGATGATATTATTTCTGCAGGTCCAGATTCTATTATTGGTAATGATAATGATATCCATGGTGTTATTCAATCAGCTAACAACCATAAGAAGTATTATCAAAAGAATAATAATTACTATACATCTCAAAATAATCTATTAGGCGCTGCAGGTGATGAAAACAACATTTTAGTTAATGTTGGTAAAGATAACCTATTAGGTACAGAAGATGATTACTATAATAAAGCTAATTACATTGAATTAACTATTTCTGAAACTACAATTTATGGTTATTTAGCTACATTTGCAGGTAAAGATAAGCTTGTTGGTACAACAGATGATTTAAGAGCTGTATTAGGTTCAGACTTGAATGCATTCAAATATTTAACAGGAAATATCTTAACTAAGTCTAAATATACTCAACAAGATTCATTAGGAAATGTATATGATAATACATATAAGCTATATGATTTAACATCATATGCTAATGGCGAATATGCATTAGGAAATACTTTATATGTTGGTGATGGTACTATTAATGTAGAAGGTGCTAACGTATTAAGACCAAATGCTTCATCAACTAAGACAGTTGTTTTATCAACAGTTAATGGTGAAAGATATATTTCTAATGATAAAGCTAATAATGAATTAGAAACAGCGTTAGATGATTCATATTATTCTAGAGGTAAAGATGGCTTATTAGGTACATCTGATGACTTCTTAGTATTTGCTGCAAATGGTACATTAGGTGATTACGATGATTACTATGTAATCGAAGTTGAAACTAATAAATATAAAGCTTACTCTTCAGCAACAAGAACAACTGGTGATTTAATATTTGGAACAATTGATGATACATATGTTATACCTACACCACGTGTTGTAACAGAAGAGAATAAGCTTCCAAGTGATATTACAATAATTGACGATTATGCATTCTCTGGATGTGAATCTTTAGCAGCATTCACATTATATTCAACAGATGATTTCTCATCTAATGAAACATTACAAACAATTGGTAATCGTGCATTTGAAAATTGTAAGAGCTTAACACAAATTACAATTCCATATTCTGTAATCACATATGGCGATTATATTTTCTTAGATTGTGAAAAGCTAGCTACAGTTACATTCAATGGTAACCAAGCAGTTCAAGTAACAAAGATTGCCAAGGGTATGTTTAAAGGCTGTATCCGTCTTCATAATATTAGATTCTATGAAAAGACTACAGACAGCTTTGCTGATCCATCAGTATTTGCATCAACAATTACTGAAATTGGTGCAGAAGCCTTCATGAATACAAGATTTGATGGCGAGGTTTGTGATGGATTACAAACAACTAATTTAAATAATTTCGTATTACCAGATGGTTTATTAACAATCGGTAATAACGCATTCTATAATAGTGATTTAAAAGAAATCATTATCCCAGCTTCAATTACTACATTTGGTACAAATGTATTTAGTAATTCAAGCTTACAAACAGTAACATTCAAAGGCTCACCTACTACAATTAAAGAAGGTATCTTTGATGGTGTTACTACATTATCTAATTTATATTTCTATAATAGTGATACATTACTAGCTGCAAATGTATTCCCTGATTCATTAAGAACTATTGAAGCATATGCATTTAGAAATACTAATTTATCATCTATTACATTAAATTCAGGTATTACATCTATTGGTGATTCTGCATTTGAAGGAATTAAGATTTCAACAATTACAATTCCTGATGCAATTAGTGCATTATCAGCAACTGTAAATTCAACTGCATTTGGTGAAAATGTATTTGCAAATTGTACATCTTTAACAGATGCATATATTGGTGAAGGTATAGCCTATATTCCTGTTGGATTATTTGAAGGTGCAACTTCACTTGTTAGAATACACTTTAAGGATACAAATGGTACTTTAAGTGTCTTTGATCCTGCCTTAAATCAAGTAACTACAACAATTATTGATACTTCATCAAATAATGGCTACTTACCATTTAATGTATTACCAACAACAGTTACATTTATTGGTGCAAGAGCATTTGCAAATTGTACATTATTAGGTAGCATTGGTGTTACTGATTCTCATATAGCATCAGGTACAAATGATAAGGTATCATTCCAATTCACTGATAGCTTAGTATCAATTGATCCTCAAGCATTCGCATTTACAGGCGTAGTATCTATGGTAATTACTAAGAATATTACTTCAATGGGTGATAGTGTATTTGAAGGATGTAAGAATTTAGCAAACGTTATTTTCCTAAATAATAATCTAGGTGAAAAGATGTTTATTGATTGTACAGGATTATTAAGAATTAATATTCCTTATGGCGTAACATCAATCGGTGCATATGCATTCCAAAACTGTGAAAACTTAGCAGAAGTATCAGTTCCTACATCTGTTACAGATATTGCAGAAGGTGCCTTTGCAAACTGTATTAGTATTGAAAATCTAACATTACCATTTATTGGATCATCTCGTGGTTCATCTGGTAAGGAAGGCTTATTCGGTTGGATTTTTGGGAAAAATAGATATTATAATATTTCATCTTATGTAACTACAGCATCTACAACCGGTACAGATACAAATGTTGATAAGTCAAATGATACTACATACTTAAAAGTATTAGTAAAAGATACTGAATTTGATGCAACTAAGTTATATATTAAGAGTGGAAATAATTTCGTTCATCCAGAATCTTATGATGCAAATGCATCTTACTATATCCTAACATCTAAATACTATGAACAAAATAGTATTGATGAATATGCATATGAAATAGCAAAAGAAGAAGCTCGCAAATATTTAGCAAGCTATAATCAAGAATTTGTACAACAAATTACTGATCCAATAAATTCATTCATTTCATCAAAAATTAATAGTGGATATTTATTAGAATTACCTGAAAATTATATTGCAACTAATAATAAGTATATCTATGCATTGAAAACTACTGATTTTGCAGATGATTATTATGTAATTATTGCAACTGTTGATGTTGTATTTACAAATAATATTCCAACTGCAACAATTACAATTAGTGCAAAGCACTATGTAACTCCTATTGGATATTCAGAGCAAGTATCTGAATATAAGGTAGAAGGTGCAGTTAAGAAGGTTGTTATTAACTTCTCAATCGATGATAATTTTGAAATGACTGTTCAAAATTATTTAGAAAATAATGTTAAGAAGAGTGTAGAATTCAATATTCCTAAGTTCTTAAAGGAAATTAGAATTACTGATGAAACTTATGTATCTTATGGTGCATTCATGAACTGCTCTTTAACATCTATTAGATTAAATGATATAGCTGATTATTATGATACAACAACATCAAGTTATAAAACAGAAGATGAAGTAAGTAAGGCTAAATACTCTAATGCCGTTGCTTTAACAGTAATCGATGATTATGCATTCTATAATTGTAAAGGTTTAACTACTGCGTTAATTCCATCACAAATATTAGAAATTGGTGATTATGCATTTGCAAATTGTACAAATGTATCAACAATTGGTATTCCAAGTGTTACAACTACATTAGGTGATCACGCATTTGATAGCTGTTCATCAATTACATCAATTACAGTTCCTGCAAGTGTTAATAAGAATAATTTAGGAAGCTACGTATTTGCAAACTGTACAGGCTTAACAACTCTAAATCTATTAAATGATGCATTAGGTGAAAAGATGTTCTACAACTGTACATCATTATTAGATATCGTTGTTCCTGAAGCCGTTACAGCAATCGCATCTGGTACATTTGCAAACTGTACAAGCTTAAGATATGTTTATATTCCAGAAGCTGTAACAACAATTGGTGAGGCTGCATTTGATAAGTGTGCTTCATTAGAAAAGTTAGTACTACCATTTATTGGTGGTGAAAGAGCTAATACTGGAGTTGAAGCTGCAGTATTTGGATATATCTTCGGTGAAGAATCATATACTGGTGCTTATGATGTAAAACAAGAATATAGTTCAAGTGCTTCTAGAACATCTTACATTCCTACATCATTAAAAGAAGTTTATATTACTGATGAAACTGTTGTTGGTATGTCAGCATTTATGAACTGTTATAATCTTGAAAAGATTGTTATTGCTAAAGCATATACACCTACAAAGGCTTATGCAACTGAAGGTGTAAAAGCTTCTGAAGAAGCAATTAATAATACAATCGTTAAAAATGGTATGTATACTGAATACTATAAGTATGAAAGTGCTCCAGCATTAGCTACATACACATTAGGCGAATGGATTAATTTATATGATTTATATGTTGATAGTAATGTTACTAATATTGGTCAATATGCATTCAGAAATATTGATGGTATTGAAAATGCATATTTAGAAGTAACTAATATTGCAAATGCTGATCATGGATTCTTCGATTGTAACAACCTATTATATTGTTACTATCCATATGCTACAGGTACTCAAGCTAACTGGATGTTTAGACAATGTACATCTTTAAAGAATGTAATAGTTCCTGATACAATCACAACTATGGGTAGAGGTGCATATAGATGGTGTCCAAATATTACATTTATGCAAATACCTTGTATAGGTAAGACTAATTCTTCATCTAATCCTTCTGGAAGATGGAGTGGAGATGTATGGTTTGGTAATTATTATGAACAAGCATTTGCATGGTTATTCTATGTAAATGAAACATATTCTACACAACCAGGTGATGCAACTTGGTCTGATGTTAGAACATCAAGCACAAACTTCGGTGGTGTTTTATATAGAGATAATGATCACAACCATTATAGTTCATCTGATTCTAATTTGAATGGTGTTTGGAATTATGCTCATTATAATACGCCATCAGGATTCAGTGGTGCATATATTTGTGATACTGGTGATACTTCTCAATGGTTTATGACACCTAAGAATTATAAACTTGTTGTTACAAATGATGATTATGTTCATTTTGGTTCAATGGTTTATGCTACAGGTCTAAAAGAATTATATTTACCTGATACATTAGTTTCAATTGGCCAACTTGCTTTAACACACTCTAGCAATTTATCTAAAGTTGGTATTTTTGATAAGAATACTCGTAAATATCAAAATTTAAATGCTGGTGAATGGAGATTTGGTGATAGTTTAAAGAGTATAGGTCATGCTGCATTCCAAGAATGTTATGAATTAACTGATTTAGTTATTCCAAATTCTGTAACATCATTAGGTTATTCATTCTTAACACTATCAAGTGTAGAAAGAATTGTTACGCCATTCATTGGATATTCACGTGAGTCAACAAGCACAAATGCATGGATGGGTTACTGGTTTAGACATATTAATGATTATAATTCAAATGATTATAATCATCATACATATGAAAATTATTATTATTCATACGAAAACAATAGTCATTATAATCAAAGCAATAGTGATTTAACTTACCATCGGGATATTTATTTTAATGATAATAGTGGTAATTATTGGCGCTTAGATGTTCCTAAGAAACTAACTACAGTTATTGTTACAGATTGTGAAACTATTGTAGAAAGATGTTTCCATGGTTTCTATTGGCTACAAACAATTATTCTTCCATTTGGCCAGGATGCAAAAACTAAAAATCATGTAGGTGTTCCTGATGAATATGATGATATCGTTTGGGGTACTCGTAGTTTACAAACAATAGGACGAAGAGCTTTCTATGATTGTAACTCATTAAAATCAATTTATATTCCTACAACTGTTACAACAATTGATGGTTTCGCATTTGAAAATTGCGATAATTTAGCAACTGTTGTTATGAATAACAAAATAATCGGTGATCACATGTTCAATCAATGTGATAAATTAGCAACATTTAAAGCTGATTTCTTAGAAAATATTGGTGAATATGCATTCTATGATGCTGATAAGATTACTAAGATTACTACAACTAATGGATTAAATGTATTTGATGGTTGGGCATCATATACATATAATGAATACAAATTAGTTAATATTTATGGTTATAATTTAGTAGATACATCAGTTGTTACAACTCCTGATAGATTTACTGTTTATTACACAAAGAGTGGAAATACATATACAGCACACAAGATAGATTCACTATCTTCTTTTGAGGCTGGAACAAGTTATTACACATATGGTATTGTTAAACCTACAGCAAACATTGATTACTATGTATATAGTACATTAACTAAGAAATATGTATTAGCTAATAATTTAACTGAATTTGATGCTAATACTAAGTACTACACATTGGTATCTTATTTATGCGATGATGGTTATGGTGTAAAGACAATCGGTGCATATGCATTCTATGATGCTAATTTAATGACTTTCCAAGTAACAGAAAATAGTGCTAATTCAAAATTAACAACAATTGGCGCTTATGCATTCTATAATGATGATAATCTTGGTGGTCAAAAAACAGTTTATACATATACAGTAGCCACTGTTACAGTAGGTGATGCTGTTACAGCTAATACTTATTATGTAAAAGATAGTAATAATAAGTATAATTTAACAACTGATACTACATTCCAAAATGAAACTACATATTATACAAGAGCAAGTAGTTTAGAAACTATTAAAGCTACAATTATTCTTGCATCAAGTGTAACTTCAGTTGGTGACATGGCATTTGCAAATTGCGATAACCTTGAAAAGGTATATCAACATCGTGCTAATACTACATTTGGTGTTTATGTATTTGCTAATAATACAGCTTTAACAACTGCATATATTAAATCAAATGAAATCAATGATTTCATATTTAAGAATGATTCAAAACTATCAAATGTTCAAATGGACTTTGTAGCAGTAATTTCTGAAGGTGCATTCTATGGCTGTTCAGCTCTTAAAGCATTTAAACCTATGGAAACAGCTATTTCCGGTAGCACAAATGTATTTGAAGCAGTTGTAACTGAAATTCAAGAAGGTGCATTCTATAATGCAACTAACTTCATATGGCCATTAACAGAAGCAGAAGCACAAAATTCTAAGATTACTATTATTGGCTTAAGTGCATTCTATAATAATAATTACTTTGGTGGATACACAATGAATGGTGATGCCAAGGTTGGTACAAGAGTAGATGTATATTTACCTCATTTATTAGAAAATTTAGGTTCTAGTACAACAGCTACTAATGTATTAGGTAATGGTTCTTATACTATAAATGAAATTAAAAACATAGAAAATGCTAATAAGACACAAGAAGGTACTGATAGAAGTGCTGTTAGAGCAAAAGGTGCCTTTGAACATGCAAATTACATTAATTCGATTTCTGTTCCTTCAACAGTTACAAATGTTGGTATTAATGCATTTAAGGATTCAACAGAATTAACTAAGATTACATTAGAAACATCTGTAACAGGAACTAGTATGTTTGAAAATTGTACAGGTCTTGTTAATGCGAATAATAATTTAATTTCAATGCCTACAATTACAATTATTTCAGCATCAATGTTTAAGAATTGTACAAACTTAATTAACTATGAAATTCCTACAACTGTTTATCAAATTGGTGATTCTGCATTTGAAGAATGTGTAAAATTAGCAAATTCAACTACAAGTAGTGATGAAAATAAATATACATTAAAGATGACATACATTTCTAATATACCTTCTGGCAAAACATCATCAATTGGTGAAAAAGCATTTAAAGAAGTTAGATCAATTAAGAAGATTATTATTGCTGATAATGTAACATCTGCTGGAAAGAGTGTATTTGCTGGCACACGTTCATTACAAGAATTAACAATGCCATTTGTTGGTACTCAAATTGGAAATAGTAATGGTGATGCTGGTACATTAGACTATATGTTTGCTGGTGCTAGAACAGAATCTGGTTGGGACACTTATTTATATAGTACAAGTGATGGTGGATGGATTGATTCTTATATGCCATATTCATTAAGAACCGTTACTTTAACAAAGGAAACAGTCATAAATTCATATGCTTTTGATTATGCATACTATATTTATAATATAAAACTACCTAATACTGTTACGACTATTTATGAATATGCATTTAGAAATTGTCATAGACTAAATAATTTATTATTGCCAAGCAATTTAACAACTATTGGTGAAGGCGCATTCTATGATTGTAGAACATTTACTGATATTGTTGTTCCAAATAGTGTTACATCAATTGGACAATACGCCTTTAGCTATTGTAGAGGATTAGTTAACTTATCATTACCATTTGTAGGTAAATCAAGAACTGCAACAAATGAAGAAGCAATGTTTGGTTATATATTTGGTACAGGTTCATATGGTGCTAGTACACTTTCTACAACTGCAGGAACATTATCATTCCCTGCATCAAATCAAACAGATCAATATTATGGTACTGGTTATACTGAATCATCACCTGTAATCCATGAATATGAATTATCTCAAAGACAAACAGTAAAAGAAGCAACTACAATTTCTGAGGTTGGATATTCATCTTCATTCACTCGTGGTTCACTTTATAGAAGATATTTACCAGGAACATTGAGAAATGTTGTTATTACTGATGCTTCAATTATTAAGAATGGTGCATTTAGTGGTATTAAGTCATTAAATAACATAGTATTTGATGCAACTGGTAGCAACACATTAAAAACTATAGAAACTGGTGCATTCTATAATTTGAATTTAGATAGTGATTTAGATAATGATGGTGTTAAGGATTATACTTATGATTATGAAACTCATAGGTTTACATTAAATGATACTAATGGCATTACAATTGCATCTACTGATACAGTAAATGAATCAGAATTAATTATTCCTGATACAGTAGTTACATTAGGTGCATATATTGCCTATAATTCAACAATTAGAATAATTACTCTTCCTGCTTCACTAGATGAAAACAATACTCACATTTTAGCTGGTTCAACAGGATTAAAGAAGTTAATATTAAAATCAAATAATACTAACTATGGTGCTTATGCATTTATGGATTGTGTTAACTTAGTTGATGTTCAAATTGAAGGTTCTTTAAGAACTATTCCACGTTATGCATTCTATAACAATAGTAGCTTAAAGTATTTCAATTACACATCTGATGATTTAAATGATTCATCAAAGAATGTAATTAATATTCCAGCATCTGTTGTAGAAATTGGTGCTTATGCATTCGCATTTAATGAATCTGTCACTGCACAAAGACAAGCTACTAAGCTAGTATTACCTTCAAGTGTTACTACAATTTATAATTTCGCATTTGCAAATTATACATCATTAAATAATATTGATTTAGGTGCTAAATTCACTAAGTCTTTTAATGATGGTATATTCATTTTCAAAAATTGTACTAGCTTGATAGAAATTAAGTTCCCAGCAGGAACAACTATTATCCCAGTTGGCGCATTCTACGGCTGTGAAAACTTAGGTGGTACATCATTTGATTATGATAATAATACTAAGTATCCAGTTGATTTCAGTGAATGTGAAACTGACTTATTAATTATTGATGACTATGCATTCTATGGCTGTCAATATATTAAGATGCTTATGATTCCAAGATATGTTACAACAGTTGGTAATAATGCATTCGTTGATAATAAGGATTTAATCGTATTAAATATTTATAATACAGCATTACTTGAAATCCCAGCATATGCATTTGCAGGCTGTGAAAACTTAAGAGAAGTAACATTACCAAAGAATATTCGTGGTATTGGTTCATATGCATTCTATGGTTGTGTAAGACTAGAAACTATTAATCTACCTAATACTTTATGTACTGATTATACAGAACCAGGTAGCGGTGATGTTATTAGTGGTTCAACATTTAAGATTGGTTCATATGTATTTGGTAATTGTACAAAGCTTGATAACATTGTTATCGATTCTAATGTAATCGGTGATTATATGTTTGATGGTTGTACAGGATTAAAGAAGGTCTATATTACAGGTAACCTAGAAAAGATTAATGATGGTACATTCAACCATTGTGAATCATTAACAGTTATTACTAATAGTAAGACTGATACAGAAACAACTACAATCGCTTTAGATAAGACTAATGTAACTATAATTGGTGATTATGCATTCAACTATTGTACATCAATCACATCAATTACAGTTCCTAATGTATCTGAAATTGGTGATTATGCATTCGCATATAATGATGAATTATTAACTGCAACAGTTAATTGTACATCTGATACTGTTTTAGGATCATATCTATTTGCATATGATACTAAGTTAACAACAGTTAAACTATCTAATACATTAACAACAATTCCAGCTGCAGCATTCTATAACTGTACAGCATTAACAACTATTTATAATGACACTGAAACTCCTGTTTTAGGTAAGGTTGTTATTCCTTCATCAGTTGTTGAAATTGATGATAGTGCATTTAAGAACTGTGAAAGCATAGAAGCATTAGAAATATCTCAAAGCCTTGCAAAGGTTGGTTCATATACATTTGCAAACTGTGAAAACTTAACAACTGCAACTCTTCATGGCGGTGTTTTAGGCGAATACATGTTTGCTGAATGTTATAATTTAACAACTGTAAATATCGATGGTACTACATATGTAGCTTCTGATATTTATAGAGTTACAAATGATGTAACATCACAATCATTTGTAGCAGGTAAGTATTACACTAGAACTGGCGATGGAACTAATACTCCATATACTTATACTTTAGCAACTGAATATGCTGCTAACACTAAGTATTTTGAAAAGATAGTATCTGCTCAAGAAACTAATATTACTATTATTCCTAAGGGTACATTCTATCGTTGCTTCAAGCTTGTAAGCTTAAATGAAGAAAACACAATTAAGTTAAATGATACAGTAGAACAAATTAAAGAAAAGGCATTTGCTCAATCTACTGCATTCACTAACTTATCACTTCCTATTACAGTTGAATCAATTGCAGAGGGTGCATTCTCAGGCTGTAAGTCTATGACAAATGTAGAAATCCCATTTGTTGGTTCATCTCGTGATTCTAGTGGTAAAGAAGGCTTATTAGCATACATTTTCGGTGAAACTGAATATGCTAACATGTCTTCAATAAAAGACAATAACAATGATGTAGAATTAAGTGAAATCCAAAGAAGATATTCATATTCTACTGACGATATTGCTAATTACGCTGTAAGAGAAGCAAAGGCAGTCGGCGATAAGTATTTAGTTGGTACAAGTGCATCTTATGTTAAGATGAGTGCTTTAAGTATTTATAAGGTTGCTGAAGGCGTAACAAGTGCAAATGTAACAAATTATTATGTTTTAAGTAATAATTCCTTTACTGCTGCCTCAACTTATAAAGATACAACTACATATTATGAAAAGATAGTAGTAAATGTAGATCAAGATTCTATTCTAGTAGACTACTACAAGAATAGCTATGGTACATTTACATTATCTACTCAATCAAGCAATGCATTAGATTATGTTGTTGTTACATTATTCTATAGTTTATTAACTAATGATGAGACTGAGGTTACAACAGTTACAATCAAGGCATCTGCTAAACGTTATGTAAAGCCTATCGATCAATTAGACTTTAACGTAACTACATATCCATCATCTGGAAATGATATTTATACAACTATATCATTAACAAATGAAACATATAGAGCAAGTAAGTATTACACTTACGCTAATAGTACTTATACATTAGCTACAGGTGAATTTGATAGTAATACTACATATTATCAAAAGACTACTGTAACAACTGATTATGTTACAACATTTGTTAAGGATACAAATTATAATTTCATTTCACAAAAGTATTCAGAAAATAATACTATAAAATACAATATTCCAAAGACATTATCTAAGGTTTCTGTTTATGATGAAGTATCAATTTCTTATGGTGCATTCTATAATATTCCTACATTAACAGAGGTTTACTTGAATTTCACTGATTCAAAGAGTGAGCATAACCTAGGTATTAAATCTATTGGTGATTATGCATTCTATAATGATCAAGCGATAACTGTTATTTCAACAGCTGATTATCAAGTTAATAAATCTGTTCTATTAGGAAATGATACAAATGCTATTATATTACCTCAAAACTTAGTATCAGTTGGTGCATATGCATTTAGTGGTGTTAAGACTGATGGTGAACCATATGGCTTAATTATTCCAACATCAATCACTATTTATGGAGATTTAACAACTGTTGGTGCATACGCATTTGCTGGTTTAAGATCATTAACAAGTCTTGCTATTCCTGCAAGCTTAGAAAACATTGGTGATTATGCATTTGCATATAATGTTTCATTAACTGATGTAACATCAAAATCTGTTCATTTAGGAAATTATATGTTCTCACATGATTACGTATTAGAGAACTATAATAAGAGTGAATATAATAAGTCATTTGATAGACAACAAGCAGAATCTCATGATACTGTTGTTGTAATTAATGCAAATTACTTAAAGGAAAATATCGGTACTAACGTATTTGAATATTGTTATAAGGTATCTGATAATGCTAACGGATTTACTGGTATTGCAAATCTAAATATTCAAAATGCATATATCAGTAAGTATATGTTCTTTAACGATAGAGGAATTAGTGAATTATACATTGGTTCACAAATGAGAGAAATCGATGACTGTGCATTCTTAAAGTGTTATGGTATAGAAAATATCAAGATAGAAGAAGGTTTAGAGAGAGTCGGTTCATTCGTATTCCAAGAAACATCTATTTCTAAACTTGACTTCCCTTCAACTATAGTTTACATGGGCGAAGGTAACCTAAAGGGTTGTAAGAATTTAGTTGAAATTACAATTCCATTTGTAGGTGCTGAGGTTGGTAACAACTACGAAATCGCAGCCGAATTTGGTTGGATTTTCGGTAGAATGTTTGAAACTGATGATAGTGAAACAACTGATATCTTAGAATCAACTCATGAATTGAATAATAAGACTATTAGCTACTTCACTCCAACAACTCAACAATATGATTCAGCTAACTCCGATGTCATTGTTAACTATATTCCAACAAGCTTAATTACAGTTAATATTATTCAAGAAACAATTATTGCTCGTGGAGCGTTCAATAATTGTAACAACCTAGAATATATTAACCTTCCTGATACAGTATCAGAAATCTTCTTATACGCATTTGACGGCTGTACAAGTCTAAGAAAGATAGCTATTCCTAATAAGGTTAAGACTATTTATGCGGGTACATTCAACCGTTGTTCTAGTCTTGAGCATTTAGAGCTTCCATTCGTTGGACTTTCTGCAACAGCTGTCGGTGATTCATCAACATTTGGATTCATTTTCTCAACAACATACTTTGATAATTCATATGAAATTAACCAAGTATATTCAAATGAATCTGTAGTTGCTAAGGATTTATCACAAGTTTCAACAGGAATGACTACATTCTATATTCCAAGAAGCTTAAAGACAGTAATCATTAGAAATACAAAGATGTCTACTATTAAATATGGTGCATTCTCTGATTGTAGATTTATTGAAACAATCGAAGTAACAGGAGAAGGTGTAAAGTATATCGATGACTATGCATTCTATGGCTGTATAAGTCTAAAGGATATTACTCCTGATACTAAGAAGGATGGCACTATTGATGAAACAGTTACTAACGTAACAATGCCACATACAATTGAATCAATTGGTAATTATGCATTTGCTGGTTGTATCAACCTAGATTACATGATATTACCTAATAGCTTAGAATACTTAGGTAGAAATGTATTTGAAAATATGCATAAGATGACTACTTTAGTAATTCCTGCTAGCGTTACTGAAATAGGCGTTGAAATTCTACGTGGCTGTAAGTCATTAATTAACTTAGAAACTCCATTCTTAGGAGACAAATTAGATGAGTATACAATATCTGTTTTAGGATATTTCTTTGGTACTGCCATAAATAAGTATGAAAAGACAGTAAGAACTATTTCAAATAATGTATATCAATATACTAATATTAATAATTCTGTTGAATCATTAGAAAATATTTTCAAGTCATTATTAACTGATTCTAATAATACAGTACAAGCTGATATTAATTCTTCAGGATTAGCATTAATTGATGATGGTTATAGTGATTATCTAGTTGCAACTTACTTTGAAACTGTAAGTCAAAATGGTGTAAATTACTTAATTCCTAAGTCATTAATTAACTTAAAGATTACTAATATTTCTGATATTACATATCAAGCATTAGCTAACTTAAGTTATATTCAAAATATTGATTTATCATTATCTGATTTAACTACAATCGCAAATCAAGCATTCATTAATGACATTAGTTTAACTAATGTTTATATGCCTGATTATCAAAATGCTAATAGTGCATCAACAACATCTAACTTAGAATCTATTGGTGCTTATGCATTCTTCAACACTCCTGAATTAATTAAGATTGATTTAAAGGAAAACTTATTATCAATTGGAGAATATGCATTTGCAGTTGCACAAAGAACAGTAGTTGTTAATGATGATACTTCACAAATGATTACAGAACCTCAAGTTCGTGGTAAGATGCCATATATCGTAATTCCTGCAAGTGTAAAGACAATTGGTGATTTCGCATTTGCATATCAATCATTAACTGATATTACATTAACATCTGGCCTAGATAATTTAGGTAATTATATGTTCTATAATAATGATTCATTAGTAATAGTTAGTGTTCCAGGTACAGTTACAGCTCCAGGAAACTACACATTTGCTGAATGTGATCTATTAGCTAACATAACATTAAATGAAGGTATGACTCAACTTGGAGATTATATGTTCTTTAATGATGATTCAATTACTACAATTACAATTCCAGCATCAGCAACAACATCATCTGGTAAGCATACATTTGATAATTGTAGCCATTTAGCAACTGCAATTATTAAAAATACTAGAGTTGGCGATGCAATGTTTATGGATTGTGTAGAATTAACAACAGTTACATGGAATGATCAAATTGTTGATGAATTAGGTACAGAAGCATTCTCAGGATGTGTAAGCTTAACTTCAGTA
>JAEEGL011711519.1_pt1 | contig 29488 bp, 17 predicted proteins | sample 9134231 | NCBI WGS metagenome assembly JAEEGL01 (sample SAMN16246548, study PRJNA631951) | gut metagenome | biome: gut microbiome; feature: rumen; material: fiber-attached | host: Bos | place: Iran: Karaj | collected 2018-10
GAATACGTAATACTCTTGATAGTTGGTGGTATATTATTAATATAATTATTTAATAATAAACCTATAGTAGCAAGTAATAAAACAATAAGCATAATAGTAATAACTCTATCTTTTTTCATACTCATACTTCCCTATATAATAAGTATATCATAAAATAAATAAAATAAGCTTAAAAAAGCTTATTTTATTTTATCTGCATATATTTCTAGTAGTTAAACGTCTAAGTGATAATCCAAAATATCTACCAAGGTCTGTAAAAATATTAACTCCTCTCATAATAGCTGTTATAAAAGAAGCACTAATACCTCCTCCATACAGCTTCTTTTGAGATTTAATACTTATTAACGACATCTAAACATCCTTGTCCAACCATCTAATGCTCCAATAATAAATGAGACACCTGCTCCTATTAAAGCAGCTATACCAAGACTCCATCCACCACCATACATGCATTTACTTTCACAAATATCTAACTTTTTCACACTTTCCTCCTCTTCTCTTCTGATCACTATTAGAAATATAAATAATTCTTTTATTGTATTCAGTCATTATATTTTTAAGAATTATTTTTCTTTCTTTATAATCTAAATCTTTTAAGCAATTATTTAAAATAATCTTATAAGAATTTGATAATAATGATCTAGCAAGTATAATCTTTTCTTTTTTAGAAGCACTAACATCTAAATCTATTAATTCATTACCTTTAATTAAACAAACTCTTTTTACCTTTTCTAACTCACTATTTGATATATTTCTTTCAAATATAATATTATTATCTACTGTATCAATTAATAAAGGTTCATTATCAAAAACTGTTAGTTTATTATGTTTTTCTTCACCACAAAAATCATAGTTATATAAATCAACAATTCTTTTAAATGCATTTTTTGAAGAAAGAAATAATCTATCATAATTTAAGATTTCTTCAATAGAAGAAAGAAACATTTGAAATAACGAAAAATTTATATAAAAATCTCCAAGAGATATTAGTTTAAGAGTACTATAATGAAACGAAACGAATATAACAACAACATTAATTACAAGAAAAATGATATTAATTATTAAATTATAATAAAGCATATTATTATTTAACTTTTTTTGATAAGACAAATAATCATTATAATTATTTAATTCTTTATTTATAAATTCTTTATTGGCTTTTAATTTATATATTATGGGTAATAAGTTTAATTTGTCTATAAGACTATTATTAAGTTTTAAAAAATTATTTCTTTCTTTATCAAATAAATCAAACAGTTTATTTCTAACAAGTAAATGAAAAGATAATGATAATACTAATGAAATTAATAGTATTACTGGATAAGATAATCCCTTATATAAATAGAATATAAAGATAATAATTATGTATAGTAAATCTATTAAAAATGTTGGAAAATTAAATATAAAATCACTAATACATGAGAGATCTTCAATTCTACATATAAGATTAAATGCTTTTGCTTCCCTATTTGGAAGGTTAAAAATCTTTTGATATATACTATTTCTGATTTTACCATTTATTTTAATATATGCTCTTATCATTAATTTACCATTAACAAAAGATAATATATTTTTAAGTATTTCAAAAATAGTAATTAAAACAATAACTTTACTAATATCAAATTCATCTATTATATATTTAAGAATATAAGTACTAGATATATTTGATAAAGTAAACAATGTAACTAATAGAAAAATAATAGAAAGAATAGTTTTATTATCATATATTATTTTAAACAAGTATTTCTTATAAGTGTCTTTCTCGCGTTCTAGAGGTTTGTTATATTTTATGTCTACAATAATATTTTGCCATTCATTTATAAACTCAATTTTAGTATATATTAGATTTCCTCTTATAGGATCAAATATATATACTTTTGAGTTTCTAATTTTTTTAACAATAACATAATGATAATAATTATTTATTTTTAAGTATGCTATAACAGGATGGTTTATCTTTACTAAATTCTCATAGTCACATTCATATGCATCAGCTTCTAATTTATAATACCTTAGAGTTTTTACTACATTATATATTGATGATCCTTTCTTTGTTATATGTAGTTTTTTAGTAATATTATTGTAATTAATATTACCTTTATAAAATCTAATAATATTATATATACAAGATGATGCACAATCTTTTAGATTAGATTGTTTTACATATCTAACTGTTTTCACCTCCCATATATTTTATTAACCATAAAAAAATAAACTCCCTTAAGGAGCTTAATTATTTTGAACAATTTTTGCAGAATTAATAATTTCATCCAATTCTGGTACTAATTTTTCATATTCATCTTTTAATGTAACCATAACAGTATATAACATATAATTAGGATTAGAATCAAATTGAATAACAGTAATTCTATAAATACATGGAGAAGCTTTATCAGTTTTACCTTCGTATACTATAGAATAAACTTTCTTACCATCTTCTTCTTTTAATTCTTTTTCTTTATATACTTTAGCATCCTTTTTAGATGCTTCTATATCTGCTACACCCTTTAATAAATAGTCTTCTAATGTTTTTTGCTCATATAGATTAGTATCATATGTGAATTCAGTAAACACTACATTTCTTTCTTCATTCTTAACATATAAATCATATTCGCCAACATTAGATTTTTCATAGCCAATTTTAAATTCAAATGCAAACAAGTTATTATTCTCGTTGATAGTAATTCTTTTTTCAGCTTGTTTCTTTTCATACTTTTCTTTTTCTTTAGTCATTTTAATTTTAGTATTATAACCAAATGCAAATACAAATGCTAAAAAAACAATACTAATTAAATATAATAATAAACTAATTACTTTTATTGTTTTCTTTAATATGTATTTACTATATAAATATGGCATAACAATTACACTAAAGAATAGTAATAAGATAATTGCTAATACACATTTACCTCTTGAAATAGTAATATCATTAAACATATTTTTAACAAGTACAATACATAAAATAACATTTATTATTATAGATAAGAATAAAACTATTATATAAACTATTTCTATTATAAAGAATAATAGACTTGTTAAATTTATTATTTCATCTAATATACCCATTAATGGTATTAGAGCTACTAAAACCATTAATAAAGCTGGAAATAATGTATAATATATTCTTCTTGCTTTTATCATTTATTAATCCTCACAATCAATTAAATTATTATCTTTAAATGTGAAATTAAGAAATTTTCTAGATGACAAATAATCACACATATGAACAAATTTTTGATACTTTGTTTCAGGTAATGGTAATACAACTTTACTATATTTACTAGTATTCCATTCACCCATATGTGAAATAATTACATCATGCATAAATTTCATTTCATCATCAGATAATGTTAATTTATCTTTTAATTCAAATATATATTCTGCCATTAAAACAGGATGATCGAATCTAACATAAGTTTCTTCTACTTTTCCATGTTTTAATCCATCATGAACAAGTATAGACATAAGAAGTAAATCTTTTTCATTATCAGTAAATTCACTACCAAATGTAACTGTATCAAGTAATTCTAAACCAATTCTAAAAGCTACTTTACTATGTCTTAAAAGTCCACCTTCTCCTAAACTAAATGAAGGATGATATTTACCTGTTGAAGAAGCAGGAACAATAAAGAAATAATCAGGAAGATTATTAATTATAATCTCAAGATTATTTCTTAATCTTTCATCTTTAATATGATCTAGTTCAGGTTTAAACATTTTGATTTTATCCATATTTATACCTCCTATTTCATATATTTGTTATATCTAGGTAAAATTCCCTCTGGTTTATCCATATAACTTGGTTTAATTTGGAATACTCCAGGGAATTCATTACCTTCAACTAGGCATGCTCCCTTTTCAGTAATAGCAACATCCCAACCAATATATCTTATTTCAGGTATTAATTTAGATGCTTCCTTAACTAATTCAATTGCTTTTTCATAATTAGGAACTTTAAAACCAATTATTTGTTCTTTTGTTTCTGGATGAATTGAATATCTATTATCTTTCTTATCAATAGCAGGACATATTACTTCTCCATTATCATCTAGGAATGTATACATACCACCAGAAGCAAAATTATCAACAAATCCTTTATTACCTATTTTAAATATAGAGTTAAGTATTTGTACTTCTCCATTATCATCTAAGAATGTAAATAATCTAAGTGTATTAACAGCATCTGGATATAATTTAGATACTTTAGAGTTTTGAACAATAACTTCTTCTACTAAGTATTGTTTATTCTTTTTAAGTTTCTCATATAGTCTATTTGTATCTTGAATAAATTCTTTAGATACTCCTACACCACCACAATTATCTACTTCTTTAGCAATAACATATTTTTTGCCTTTACAGAATTGTTTAAACTCTTTTTTAGTACATTGAGAGACATCAATAAAGTCTCTTTCTAGATAATCTTTAAACATATTATTAAACTCTATTTTGTTGTTTAAAAGATGGTTAAACTCTTTATTATTGTACTTTCTAACAATCTCATTATTCTTGGCTCTAGTTAAAAATGTTTTTCTTTGTTCACCATTTAATAAATAAAATTCGAACTCTAAATAATCCATATAACCAGCACCATATCTAAGACCACACCAAACAATATCTATAAATGTTATTAAAGATAATCTATTATGTTCTCTAGAAATTTTACGTGCTACATTAAACATTTCTTTATAATTCATTTTTAATATAGCTTTAATTAAAAACTTTATTTTATTCATACTAACACCTACATATACATTTTATCATATTTTTAAGAAAAAAGGTTGAAAAACCTTTCTATTTGTGTTAATATTCTTTTGTGGACCCTTAGCTCAGTTGGTTAGAGCACTCGGCTCATAACCGAATGGTCGTAGGTTCGAGTCCTACAGGGTCCACCACTTTTTTATATATATGCAGGTGTGGCGAAATTGGCAGACGCGCTAGACTTAGGATCTAGTTCCTTCGGAGTGGGGGTTCAAGTCCCTTCACCTGCACCACTATAAAAATAAAAGAACCATCATGGTTCTTTTTTTGTATAAAAAAGATGACTATTCAAAACAGTCATCATCAATGTGTTTATGTTTAACACCTTTTAATTTGTTTTGCCTTCTTATATATGATAGTGTTTTGTAATATTTATTCCAACATTCTTTCTTTCCAAACTTTGGACAATCTGTAAAACAACTAAAGTTACAGTCATTCGTAAAACCTTCTCCACCATAATGTTGTTCAAAACGTGCTGGACAATCATCTCTATACATTGGTATTGGTAAAAAGCCTTTTAAAAATAATGAATATGGTAATACTTGGGCTATTGAATAACCTTTTTCAAAAAGATATTCTTCATCTGCAGATAATCTACTTTCATAAACAACAAATTTAACATCTTTTCTTCTTTTTAATTTTTTGAATTCTGCTAGTTCATATTTACCGTCACCAGCATAAGTTACTATATTACCTGTTTCAACATCACAATAATACATATCATACCAATCTGTAGTTTTTTCATAGTAACCTTTTCCATTACAGTAAAAACATACTACAGCTATACCACCTAATTCATGGGATCCTTTATAAACCCCTGTTCCACCACAACCTTGGCAAATACAATTAAAAGTTGTACCTGGTTTTACTTTTACTACTTCCATTTAAACCACTCCTGATAAACTAATTATAATAAATATTAAAATGAATGTAAATAAGATATTGACTATATATATAATACTGCTATAATATTATTGCTTTAAGGAGAAATGACATGAAAATTTTTGTAAACAACAACAATAAAACAACAGTATATGTGCAAAAAAAAGATATAGAATATTTAGCATATAAATTAAATATACCAATTGGAGGAACAATCTTTAAGAAAACTTATGGAGATGGGATTAGACTTCAAACTGAAGAAGAACAAGATTCATTTATTGAATTTACAGAGCAAGCTGAAATAGAATTTTTTAAAAATGATTCTATAATATTAGATTATGATACTGTAAAAGATCTAGACATTAAAGGTGTCGATGAAAAAATTCTAGAATGTACAATGTTTTTAGGAGACTGCATGAGTGATGCTTTAGATTTATTATTTGATGGTCCTTCATTTGATGAAGGTGAAGAAGCATTTGATTCATTTAATAATGATGTAGGATCAGTAGATATAAGGGTTGAAAAAACTAATTATATGATTACTTCTTTAATTGAATATAAAAATCATCTAAAAGGAACTAAAAAAATTAAACTTCCTGATGCTGTTAAACCTAAGACTTTAAGATTTCCAAAAATTAAAAATCCATTTGGAAAAAAGAAGAATAATGAAAATAACGAAAAACAATCATAAGATTGTTTTTTAATTTTAAAAATGTGTTATAATGGTTAAACACGGAGGAAAAATAATGGAAAAAACAACAAAAGAAATTGAAATTAAACAAGCAGCATATGATGTACAAAAAGAAAGATATGAAAATTATTTAAAGAATACAACAGTTCAAAACTTTTTAAAGGCACAAGAACAATTACAACAAGCTACTATAGAATTATATACAGCTAAAATTAATAGTGCAAAGACAAGGGTTTATTCACCTTCTAAAAAGAATACTAGTAATAATAAATAAAAAAGTATAGCATTTGCTATACTTTTTTTTATTCATAATCATAACTCCAAGAAATCTTGTAAACAGTTCCATTTTTATATTCAAATTCCATTTTTTGAATAGAATCCATTGGGAACGTATCATTATCTGCTTTAGCATCTTTATTATAATAAGATACTTTTAATTTTGTTCTAATTCCCATATATACATTGTCGTCCTTTTCATTCATTTCTTCATAATTATAATTACCATATAGATAACTACCTGTTTTATTATCTATCTTGTATTTTTTCATTACTCTAGCTATGTTTGAACCTACTCTAACACCTCTAGAAATCTTATATCTAGAAGAAGTAGTTTCTACTCCTACTAAAATATAATCATCATAATACTCTCTTAATGTAAGATTTAATTCATCATATTCAAACTTTTTATAATTAAATCCATTAAAACTATAATTATCTACTTTCTTAGCTTTACCAAAAGATTCAATTACTTCTTCTTCAGTACTAGAATACTTTAGATTATTAATCTTTAAATCAGATATAGCAAATATATCTTTTTTATTAGTATTTAATTTAACTTCTCCAAAGTTTCTAAAATTTCTAACATATATAATTAGAAAGATTAGGAAAAATAGTACTATTATACCCAATATAACTTTAATATCTTTTTTATTATAATGAACCTTATTTTTCTTATTCTTTTTCATTTTATCCTCCTTATTTACTTATTCTTTTTTTTATAAAAATGAATAATCCTATTAAACCAAGTATACCAGTAATTATTAAACCATATTTAATTACTTTCTTACCAGTTTGAACATTAATAACTAATTCTGCACTTGCTGTTGGATATGTCATTGTTTTAGTAGATTTCTTCTTATTAGCTATTATATTAGATCCAAATGTATGACCTTTAGCATCTACTAAGAATGTTACTACATTATATGTCTTCTTAGGAAGTTCATATCCTTCAGGAGCTCTAGTTTCTATTATTCTATATTGTCCTTCAGTTAATCTATAAATAGTAGCTTGTCCATTTATAGTAGTTATATCATAGTTAGCCCCTTCACTAGATATTTTATACATCTTAGTTACATCTGTAGACATATCTTCTACTGCAACATCTTCATATACTTTATCGTTATTAAGTTTTTGAAGTTTAAATACTGCTCCATCTTTAGCATTATTATATTCATCAAACTTAAAGAATGTGAAATATGTTTCAGTATTATATATCTTAGTTTCTATAGATACATCATCTACTTCAGGTATATAAAATAATGTATATCTATCGCTTTCTCTTTCAGGTAATTTATAACCTTTAGGAGCCTCTACTTCTTCTAATACATAATATGTATTAGTATCTAAGTATTGAATTAATGCTTGTCCTTCTTGAATAGTAGTAGCACTTTCAAAAGTACCCATATTAGTACTTTGATATTCATCATTTACTAATGTATTAGAAATATTTGAACATGGACTACCAAATCTATCAGTACATGTTGTAACAAGATTTGTATCATATACTTCTCTATATTCATAAGAACCATCTCTAATAGTTTTAAATTCTAATAGAGTTTTTGTTTGCATCATTGGTGTAACATTTTCATCATAGTTATTAACTTTATAAACTTTAAATTTAAATCCTGGTATTAACTTACCAGTAGCTACATCATATTTACCTATGATTGCTTTACTAGGTTTATTTGGTACGTTAGAAATTTCTACGTTTACAGTATCATTTAATACTCTAAATCTAGTAACAGATTTTTCTCCTTTAGGTAAATCATATCCCTTAGGAGCTTTAGTTTCCATTAATACATATTCTCTATCTATATAACTTGGTAAATATCTAAATATTAATTTACCAGTATTAGGATCTACATGTAAATCTTTGATCTTATTATTTGCATTTTGATCAGGATTCATTCTATATGAATAACTTCCATCTTCTTCATCACTTAAGACTACTCTATCACTAAAGTATACTTGAATACAGTCATTAGCTTTAGAAGTCTCATCATATGGATTACATGTTTTACCTTCTTTAGTTAGGAATAATTCAAATGTTGTTCTTTGATCTGTAATAATTGTATTATATTTTAAATCTTTCTTAATGAATGCTTGTTTTGTTGGGAAGTCTTCTATTTTAACTGGAGGACTTGATTCTGGTTCATCATCATCACAATCACAAACCTTAATAGTTTTAGTTGGATGACATTCAAGTTTACCATTCTTATCAACCTTCATATAACCTTCCGAACAATTATCACCTTCAAGTTTTGGAAGAATAAATACTGTTCCATCTGGAACTTCATATTCTTCTATATCATATGTTTCACACTTACATAAATGAGATATATTCATATCACCATTCTTAGTATATAAGTTTTGAGTACATGTATAACTACCTACTCTTTGTCCTTCAGAAGAACATCTATGTAATACATCGTATCTATAATCTCCATCATATGTTTTATAGAACCATTCATAATTACTTGAATCAGTAGAATTAGTTCCTGATGTAATAGTACTATGTTTTCTTATTCTAAATATGATATTATCAAATGCTTTTATTTCTTCATCATTTTCAAATTTAACTGTATCAGCATCGTTATAATATCCATAGAAATCTTCTTTAGTAAATTTAACTTTTGTAGGTTTATTAGTTAATGATACTTTAACTGAATTATCAGCTTTATCACATGTTAATGATGAACCATTATTTTCATCAGTAACAGTAAATCCAATGTCTGCTACATGTGCATAACCCATACTAGAACAATTTGTTTCTTCTGTAGTAGATTGAGATGCATTTGGAGTATTGTTTTCACAAGTACAATTACTTCCATTAGCAGGATCAGAACCAGTAGTTCCACAATTAATTGAACTAACTTCTCTTAATATATAATTACCTTCAGGTAAGTAATTAATAAAGATATTTAAGTCCATATCACTAAGTGAAGTATTTTGAACATCTATTCCATTTAGCAACCTAATTTGAGTTGTTCCTACATCTGTAGTTCCAGTTAAATCATTAACAGCTTTTTGATATTCATAATGTTTAGTATTATTATTCCATTTAAATGTTAATACATTTCCATTACTATCTAATACATTAAATGTTAATTTTTGAAGTTCTTCATAAACTAATTTTTTATATTCATCATTTGCATTATTAAGTTCTGTAGTTGTCTTAGTTATTTTAACTTCTGTTGGACATTGATAAATTGTCTTTGGATTAACATTAGCAGTATTAAATACTAGTTTTGATTCTTCAGTTATTCTATCTACATTTGCATATGCATAATACTCTGAAGGATCTTTTTCAATAATATTATATGTTTCATTATTTTTTAATCCTACTATACAAGTATAACCATTCGCATCTGAATAGAAATCTGAATTAGTATTATTTGATGTATTTACTAAATCAACTACATAACATGATTTAGAAACACCATTTTTATCAAATACAATTTCTTTATCAGGTTTAGTCTTAACTATAACATTAGTAGAATCAGAAACATTAAACTTAGTATTTTCAAGATTTCCATCACTATTAGATGTCTTATCACTCTTAAGTTCTTTTTTATTCCAATCTATTAAATATTCATAGTTTAGATATTTTGTGTTTTCATAATTAGCAAATTCTTCAGAAGAAGTTGCAGTAATTGCTTGATTATCATATACATCAGTCGTAGTTTCAGTAATTGTATATGTTGATGGCTCAGTATCAGGTAAATTATATACACAAACTCTACCATCAGAATCAGATTCAAGTTCAGTAGTTGTAGTATTATTTGTTAAATCAGTATATTCATAACAATTATAAGATGTTCCATCAACGTCTGTATATGGAAGTCTATTCTTTAATACTCTTATAATAGTAGAACCTTTAGTAAGAGTAAACTTAACTCCTTCCATTGGACTAGGCTCCGCGTTAGTTCTTAGAGTTTGATTAGTTTTAACCCAAGAAACTACATAACCCTTATCTTCAAATTCTCCAGGAGCAGTCTTAGGGCAAACTTCTACAACTAATCCACTTTCTAACGCAGAAGTTAAATCAGCATCTTTCATCACGACTTCGTCACCTTTAGCGTAATGTTTTCCTCTATAATCTAATCCTCTATTAGCAGTTACAATAATTTGTGATCTAACTAATGATACTTGTTGATGATCAGAACCAATAACAGTTCTCTTATGTTCATCATCCATGATAGTAACTGTAGCACTAGCACCAGGAGTACAATATCCAAGTCCATTAACAGTTATAAATCCAAGATCACCATTAGTACCATCACCAGTTACAAATGTTTGATCAAATCCACTAGAATAATTCTTACATACACCAGAACCAATGAACACTCTCATTGTGGCATTCTTTTCTAATCTCTTTGATGTACCTTTAGTTTTACTTGCAGTTAAACATTTTCTATATCTAACATTATCCATAGAATATTCAACTGTAGTACCAGCTGTAACAACTGTATAAGGTATAGTTGAATCAATATTATCTAATAATAATTGTCTACCAGCTTCATTTAATGTATATCCATCAGAATTAAAGTATTTTGTATAATCATAATGGTAAGTCGCTGTTTGGTCAGGTTCTTCCTCTATATGATCATCATCTGTAGGTACTTCATCGCCATCATCCTCATCAATAAGTACTTCATCTTCTTCAGTATTATCATCACCTTCAAAGTCTTCCTCGTTATTAGAACCTTGTTGATCAGTACCATAATATTCACCATATAATTCTGTAGAAACATCAGAATATGTAAGCCAATCTTTATCTTCACAATATGTTTGCATTGCAGCATTAAATGCTTCTATATCAGTATTAGAAATAGCAGTATATACACTATCATTTACTCTTAATACACTATTAATAGTTATTTCACTATCTGGATATCTAGTATGTAAGTTTTCTATGAATGTTTTATAGTCTTCCTCTTGATCTATACCATGGAATCCAAGCATAATTGAAATCTTAGAAACAGCACTTGGTTGAGGCAATATTACAGCATATCCATTAACCGTTCCGGAACCAACATTTGGAATATTTTTCCAATCACTTGGAGATGATCCTTCAGCTGTAACAACATTAATATTATCACCAAGCGAATTTAATAGATTGTTTCCATTATCAATAAGTGAACCATAGAATTCATCACCTATAAATAAATATTTATTCTTGGATTCTGAAGCAACAGTTTCAGTAGCATTATAACCTCTACCACCATTATCTAATGGATTAGATTCAGGCCAAGAACAGTATATATCTTGGGCTTCTAATGTTGTATTAGATTTACCATTATATTTAATTATTGAATTACAATCTTCATAAAATTTATATGAATGAGATTTGTTCAAATTAGTAAAGTTAGCATAACCAGAAGCATCAGTAGTAGCAGTATATTTTAATGTTGAATCACTCATATCTTCTGCTGTTATTTTTAAACCTTGAATTATTGTTCCAGTATCATCAGATTTTTTTACTTTAATACCAACATCAGTCCATTTAAATCTTAAATATCCTGCAGCATGTTGTCCACCTCTAGCTTCAGTAGATTTAAGACCAATAACAATAGCATTCTTTTGTTTTGTTACACTAGTTACTTTTATTTGGAAATCTCCAGATCCATTCTTAGTAGTATGATCTACGCAGTATAATGCAAGCCATGTTTGGTTAGTACCACTTAATTTGCCTACTTTTGTAACAGTTCCACCTGAAAGTAAACTTATAAGAGTACTTACTTTTATTCTATAAGTATATGGTCTACTGTAACTCTTAGCAGTAGATACTGCCCATGATCCATTATATGGAGCATATGTATAATAGTAGTTTGCATTTTCTGATTTAAATGCCCAATAATCCATTCCTTTTGGTTTAAAACATCCAGAAGTACAATATTGATATGTTCCTTTAGGAAACTTTAATATTTTACCTTTAGAAACACTTATAGGACCAGATACTTTAATTGCTCTAAAGTCACTCTTACTCTTAACTACTTTAATAGCAGCTACATTTTGAATTGTATAATCAACTTTAACATCTAAGTGTCTTATTTGAAGTGCAGGAACATATATCTCTAATTCATTATCCTCTACATCAATTAATTTATTATCTATTTCTTCTTTAGAATTATTTAAATAAACATGCACATCTTTACTACTAATCTTACCAAGACCTAAAGTCTTTAAACTAACGAATGTTGAAACATCATTACCATCATTAGTAGTAGTCTTACTCTTAGTTATTAATCTTTTAATATTAACATCTGTTTTTAAATTTCTAAATGTACTTTGTTTCATTAATGTTTCAATTTCTAATTGAATAGGCATTTCATTATCATTACTAGCATCTTCAAAGTAAGAAACTGGAACTTTAATTACATTTTTCTTTTTATCATAATAACATCCATCAATTAATTCACCATTAACATTAGTTTTAGTAAATGCATAATCAGTTTCATATTTTAATAATTCTGGATGAGTAAACTTATCTAAATCTGCATATAAGTAATCACCTTTTCTAATTAAAGGTATAGCAGATGAAGATGTAGTTAAAATATGTTCATCATAATTAACCTCACCATGGAATGTTTGCTCTAGATTTATATCATTTGGGACATTATCTTTATCCATTACAAGGTATAAAACGTGCATAATATAAGTTTCATCATAAGTTCTTGTATGAAGTTTTTTGAACTTATTTAAATCAATTGTATATATAAATATAAGAATAGCTGTTATAACCATTAATATAGTTAAAACAGGTATAATAGTCTTCTTAAAAGGTACATATCTATTCTTCTTAGTTATATCAAGTTTTTTATCTTTTTTTCTAAATAAATTCATATCAAAAATCCTTCTTCCCTATATTATTTCACTATACTTAAATTATATCACAAAAACAATTATTTTTATATAAAAAAGTATAGTTTTTTAACTATACTTTTTTTATTATTTACTAAGCTTTTTTCTGATAAATAACATAAGTCCAATTAGACCTAAAATACCAGTAATTATTAGACCATATTTAATAACTTTTTTACCAGTTTGAATGTTAATAACTAATTCTGCTGAAGCAGTTGGTAAAGTTACTGTTTTAGTAGTCTTTTTCTTGTTAGCAATTATATTTGATCCAAATGTATGACCATTTCTATCTACTAAGAATGTAACAACATTATATGTTTTCTTAGGAAGTTCATAGCCATTTGGAGCAACTGTTTCGATAACTCTATATTGTCCTTCTGTTAATCTATAGATAGTAGCTTGACCATTTATAGTAGTTATATCATAGTTATCTGAAGTACTAAGTATTTTATACATCTTTGTTGTTTCAGTTGAAACATCTTCTATAGCTACATCTTCATAAATCTTTTCATTATTTAATCTTTGTAATTTAAATACTGCACCATCTATAGTATTACCATATTCATCATATTTAAAGAATGTGAAATAGTTCTCAGTATTATATACTTTAGTTTCTACAGATACTTCCTCAGATTCTGGTATATAGAATAAAGTATATCTATCACTTTCTCTTTCAGGTAATTTATAACCCTTAGGAGCCTCTACTTCTTCAATAACATAATATGAATTAGTATCTAAGTATTGAATTAATGCTTGACCTTCTCTTATAGTTACATTATTTTCACTAGTAGCTATACTTAAATCATCATAATTATCATCTACTAAAGATCCACCAATTGATGAACAAGGACTACCTTCTCTATCAACACATGTAGTAATTATTTCTGTATCAAATACTTCTCTATATTCATAAGAACCATCTCTAACAGTCTTAAATTCTAATGCATTAGATTTAGATTGCATCATTGGAGTTAAGTTTTCATCATAATTATTAACTTTATAAACTCTAAACTTAAATCCTGGTATTAATTCACCAGTACTAGCATCATACTTACCAATAATAGCTTTACTTGATTTATTTGGTACATTAGATATTTCTACATTTACTGTATCATTAACTACTTTAAATCTAGTTACTGATTTTTCTCCTGTTGGAATATCATATCCTCTAGGAGCTTTAGTTTCCATTAATACATATTCTCTATCAACATATGATGGTAAATATCTAAGAATTAGTTTACCAGTATTAGGATCTACATGTAATTCTTTAATCTTATTATCAGATGATGTTTCAGGAATAAGTCTATAAGATAAACTTCCATCTGCTTCATCAGATAAAGCAATTCTATCTTTAAAGTATATTTGAATACAATCATTAGCTTTAGAAGTAGCATCATATGGATTACATGTTTTACCTTCTTTAGCTAAGAATAATTCAAATGTAGTGTTTTGATCAGTAATAATAGTGTTATATTTTAAGTCTTTCTTAACAAATACTTGTTTAGTTGGTAAGTCTTCTATTATTACTGGAGGAGATGATTCAGGATTAGAATCATCACAATCACATACTTTAATAGCTTTTATTGGATGACATTCAAGGTTACCATTCTTATCAACTTTCATGTATCCTTCAGCACATGTACTTCCTTCTAATTTAGGAAGTACAAATACTGTTCCATCTGGAACTTCGTATTCTTCAATATAATATGTTTCACACTTACATAAATGTGTTAATTTTAGACTTCCTTTATTAGTATGAAGATTTTGTGTACATGTATAACCACCTACATTTTGACCTTCACTACTACATTTATGTAGTACATCTAATCTATATTCACCAGTCTTAGTAATATAGAACCATTCATAGTTAGAACTTGCAGTAGAAGTAGTACCAGATAAATTAGTAGTACTTTGTTTTCTAACTCTAAATGTAATATTATCAAACGCTTTAACTTCTTCATCATTCTCAAATTTAACGTCTTCTACATCATTAAAGTAACCATAGAAATCTTTCTTAGTAAATTTAACTTCTGTAGGTTTATTTGTTAATGAAACTTTTACTGAATCATCAGTAGATTTATTACATGTTACAGATGCACCTGTATTACTATCAGTTACAGTAAATGTAATATCTGGAACATGTGCATATCCCATATTAGAACATACAGTTTCTTCAGTAGTAGAACCACTATTATTTGGAGTATTATTCTCACAAGTACAATTACTTCCATTAGATGGATTACTTGATGTAGAACCACAATTAATTGAACTAACTTCTCTTAGTATATAAGTACCTTCTGGTAAATAGTTAACTAAGATATCCAAGTTCATATTACTTAATGAAGTACTATTAACATCTACTCCATTTAATAATCTAATAGCAGCATCTCCTGCATCATTAGTTCCTTTTAAAGCATTAATAGCTTGTTGATATTCATAATGTTTAGTATTACTATTCCATTTGAATGTTAATACATTTCCATTACTATCTAAAATATTAAATGTTAACTTTTGAAGTTCCCCATAAATAACTTTCTTATATTCATCTGAAGCAGTATTAAGTTCAGTAGTTGTTTTAGTAATCTTAACTTCTGTTGGACATTGATATATCATCTTAGGATTTGGATTAGTTGTATTAAATGTTAATTTAGATTCTTCAGTAATAGTTCTACTATTTGAATATCCATAATAAGTAGCAGGATCAATTTCTGTAATAGTATAGTTTTCAGTTTTATTAACTCCTACTATACAAACATATCCATCACTATCAGATATAAATTCTGAATTAGTATTATTACCACCATTAATTAAATCAACTACATAACATGATCTAGATACTCCTGGAGTTCTATTATCATATCTAGTTTCTTTATTAGGTTTAGTTCTAACTGTATTACCTCTAGAATCTTTAACAGTAAATTTAGCTCCTGCTAAGTTACCACCAGAGTTAGAAGTATTAACGCCAGTCAATTCTTTCTTATTCCAGTCAATTATATATTCATAGTTTGCATAATTAACATTATTATAAGTTTCAGCAGATGTAACTGTTATTGCATTATGTGAATAAACATTAGTTGAACTTTCAGTAACAGTATAATTATCACCAGCTTTTGGTAAGTTAAATATACATACTTCACCATTAGCATCAGATTTTAAATCAGTTGTAGTATTACTTCCTGTTTCAGTTGTATATTTATAACACAATTTAGTAGTGCTGTTAGTATCAGTATAATTTACTTTAGTAGTTAATACTCTAACTGGAGTAGAACCAAGTTTAACATTAAATGTTATATTACTTAATGCTTGTCCATTATTAATAGACATATCTTTCTTAGTCCACATAACAACATAGTCTTTATCTCTTATTTCCACTTGGTTAGTAGTAGGACAAATTTCCTCAACTTTACCAGCATTTTCATTAGAAATAAAATCACTATTTGTCATAGCAGGTATTATATCACCTGCACTATATGTTACTCCTCTATAAGTAAATCCATTTACTTTAGACTTAATTTGAGATTTAACAAAACTTACTGTTCTTGGATTATCTCCTATAACAGACGCTGCATGAACAGCATCAGTTACTCTAACGGAAGCAGAACCATTACAATATCCTAAATGAGTAAATGTTACCATACCATTTGAATTAGTATTAACTGCTGAAGATGTATATGCAGAACTATATAAACTACATACACCAGCAGGTACAGTTAATTGTAGTTGTACACCAGATTCATTTCTATTATCTGTTCCTTTTGTTTTATGAACAGATACACAGTGTCTAACTTTAATATTCTCCATTGTAACTGGAGTTGCTGTAGCATAATCTTCAGTTGGTGTATAACCAGATCCACCATTATTTAATGGATTAGTTGATGGATATACGCAAGATATTCCTTGAGCAGCTAATGTTGTATTAGAATGACCACCAACTGTAATAGATGAATTACAGTCTTCAACAAATTGATATTTAGCACCATCAGTTAAACTTTCAAATGTTGCAATACCATTTGAATCAGTAACAGCAGTTTTTCTATCATTTGCATTAGCCATATTAATTGCTGTTATACTTAATCCTTGAATAACATTTCCTGAGTCATCAACTTTCTTTGCTCTTAAACCAACTTCTGCATTTTCCCATTCGAATCTTAAATATGCTTGTGCATCTTGAGATCTATATGCATTTGTAGTGTAATAATGTAATGTAATAGAATGACTTGTTTCTCCTATTACTTTATAAGACATATACATTGTTTGAGCACCATTGTTACTAGAACCATAAGTATGATTTAAACAATAAAATGCAATACGAGATGGCATATCAGAAGTTGATGATATACCACTAGCAGTCTTACTAACTAGTGAATCTAGATAAACACTAAAGTTATAAAGTACATCCCATGAACTAGTATCAAATCTCCAATAACTTGATGGGTATGCACTATAAGTATAACTCCAACTAGCAGCTGAAGGGCTCCATTCGTTACCTGATAAACAATCATCATTTGAATAAACACCACAATATTTAATTTCCTTAGAACCAGACTCTGGACCAGATAAACTAAAACTGCCAGTATCATTTAAATGTAAATTCATAGGTCCATCTACTTTAATAGAAACAAATTCGTTTGGATCAGATTCATATTCTCTAGCAAAAACACCTTTTAACGAATAATCCACTTTAATATCTAGCTTACTAATTTGTGCTGGTGGAAATAAAATTCTTACTTCATTACCAACAACTTTATACATATTATCATCTAATTCATGTTCCATATTATTCATGTAAATATGTATATTTTCTTTACTTATTTTCTTAGAACCAAATCCTGTTAATTTAATTGCTGTTTCTTGTACTACAGCATTATTTTTAGTAACAACTTTTGTTGTTATAAATTTCTTAACATTGACTTCAGTTTCCATATTTTGAAAATCATCTTGAGTCATTAAAGTTTGAATTTCTAATTGTATAGGATGTATCTTATTCTCTTTAAAATAAGATATAGGAACTTTTATAATATTAGTCTCTTTATCATATTCACAATCATCTATTAATTCACCTGCTAAACTAAATTTAGTAAATGCATAATCGGTTTCATTCTTTAATAGATTAGAATTTGTAAATGTATCTAAGTCTACATATAAATAATCTCCCTTTTTAGTTAGAGGAACCATTGAATTTGATGTACCTAAAATACCCTCAGGTCCAACACTAGGATCATAACTAAATGTTTTTTCCATTGTAACATCAGGAGTAACAACATCCTTATCCATAATTAAATACATTACATGGATTATATAATCATTTTTATATGTAGTACGTCCTTTACTAAATTTCTTACTATCTATTGCATAAATGAATAATAATATTGCTACTATAATCATTAGAATTGATAATACTGGTATAATAGTTTTCTTAAAAGGAATATACTTCTTTTTTTGTTTCTTTTTCATATAAAAACCCTACCTTCCTATACTATTAGACTATAATAAAATTATAGCATAAAAAAAAAGTATTTTAAATACTTTTTTTGCTTTTAATTTCATTTAAAACTAGCTTAATAAAGTCATCTTTAGAAACTGTAATTGTTTCATCAGAACCATATCTTCTATATGAGATATTTTCATTATCTTTTTCTTTATCTCCTAGTATTAAAGTGATTGGATATTTATGAATAATAGACTCTCTAAGTTTATAGTTCATCTTTTCATCCCTTAAGTCAAGTTCACATCTAATATCATTTGCTTTTAATTCTTCATAAACTTGTTTTGCATAGTTAGTATGATATTCCATATTAACTGGAACTATGTTTACTTGTACTGGAGAAAGCCATAAAGGAAGTATTCCTTTAGTTTCTTCTAAGTAGTATGCAATAAATCTATCAATTGATCCAAATACTGCTCTATGAAGTACTACTGGAGTTTTCTTAGAACCATCAGAATCTATATAAGATAAATCAAATTTAGCTGGTAAACAGAAGTCTAATTGACAAGTAGATAATGTGATTTCATTACCTACAGCAGGTTTAACTTGAACATCTAATTTTGGTCCGTAGAAAGCTGCTTCACCAATCTTTTCAACATAATCTATACCTAAATCATTTAAAACTGTTCTAAGCATATCTTCAGCTTTATTCCACATTTCATCATCAGGATGATATTTTACTTTATCTTCAGGATCTCTTAAAGATAATTCAAATCTATAGTTTTCAATACCTAATTCTTTATAGCATTCAAGAATTAAGTCTACTACACCTTTAAATTCAGATTCAACTTGTTCTAAAGTACAAAATATATGTGAATCATTTTGACAGAAAGATCTAACTCTTTCAATACCCTTTAAAGAACCTGATGCTTCATATCTACAATCTCTAGCTATTTCAGCTATTCTAAGTGGTAAATCTCTATAAGAATGTATATCATTTCCATAAATAACCATGTGATGAGGACAGTTCATTGGTCTAAGTACATATTCTTCATCTTCTACTTGCATTATAGGAAACATTGCATCCTTATAATGATCTAAGTGTCCACTTGTTTTATATAAGTTAACGTTTCCTAAAGGTGGAGTTTGAACATGCTTATATCCTCTTTTAATTTCTTTATTTCTAATATAAGTTTCTAGTTCATTCCACATAATGAAACCATTAGGTAAATACATTGGAAGTCCTCTACCAACAAGTTCACTCATCATATAGATTCCAAGATCTTTACCAATTTTTCTATGGTCTCTTTCTTTAGCTTCTTCTAGTTCAGCTATATGAGCATTAAGTTCTTCTTCTGTTGGTAAACAAAATCCATAAATTCTAGTTAATACTTTATTATTAGCATCACCTTTCCAGTAAGCTCCAGATACTTTAGTTAATTTAAAATATTTACATTCTTTTAAAGTATCTACGTGACCACCTCTACAAAGATCTGTAAAATCTCCTTGTGAATATGCAGTAATAACTGTATCCTCAGGCATATTATTAATTAAATCTATTTTATATTCATCATCTTTAAAGAAATCTAAAGCTTCTTCTCTAGATAATTCTCTTCTAACTATTCTTTTACCATCTTTAGCAAGTTTTTTCATTTCTTTTTCAATAGCTGGTAAATCATCAATTGATATTACATCGTCTCCTAAGTCAATATCATAATAGAACCCTTCTTCAATTACAGGTCCAACCCAAAACTTAGCATTTGGATATAAATGCTTAACAGCTTGTGCAAGCATATGTGCACAACTATGATTTAAATGTGAAATATATTCATCTTCTTTAAAATTAATCATTTTCTTCATTCCTTTCTTCTATTCCAATTTTATAATTTCTTTTTATTTCCAATACTTTTGCTTGTGAATCTATTCTTATAAAGTATGGTTTTTTATCAATATTCGTTGTTTTATTTGTAATAGGACATTTCGTCGTATATCCTCTTACATGTAAAACATCCGTTGAATACATATCGTTTATTACTTGTTGTGTACTAACAGATTCAACTTCATCAATAAAAACATGTATTCTAAATCCTTTTTTTCCTAGATTAAATGCTTTTTCTTGAATAACAGGAGCTAAATCTTCTAATTCAATTACTAATCTTTCTCTAATGCCTAATTCTTTAACTATATGTTCAATTAGATTCATTCTTATTTCAGTAATTCTTTGATCATATGGAAGTAAATCAATGCCCATAGCTATATCTCTAAATACTTTTTTATCTAGAACTATATCTAAATAATCATATTCACAGTCTAGTAAACTTTTAACGGCATTTATTCTTTCTTGTTCTTCAGAACTAAATTCATAAAGAATATTAGTATCAAAACTATCACCTGTTAGTAAATCTCTTCGTACCCTTTCGATTATATTCATAATATCCCCCTTTATAATTAAAAAACCACATAAACTCTGCCAAGGAGCAAAGTCTATGCGGTACCATCCTTAATTATACTTAATTTGAATAACGGCTTTCACCGGGATTTATTAATCCTCTTAGAAAGTAGTAATTTATATACATCATATTATCTTACACCAACCGATAACTCTCTATAAATCAAATATATAAATGTTGTCTTTCCTCATTGATTTATTTAATTATAACTCTATTATATTTATTTGTAAATAACTATTTATAATCTATACTTTGATGTTAAAATCTTGTACTTACCTACTTCTTCACGGGCTTCTTTAATCATTTTATTAGAAAAAACAAATGTTACTTCGTCTAACATAGATCTAATATAATCAAATGAGAATATAACTAATTGTTCAAATAGTAATTTATCCATTTCATCTATTGGTATCTCACTTAATTCTAGACCACCACTAAGCATTTTTAATGTTGCTTCTTCTTCCTTATCTTCTGCACCATTAAAATAATAACTAAGAAAACATAATTTAGTTAGTTTAACCATATCAGAAAAAGTATATGGTAAAAATCTAAATTCCCCATTAGCATACGAAAGTATTTGGTCATTTTCTAATACAATTACATAATATGTAGTCTTACTCTTAACATAGAATGCAAATGGTTTTAACCATTCCTCTTTGATATCTCCATATAAACAATAGAAATTTCCATCAACCTGATCATCATATAATTGATGAATATAATTTGTAATATCAGGAATCATTTTAACATAATCTATAATTTTTAATTCTTCCTCTGAGATAGTTCTACTACTATACTCTTTGAATCTTTTATAAGAGCCGTCTTTTAATTCACTTAATGAAACAATACCACTAACACTTTTAATAGTTTCTATTATTTCATCTTCTCTATCATCTAAGAATTCTAATTGTTCATTTTCCTCTAATGAATATAATTCATTTAATTCATCTTTTTCTATTCTACCGGTTCTATCACCTGGTTTAGAATTAAAAGCATTCATAGTAAAGATAACATCCGACATATTATCACTAAATATAGATCTATCTTCTATTTGTTTATACAAAACTCTTTTTGTTTCTATATCTAATTTTCTAAAATAATCTACAAGAACAGATGATTTTAAATATGACCCAAATAGTTCTCTATTTCTTACTTCTTTAAATAAATTATTACCGTATTTTTTATATAATTTATCTATTTTATCTTCTGATTCTTCAGTATTTAATAACTCTATAATCTTATTAATTTCGCTCATAATTAACCTCTAAAGATGATATGTATAAACGAGTTTATCTACTCTTTCTAGATCTTCTTTTGCTACATCTATCATTCTTTGAGAATAGTTCTTAGATAGATTTTGAATATCATTCCAAGACGCATCCATGGCTATTTCCATTACTCTAGCATATATTTCAGGAGGCATTTGTACATATTCATCTACATCATAATCTTCAGGAAATTCATCTTCATCATCTTCATCTTTATCATCATCAAAAGTGAATACTTTACCCTCAGGATCAATCATTTTACCAAAGTCTTCTTCAATCTCAGCTCTACGATAGAAATGAATAAAATTAAGAAGAGTAAGTTCTGTTAAACCTCCTAAATCAGATATATAAAAACTTATATCACCTTGATAATATCTCATTAATCTACCTGTATGATCAGTTATAATAAACTCATCATTATCTTTATCAGTATGAAAAGCAAAATGCTTTAAAAAATCATCATTGAGTAGTTCATAATTACAGTAAATATTATAATTATGATCCATTTCATCACATAGTGAGTGAATAATTTGAACTAATGGTAAATATTTAAATGCATTCTCTAATGTTTCTATTTCTTTAGGGGAAAAAGTATAGTTATACTTTTTTGGAACTTTCCCCTCTTTAATATCTGCTAATGTAATAGCATTTATTTTATTACATAACGCTGATATAATAGCATAATCATCTTTTAATAAATGTTCATATAAAGGATCTTGCATATTACATTTTAATTCAAAAAAATCCTGTACATATAAACCTTCCATATTTTGACCAACTTCTGCTACTGATGCATTAAGATTTCTAATAATAGCAAGTCCTAAGGCAGGATTAAAATTACCTTCTTTTAGGCAGTTAAACATCATATCTCTAGTTACTTGTGGAGCTCTCATATATGTATCAACCATATATGCTTTATAATACTTTGAAAATTTATTAATATCATGCCATTCTTCAAACAAATCATATTCATGATTACTATAAAAATCAAATAAGTCACTTGAGAATTGATTACCATTAAGAAGATTTATAAACTCATTTATTCTTTCCATAAAGCCACCCTGAAATATTAATTATTTTCTTTTATTTTCACTAATTAATGTTAATTCCTCTGTTAAATATTTTATACGTTCTATTATTCTTTTTGCTTTTAATTTATCTACATCATTTTTACTTTCAGATAAATGAATTTCTAATTCATTTAGGTTTAAATTAGATGTGAAAAATGTCGGTAAATTATTATCCATTCTATATTGAAGAATAGGTCCTAATATTTCATCTCTAGACCAAGATGTGATATTTTCTGCTCCTATATCATCAAGTAATAATAAATCTACTTTTCTAGCATAATCATATTCTTCATCAAAATCAGTTTTAAATGAAGATTTAAGAATTCTTAAAAATTCCGGATAATATATCATAGCTACTTTATAACCATCTTTTACAAGTTCGTTAAGCATAGCAGAAATAATATATGATTTACCAGTACCAAAATTACCACTTAAATATAAACCTTTAACTTTTTTACCAGCTTTATAATCTTTAATAAAACTAGTTATATATTTAATAAGTGGTACTCTATTCTTATCATTAGTATATATATCTTTCATTTTAGCATTTCTAATATCTTTAGAAACTTCAAATCTATATCCATTCTTTAAATATTCAGCATTTTGTAATTCTTCTTCTTTTTCTTTACATGCAACATATTTAAAATTAAGTATTCCATCTACTACATATGGTGTAAGTATAAAACCTGGGACTTCATTATATGAATAAGATTTATCTTCTTTATGACCATAGTTATCTAATTCATTAGCACATTGAACTAATTTAGATGTATATTTCATTAATTCTTTATCATCTATATCTAAACTAGTAATAATCTTAACAAAGTTAGGATCTTTTTTAGCCTTTAGATATTCTGCTTCTAAATTAATCTTTTTAGTTTTAATATTTGCATCTTTTATATCTTTCATATTACACCTCTATGAAAAGTCTTCTAATAGTTTTTTAACTTCATCCTCTTCATCTTTACTAATTTCTTCTTTAGTATTTTCTTTATTAAACCATTCAGGTAAATTTACTTCTTTTTTCTTATAAATAGTTTCTTTTACTTTTTTACTCTTACTTTCTTTTGATGCTTGATTCATCGCTGCATCAGCAGTCTCAATACCAAGTCTAGCCCATTGACCTGCAATAGTTTCTATAAATGCTTTATTAAGTTTATTATTATTAACTCTTAATGCATAATCAATTAATACGTTAACTACACCTGGTTTTAATCCTACATCTATCATTAAGTCTTCTATTAACTTAAGGTCTCTAGATGTTGGCTTAGAACCATTATATTTACTCTTTAAGAAGTTATAAGGAGATGTAGTTTCAAATGTATAAACCATTTTAGCTCTCTTACTATCTTTTCCTTCAGGACTTCTTAAATATTCTGGTTGATTTTGATAAATTAATGTTGGTAATTTACCATTATTTTGATATTGATAATAGTTCCTAGCATTCTTTCTTAAACTAACTTTATCTATCATTAATTTATCATTTAATGAACTAGTTATTAAATCTTTTATTTCTAAAGTATCTAAATTATATATGTATGATAGATACTCTATTAATTCTCTATTTTCTTTATTAAATGTCTTTTCATTAATAGTTTCCTTTGGAAATGAACTAATTAATAAATCATAATCAAAGTTATAATTTAGTTTTAAACTATTCTTAGATACTTCTTTAATATCTATCATATTATTAATAAATGAAGATGATGGTACTGATGAAAAAACATCATCAAAACTCTTAGTTATATCTTCGTATTCACTAAGATTTACTCTAGGTACTTTAAAATATAAAACTAATCTTTCATATTCTTTTTTACCAACATTATTATATAAAACAATATTAAGTATTGGATGAGAAAAAAATTCACTTGCACTAAGTGGAGAAAACAATTCATAAACATATGAATTAGAATCTTCTTTTTCTTTTACAAATGTTTTAAGAAGACCTATTCCCTCTAGTTTTTCTCTAGCTTCTAGTATATCTTCTAGATTAATTTTATTATTAACCATTAAAGAATGATGAGTAAATTCATCACTCATAAATTCATTTTTATCTAAATTTAAACATAAAGTATTATATAAATTAGTACTAATACTACCTATGATTGGTTGATAAAGCATAGTTAAAATCTTTCTATCACTATCATTTAGAATAGTTTTATTAACTACAATATAAGTATCTGCAGGTAAAAGATTTCTCATGATTATCACCATCCTATAAACTTTATTATACTTTATTTCATAATAAAAATCTAGTTGTTAAACTAGATTTTTATTGTCTTTTCTTCTTTTAATAACAAACAATATAGAAAGTGTTGCTATTATAGAAATTGCTATAAACATGTAATTAACTCTTCTTATTCCAGTTTGAATAGAAATTAATAATTTTGCTTCTCCTGTTGATTCTATTCTATTTGTACTTGGAACATATTCTTTTACATGTCCACTTATTGTTCCATCTGTATTAATAGTAAATGTTACTTCACTACCATTGTCATCAGAAACTTTATAATCACCAGGATCTAAGTTAGTTAAATATAATCTACCTTTTATAGGTTTCATATTTGCAATACCTTTACCAGGATTATATCTTGCAACTTCATCGCCTTTTTCCATAGTAACTAAGTCATAGTCACTACCATTAAATTCATATAATCTATAATGATTTTCTGAACTTAATGCTGATCCATCAGCCATTTCATAAACTAATACTGATGTTCCACTTTCATCAAGTCCAAGCATACCTCTTAAACTATTTAAGATATTACCACCAAGTGAATTATCTTCAATTGGTTGACCATCTAAAGTTATATGTGAGTCTACAGTAAAGTTATTTAAACTAATTGTATAGTTATTTGAAATAATATTTACTGAATATCCGCTAGCTATAGTTAAGTCAGCGTCTAACTCAATATTATGATAAATATATACACTTGGGCAAGTACTTCCAGATGTACAGTTTTGAACTGATTTATTAATTGCTTGTTGTAATGTCTTATAGTTAATACCATTTACCATAGCAATCTTAGAATCATTTTCAGTTATAACTGTTAAGTAAGCACTTTCAGTGTTATCTCCATTATCAACAACATCTATCTTATAGTTAGTTTCAACGTCATTAATCTTACCGAAGATAGCACCTTTTTCTGTACTACCAGTAATAATACCATCATAGAAGTTAACAGTACCAGCTATAATATTAAGACCTGATTTATATCCGCCAGTTCCACTATTTACTGTTCCATCATTATTAATTACTGGAGATTGATTACTTACAATACTATCTTTTGTACCAATGTTATAAGTACCGCTTGAAGAATTACTTTCAACATACTTAATAGTACCACCCGTAATATTAAATGTCATAGGGTTTGTACTATCATTTCTAATAGCTTTAATATTACCATCAGAAATATTTATTGTAGCTCTTCCAAGATATCCAATAATATGATCAAATGTTCCACCTGTAATATTTACAGTAGTTGTTTTAGCTGCAGCATTTGAACCATTAATCATTATAGCTGAATTATATCCATTATTTTGTGAAATAAATGTACCATTTGAAATATTAACTATTAATGGATCATCATAACTTTCATTATGTATTACACGTAAGTTTGTAAATGTTCCTCCTGATATATTTGCAGTAGAAGCACTAATTATATAGTTTGTAAATGTTCCACCTGTTATTTGAATTGGTCCATAACTATTTTTACTTGAATATATACCACCAGATACTTGTGCAGTACCATAGTTTACTAGACCTATAGTTCCACATGTTGATTGAAGTGTTTCACTAGAATAGTTAACTAAATTTACGATGTTTAATGAACTATCATCAGTACATGTTCCACTATAAGTTGAATCATCTTCTAATCTAGCTTGATAAATATAACTATCGTTAGCAGCTAATGAAGCTGAATTATATAAGTTAATATAGTCTGCTCTACTATTAGTAACATTAACTACCGAATTATCATATCCATAAATGTTTTTAATTATTCCACTATCAGTATAGTTTTGAGCATTAATAGTTGCTGTATCACGAGCAGTAACATGATAATATGCTTTACCAGTTAATGTAATAATAGAACTACCATGAGCTTCAATTGTACCATCACCTTCACTAACAGATAATGTTGAAGTATCATATGTATCTATTTTACTAATATTAAATCCACTACCTTCATTTGCAGCACATGCAGTTGAATTAACTGTTAAATTAGAACCATTAGTTAAACTAATTCTATTACCAATTGTTTTACAATTAGCATCTAATGTTAAATTCTTACCGCTAATTGTTACATCATCAGAAGCTGATATTCTAACAGTACCTGTTATCATTTGAAGAACATCATTATTGCTTGCTTCATCAACAGCAGTTTGGAAATTATCATAAGAAATATCTTTAGTAACATTCTTAATTATATTATCCTTAGATAAGAATCTTGTTCTATTTGTACTTGTGATAATATAACCATTTTCTTTATCAGTAAAGTGATTATCAAAATCGGTAACATCATTAACAACTGAAATAATACTATCAGATGTAACTAAACCATCATAGAAGTTTATGCTTCCTTTTTCATCATAGAATCTTATTGGTGTAGAAACTGTTCCTGAATTAATAACAGGAGATGATGTATTATTTAAATCATCTTTTTCACCAATATTTAAAACTGCAGAATTACCATACATACTAACAGCTGACATCATCTTTGTAGAAGTTACATTTGAATTATTAGTATTAATTGTTCCATAGTTTACTATTGCACCAAGTTCAAATACTGAATAAGCAGCTGATCTAGAAGGAACACTAATACCATTATAATCATGATCACAGTAATAAACAGCACCATTAGTTTTTATTGATGGATATATACACATATATAAAGTTCTGCTTTTAACTGATAATGGTGGATTAACATTAATGCTTGCATCTTTTATTGTTAATGTTCCGTAGTTTGTAATTCCATTAGAGTATGCTGACGAAAAATATGAATCATTAGCACTAATAGAACTAGGTGTTGTAACAGTATTCATACTAGAACTTGAACAACTTGTTGAATAAGACATAGCTATAGGAATATATGTACCATCAAGTGGTTTAATATATCCTTCAGAGTTATAAGTACCACCTTCAATATTTATTATAAAGTTATCTAATTTTTCACCAGGATCATAATATCTAAGTTCATTATTACTTCTTCCAAAATTATATCTTCTTTCACCATCAACAATAGAATCTCTAATATTGAATGTATTATTCTTAAGATTAATATTTACATGTTCATTGGCTATAATACCATATGATTGGTTATGAAGAACTGTATTTTCAATAGTAACCTCAGAACTAGCATTTTGATGAAATGAATCATATTCAACATAAACTAATCCTAAGAAATATGTATCTATTAAATTGTTCTTTAATGTTAAACTAGATTCGCCTATTTCTTTAAAATACATTCTTTGATAGAAACGATCATCATTATATACATTACCATAAGGGCAACTTACACCACTTGGGGCAAATATAATTTTACTATTATAAATTTCTAATGTTCCAGTGTTTTGTACAACACCATCAACATCATAATCATAAGGCCCAGAACTAGCATTTGAACGTACATCAGATTGATCTAAAACTGAATTATTAATATACATTTGTCCATCATTCCAAATCAAAGTATTATAATATGCTGATGTCATAACCATATAATGAAGACCTGCCCTACCAGTTGATTCATTACGTATTAAAATTGGATTTTCTGATTGGCCTGATTGGAATTCACTTATAAATC
>JAEEGL013166307.1_pt1 | contig 29488 bp, 21 predicted proteins | sample 9134231 | NCBI WGS metagenome assembly JAEEGL01 (sample SAMN16246548, study PRJNA631951) | gut metagenome | biome: gut microbiome; feature: rumen; material: fiber-attached | host: Bos | place: Iran: Karaj | collected 2018-10
ATGATCCAGTACCGCCGCATTTCCGAGTCCGACTGGATCGACTGCGAAGATGTTACGGTTTCCGGCCTCGGGGTGAGTGCGACCTTGGCGCCGCTTGACGAAGGCACTGCTTATGCCGTGCGTATCGTCAACGGGGCCGAGAACGGTCCGGAGCACAGGTTCACGACGGAAATGCCTCTGCAGCTGTACAATATGGATTTCGATACATGGCACAGCGAGGGCAAGATATGGTTCCCGTTCCCAGAGGGCGCGTCTTCTGACCAGCTGGTATGGGATACGGCAAACAAGGCTACGGGCAACTTCCTCGGAAGCATTTCCTTGCCTGAGGAATCATTTACGGCGTCTCCCGGCGGCAAGGCTGTCAAATTGGAGAGTACCTATGCCGTTGTGAAATTCGCCGCCGGCAATATTTTCACGGGCAGTTTCGTGGGTCTGAAGGGACTCGGCGCCGAACTCTCCTGGGGCATCCCGTTTGCGTCCAAACCGGCCTCGCTCCACGGATTCTACTGTTATAAGCCGGCTCTTGTGGATTATGCCGATCCGGACCACGAATCCCTGAAGGGCAAGCCTGACGTCGGTCAGATCCAGGTTATCCTTACCGATTGGGAGGAGCCGTTCCACGTGATCTCCACTACGGGACAATACCTTGATACTGATAAAGATCCGGGAATCATCGCCTACGGGAACCTGGAAATGGGTGAATCCCCGGACGGATACGAGGAATTCGATCTCCCGCTCGAGTACCGCTCCTACCGCACCCCGCGCTACATCGTCGTCGTGGCCGCGTCAAGCCGCTACGGAGACTTCTTCACCGGCGGCAAGGGCAGTACCCTCTGGATCGACGACTTCAATTTCGAATACAGATAGCGCCTGCCGTCCCCGGCACGTCGCGATCATTCAGTTATCCCCGGCTTCGGCCGGGGATTTCTTTTGGCTCCTTACTCCACCACGCCGGTGATGAAGAGGTTGATGATGGGGCGCAGGGGAGAGTTGGTGGTGAGGGTGATGAATAGGGAATTGTCGCCTTTGGGGAGGAGGGCGGTATCGACTGTGGCTTCAAAGGTCCCGCTTTCGCCCGGGGCAAGGGACGGAATGGGGCTGAAGGTTACGCCGGGACTGTCGCATTCGGCTTTGTAGCAGGTGAATCCGCTCTTTCCCTTATTGGTGAACGAGAATGTCAGGGACACCTTTTCGCCCTTCGCGGCGCGGTCGAATGAAAGCGAGTTGTTGTCGAAGAAAGGCTGGGATCCGGCCGCCCTCTGTTCGCCTGTGAGTGCGCTGAAATCCTCTTTCGTATATGCCCAGGCCGATATCTTGCCGCCAGGGGCCGTGCCGTTGACCACGGGGGTTGCGAAATAGTAGTTCTTGCCCCAAAGATCCCTGGAGGCGTCCACCGTAAGGGTAAGGACGGCCTTGGAAGACGCCGGGATGGGGTTTGGCGAAACACTTATGCTCAGGTGCTCCGAGACATCGGTAAAAGTGAGTTTGGCGCTCTTCCGGCCGAGGTTGGCTATCTGCACCTCTTCGCTGCGGGAGTGGCCCTGCTCGAGGTTGCCGACCTTGATGTCGTTTTCTTTCATCCCTATGGGACCGAAGCGGTATGCTCCGAAAAGTTCTTCGAGAGAGTATTCCTTCTCGTGTGCATAGCCGCGGAGTTTAAGGATTACAGGCTTACCAAGGCCACTGATATATACAGTCAGGTTCTTGTCGAAAGGAATGGGGCCGTCGGCATTCTCGAACGTGGCGGTTACCTTCCCGCTCTTTCCGCTCTGCAGCGGCTCTCTCGTCCACTCGACAGCCGTACAGCCACAGGAAGACACGACTTCGTAGATGGCAATCGGCTCTTTTCCGATGTTCTTGACTGAGAATGAGCAGCTTACGGGTCCGTCGGAAAGGAGTATGTCGCCGAAATCGTGAACGGTCTTGTCCAGTTCGACGACATTCTCGACGATGATTTTACCTTTTTTCTTCTCTGGGATGGTGGAGGAGGATGGCTTCTTGACGGTCTCGCTCAGGATCTCGAGGTTCTCTGCAAGGGCTGCTTCCGGGTCTTCGTCAACGGGGGCTGCGGCGCTTTCAGGGGCGGCCGGGTCGACGGTTTCCGACGGCTCAGCCGCTGATGCGGAGCCGTCATCGGAAGCCGGCGGATTGCTGGCGGTACAGCCGCCGGGGCCGCAACCGGTCATCAAAAAAAGTATCAGTGCCGATATGAATAGCTTTAGCATACTATTTGCAATTCGTGTTTGCACAAAGTTACGTTCCATTCTTTGAAAATCAAATTATATGGACTATTTTTGTGCGTTGATAAGTTTAACTGCAACCAATTAATTTAGAACAATAAGATTATGGCTTACAAAATTGCTGAGGATGTCTGCATTGCTTGCGGAACCTGCATCGGAGAGTGCCCTCAGGGCGCCATTTCCGAGGGTGATGTCTATTCCATCGATCCTAACGTCTGCATCGACTGCGGTACCTGCGCTGATGTCTGCCCTATGGGCGCCATCGCACCGGAGGAGTAGTATCAGCTGACGGCGTTTTATACCGGAGCCCCAGGGCCCCGGTTTTTTTGTCCCCTGCAGTACGCGGAACCTGATGGGCCGGCATGTCGGCTTCGCTCCGTGGAGTGTGCCTGACGGTCCAAAATATGGGACGTGGTGCACGTTTTTAGGGGTTTTTGTGCCTGACGGTCCAAAATATGGGACGTGGTGCACACTTCCCATGGTTTCCATAGGAATACCTGCGGGCAGTTACAGAACTTCGGTGTTTCCGGCGGTGTAAAATGCTGATTTGAAGATGATCTTCTTGCGCTTGGCATTCCAGGAGATCACATTCTCCTTTAGGATGGCATCGACCGCCCCGTCATCTTCATAGACCGAGGCCGGCCGGGGAGAGTCTCCAAATACTCGGAAATCGAGCACGCGGCTGATAGGGTCTTCGGTGCTCAGGGTGGGCCTTGCGAGAGGAAGGATCGTGCCTTCCTTGACATATACCGGCATGCGGTCCAGAGGGAACTCCAGCTTGAGGGACCTTCCGCCTTCAATGCGTTCCCCAGTAAAGAAATCATACCAGACTCCGGCAGGGAAGTATATCTGAGCGGATGTCTTTTCGCTGCCTGTGGCTGTCAGGGGCGCTACCATGATATCGTCGCCCATCATATACTGGCCTGCAATGTCTTTGACGGCTCCCTCTTCGTCCGGATAATCCATTATGAGAGCCCTGAACGGAGGAATCCCGGTCTGATGATACTTCACGAAGGCCGCGTGAAGGTAGGGGATCAGGCTCATCCTGAATTCGATCCAGCGCTTGCTCTCTGCTGTGAGGAACGGGCTCCTCTCGTCAATTACGAGCTTGTTGTTAAGGTCGCGGTTCATCTGCTTCCACGGCGGCATCTTCAGGAACCAGGCATTGACCATGGCAAGAGGGGAGCACATCACTGTCTGCATGCGGCGTAGGAAGTCTTCCTCGCTGGAAGCCTGCCGGACCTCCGGAGTCCAAAGAAGGCCGCTGAATCCGCTCTGGGCGATGGTGTTGATGTATGACCGGTGTCCATACAAGTCGCTGTACAGGACGCAGGAGAACGGGGCTGCCAGCGCTCCGGAAGAACGTATGAGATTGAAGCTGCGCATTCCGGTGGCGTCATTGATTTCCTGCAAGGTCTGCTGGCAGAGAACTCCGAACAGGCTGTGCATCTGTTCGCCGTCCAGGCCTGAAGGGAAGGCGGACATTTCCGGGAACGACCAGTCGGAGCTTATGTAATCGGAATTGTCGCATTCGTCCAGTTTGAAGCCCGAAACACCGATGCCGGTAGTTTCCTTGGCGTGATGTGCCCGGAAGATGTCACGGGCCTCCCTGAATGTAAAGTCGGGCACCAGGCCGTTCCAGACACGGTAGTTCCCTGAATACGGCTTGAGGGCGTCGTGGATCGGGGATGTGGGATGGACATATGCATGCATCCAAAGATTGGCGCGGATACCTTTGTCCTTCAACTGCCTGAGCATCCCTTCCGGATCGGGGAACGTTTTTTTCTGCCATACATATGAGCAAGAGTATGATGCTGTCTGCCAGTGGGGCTCAAGGCCGATCACATCGCAGGGGATGCCGGACTCACGGAATTCATCGGCGAACGCAAGTACCTGGTCCTGGGTGAAATCAGTCTCGCACCTGTACCAGAAGCCGAGTCCCCATCTCGGCGGCAGGGGGCCGCCTCCGGAGAAAAGGTTGTACCTGGCGACGGCTTCCTTCATCGAAGGACCGGCAAATACATAGACATCGACCCCTTTAGAGCGGGGAATGTCGATGCTGACCGCATCGGAGGTCTCTCCTTCGGGATTCTTTCCGCCGAGATAGTATGTCATATACCTGGCGTTGTCGATGAAAACGCCGTAGCCGGCCGTGGTCACGTAAAAAGGCACCGGCGCATGCGAATCCCCGAGGTCGAGCGACGGGTCGGAGTTCACCCGCAGAAGTTTTTTCTTGTTCCTTTGCTGAAACGACTGCATCTGCAGTCCGAGTCCGTAGATAAGTTCATTTCTCCCGAGAGGGACCCTTACCAGTACGCCCCTCTCTGAAATCGACGCGCTTGGGACTACCGGGCAACTGCCGGGAGTCCCCATCGAAGCCATAGCCTCGGCGCAGGGAGCCGTCTCGTGTACGGAAACAGGGGTTATCTTATCGGGAGTCCCAAAGGAGAACTTCCATACGCCAGGCAGTATTTCTGTGCCGGCAGGGGATTGTGCGGCCATCGACAGCGCGTATGCAATGGCCAGGATAGAAGCAAGAAAGCGTTTCATTGGCATCAGTTTGTACAAATATAGTAAATGGCTGTGAAAGAGAAAATACGGAAGCACAAAAAAACAGAGGCCGGGAAGTCCGGCCTCTGTCAGAGGGGTCTGCAACCACCTGGGTGGTGCGCAGGCAAGTATTATTCAGCTTCGGTGGTCTTTCCGGGGACCATCACAGCCTCGATGAGGTTACCGGAGTTGACGATTTCTTTTACGATATCCTTTATCTGGCCGGCAGTGAGGGCGTTGATCGCCTCTTCGGTGGCCTTGTCGGAATCGGTGCCGTAGATGACCCAATCGTGCAGGCACTCGTCCCAGTAACGGTTGTTCTGGCGGTTCTCAGGAATATTCTTCTTGAGATTGAGGATGGCTGCATTGACCTCATCCTGGGTCGGGCCGTCAGTTGCAAGTTCATTGAGCCCCTTCTTGGCGAGCTCGCGGAGCTTGTCGGCGAGTGAAGGCTTGCAGTCGAAGTAGACCTGTATATTGGCCTGCTCCTTCGGACGGCGCTGGATCCTGTTGCCGACGCTGGCGCCGTAGGTGCCGCCTTCCTCCTCACGCAGGGAGTTGACATACCTCATATCGAGGATATACTTGGCTGCGTCGAGGGCGACCTTGCGGGCCGGGGTGTAATCGATGTCGGCGGAGTACATCTGGATGACGGTGCTCTTCGGGGTCTGCATGTCGACCGGGAACACGTTCTCGACCTTTCCTTCGACATAGTACTCTTTCCTGTCTATCCAGGAAGAAGCTTTCTTGCCCTTGGGCAGGGAGCCTATGTACTTCTCTACCAGAGGTTTGATGGCAACGGGATTGACATCTCCGACGATTGTCATCGTTGCGCCTGCGGCATCCTTGAATAGTTTCCTGTAAACCTTGGCAAGAGTCTCGAGGTTAGCCTTGTCGAGGATTTCCTGGGAAATCATCTGGCGGCGGGGGTTGTTGCCATACAGGGTCTCCATGAACTTCTTGGAGAATACGAAGTTGGGCTGGGAGTCGAGGTTGGGAAGAACCTGGCGCAGCTGGGTGATTCCATTGTCATACTCATCCTGGTCGAACCTCGGGTCGGTATAGCTCAGGTAGAGGATCTGGAGAGCTGTCTCGAAATCCTTCACCGTGCTGGATCCGCTGACTCCGTGAGACAGATCGTCGATGTACGGAGAGGCGTTGACGGTCTTGCCGGTGAGCATCTTGGCTACCTGGGTGCCGGAGAACTTGGAAATTCCGGAGTTGTTCTGGAAGAGGGCTATGATATTGTCGTCGAATGTGGCGAGGTCTTCAGTCTCGACGAGGCTGCGTCCGCCGTCCTGCCAGATGTCGAACAGCACCTGGTCCTTGGTGTAGTCGGTCGGGAGGACAAGCACCCTGACACCGTTCTTGAGATTCCACTCGATGGCGCCGTAGATGGCTTCGCCGGCCTTTTTGACCTTTCCACCCTTCAGTTTGGAAGGATCGAGGAATTCACTGGCGACTTCTTCACCTGCGGGAGCGGCTATTTCGGAAGCCTTCACCTTGGCGATAACACCGAGGAGATCAGCCTCTGAAGGGGTGGCGATGCCGGCCTTCTCCGGTCCGGAATACACAACCACGAGGTTGTTGTCACCGTACAGTCCGGGGGCTACCTGATTGAGTACCTGGACGTTGATCTGGGAGAAAAGCTGCTTGGCAAGGTCGAGTTCGAACTGGGGCTCCATGATGGGCTCCTTGTCGAAGAAGTTCTGGATGATGGGACGGACGAATTCGGGATTGCGGCGGGTGTCAGCTTTCTTGACGCGGTTCTCAAGCATATTGAGGATGTCGCTCTTGGCACGCTCGAATTCACCTTCGTTGAAACCGTATCTCTTAAGCCTTTCGAGTTCGGTGAAGTATGCCTCGAAACCTCCGAGGATGTTTTCTTCCTTCAGTGCGACTTCGCCGAAAACTGCCTCGATGTCTTCGTAAATGAGGTCACCGGTGCCGAATGAGGCGCTGAGATAAGGAGAATCGGATTTTGAGGTGATGTCATTGAAACGCTCGGCCATAATGTTGGTAATCAGCATCTTGATGATATCGTTGGCCTGGCCGATCGTGGTACGGTGGATAATCTCGGGGGCTGCTTCGGCCTTCCAGATCATCTCGATTGAAGGAGAAGTGGTCTCCGGGTCGGTGATGATTCCGACGATAGGCTCAGAGTTCTCGGGAACGGTAAGGTGGGCCTTCGGCTTGGGATTCTCTTTCTTGGGGATGGCGGAGAATATCTCCTTGATCTTGGCCTCGGTGCGGTCGACGTCGATGTCACCGACGACTATGACAGCCTGGTTTCCGGGATGATACCAAGTCTCATAGAAACTGTGGAGGCTCTCCGGCTTGAAGGTCTCCAGGTGCTCCTGGGTGCCGATGAGGGTGCATTCTGCCATCTTGGTACCTTTGAAATAAAGGGGAAGGGAACGCTCCATCGTCCTCCACTGGGCATTGCGGCGGGTACGGCGCTCCTCGATGATGACTCCGCGCTCCTTGTCGATCTCGACAGGGTCATTGTTTACGAAGTGGGAATAGTCCCTGAGGATCATAAGGCAGGAGTCAACCACGCTCGTCCTTTCGACGGGGATGTTGTTCAGCATGTACTGTGTCTCCTCGAAACCGGTGGATGCGTTGATGTTGCGTCCGAATTCGGCACCGATGGAACGGAGGTAGTCAAGGATGGCCTTGTCGGGGAAATTCTTGGTTCCGTTGAAGCACATATGCTCGAGGAAGTGGGCGAGGCCGTCCTGTGAAGGCTGCTCTTCCTGGATGGCGCCGACGTTGGTGGCGAGATAGAACTCGGCCCTGTTGGCGGGGAGATTGTTCTTGCGGATGTAATAGGTAAGTCCGTTGTCGAGATGACCGATCTTGACTGCGGGATCGTTGGGCAGTGCAGGCATCTGGGAAAGCATGGCCTCCATCTGCTCGTAGGTGGGCTGCTGGGCCTTTGCCGGCAGGGCCATCAGGATGGCCGCCGAAATGGCCGCAATTGTAATGATTATTTTCTTCATACTACTATAAATATTATGTGTATTTACTATCGGGTCCGCTAATTTAGCAATTTTTAAAAATATTGCAAAAATCGTACTTCCTTTAATTATAAGACGCAGCCAATTCCGTTTTACTACAGTTTGACTGATCTCTTCTGCAAATAAAATAAAAATTTATTGAAAAACAAAAAATATTTACAAGAAATCGATAAAATTTGTTTTGTGCGACTTTCTTCATATCTTTGCGGAAGGATAAGGAAAAGTTATGCTTGAGGATTTCAGATTAAAAGTATTTACCACCGTAGCGGAAGAAGGAAGTTTCACCAGGGCGGCCCGTAGGCTCGGGATCAGCCAGCCGGCGGTGAGCCAGAATGTCGCTGAACTTGAGAAGCAACTGGGTTCACCGCTATTCGAAAGAGGCCGGGGAGAAGTCTCGCTGACTCCTGAAGGATTGGCTTTCAAGCGTTATGCAGAGCGGATCATGTTCCTTTACGGGGCGGCTGCGGAAAGGTTCAGCGCGCATCCCGGCATCATTTCGGGAGGAGTTGTAAAGATGGCTGCGGATGATTTCTGCTCAACCTGCCTCCTGATGCCATTGGCAAGGGAGTACTGGGGTGCCAGGTTTATAATTGAAACTTATCCTTCATCATTTTTTGCTGATGGAGCCCCCGCCGCCAAGGCAGACGCACTTCTGTATGCCGCTTTCCCTTCAGGCACCCTTGCTTTCGGCGATTCATCATTGCCGGTCGGTTCCGTCTCCCCGGCCCTTTGCCGCATCTCCCAGGAAGACGGCCGGTCCGGAGCAGGAGCGGAAAGATCGCTTCTCGCCGTCTGGGAACCATATCTCGGCCACATTCCGGAGAATCTGAAGCCCCTTGTAGTGTTCAGCTCGTCTTCCGTGCATCTTCTCTCCGGATATGCTGAAAAGCACCCACGGGTCGCCCTGATCGTTCCGCGTCAGTCCGTCCCGGCAGGCTTTTTCACGGAGGAGTGCCATTTCCCGTCGCTCGAGATGGAAGTCCGCATCGTCCGCTCCTCGTCACGTCTCGGCCCCGACGCTTTCGATGCCCTCCGACGTCGCCTCACCGAGATGCTTTAACGTCATCCTTGTCGCTCAAACACGACAAAAGAAAAGAGGGTGACCTCGAGTCTCTCAGACTGTCCGGTCACCCTCCTGTCAATGATTAGCTGCTAGGCAACTATTTGCCTGCGAGCCTCTTGTAGGTCTCGAGACGGATCTTGGCGAATTCCTCGGTTTTGTCGAGAAGTTCCTGAGCCGTGTCGGGATAGAGTTTCAGGAGCGATGAGAACCTGACTTCGCCCTTGAGGAAGTCCTGGAACTTGGTCCAGTCGGGTTCCTTGCTGTCGAGCGAGAACGGATTCTTGTCGGTGCCTTCAAGAGCAGGGTTGTAGCGGTAGAGGTGCCAGTATCCGCTTTCGACGGCAAGCTTCTCCTCCTTCTGGCTGAGTCCCATTCCGGCCCTCAGTCCGTGGTTGATACAAGGTGAGTAAGCTATGATGAGTGACGGTCCGTCGTATGCCTCGGCCTCCTTGATGGCGTTGAAATACTGGACGGGACTGGCGCCCATTGCAACCTGGGCCACATATACATAGCCATAGCTCATAGCCATCATTCCAAGGTCTTTCTTGCGGATCTTCTTTCCGGAAGCGGCGAACTTGGCGATGGCGCCCGCAGGGGTGGACTTGGAGGACTGGCCTCCGGTGTTGGAGTACACCTCGGTATCAAGCACGAGCACGTTGACATTCTCTCCGGAAGCCAGGACGTGGTCGAGACCGCCGTAGCCGATATCGTAGGCCCAGCCGTCACCGCCGAATATCCACTGGCTGCGTGAAGGGATGAAGTGCTTGTATTCCAGGAGTTTGCGGCAGATGTCGCAGCCACAGGCCTCCATTAGCGGAACGAGCTTGTCGGCGACTTCGCGGGTAACCGCAGCGTCGTTCTTGTTCTCGAGCCAGCGGGTGAAGAGAGCCTTGATCTCGTCGGAGCAGCAGTCGCAGCTGAGGCCTTTCTCCATAAGGGAGGCGACGGTCGCGCGAGCACGGTCGGAACCGAGTTTCATTCCGAGGCCGAATTCAGCCGCATCCTCGAACAGGGAGTTGTCCCATGCGGGACCGTGGCCCTGGGCGTTGGCGCAGTAAGGCGAAGCCGGGAAGGAAGCTCCGTAGATGGACGAGCATCCGGTTGCGTTGGCAATCATCATATGGTCGCCGAAGAGCTGGGTGATGGTCTTGATGTTCGGGGTCTCGCCGCAGCCGGCGCAGGCGCCTGAGAACTCGAAGAGCGGCTGTGCGAACTGGGAGTTCTTCATCGAAGCGAACTTGTTGACCACTTCCTTGTATCCGACCTTGCGGTCAAGCCAGTCGAATGTCGCCTGGTCTTTCTGGTGGTCGATATACGGCACCATCGAGAGAGCCTTTTCAGGCTTGGCAAGGCAGACATCCACGCAGTTGCCGCAGCCGGTGCAGTCGTCTACGCTGACTGCGATGGCGTACTTGTATTCCTTGAGGTTGGCCTTTCCCTGGGCGACCTTGACACCCTCGGGCAGGGCTGCGGCTTCGGCGTCGGTCAGGAGGAACGGGCGGATGGCGGCGTGAGGGCAGACGAATGCGCAGTTGTTGCACTGGATACACTTGTCAGGATCCCATGCGGGAACATTGACGGCTACGCCGCGCTTTTCGTAAGCGGCTGTGCCGGAAGGCATTGTACCATCAGCCCAAGGCAGCATCGCGCTGACGGGGAGGGTATCTCCGGCCTGGGAGTTCACGATGTCGGCAATCTCCTTGACAAAGGCGGGAGCAAGGCGGTCCTTGTTCGGATTCTCGAACTTGGAGCCGATTTCAGCCCACTCTGCAGGAACGGCGACTTCGGTGTATTCGCCTCCGCGGTCGACTGCAGCATAGTTCATGTTGACGACGTTCTCGCCCTTCTTGCCATAGCTCTTGACGATGGCTTCCTTCATGTAGCGGACGGCGTCCTCGTAGGGGATGATGCCGGTAATCTTGAAGAATGCGCTCTGGAGGATGGTGTTGGTCCTTCCGCCGAGTCCGATCTCAGCCGCGATCTTGGTGGCGTTGATGATGAAGAGGCGGATGTGTTTCTTGCCGATGACAGCCTTGACGTTCTCAGGGATGTTCTTGATGGTCTGCTCCTCGTCCCAGAGGCTGTTCAGAAGGAGGGTGCCGCCTTCCTTTATACCCTTCAGGACATCATATTTCCTCAGGTATGAAGGTACGTGGCAGGCTACGAAGTCGGGAGTGTTCACGAGGTACGGAGCCTTGATCGGAACATCTCCGAAGCGGAGGTGCGAGCAGGTGTATCCGCCGGATTTCTTGGAATCGTAGTCGAAATAACCCTGGCAGTATTTCTCGGTATGGGAACCGATGATCTTGATGGTGTTCTTGTTGGCGCCAACGGTACCGTCGGATCCGAGTCCGTAGAACTTGCACTCGGTGGTGCCGGGCTTCACGATGGAAATCTCTTCCTTGATGGGGAGGGACTTGAAAGTGACATCGTCGATGATGCCGATGGTAAAGCCGTTCTTGGGCTCGCGGAGGGCGAGGTTGTCATAGACGGCGACTATCTGTGCAGGAGTGGTGTCCTTGGAAGAAAGACCATAGCGTCCGCCTACGACGAGGACCTTCTCGCGACCCTGGAACAGGGTCTTGACATCCTGGTACAGAGGCTCTCCGAGAGCTCCGGGCTCCTTGGTGCGGTCGAGGACGGCGATCTTCTTGACGGTCTTCGGAAGCACGCTCAGGAAATATTTCTCCGAGAAAGGACGGTATAGGTGGACGGTTATGAGTCCGACTTTGCAGCCCTGTGCGGAGAGATAGTCGATGGTTTCCTTGATGGTCTCGGTAACGGAACCCATGGCCACGATGATGTGCTCGGCCTTGGGGTCGCCGTAGTAAGAGAACGGGCGGTAGCTGCGGCCGGTAGCCTCGGAGATCTCTCCCATATAGCGGGCTACGATATCCGGGACGGCGTCATAGAACTGGTTGCGGGTTTCTACTCCCTGGAAATAGACGTCGCCGTTCTGGGCGGTGCCGCGGGTAACGGGAGCGTCGGGATTGAGGGCCCTGTTGCGGAATTTGGCGAGGCTCTTCTGCGAAACCATTCCGCGGAGGACATCCTCATCCAGCGCCTCGATCTTCTGGATTTCGTGAGACGTACGGAATCCGTCGAAGAAGTGGAGGAAAGGAATGCTGGACTTGATGGTCGAAAGATGCGCCACGGCGGCCATATCCTGGGCTTCCTGTACTGAGCCGGAGGCGAGCATTGCGAAGCCGGTCTGGCGGCATGCCATAACGTCCTGATGGTCTCCGAAGATGGAGAGGGCGTGGGAAGCCAGAGCGCGGGCAGACACGTGGAATACGGTCGGAAGCATCTCTCCTGCAATCTTGTACATATTCGGAATCATCAGCAGAAGTCCCTGGGATGCCGTAAATGTGGAAGTGAGCACACCGGCCTGGAGCGATCCGTGCACTGCACCGGAGGCTCCGCCTTCACTTTGCATTTCAGTAACCTTTACGGTCTCGCCCCAAAGGTTCTTCTTGCCGGCCGCCGCCCATTCATCGACGTTTTCGGCCATCGTCGAGGAAGGGGTGATAGGGTAAATAGCCGCGTGCTCACTGAAGAGGTATGCGATGTTTGACGCAGCATAATTACCGTCACAGGTGATGAATTTTTTTTGTTTAGCCATAATTCTGGTTTTTGGTTTATGTTATTGTAGAATACGTTGTTTGATCATTCGGATAATCCCTCTATTTCCACGCTGCCTCCCGAAATCCTCTTCACAAGGCCCTGCAGAACGGTCCCCGGACCGATTTCCAGGAACGAACCGGCTCCGTCAGCGATCATGTTGCCGACAGTGGCTGTCCATCGTACGGGGCTTGTGAGCTGGGCGAGGAGCTTGCGCTGGATCTCCATCGGATCGGTGGAGGGGAGCGCATCGAAATTCTGGTATACTGGACAGACGGGCTCCTTGAAGGCAGTCTCTTCGATGGCTTTTCCAAGGGCCTCCCTTGCCGGTTCCATAAGGGGGGAGTGGAAGGCTCCGCCGACGCTGATGGGAAGGGCCCGCTTGGCTCCGGCCTCCTTGAAAAGCACGCAAGCTTCCTTCACGGCCTCTTTCTCTCCCGAAATCACTATCTGCCCGTTGCAATTGTAGTTGGCCGGTATCACGATGCCGCCGCAACTGGCGCAGACCCTCTCCACGGTTTCGTCGTCAAGGCCGATGACGGCCGCCATGGTTCCCGGAACCTTTTCGCAGCACTTCTGCATCTGGGCAGCCCTCAGGGCGACAAGTTTCAATGCTTCTTCGAAACTGACGGCTCCGGCTACCGCCAGGGCGGAAAACTCGCCGAGGGAATGACCGGCCGCCATGTCGGGGGCGGGAAGGCCGCTGCAGAGCGCCAGGACGGTGCTGTGGAGGAAAATGGCAGGCTGGGTCACCTTGGTGGCCCTGAGGTCTTCTTCGCTGCCTTCGAACATTATGTCGGTAATCCTGAAACCCAGGATATCGTTGGCGTTTTCAAGCATCCCGGCAGCCCGGGAATCCCTTTCATATATGGATTTTGCCATCCCCGGGAACTGGGAACCCTGACCCGGGAAAACATACGCTTTTTTCATATCATCAAAGATATGCATTTATTTTAGATTTTCCGAATTATGATGAAATATTCTCAGGAAATTGCTAACTTTGCAATCCCGAGACGCCCCTGTAGTTTAAAGGATAGAATAACGGATTCCGGTTCCGTTGGTCCCGGTTCGATTCCGAGCGGGGGTACTGTTGAAGCCAGGTGGATTCCGCCTGGCTTCCATTTTTTGGTTATGTCCCATATAGGAGAGCTCATATCGCTGCTGGTCGCAGTGCTCTGGACGGTGACGGCACTGTTCGCCGACAAGGCCAGCCACAGGCTCGGCTCGATGACTGCAAACGTCGCGAGGCTTGCCCTGGCGACTGTCCTGCTTGCCCTTATCCTCTGGGTGGGAGCCGGCCATCCCTATCCGGTCTATGCCGACGGCAAGGCCTGGCTCTGGCTTGCGGCCTCGGCTCTGGTCGGATACGTGTTCGGGGACTACTGCCTTTTCAACTGCTACCTCAGCGTAGGGGCCCGTTTCGGGCAGTTGTTCATGACCCTGGCTCCTCCCTTCGCCGCCTTGGCCGGATGGGTGATCCTGGGCGAGTCGATGTCATGGAAGTCTCTCGTTGCAATGGTCGTAACTCTCAGCGGTATAGCTATTTCCATTCTAAGCAGAGGAGAAGGCCACAATATCCGCCTCACTCTTCCGCTGAAAGGCGTACTGCTCGGTCTCGGGGCCGGTCTCGGCCAGGGAGTCGGACTTGTGCTCAGCAAGGTCGGCCTCGGTCATTACGAAGAAATCATCCCTCCGGACGCCCCTGCCGGTTTCGCTACCCTGGCCCCTTTCGCCTCCACTATGATCCGTGCCATCGTCGGATGCACCGGTTTCCTGATCCTGATGGCCATCCAGGGGAAGACCCCCGAGCTCAAGGCTGCCTCGAAGGATCCGAAAGGCCTCGGATACGTTTGCATCCTGACTTTGTTCGGCCCGGTACTGGGAGTATCCCTGTCACTGATGGCCGTGCAATATACATCGGCCGGCATCGCTTCTACGCTGATGGCGCTGACGCCGGTCCTCATCCTGATTCCATATGCCCTGATTTACCGCCAGCGGATCAAGGCCCGCGAACTGCTGGGAGTCGCGGTCAGCATGGCCGGCGTTGCAATGTTCTTCCTACTTTAGGTTTTTGATTGATTGCAGTCATGAAAAGGTTTGTAATAGTTTCGATAATGCTGGCGGCGCCGCTGATGCTGTCCGCATACAACGACCACCGCGGCCACAATCTGGATTCGCTTGAAGCTGTCGCCGCCTCTTTTGCCGGGAGGGCGACGGAAGATCTCTCTGAGGCTGAGTACGAGACCCTTCTCAGAACCTATGACGGCCTGATGAGCGGCAATCTCCAGATAAACCACGTAGCCTGCCTGCATTACGCCAAAAAGCTTCACGATACGGCAGCCGAGAGGAATTATCTCTACTCGATGAACAACTCGATGAGGATTGTCGGCCAGTGTTTCTGGGCCGCGGAGCAGTACGACAGCGCGGCATTCTATTACAGGAAGGCCCTGTCGTACGTGGAAAGGATGGAAAAGGGCGAAGGCCCGTCCAACCTCGCGGACGGATATCCGGAAAAGACCACGGAGGATGCCAAGAGCAGCCTTCTCGGGGCTCTCGGCAATCTGTATAACGTGATGGATTCGATCCCAGTGGCGATGGATTACTACGCAAAGGCGGGCGAGATCTTCGAGCGGAACGGATGGAATGAAAGCAATTCCGTGCTTTGGTACAACATAGGGGAGACCTGGGCTGGAGAAAAGGAATATCGCAAGGCTGTGGAGGCCTATGAAAAGTCCCTGGACTATGCCAGGCAGTCGGGCGATTCGCTCCTTACGGCCAATGCGCTGAAAGGGCTCGGAGGGGTCTGCATGGATATGAATAAGACCCGGAAGGCTCTCGAATACCTGCTTGAAGCGGACAAGTATTATTCGCATCACGAAGACCAGGAGTTCCGTTTCAGGCTAGAAACCCTTGATTTTATGAGGCAGGTCCTGATGCGTCAGAAAAGGACCTATGCGCTGCTTGGATGCTCGGCCCTCGCACTCGCGATCCTGCTGATAGCGTTAATGCTGATTCTCAGGAAGTTGAAGACCCTTCGAAAGGAGAAAGAAGGGGCCGACGAGGTCATTGAGGAGGCGCTGGCGGAGTCCGGTTCGGAGACCGTGAACGGAGAGTCTCCGGATATGGAAAGAATATCCCTGACCAAAAGGGAAGAGGAAATCCTCCGGCTTGTCACCGAAGGGTTGACCAGCCAGCAGATTGCTGACAGGCTTTTCCTGTCACTGACGACGATAAAATGGTACCGCAAGAGGCTGCTGCAGAAGTTCGGGGCACAGAACACCGCGGAGCTGGTATTCAAGGCAAAGACTCGGCCTGGGGCTTCATAGTGTACGGACACTTTGATTATTTCCAATGGTCTGTAAGCCACCGGCGTACCGGCCGGTCATAGTATTTCATCAGCAGCCAGGCAAGCAGGATGCAAAATGCGGCGATGCCTGCGGCAGCCGGCCAGTAAGGATAGACAGCGCTCTTGTCGAAGAGTTCTCCTTTGAATCCGATGATGGAGAAAAGGATGCACATGAACGGGTAATGGATGGTGTAGAGCGGGTACGACAGGTCTCCGAGTCCGCGGCATAGTCTTTCGGGAGCGCTGCAGTCGGATGCACCTACCCAAACTATGACGGGGAATACCGCAGCTATGCAGAAGAAATCGTAAAAGCCGTTCAACCAAGGATTTGTACTGCCTCCTATGACCGGGATAAGGCCAACGCCCAGAATGGCTGCGGAACACCACAGGAAGGCGTGCCTGATCCTGCCTGGCCGGATAGTCCTGGCCATCAGCATGCCCATCGTATAAGGGAAGACCATCCTGACGAAACCGTCCCACCATCCCCAGTCGGCAGCAGACCAACCGACTCCTACGTAGCCGTTCCGGATAGCGGCGAGGAGCACGAAAGTGCCTGAAACTGACGATACCATGGCCAGCGCCTTTGTGCTTAACTTCCTGAAAACCAGGGCGTAGAGGATGTTTCCGATGTATTCGTAGAAAAGGGACCAGACAGGACCGTTAAGAGGGAAGAACTCTCCGAAGCCTCGGACTTCTAAAGGTGACCCGGGCAGGGTCGGGATAGTCAGCATCGTCATTAGAGTGGCGATCAGGGCCAGGTGGAGGGGAACCGGAGTCCCGTCCAGGCGGGCGCATCCGAGAGCGATGAATATGATACCGCCGATGAGTCCTCCCACTAGCACCATAGGGTGCAGCCGTATGAGCCTTCTTTTGAAATACCCTCCGACGGTAAGCCCTTCACTCCAGCGGCTGTCGTAAGCGTAGCCGATCACGAAGCCGGAGAGGATGAAGAAAAAATCGACGGCCAGATATCCGTGCGGGAAGATATTGTTGTAGCAGGCGTCGAAAATGTGGAAAACCAGCACCATGAGGGCCGCTACGCCCCTTAGGGCGTCAAGTACGTGATAGTGTGGTTTTTCCTGAAACTGAATCATCTCTCTTCACGGTAAGTCCATATCACAAATATAGCAAAAAACTCGTGTTGTCACGGCTCTTTCGTAAGAATACATTGGATATCGCCTGAAAGTGTATATCTTTGTTATATGGCATCGAGGGAGAAAGAACTTACCAGGGTGACACTGGTCGGCAGTGCCGGGAATCTGGCGCTGCTGTCATTCAAATTTACGGCCGGAATCGTCGGACGCAGCTCCGCGATGATTGCGGACGCGGTGCATTCCCTCTCGGATTTTGTGACGGACCTCATAGTCCTTGTGTTCGTCAGGGTGTCCGCAAAGCCGCAGGACGCTTCCCATGACTATGGGCACGGGAAATTCGAGACCCTGGCAACGCTTTTCGTCGCTCTCGCCCTTGTAGGAGCTGCAATCGGCATCATCGTTTCCGGAGCCGTCAAGTTCGCCGGGTGGCTGCAGGGGGAAACGCTGGAAGTGCCTGGAAAACTGGCCCTTTGGGCCGCACTGGTATCGATTGCCGTGAAAGAACTCCTGTACCGATACACCGTGGTTAGGGGGAAGGCCCTGGATTCACCTGCCGTCATAGCAAATGCCTGGCATCACCGGAGCGACGCCCTCTCTTCGATTGGCGCTGCCATCGGCATCGGCGGGGCGATCGCCCTTGGAGAGCGGTGGGCTGTACTGGACCCTCTGGCTTCGATCGTAGTCGGAGCCATGCTCGTGAAGGTCGCGTGGGAACTTCTGAAAAGCAGCACCGGAGAACTTACCGATATGTCTCTCCCGGAGGCGACCGAACGGGAAATCGAGGATATAATACGCTCATTCCCTGAAGTTTCCGAGCCTCATAATCTTCGTACGAGGAAGATTGGAAACAGGATTGCAATAGAGGCTCACGTCCGTCTCGACGGAGATATGTCCCTGCGTGACGCCCACGAAATCATAAGTGCGATGGAGCGTAGGATACGGGACCGCTTCGGCAGTTCCACCCTCGTGACCATCCATATGGAACCTGTATGAAAAAAACGAACTTACAAATCATCTGGTGGCTGGGGGCCTTGGTCCTGGGCACCTTGCTTGGGCTGACGGGAGCGGGCTGGATCCACTCAGTCTGCAGTTTCGTGGCGACGGTCTATACCCGTCTGTTCCAGTTCCTTGCAGTCCCGACTGTGGCGCTGGCGATAATGACCACGCTCATTTCGTTCGGAAGGCATCGGAGCACCCGGCGGATATTCGCCCGGACGATAACCTATACCCTCCTTACGACTTTCGCGGCCGCCCTGGTTGGCCTTGGAATGTATAAGCTCCTTTCCCCGAAGAACCTCCCATCCGGAATGCTCGGAGAGGCGGCAGCGGCGGGGGATGGCGCAACTTCTTTCTATGACCATATAGTGTCGGTGATACCGAACAACATAGTGCAGCCCTTCCTCTCCGGCAACGTCCTGTCCATACTGCTCATCGCCGTTGCAGTGGGTCTGGCCCTGTCCTATATGAATGATACCGAGGGGAAGAGAATCCTGGTGAACGGCATTTCAGGCCTTCAGGAGCTGTTTTTTACCCTGATACGGGCTCTCATATGGACCTTGCCCCTTGGCATCGCCGCCTTTGCGGAGCAGCTTGCATCCAGCCTCAGCGGGGGAATAGTCCTCGGCTCTTTAGGCCGCTACACCGCGGTCATACTTGGAGGAAACCTGATCCAGTTCTTCATCATCCTTCCGGTTTTCCTCCTGGCAAGGGGAATCAATCCTATGAAAACCCTCCGGGCGATGAGTCCTGCCGTAATGATGGCGCTCTTCACCAAGAGTTCCGCTGCCACGCTTCCGCTTACCCTGTCTTCCGCCGAGCAGAGGCTTGGGGCCGATTCCAAAGTGACCCGGTTCGTGCTCCCGATATGCACTACCATCAATATGAACGGATGCGCGGCCTTTATTCTGGTAACATCCCTTTTTGTGATGCAGAACGGCGGTATATCCCTGAGTATATGGGAGATGCTTCTATGGGTGCTGATATCGGTCATATCGGCCGTAGGCAATGCCGGGGTCCCGATGGGCTGCTTCTTCCTGACGGTTTCGCTAATGACAGGAATCGGCGCTCCCGTGGAGGTGATGGGGCTTATCCTTCCCATCTATACCATAATCGATATGGTGGAAACGGCTGAAAACGTTTGGTCGGACTCCTGCGTTTGCGCCATGACAGACAAAGACTTGAAAAAATCAGAAACTGATATCGACAAACTATGAAAACAATGAAATCCATCCTTTTGGCGCTGTTGTCCATCGCGGCAGCCATTCCGGCAGGTGCCAGCATCAAGCTGCCAAACGTATTGAACGACAATATGATCCTGCAGAGGGAAAGCAACGTGAAGCTCTGGGGCTGGGCAGAGCCTGGAAAAACGGTGAAAGTGACCCCGTCGTGGAACGGGGATACCGTCTCGGCTTCCGTTGGCGATGACGGCAAGTGGATGCTCACGGTGCCGACTCCCGCCGCCGGCGGTCCTTACGAGATAACCTTTGAGGAAGTCAGGTCCGCGAAGGCCAAGGGCGACGGCTCCAAAGCGTTGATCCTCAGGAACATCCTCATCGGAGAAGTCTGGCTCTGCAGCGGCCAGTCCAATATGGAAATGCCGGTAAAAGGTTTTGACCGGCAGCCTAATGACGGCGGTAACATGCAGATAGTCAAGGCTAAACCCTCCGTGCCCATACGTATGTTCGTGGCCGATACGGACCACGGGACCTGGATCCGGCAGTGGAGCGTCAAGCCCGAGGACGATGTCCAGGGCGTATGGTATGAACACACCCCGGAGGGGGTTGCTTTCACAAGCGCCGTGGCTTACAATTTCGCGGTGATGCTCCAGGAGGCCCTCGAAATCCCCGTTGGCGTGATCGCAACCACCCTCGGCGGCTCCGAGATAGAATGCTGGATGAGCCGTGAAGCTATAGAACCATTCCGTAACAACCGTATCAATGCCCAGCTCGCAAAGGTGGACAACGCTCCTGAGACTCTCACCGACAGGGATTCCCACAGCGTGCCGACTCTGATGTACAATGCCAAGATAGCTCCGTTCACCAATTTCGCAATAGCCGGTTTCCTCTGGTACCAGGGCGAAAGCAATATCCGTAACGCCAGGCAATATGCCTCCCTTTACGAGGCGATGGTCGGTGACTGGAGAAGCCGCTGGGGCCTCGGTGACATTCCGTTCTACTGCGTGCAGATAGCTCCCTACAGCTATGACCGGAAGCCCGACGCGCGCCGCTCCGCTTTTTTGAGAGAAGCTCAGGAAAAAGGCGCCAGGGCCATCCCCAACGGTGGAATCGTGACTACAATCGATGTCGGAGTGTCCAATTTCATCCACCCCGTGGACAAGGTTACGGTAGGCAACCGACTGGCCCTGCTGGCCCTCGGGAAACACTATGGATACGGCGGCTATTACCTGTGCGAATCGCCGTATTACCAATCGATGGAGAAGGTCCCCGGGAAGATATACATCAACGTCGCCGCAGCTCCGAGGGGGCTTTATCCGATGTGGACATCCCTGGAAGGTTTCGAGATCGCAGGTGAGGACAGGGTCTTCCACAAGGCGTTCGCCGAGATTGAGGAAAGTACCTGCAGGCTTGCGGTTTCATCACCTGAGGTCCCTGACCCGGTTGCCGTACGCTATGGGTTCCACAACTGGACCGAGGCATATGTATTCAATACGGGAGGCCTTCCGCTGATGCCTTTCCGTACTGATGACTGGGATGAATAATTAATTGATATTCAGCTATCTGACTCCGCTACAGGGCGAAATGGACAGAGGTGTCGTAGTCGTTCCAGTTGCGGAGTGTCAGGGTCAGTCCGCTCTGGTCATAGATATTGCTGTACTGGGTGTCCTCGACAGTCCCGTCTTCCCAGACGAGGTCTTTCCAATGGACCAATGCAAGGCACTCCTGAGCTTCCTCAATCGTCAGGGCCCCTCCGTGTGAGGCAAGATAAGCGGAAGCGGTTTCGTACCTCCACCAGCTCTTGCTGTGCGGATTTCCTACGGCGATGTCAGGCACGGTCGTATAATACTTCGCTGACAGCAGATGATTGGTGACCAGCATCGATTTTTCCCCCTCGCCTTTGCGGACGATCATAGTCTTCCAACCATCTTCCTTGTCGAACTCTATGACGGCTGCGTCCCCGGAGGCGTCGGCGACCATATAATGATAGCCGGAACCGACCTTTTCGTCGTGCCTGATGTCGAGGCCTGCGGCAAGGTCGATGGCTTCCTGGACGGTAGCGCACCTGTCAAGCCATAACCTCATGATTATCGTGGTCCCTACCTTGTGGGCACCGCTTTCCTGATGCGCAGGCTGATGGGGAAGCGCCATTATAGAAGTGCAGAGGCCCTTTTCGTTCATTCCGTCAACAGGAGCATAGATCGAGGCAAGGCAACTTAGCTTGGAACCCAATGACTTGGGCAGCTTGTCAAGCCCGTATCCGAAATGGGACATATCGCTGACTGCAATCGAAGCGTAGCCTTTTTTCGGCCGCGATATGGTGACCATCGTAGGATTCTTGAAATAATCGTAATTGCGTCCATAGAGATATCCGTCCGTACCAGCCTTGAGGGCCTGGAAACTGGTGCAGTTGAAAACAGCCATCTCTTCTCCCTCCTGGGCGACTTGCGCGCTTTTCATCTTGATCGGAATGCCTTTCCCGATACGGCCTATGACGTACTGGAGAAGGTCGGCATTGTTGTCTATGTCCTTTGACACCAGGTCGTCAAGGTCGTACGCGGCCTTGTATTCCATTTGGTAGAGATACTCGTTGGAACCTACCTGGGAGATACTGAAGACGGTGCGGATCTCTCCGAGCCAGACGATAACGGCAGCTATCACAAGCGCTGCGAGAAGTTTCAGGGTAAAACGGATTGCTCTTTTCATCACGGAAGGGTTTATTTTCCAAATTTAAGCAAAAGTTTTGTTATATTTGCGAATACCGTGAAAAACGAAAGAGCGATATGGTAAGGATAGCTTTCTTCGGGCCCGTCAACAGTGGTAAATCTACACTGGTCAACGCCATTTGCGGCCAGGAAGTTTCCCTGGTCAGCCCGGTCCCCGGGACTACGACGGATCCTGTCAGGAAAAGGGTGGAACTGCCGTTCGGCATAGGCCCGGCCCTTGTCGTGGATACTGCCGGCCTGGATGACAGAAGCATACTCGGACCGGAACGGAGGCGGAAGACCCTTGCTGAAGCGGATTCAGCCGATGTGGCGGTAGTCCTGGTGGCAGATTATGGCCCGGGCGAGTCCGAAGCCTTGGTGGAGTCGTTGGAAAAGGCTCGCGTGCCGGTGGTTACAGTGTCTTCCAGGGGAGGGGAAAGCGTGGAATCGGTGCTTCGCAGGATAGCCGCTGCTCTTCCTCCCGAAGATGAAAGGTTCCTGACCGGAAGCCTCGTGAAGGAAGGGGACAGCGTACTTCTGGTGATGCCTCAGGATTCCGAGGCGCCGAAAGGCCGGCTTATCCTGCCGCAGGTCAATGTCTTGAGGGAACTCCTTGACAGGGGATGCGTACCCCACTGCTGCACTCCGTATACGTTGTCTAAAGCCATCGCGAGTCTCGGACAGGCTCCGGACCTGGTTATAACAGATTCGCAGGTTTTTGGTCTCGTGGACTCTACCATACCACGCGAATGGCCGCTGACTTCATTCTCGGTTCTGCTTGCGGCGGCGAAGGGTGACGTTTCGGTCTTTGTAGAGGGTGCGCAAGCCATAGACACTCTGACGGAAAGCTCCCGGGTGCTTATAGCCGAGGCTTGCACCCATGTCCCCGATACCGAGGATATCGGGCGCGTGAAGATTCCCGCATTGTTGAGAAAAAAGGCCGGAGCTGGCCTGAAAGTCGATATTTCTGCCGGTAATGATTTCCCGGAAACGCTTGAAGGATACGATCTTGTGATTCACTGCGGGGCCTGCGTGGCGACCGCCGGAGTGCTCCGGGGCAGGATCAGGAAGGCACTTTTGGAAGAAGTGCCCATCACTAATTACGGAATCGCCATTGCCAAACTGCAGGGTATCCTCCAAAGGATCAGCATCCCTTGACAGGATGAGGATCCAGGGGCCTGGATTTGTTTTTTACCGACATTATCTTATATTTGCAGTGTCAAAACCATAATCGATAACACTATGAAGAAGATAATCTCCATCGTTTCAATGGCGCTCATTGCGCTGTCGGCGTTTGTCTTTACTGGCTGTGAAAACCACGCTTATTCCATCAGCACCAATATCTTCCGTTACACTTCGGGCGGCTCGGCAAAGGATGTCAAGAACAGCCTGAGTATCGAGGCTGGAGAGACGGTCTATGTCTTCGCGACCGACAAGGACCACAACCGGTTCAACCGCGGGTCCTATGAGGCGACATCCCAGGATCCGGCTACCGCGACCGCTTCAATCGGAGAATTCGACGGCAGCCCCTGTATAAAGATAACCGGCGTCGCTGAAGGATCGACGTCGGTATCACTGGATTTCCTCTTGGACGGTTTCAAACTGTACAAGTCCGTCAGTGTACAGGTCAAATAGCTTTTTCACCGAGAGCCGGCAGGGCGGCCGGAGCCTCGAGCGAACCGCTCATTACATCGGCCATAAGGAACATGTTGGAAGCGATGCTCAGCACCCTCTTGTCCTGGACGTGTTCCTTAAGTGAGTACCAGGTCGCCGTACTGTCTTCTATGCTGTCGCAGAATTCCACATTGGGGAATCTCTGCGACAGATTTTTCCTGAATACGGCAGTGTAATGCTCGCACAGGCGGTCGACCTCGCCTTCAAGGGCCTTGTCGGCCTCCTCGGACCGCAGCCTTGAGTATTCCTCGGCGAAATCCCTGTAAACATCGGACTTATTGATAGAAGTGCCGAATTCATCTTCATTCAGCAGCAGGCAGCGGTAGACATCGTCATCCTCCCGGTTCACGGCAAGGTCGTTGAGTTTTGTGAACCTGACGCCGTAAAAGACCACTGCGTCGCCAGCCGCCGAGAACTTTATCTTGGTGAAATCTATGCCGATGGATGCCCTGACATAATACTTTCCGATATAGAGGATCTTTTTGGAACCGGGGTGGGCGAGATTGTCCATCCATTTAGAGAGCCTGTCTCCAAGACCTTTCTTATCGGCAATCTTATAGGCCGGATCCTTGGTGAAACGCTCCAATGGTTCCTCCTTAACGATATAACCGGATTTCTCATAGGTCATCGTCTCAACCTTGAACGAATAGTTCATGGACGGTATGATGCCGGCCGTCTGGTTCGCCGTATCGAGCCGGCTGGAAAGGTCACGGTTCTCGTTTTCAAGCTTTGCGATCTTCTCGCGCATTGCTTCCTCCTCCTTGGCTTTTTCAAGAAGTTCCTGCGCCTTCTCTTCGAAATCGCTCTGTATCAGTGCATTGAGCGGCTTGATGGCAATCAGCATCAGCAATATGGTGATGATATTCGACAAAAGGACAGCTATCGGAGAGGCTATCCTCGGGAAGAAAATGAACGCCGCCACGTTGCCGATTATCAGCAGGAAACAGAAAGAGGCGGTGATGTAGCCCATCGTAGCCTTCGCACGGCCGCCCGCCTTCTTGCCTATATGTTTCAGAAGTCCCATAAGTCAATCCTGTGTTTTTGCAAAAGTAATCATTTTTCCGGATATGGCGGTTATTGCCGGACTAGATTCCGGAAAGGCATACCCCTGGAAAACTCGATTCTGTTACGGTTTTCCAGGGGTATGCCTTCCCTAACGTTTGTCTCGAAATGAAAAATGCCCGCTACTTTTTCATTTCGGGGACGGCAGGGCAATTACTGCCTTGCGAGGTAGCAGTCGATGGTGTTTTTCATGAGCATGGCGATGGTCATGGGGCCTACGCCGCCGGGAACGGGGGTGATCCACGAAGCGACTTTCGCGCAGGATTCGAAATCCACATCTCCGCAGAGTTTGCCTTCTGCATTGCGGTTCATTCCGACATCTATCACCACGGCTCCGGGCTTCACCATGTCCCCGGTTACGAGACCTGCTTTGCCGACAGCAACCACCAGGACATCAGCGAGGCGGGTTACCGCTCCGAGGTCGGCCGTGCGCGAATGCGCGATGGTGACAGTGGCGTGACGGTCCAGAAGGAGTTTGGCGACTGGTTTCCCAACGATGTTGCTGCGGCCTACCACGACCGCCATCTTCCCTTTTAGTTCAATCCCCGTGCTGTCGATCAGCCTCATTATGCCGGCCGGCGTGCATGGAACGATGCATCTTGTCCCGAGCCACAGGGAACTGACATTGCCGGGGTGGAAGCCGTCGACATCCTTGTCGCGGTCGATTGCATCGATAACCTTCTGCTCGTCAATATGTTTCGGCAGTGGAAGCTGGACCAGTACACCATCCACGAGGGGGTCTTCGTTCAGGCTATGGATCTTGCCGAGAAGTTCTTCCTCGGAAATGTCCGCGGGCAGTTCCACCAGAAGTGAATCCATCCCTGTGTAGGCTGCGGCCTTTACTTTGTTGCGGACATAGACCTGGCTGGCCGGGTTCTCGCCGACTATGATTACGCAAAGGCAGGGCTTGCGTCCGTACTGAGCCTCAAGAGTGATGACCTCGTCCCGCACCTCGTCCTTGACGACGGCGCTAAGGGCTTTTCCGTCTATGATTCTTCCCATAAGCTATTTATCAAAAGCGCAGTGCGCTATGTCTTTCCTGTAGAACAAGTTGTCACACTTGATTCGGGCTATCTCGGCGTAGACCTTTTCCCGTGCCTCGGAGAGATCTTTTCCGGACGATACCACCATCAGGACCCTGCCGCCGGATGTGACTGTCTCGCCGTCGCGTATTGCGGAGCCCATGTGATAGACCTTGGCATCCACGGAATCCAGTCCTTTGATGACGTAACCCTTTGAATATGAGAGCGGATAACCTTTGGATGCCAGCACGGTGCCGAGCACCGAGGCGTCTTTCCAGCGTATCTGGGGAATGGGCTTTCCGTCAGCCGCTGCAGAGAAGACATCGTAGATGTCACTCTCCATGAGCGGAAGCACGACCTCGGTCTCCGGGTCTCCGAACCTGGCGTTGAACTCGATGACCTTGATGCCATCCGGGGTTTTCATGAGGCCTCCATACAGCACCCCCGAAAGCGGAAGACCTTCCTGTACCATTGCGGAAGCTGCTTTGCACATTATCTCCCTGAATGCGAATTCCCGGTCTTCGTCAGTGATGAACGGAAGGGGAGTGTAAGCGCCCATACCGCCGGTATTGGGCCCCTCGTCGCCGTCAAACGCCCTTTTGTGGTCCTGCGATAGCGGCATCGGACTGACATCCCCGCCGCTGACGAAGCAGAGGAAGGAGAATTCAGGTCCCTGGAGGTAGTCTTCGATCACGACCTTGCCTTTGCCGAAAGCCTCGTCGAGAAGCATGTCCGAAAGAGCCTTCGAGGCCTCGTCGATATCTTTCGCTATGACGACGCCTTTCCCGGCGGCGAGCCCGTCATATTTCAGGACGGCCGGGAACGGCCTTCCGGAGACATATTCGAGGGCCTTGCCATAGTCCGAGAAACTCTGGTACGAAGCAGTCGGGATCCCGTATTTGAACATCAGTTCCTTTGCGAATTCCTTGGAACTCTCAATGGCTGTCGCGGCTTTGGTGTGGCCGAAAATCCTCAGACCTGCGCTGCGGAAAGAATCCACGATCCCTTTTGCAAGGGCGGCCTCGGGACCGACCACGGTAAGGTCTATGCCTTCTTTCAGGGCGAAAGACTTAAGTCCTTCTACGTCAGTGTCTTTAATGGGAACATTGACTGCCTGGAGGCCTATCCCGGCATTTCCGGGGGCGCAATAGATCCGACTGACTTTCAGACTTCTGGAGAGGGCGTCCACTATGGCGTGTTCCCTGCCTCCGCCTCCGACTACAAGTACTTTCATAGTATCAATGCTTGAAGTGTCTGACTCCTGTAAACAGCATCGTTATGCCGAGTTCGTCCGCCTTTGCTATGGCGTCCGCATCGCGGATGCTTCCGCCTGGCTGGACTATGGCAGTTACGCCGTATCCGGCGGCGAGGGCGACGGTGTCGTCAAACGGGAGGAATCCGTCAGAAGCCAGGACCAGGCCTTCCGTGAAACCGGCTTCCTTAGCCTGCTCCAGTGCGATGGCGGCAGAGCCGACGCGATTGGTCTGCCCGGCTCCTACACCTATGGTGTGGCCGTCCCGGACCACGGTTATGGCATTGGATTTCACGTGCTTGACTATCTTCCATCCGAAGTTGAGGTCGGAGAGCTGGGCCTCGGTGGGCTTGGCCTTGGTGACGCACATCGAGGGTACGACTTCTTCGACGGCGGTGTCAAGATCCTGTGCGAGGAGACCTCCGTTCACGCTGATGTACTGCCTGACGGTAGATGTGTCGCGGCTCATGTCGACCTCCATCACGCGGAGATTCTTCTTCGCGGACAGGATTTCCAGGGCTTCGGGAGTGTACGAAGGAGCGATGACTATTTCAAGGAATATGGGCTTCATCCCGAGCGCCACTTCGGCGGTAAGCTTACGGTTGACTCCGACTATGCCGCCGTAGATGCTGACCTTGTCGGCTTCGTATGCTGCCTGCCAGGCTTCTTCTATGGTCTTGCCGACGGCCGCGCCGCAGGGATTCATATGTTTCAGCGCCACGCAGAATGGTTCTTCGAAGTCGCGGAGCACGTTGAGGGCGGCATTGGCGTCCTGTATGTTGTTGTAAGACAGCTCCTTGCCTTGAATCTGCCGGGCGAACGCGAGCGAGAACGGCACTTTCTCCGGCCCGGCATAGAATTTCGCCTGCTGATGGGGGTTCTCTCCATACCGGAGCCCCTGTTTGAGGTCATATTCGAGGAAAAGTTTTTCGTTCAATCCGGCTTTTTCTCTCATATATGTTGCAATGCAGGAGTCATACTCTGCAGTATGGGTGTATGCCTTGGCCGATAGGCGGAGCCTGGTCTCGGGCGTCGTGGCGCCGTTTTCCCTGATCTCGGAGAGAACAGTGTCATAGTCGGCGGGGTCGCAGACTATGGTGACGTCCTTCCAGTTCTTGGCAGCGCTGCGGACCATCGAAGGGCCCCCGATGTCGATGTTCTCGATTGCCTCCTCGAAGGTGACTCCCTCTTTAGCAATTGTACTGCGGAAGGGGTAGAGGTTGACGCAGACGAGGTCTATCGTGCCGATCCCTTCCTGTGCGAGGGTGGCCATGTGGGCGGGAACATCACGGCGGGCAAGGATGCCTCCGTGGACTTTCGGATGGAGGGTTTTGACCCTGCCGTCCAAAATCTCGGGGAATCCGGTTATCTCGCTGATCCCCACAGTTTTGACGCCTTCTTTCTCAAGCAGTTTCTGGGTGCCGCCGGTGGCGATGATTTCCCATCCGAGGCTCTGTAGCCCCTTTACGAAACCGACGAGTCCGGTCTTGTCGCTGACGCTAACCAATGCTCTCATTTCCAAGTAGTTTGTTTATGGTTTCTATATACAGTGAATGTTCTATCTTCTGGCCGATCCGGTGGACTTCTTCCGGGTCGGAACCGTCGTACTCGAACGCCCTCTGGGCGATTATCCTGCCGCCGTCCAGGTCGGCGTTTACATAATGTATGGTGATTCCGTACACTTTCACGCCATACGCCACGGCCTGCTCCACGGCGTGGGCTCCCTTGAAGGCAGGGAGCAGGGAAGGATGGATGTTGATTATCCTGCCTCCATATGCTTCCAGCAGGGTGTCACCGACTATCCTCATATAACCGGCGAGGCAGACAAGGTCGATGCCCTTCTCGTCCATAAGGCTGGCGATTTCGGTCTCGAAGGCAGCCTTGGACGGATAGTCTTTGGGCGAAAATACGAAAGTCTCGACCCCGTAGCAGGCGGCTTTTCCTATGACTGCGGCTCCCGGACGGTCACACACCATCAGTGCGACCTCGGCTTTGATGACGCCTTCCGCACAGGCTTTGGCTATGGCCTCGAAATTGGTTCCGGTCCCGCTTGCGAATACTGCCAGTTTTTTCATTCCAATACTATGTTTACACCTTCCGTATCTGTTACGCGGCCGATGACGGAAGCCTTTTCTCCTTGGTTTTCAAGGATTGAGATAACCTTCGGGGCCTCTGCCGCAGGGACGGCCGCAACCATGCCGATGCCCATATTGAATATGTTGAACATCTCCCGATGAGGCACTCCGCCCCATTTTTCGAGCAGGGAGAATATGGGAAGGATATCCCAGGTGCCTTCCTTGATTTCCAATCCCTGGCCTTTGCGGAGCATCCTCGGTATGTTCTCGTCGAAACCTCCACCGGTGATGTGGCACACTCCGTGGACTTCGCAGTTGCGGATGGCTTCGAGCATAGGCTTGACATAGATTTTCGTGGGGGTAAGGAGTACGTCTCCGAGCCTTCGCCCGCCGAGTTCCCCGATGGTATCGAAATAACTGTGTCCGGAATCGGCAACTATTTTCCGCACCAGGCTGAATCCGTTGGAATGCACTCCGGAGGATGCTATACCGACCAGGACGTCTCCGGCTTCAACTTTGGAACCATCTATAAGACAGGACTTTTCGACTGCTCCGCAGGTAAATCCTGCAATGTCGTATTCGCCGTTTTC
>JAEEGL012297301.1_pt1 | contig 29484 bp, 22 predicted proteins | sample 9134231 | NCBI WGS metagenome assembly JAEEGL01 (sample SAMN16246548, study PRJNA631951) | gut metagenome | biome: gut microbiome; feature: rumen; material: fiber-attached | host: Bos | place: Iran: Karaj | collected 2018-10
CCTGGAATGTAGGAGTTCACCTCCTTCTTGTTTGTCAGACGAACACGAGCGACCTTTCTCATCGCTGAATTAGGCTTCTTTGGAGTGGTGGTGTACACGCGGACGCAGACACCACGACGCTGAGGGCATGAATCCAATGCAGGAGACTTGCTCTTGTCTACCAACACCTTACGGCCTTTTCTTACCAATTGTTGAATAGTAGGCATTTTGTTTAATTTTTTATTGTTATTATTGAATTATGTGCATTTTTTTGAGCGCCCACCTTTACCCTTCCACCCGAAGGGGAACTCGTTGCTTCGTGGTCAGCTGCTCGCTTTGCTTCGTGCTAAATTTACGTATCGTTCTGTTTTTTACCTTTTCGAGACCCTTTTTTTACAGGGAAATCATCATCTCACACGATACTAAAGTACCTAACCAAGGCACGCACTACTCCAAAAAGTGGTGCAAAGTTACGGATTTTCTGCCAAACAACATCTTTTTAAAGGGTTATTTTTTCACCCGTCCACTCGAAAAGCCCCCAAAATCGCTATTTTTTAATTTTATTTAACATTTCAATCCTATCAAAAAGCAATCTCCACATAGCAAAAGCAACAAAATCTTTACAAAAAGTCACGCTGAAAATGCTCCTTTATAATAATATAATGTACACGCGAAAGCACCCTCTTTTCATTCATCTTTCCCATAATACATGCTTTCATCTTTCTCACAACAAAAATGACCTCGAAAGTCAGTTAACTCTCGAGGTCACTTTGTCTTGGCAGGTCACTTACGCCTCGCCTTGCTTAATGTTGAACGGAGCGATAGTTCTCCCTTCGTTCGAGGGTTGTCCATTCGTCAACTTGATAGTGCCAAACTGCTGCTCATACTTACGGATATTATCCTGCAGAGCCATCAGCAAGCGCTTCGCATGCTCAGGAGCCATAATGATACGGCTCTTCACCTGTGCCTTGGGCATGCCAGGCATCATCTGGATGAAATCTGTAATCACCTCACAACTTGAGTGAGTGATAATGGCCAAGTTAGAGTATGTACCCTCTGCCACTTCAGGCTTCAGTTCAATCTGAAGTTGCTGATTGTTGTTGTTTTCTGCCATAATTCTATTCTTTTTTCAATTTTCAACTTTCAATATTCAAGTTTCTTACATCTCTCTATCACACGCTTAGGATCATTGCCCACCCACGAGTAACCATTTCTTCGCTCATAGCCAATGTCCGAAAGATGCCTCTGAGGCACACCGTCGCGATCGCAGAAGAAAGGTTCGCCTTTGTCCAAGTCATAAAAACGTGCCCACAACAGCGGAGCGCCCTTTTTCTCGACGAGACGGATGTCGGCCTGTCCGTTCTCATTGGTGAAATGTTCCACCGCCACATCCTTCATCGCATGTGCCTCCAGCCATGCAACACCCGCTTTCACCGCAGCCTTCACTTCTGCCGAAGGAAGCGGTTCATCCATCAGCAGGTCAAGAATGGCACATGTCTCGCCACATCCTGAATAAGAGGGCAACTCGTATGCACGAGCCTTCGCAGGCATGAAAGTCACGCGGTCATGCTGCTGACACCACACCGTAGGCGTACCACCCTTCCAGCTTGGCGTGTCGAACTCCAGCACCCTACCCGATTCGTCCACACGAATCTGACAAAGCAAGACACATCTGATGCCCTGCTCATAAGCCGCCTTGCACTTCTTCTTCAGACCCTTATCTACATCCATATTTCTGAATCTCAGCGAGTCGCCACCCACATCTCTCAACACTTTCAGCGCATTCACCATCGCCTGGTCGTTGAACGTAATCTGTGCCGAATATTCATCAGCACCCTTCAATGGATAAAACTGAGGGAAACCACCAGACGGGTATTGCATCTTCAGCAGATATTCCACACCACGCTTGAACGATTCCGTATAATTCTTACGGCGCTCCTTCAGCATTTCCTTGTCCAGCCACACGCTGTTCTCTGCCAACATCACGACGATCTGATCCACCGCCTTCGCCAGCGACTGCATCTCTGAAGTGGTGGCCCCATTGTCAATGGTGGAACCCACGCCCGTCTTCTGCCAAGCCTTCGCCTCCTTGGGGTCAACACCTTTCAGCCAATCCTGATTCTTTGGCCATCCACCCGACTTCATTTGGTACTTCACAATCGAGTCAGCCAACTGCTGCATCTCCTTCTGAGCCGAGATGCTCAGAACCACACAGCACATCATAATGATTGATAGAATACGTTTCATCTTGAATTCTTTTCCTTTTTCGGCTTGCAAAGGTACTACAAATCAGAGAAAACACAAAATAAATTCTTTTTTTTTAATAAATGTGGGAAAGAGCGCCAACAAATGCACCAAAAGTTTGTTCAGTCGTATGATTCTCTTTACCTTTGCACATCAATCAATTGACTGTGGAAAAAACGTTAAGACAGCAGATTATCGCTCTGATCAGAAGCGAAGTGGTGCCAGCAATAGGCTGTACAGAACCTATCGCAGTGGCATTGTGTGTGGCCAAGGCCAAAGAAACACTTGGCACTGTGCCTGAGAAAATCGAAGTGTTGCTATCGGCCAACATCCTGAAAAACGCGATGGGAGTCGGCATCCCAGGCACAGACATGATTGGCCTGCCCATCGCTGTGGCGTTAGGTGCGCTGATAGGCAAGGCTGACTACGAACTGGAAGTGCTGAAAGATGTGACCGACGAGGCCGTCGAACAGGGAAAGGCCTATCTGGCGGAAAACCGCATCCACATCGGCCTGAAAGAAGGCATCAAGGAAAAACTCTACATCGAGGTGAAGGTGAGCAAGGGCGACCAGACAGCCGAGGCCATCATCAGCACATCCCACAAGGACTTCCTGTGTGTGAAGAAGAACCAGGTGGTTGTGTACGAAAAGCCCTGCAAGGCCGACGAGGAGACCGACGAGGGCTGCTCTTGGCTGGACCTGCAAAAAGTCTATGAGTTCGCCACCACGGCTCCACTCGACGAAATCTCCTTCATCCACGAAGCCCAGACCCTAAACGAGAAAGCCGCTGAAGAATCGCTGAAAGGAAACTACGGCCACACGTTGGGCAAGACCCTCACCCGTCCTTTGGGAAAGGGAATCTTTGGCGACACCATCTTCTCACACATCATCTCCTCCACCGCCTGTGCCTGCGATGCCCGTATGGCAGGTGCCCCCATTCCTGTCATGTCCAACTCGGGCAGCGGCAATCAGGGGATTTGCGCCACGCTCCCTGTGGTGAAATTCGCCCAAGAGAACCACAACACAGAAGAAGAACTCCTGCGTGCCCTCACATTGAGCCATCTGACAGCCATCTACATCAAGCAGTCGTTAGGTGCCCTCTCCGCCCTATGCGGTTGTGTGGTGGCATCCACAGGCTCCGCTTGCGGCATCACCTATCTGATGGGTGGCAACTACGAGCAAATCACCTATGCGGTGAAAAACATGGTGGCCAATCTCACAGGCATGATATGCGATGGAGCCAAACCATCCTGTGCGCTGAAACTCGCATCGGGTGTGAGCACAGCCGTACTCTCTGCTATGCTGGCCGTGCAGCAAAAATGCGTGTCTTCCGTCGAGGGCATCATCGAAGACGATGTTGACCGCTCCATCCACAACCTCACACATATCGGAAAAGACGCAATGGACGAGACAGACCGCTGCGTATTGGAGATTATGACCCATAAAAAATGTGAATAAACTGGCAAAAAAGCAGAAAAGTTGTACCTTTGCCCATCGAAAACTTAAAAACTCAACATAAAATGGCATTAAAGACATTGATTATAGGTAGTGGCCCTGCTGGATACACAGCAGCCATCTACGCATCAAGAAGTTCGCTCAGCCCTGTGCTCTACGAGGGCATGCAACCAGGCGGACAACTCACACAAACCACAGAAGTGGACAATTTCCCAGGTTATCCCAACGGCACCACAGGCACAGAACTGATGGACGACCTCCGCAAGCAGGCAGAGCGATTGGGCACAGACATCCGCTATGGCATGATCACGAAGGTGGAACTCTCGAAAGATGGCTCCACACCTCACAAGGCCACAACCGACGACGGCACCGTGCTGGAAGCGCACACCATCATCATCTCCACAGGAGCCTCTGCCAAGTATCTTGGCTTGGACGACGAGAAGAAATATGCAGGACAAGGTGTATCGGCTTGTGCCACCTGCGACGGCTTCTTCTATCGCAAGAGAGTGGTGGCAGTTGTGGGCGGTGGCGACACAGCCTGCGAAGAGGCACAGTATCTGGCCAGCCTCGCCAAGAAAGTCTATATGATTGTGCGCCGTGATGTGCTTCGTGCCAGCGATGCCATGCAGCAGAAGGTGAAGGAGGCAGAGAACATCGAAATCCTCTGGAACACGCAGACAGAAGGACTCTATGGCGACAACGGTGTGGAAGGAGCACACCTCGTCGAGAACAAGGGCAAGGAAGGCGAGCGTCGCTACGATCTGCCCATCGACGGCTTCTTCTTGGCCATCGGGCATCACCCCAACAGCGAGATATTCCGTCCTGATGTGGAAGTGGACGAACAGGGTTACATCAAGGTGCAGCAGCCCACCACCGCCACCAACATCCCAGGTGTGTTCGCCGCTGGCGATGTGGCCGACCCGCTCTATCGTCAAGCCATCAGCGCTGCCGGAAGCGGTTGCCATGCAGCCATCGATGCCTTGCACTATCTGCAAGAGAAAGGGTTGCACTAAACATTCACTCCCTTGAAGAGTGCATCAACCAAAGAAGAACTGATAACAATAAGCAAATGAGACGGTTTCTTTGTACCATACTGACCTGTTGCTGCGTGCTTGTGGCCAACGCGCAACTCATCAACCCCGTGAAGGTGACCACCTCCATCAAGGAGACCTCCCCCACTGAGGCTGTCATCACCTTTTCGGCAACCATCCAAAGCGGCTGGCACATGTACAGCACCCAAGTGGTGCCCGATGGTCCCACCCCCACCACGCTCACGGTGGAGAAAATCTCAGGAGCCAAACTCGACGGCTCGCTGAAACCATCCACGACACCCATCAAGAAATATGAAGACATGTTCGATGCCGATGTCTACTACTTCGAGAACACGGCCACTTTCACCCAGAAACTGAAACTGACGGGTGGCAAGTACGAAGTGGAGGGCTATCTGCGATATGGTGCCTGCAACGACCAGAATTGCACACCGCCCACCTCTGTCGACTTCTCCTTCAAGGGTGAAGTGAAGGCTCAAGAAGAGGCCAAGGAGGGGAAGAAGGAGAAGAGCGAACAAAAGAAAGAAGAGGAGACAAAGGAAGAGCCAGCCCAAGAAACGGCGGCTCTTGCCGATTCCAGCACCATCGTGGCCGACAGCGTTCCCCTCGAAGAGGATGAGATGGAGTGGGAACCCGACATCGACGACCCCACCCCCATCCATGATAACACCCTCCTGCAACTCTTCGTCCTTGGCCTGATAGGCGGTCTCATCGCCCTGTTCACCCCCTGCGTGTGGCCTATCATCCCCATGACCGTGTCCTTCTTCCTGAAGCGTGGCACCACCAAGAAATCCACCCCTGAAGAGAAAGCGGCAGCCAAGAAACGCGGCATCCGCGACGCCATCCTCTACGGCATCAGCATCATCGTCATCTATGTCACGTTGGGCTTGGTCATCACCGCCATCTTTGGTGCCTCAGCCCTCAACGACTTGGCCACCAATGCCGTGTTCAACATCCTCTTCTTCCTCATGCTGCTCGTGTTCGGCATCTCCTTCATCGGAGGCTTCGAAATCACGTTGCCCTCGAAGTGGAACACCGCCATCGACAACAAGGCCAACAGCACCACAGGTGTGCTGAGCATCTTCCTGATGGCCTTCACCTTGGTGTTGGTCAGCTTCTCCTGCACAGGCCCCATCATCGGCTTACTCCTCGTGGAAGTGGCCACCTCCAGCATCATCGGCCCCGTCGTCGGCATGTTGGGCTTTGCCATCGCCTTGGCTTTGCCCTTCACGCTCTTCGCCCTCTTCCCCCAATGGCTGAATGCAGCACCCAAGAGCGGCAACTGGATGAACGTGGTGAAGGTGACGCTTGGCTTTGTCGAACTGGCTTTTGCCCTCAAGTTCTTCTCTGTGGCCGACCTCGCATACGGTTGGGGATTGCTCGACCGCGAGGTGTTCCTCTCCCTCTGGATTGTCCTTGCAGCCCTGCTGGGAGCCTACCTCATCGGCTGGATTCGATTCCCTCACGACGAAGAAGAATATGACGAGATGGGAGAGAAAGTCCTGCATCCCAAGACCTCCATCCCTCGTTTCTTCATGGCGCTCATCTCCTTCTCCTTCGCCATCTACATGATTCCAGGCTTATGGGGCGCACCGCTCAAGGCCGTCAGTGCCTTTGCTCCGCCCATGAAGACACAAGACTTCAATCTCGCATCAGAACAAGAAGTCAAACCCAAGTTCACTGACTACGAAGAGGGTATGCGCTATGCGAAGGAGCACCACATGCCCGTCATGATAGACTTCACAGGCTATGGCTGTGTCAATTGCCGCAAGATGGAGGCAGCTGTCTTCACCGACCCCGATGTGGCCTACATCATGACCAACAGCTACGTACTCATCCAACTCTACGTGGACGAGAAGACCCCGCTGTCAGAACCCATCGTGGTGAAGGACAGCGAAGGCAACGAGCGGAAACTCCGCACCGTCGGCGACAAGTGGAGCCACCTCCAATCCTCCAAGTTTGGTGCCACCGCCCAACCCTTCTATGTGCTGCTCGACAACGACGGCCATCTCTTGGAGAAGAGCTACTCCTACGACGAGGATGTCTACAAGTTCCTCAATTGGCTCGAAAGCGGACTCGCCCACTATTCCCAGAATTCCCATTAATTCCCATAATTCCCAACAAATATGTATTTAGACGGAAATCTTTATATCGCGCATGGCGCAGATGGCCCCATCAATCTGACGGGCAGAATGTGTAATCGTCACGGTCTCATCGCAGGTGCTACAGGTACAGGCAAGACCGTCTCCCTGCAAGTGCTCGCAGAGACCTTCTCACAGGCAGGAGTGCCCTGCTTCATGGCCGACATGAAAGGCGACCTCTCAGGCATCTCACAGGCAGGCAAGATGTCCTCCTTCATCGAGAAGCGCAAGGATGCCTTCGGTGTGCCCAATCCCGACTTCAAGGCATGCCCTGTGCGTTTCTACGACGTGTTTGGCGAACAAGGCTTCCCCATGCGCACCACCGTGTCAGCAATGGGGCCGCAGTTGCTCAGCCGCCTCATGGGGCTTAGCGACGTGCAGAGCGGCGTGCTCAACATCGTCTTCCGCATTGCCGACGACAAGGAACTCCTGCTCATCGACCTGAAAGACCTCCGTCTCATGCTCGACTTTGTGGGTCAGAACGCCAACCTCTTCACCACCGTCTATGGCAACATCTCCACAGCCAGCATCGGCGCCATCCAGCGAGCCGTGCTGGAGATTGAGAGCGAGGGCGGCGACCAGTTCTTTGGCGAACCCTCCTTCAATGTCGAGGACCTTATCGACATGGAGAACGGCATGGGCGTGATGAGCGTCCTGGCAGCCGACAAACTCATGCTCAACCCCAAACTCTACTCCACCTTCCTCCTCTGGCTCATGACCGAACTCTACGCCACCCTGCCAGAGATTGGCGATCAGGAACTGCCCAAACTCGTCTTCTTCTTCGACGAGGCACACATGCTCTTCGACGGCACCTCCAAGGCGATGGTGGACAAACTCGAACAAGTCATCCGACTCATCCGTTCCAAGGGTGTGGGCATCTACTTCATCACCCAGTCACCCTCCGACATTCCCGACGCCATCCTCGGCCAGTTGGGCAACCGCATCCAGCATGCCCTTCGTGCCTACACGCCCAAAGACCAGAAAGCCGTGCGTGTGGCGGCTCAATCCTTCCGTGCCAACCCTGAGTTCAGCACAGAACAGGCCATCATGGAACTCGGCACAGGCGAAGCCCTTGTGTCTGTGCTCGACGAGAAAGGTGCACCCACCATCGTGCAATGCGCCAAGATTCTCTTCCCCCTCAGCCAGATAGGCGCCATCACCGAAGGTCAGCGACTCGACATCCAGAATGCCGCACCCGACCACATCAAGGAATATGCCAACTACTTCGACCGCGAAAGTGCCTACGAGGTGCTCATTGCCCAGAAGGAGCAGGAAGATGCCGAAGCCGCCGCTATGCTGCGCCGCCAGGAAGAGGAGAAACAGCAAAAAGAGGCTGAGAAGGAAGCAGAACGCAAAGAGCGTGAAGAAGCTGTAGAAGCCTTGCGCCGCCAACGCGAACAGGAGAAGCAGGAACGTGAAGCCGCACGCGAGGCAGAACGTCTGCGCAAGGAAGAAGCAAAAGAGGCAGAACGCCAACGCAAGGAGGCAGAACGGCAAGCCAAAGAGAAGTCCAAATCCTCCGGCATGTGGAAGCGCACCATCTTCGGCACCCTCATCGGCGCCGTCCTTGGTTCCGTCGGCCATCAGGTAGGCACCTCCGTCGGCAAAAAGATTACAGGCAACACCTCATCATCCAAGAAGAGTTCCTCCAAGAAAAGTTCCTCCTCAGGCTCCATCATCGGCAGCGCCGCCAAGACAGCAGCCAACACCGCCACCCGCAAGGTGACCAACGAAATCCTGAAGAACATCTTCAAGTAAGAGACAAATCGCCCAATCCGATAACAAACGAAGAGAGAGGAGCGCACAAAGCGGTTCCTCTCTCTTCGTTCGTTTAATGGACAATTGCCGTCAGGTTTGTACGCATCGCAATAGTCTATTTGCCTATTGTCAATTATCCACCGTCGTTGCCACTTAATTGAAACCTCCACTACCAATACAATAACACCCCCGTTCCCAATTAATAGGTAACGAGGGTGTCAATTCATGCTTCTTCACTTCTGATAAATCTTCAGCACCTTGCCTCCTTGCTTGACGATGTTCAGGCCACGAGACATCCGTATACGGGGTGTGCCGTCGGGGCCATAGATGGTGACTGGGAGAGAGGCATCGACGGAAGGACTGGCAATGTCCACTGGAGAGCCTCCTCCCATCACATCGAAGGAGACCAAGCCGTCGGTCACGCTGATGTTGGTGATGGGCTTGGACATGAGAGTGGTGCCATCGGTGTTGGGATGATCCAACACGGCTACGGGCAAAGAAGTGTTGGTGAGCGAAGTGTTATTCTCGTAGGGATATGCCCACCCATCCTGATAGAAGATGGAGTTTTTGTCGTTGGCATGAAAGAGGGTGTAGCACTTCTTTTTTGTTGTGTTAGGGGTCTTGCCGGCCAAGACTCCATCCCATACCTGAGGGTCGAAGTCGATGTGGAAGATAAGAAGTCCACTGCCTGGTAACTTTTCGTCCCATCCTGTCTGCTGACGGTTCTCCAGTATGTAGTATTCATTGGCGTAAGCATCGTTGCGCAGCATATAGGCCTGCTGTCCGTCGCTCAATGGCGCCATGCCTGTGACGGTGGTGGGAGTAGTGATTTCAGGAATGTCTATCCACCCCATCAACATACGCTCATGGGCGGAATAGTTGGCAGGGCAAAACCCACCTCCATTCTTTTCGCCATTATCCATGAGGTCCCATGCTCCCACAATCTTTTGGCTGCCACAATAGAAGTCGGGCAGACCGAAGCAGTGACTGTATTCGTGGCATATGATGCCAAAAGAACCATAGGTGTCGTTCTGAAACAATTCCTGCACACAGCAGTAGGCGTCGATGGTGTAGTCCTTCCCTGCACTGCTGACGGTACGGGATTGACAATCCTTGTGGCCACTGAGCCACCACTGGTGAGGCCAGATAGTGTTGACTCCTCCTCCAGCATTCATCCCCAGGCCTGCAAAGATGATGATAATCTGGTTGATGTAGCCATCACCATCCCAATCGTAGGGTGCCCAGTCGAAGCCTCCTCTGTTCACCAACGAATCGACGATGTCGTTAACCAAATATTTGGAGTTCTCGTCATCTTGTTGTGTACTGCAGTATTTCTCGCTGTTGTCGGCCAGACAGACGTAGTGAAGGTCGAAAGTGAGTCGTAACTTCCCATCACTTTGGTCATAGAAATAGTCATGAACTGAACCATAGAAAGGAGGCTCGTCGAACCCCTCCTGATTGAAAATCTTGTTCCACAGGAGCAGGGGGTCAGGTTCCGTGAACTGTTTGTCGGCAAAGGCTGCCAGCACCACCAACTGGCGGCGGTCGCCCACATAGGGGTTGGCGAACGACCGTAAGGAACGTCGCGTGAAGGCATGCGCAGGCACCTTCCCCATCCTACAACTGCGGATGTGAACACTGTCCTGAGCCATTGCCACCAATCCCATCAGCAGCAACACAAGGGTGATTGTATATTTCGTACTTTGCATCATTACCACAATATGTTTTGCGAAGGTACGGACTATTTCACAAAAAACAAGCCCCTTCAACGGGAAAAAAGTCTGCCACTAATAAAAATGTCCACAAAATCATTGAATTATCAGAAATGATTTGTAATTTTACCCACAAATCAAAAACTATGAAAATATGAGAAGCACAAGACTAACGATGGTGTTGGTGGCGCTTGTATGCGTGGCCACTATGAGTGCACAGACTGACCGCACAGGATTGATACAGAATCCGAGTTTCGAGAAAGGAACAGACGGATGGATGCATTCGGGCATGAGCACTTGCGACAACAATATATTTTCCATCAAACAGGGCAACATCTACATGGAGCGATGGACGGGACGCGGCGGTGCCGTGGGTTCTGGCAGTGTGAGTCAAGAGGTGTTGAACTTGCCTCCTGGCAACTACGAACTGACGGTGGCTGCACAGAACATTCAGGAGGACACCCCTACGAAAGCACAGACGGGCACCTACATCTATGCAGAGCCTTCCAAACATGCTCTCTTCAAGACTCCCATCCAGAAAACGACGGTGACCGTTCGCGGCGACTACACTGTGGCTTTCAACCTTGTGTCTGGCAGCGTCACCATCGGCTTCGAGGCTCAAAATGCCTCAGGCAACTGGATTTCTGTGGATAACTTCCGACTGAAACAAGTAGGGCTCGAACTGACCGCCGTACTGGCTGAGGCTGTCGAGAACGCTGAAACCACCTACGGCAACGTGACGGGCAAGCAGTGCGAGCAACTGCTGACCGCCATTGCCAATGCCCGCACTTGTTATGATACATCCGTGGCGCAACCTGAATCCATCAACGGTGAGGAGCAAGCCGCTGCCATCGTGGCGATGGAGAATGCCATCGACATCTACCTTCGTGCCAATGCAAGCGCAGAAAGCCCATTGGACATGACCGACCGCATCAAAAACCCCAGTTTCGAGACTGGCGACCTGACATACTGGACTGCATCGGGCATGGGAACACAGGGAAATAGTGTCTTCAGCATCAAGAAGGGAACATGGTATGTGGAACGTTGGACAGGGCGTGGCGGCAAAGTGGGCGATGCCCGTTTGAGCCAGCAACTCACGAATATGCCAGCAGGACGCTATCGCCTAAAGGCTGCCGTCCAAAACATTCAGGAGGACACACCCCAGGCCAAGCAAACGGGTGCTTGGATTTTCGCAGGAACCCAAACCAAGGAAGTGGACGTGCGTGGCAATTATACGTTGGAGTTTGTACAAGTGGCAGACGTGATGGAGATTGGTTTCGAAGCCAAGGGCGCTACAGGCAACTGGCTCGCTGTGGACAACTTCCAACTGGAATATATCAGCGATAATTTTGACGACGTGAAAGAGGCTTTTTCGACCCTCATCGCTCAAGCCGAGGTGCTCGCTCAAAAGCACATGACAGTCAAAGCCAAACAGGCACTGACTGATGCCATCGCTGTAGCCAAACCGCTGCTCGAACAGTCGAATGCTGAGGGCTGGTCTGCTGCTGCCACTGACTTGGAAGCCGCCATGAGCGTGGCTGACACCTCGCAAGAAATCTTTGCACGGCTGGCTGATGCCATCGCTACAGCAACAGATGAAATCAACAAGGCTCCTGAAGCACAAAACACAGCTTATCAGGAAGCCATCAATACCGCCCAAGGGGTCTATGATGCCGAAACAACCACCAACGCACAGGCAGAAGCCGCCATCACGGCGCTGGACGAGGCATCGTTCGCCTACAAAGTGCTGAATGGTGGAGGTAGTGGGCAGGCTCCTGTCGTAGTGACTGACACGCGCTTCGTGCGTGGTGCAACATGGGCTTTCGGACGCAGTACTGTGACAGGCGAAAAAATCATCGAAGAGGGCTTCTGCTGGAGCGAGAGCCCTGACCCGAAGGTGACCGACAACCGCACGACAGAATATCTGAACCAAGCGGGCAAAATCTACTGGTTGCGCAACCTCAAGCCTGCCACCATCTACTACATGCGTGCTTACGCCATCAACAGCGACTATGGTGTAGGATATGGCGATGTCATCAAATTTGTGACTGTGCCCAAAGGCACCATCGGACATTGGTACAACAACGGCGGCGACGAGGCTACCAACGACCGTCTCAACTATGCCATCAACACGGCTATCGACTACTATTGGAACAACCTGAGCAGCATCCACGGCTTTGGCATCAGCGTCACCTACAGTCCTGGCACTCAAACGGCTGACTGCAGTTATGGCGGCAGCATGAGAGTGGGTGCCAGTTCGTCCTATCAGCAGGTGGGCACCATCATGCATGAAGCCTTCCACGGCATCGGTGTGGGCACACACAACAATTGGTGGTCGGGCGACTACCGTACCAACGGTATCTGGATGGGCGACCGTGTGACTGAAGCTTTACGTTTCTGGGACAACAACACAGACGGCGTTCTCGCTGGTGACGACATGCACCTCTGGCCTTATGGCTGCAACGGCGCACATGAGGACACACATAACGACAACCTCTACTGCATGATGGGCATTCTGGCGCAAGCGCTGAATGAGGATGGTCTACCTGGCTCTGGCGCGATAGGCTATGCCCTGCCCTACTATGCTTTCAACCAAGAGGATGGCGTGAAGTATTACATCAAGAACGAGGATACGAAACATGGTCTGCACAGCGCTTATCTGGTAGAGACCAACACTCATCAACTACAATGGAAGACGATGACTGCCGAAGAGGCTGCGACCAACGATGCAGCCGCATGGTATATCACGTTCACACCATCGAACCAGTATTACCAACTGAAGAATGCTTCCACAGGATATTACATGACTTATTCCAGTGGCATCAAGACGGTGAAACACACGACACCCACTGCAGCAGACGATTTCCACCTGATGCGCGGACGTGTTGATGTGGAAGGGCAGCGTGGCTACTACATCATTCATCCTGAGAGTTCATCGAATCCACCTGTGCTGAACGCTACAGCCAGCGGCAAGACCGCGACGACAACATGGAACATCGCAAATAGCGCCACCACACAACGTTGGCTCATCCTGACCGCTGAAGAGGCGCTGAACTTCGACAACGGAAACATAGACGAAGCCCGCGACGAATTTGCAAAGATGCTGACCCGCATCAGGAAACTGGCCGAGACTCCACATGTGGAAGATGTGGAAGATGCCGATGCCACTCTCAGCAACACCTTGTCCAATCTGGAAAGCCAAGCAGAGACCTGCACGAAGGGTGTTGAGGTGGATGCCCTCACCCAACAGGCCCGTTCCGCCGCTGTCACCTTCCTCTCCAGCGTATCGGTCACTGATGTGGAACAGCCTTTCGACCTCACCTTCATGATTGAGAATCCTGACTTTGACAAAGATGCCACCAGCGGATGGACCACGACCAACAGCGGAGTGGGCTATGATGCACAGGGAGTGGAGTTCTACGAGAAGACCTTCAATTTCCACCAAGTGCTCGACGACATGCCCTCTGGCACCTACGAATTGCGGGCATACGCTTTCCAACGACCTGGTGACGCTGACGCCATCTTTAGCCCTTACAGCAACGGTACCGCCAAAGTCACCACCTCGCTCTACATGAACAGCACAACCGCTCCTGTCTGCCACATCTGCGATGACAGGCAGTCAAAGACCCTCTTCAACGACGGTGGTTGGGGCAGCGACAAAAAGATGTCAGACGGCACCTACATCCCCAACTGTATGGTTGGTGCAGAGAAATACTTTGCCAAAGGTCTCTACGACAGCAGTGTCTGCACCCAACTTGAGGAGTCTGGCAGTTCTTTACGCGTCGGCATCAAGTGTACCAGTGCTCCATCCTTCTACTGGACGATGTTCGACCACTTCCGGCTGTTTTTCTTCGGCGGCAACTCAACTGTCACCGACATCACTTCTGTGCCGACAGACGATGCTCAGGGACAGGAATCCGACACATCTTCTTCCACCCTGTATATGCTGGATGGCCGCAAGGTGAAAGGACAACCCGTTCCTGGCATTTATATCGTAGGCAAAAAGAAAGTGATGATAAGAAAATAACAAAATCCTAATTCCTCACTCCTAAATCTCACTCTTAACGAAAAAAACTTCAGACTCCTAACTCCTAACTCCCAACTTTTCACTACCTTTGCCGGACGTAAGAAAAACTTCATGCATCATGGCACCTCTTTATCCTTTTCTTTTCGAGCCCAACCTGCACACTGTCGTTTGGGGTGGACAACGTTTGCGCCCATACAAGCAGATGAAAGCTTCCGCTGAGCCTATCGGCGAGAGTTGGGAGGTGAGCGCTGTGCCCTCCAGCACCAGCATCATCAGCAACGGGAGTTGGGCTGGCAAAGACCTTGCCAGCGTCATCAGCACCTCGCCCGCTCATATTCTGGGTGGCAGTGTGGCCAAGAAATACGGGGGGAAACTTCCCCTGCTGGTTAAGTTCATCGATGCAGAGAAAGACCTCAGCATCCAGGTGCATCCCAACGACGAAATGGCCAATCGCGAACATGGAAAACTGGGAAAGAGTGAAATCTGGTACATCATTGATGCCAAGCCTGGTAGCCATCTGTATGCAGGCTTCAAACAAGAGATTACACCTGAGGAATACAAACAAAGGGTGGCCGACGGCACCATCGTTGATGTGCTGGCCAAGCATACAGTGAAGGCAGGTGATGTGTTCTATCTCCCAGCCGGTCGTGTGCATGCTATCTGTGGCGGCATACTTTTGGCAGAGGTGCAGCAATCGTCGGACGTGACTTATCGCATTTTCGACTACAACCGTCCAGGCATGGATGGGAAGCCGCGTGAACTGCACACAGAACTGGCTGCCCAAGCCCTGAACTTCCGCGTGGAGGAGGAATACCGCACACAATACAGCAATCTGACAGATCGTGCCAACCGCATCATCGACTCGCCATTCTTCAGTGTGCGCGTGACAGAGATGACCGCCCCCTTCCACCGCAACCTCATCAAATACGACAGTTTCATCATCAGCATGTGCATCGAAGGTGACTGTCGCATACACATACGTTCCACCGGCGACAAGATTCTGCTTCGCGAGGGACACAGCACCCTTATCCCTGCCGCCATTGCCGACTACGATGTCATTCCGCTCAACCAGAAGACGCGTCTCCTTGATGCCTACATCGACAACAAAGACCGCAGTCTGGGCAGGCAAATCACACGTTTTCTTCACATCACCAGCAAATAAAGAACATTAAACTTTAGATTAACTATATGGGAACAACTGTCGCCATGCGCAAGCCGCACAGCAAAATGAATTATGCTTTACAGCACCCAGAGAACGAGGGAGGCATGAATGACCGCGTGAAGCGTCTGCATCAGCAGAGCATTGACACGCCTACCACGCTCACCATCGAACGTGCCCTCATCGAAACCGCTTTCTACAAAGAGAATTACGGCAAGATGCCCAACTGCATCCTCCGTGCCCGCAACTTCTATGAGATTTGCAAGAAGAAAACCATCTATATCGGTAAGGACGAACTCATTGTGGGCGAACGTGGTCCCGTACCAAAGGCGGTACCAACGTTCCCTGAACTGACGTGTCACACGGTGGAAGACCTCCACACACTGAACGACCGCGAATTGCAGCCTTACTACATCTCACAGGAAGACATCGACACCTACGCCCGCGAAGTCATACCCTATTGGGAAGGACGCACCCAGCGCGAACGCATCTTCAGCCACGTGAGCAAGGAGTGGGAAGAAGCCTATCATGCAGGCGTGTTTACGGAGTTCATGGAACAACGTGCTGGCGGCCACACAGCGATGGACGGCAAGATGTACCATCGTGGTTTGCTGGACGTGAAGGCACTCATAGCCAAGACCCTCAGCGAACTCGACTTCATCAACGACCCTGAGGCGACAGACAAGCAGCAGGAACTGCAGGCGATGGACATCAGTTGCGATGCCGCCATCCTCTTTGCAGAGAGACATGCTGAGTTGGCTGAAAAGATGGCCAAGGAAGAGACAGACTCACAACGGAAAGAAGAGTTGTTGAAGATTGCCGACGTGTGCCGTTGGGTGCCTGCTCATGCACCACGCGACATGCAGGAAGCCATACAGATGTACTGGTTTGTGCATCTGGGCACTGTGACCGAACTGAACGGTTGGGACTGCATGAACCCTGGACACATTGACCAGCACCTGTATCCGTTCTACCAGAAAGGATTAGCCGACGGCACGATGACCCGTGGGAAGGCGAAGGAACTCATTTCGTGCTTCTGGATTAAGTTCAACAACCAGCCAGCACCTCCCAAAGTGGGCATCACCGCCTTGGAGAGCGGCACCTATAATGACTTCACCAACATCAACATCGGCGGTATCGACAAGGATGGCAACAACGCGGTGAACGAGCTCTCCTATATCATCCTGGAGATTCAGGAAGAACTGCACGAGTTGCAGCCAGGCTTGAGCATCCATGTGAGCAAGGTGACGCCCGACGAATTTGTGATGGCTGGTGCTAAAGTAATTCGTCAGGGGCACGGCTACCCCTCCGTCTTCAATCCCGACACCTACACAAAAGAACTCATCCGTCAGGGAAAGACACAGGAGGATGCCAACGAAGGCGGTTGTTCGGGCTGCATCGAGGTGGGTGCATTCGGCAAGGAGGCCTACATTCTGACGGGCTATCTCAACACGCCAAAGATTCTTGAGATTACCCTCAACAACGGCATCGACCCGATGACAGGCAAGAAACTGGGATTGGAGACAGGCGACCCACGCACCTTCAAGACCTACGAGGAACTCTACGAGGCCTACCACAAGCAGATGATTTATTTCGTTAACCTCAAACTGGCGGTCAACAACTACATCGAGCGTATGTTCTCGCTCTATGCCCCAGCCACGTTCCTCTCGCTCTTCATCGATGACTGCATCACCCGCGGACGCGACTACTACAGCGGTGGCGCACGCTACAACACGACATACATCCAGTGTACAGGTCTCGGCACCATCACCGACTGCCTCTCCACGATGAAAAAGCATGTGTTTGAGGAGAAGAAGTTCACGATGGACGAACTACTCAAAGCGGTCAGCGAGAACTTTGAAGGGAACGAGAAGATGAGGCAATTCATCATGAACAGAACCCCCTTCTTCGGCAACGATGACGAGTATGCCGACACGATTGCCGTGAAAGTGTATGACGACCTTGTGGACGCCATCGAAGGACACCCCAACACGCGCGGCGGCAAGACGCAACTCAATATGCTCTCGACGACTTGCCACAACTACTTCGGTTCCGTCTGTGGCGCATCCGTCAACGGCCGTCTGGCACACTTCGCCATCAGCGATGGTACATCGCCAGCACATGGAGCCGACACCAACGGTCCTACGGCGGTCATCAAGTCGCTGGGCAAACTCGACCAGACAAAGTCGGGCGGCACCCTGCTCAACGTGCGCTTCGTGCCCACACTGCTCCAGCGCGACGAAGACCTGCGCAAACTCGTCTCCCTCATCCGTGCCTACTTCAGCATGGGCGGTCATCACATCCAGTTCAACATCGTGGACACCCAGACCCTGCTCGATGCCCAGAAGCAACCTGAGGACTACAAAGACTTGCTTGTCCGCGTGGCTGGCTACTCCGACTACTTCAACGACATGACGGAGCAACTCCAGAACGAGATTATCGCCCGCACGGAGAACGAGACGCTATAAACGGAGAAAAATCCCCTTTTATTTGTCTGTATGGCAAAAAGGGCGTAATTTTGCACAACAGAACACAGATACGATGACAAAAGATATTTTCCTTGCAGGAGGCTGCTTCTGGGGGACGGAACACTTCTTCAAGCAGATAGAAGGGGTGCTGAACACGGAGGTTGGATTTGCCAACGGCACTACGGATGACCCAACATATGAGGAGGTATATACCGACGCAACGGGATATGCCGAAACGGTGCGCATCGAGTATGACGATGCGGTAGTGGATTTGGAGTTTCTGCTCCAGATGTTTTTCAAGGCGATTGACCCCACCAGCCTCAACAAGCAGGGACATGATGAGGGTACACGCTACAGGACAGGTGTGTACTACACCGCTGAAGATGATTTACCTGTCATCCAGCGGGTGTTTGCCGAAGAACAGAAGAAATGGAATGCGCCCATCGCTGTGGAGGTGGAGCCTTTGGAGTGCTTCTATCCTGCTGACGAACGCCATCAGGACTATCTGGACAAGAATCCTGATGGATATTGTCATCTGCCTCTTGAACTGTTTGAGTTTGCAAGGAAAGCAAAGAAGGGGAGCCTTTAGCAAAGCAACATTTCATGGCACTGATTTTCGACATCAAGCGATTCGCCATCAACGATGGTCCCGGCATCCGAACGACACTCTTCATGAAGGGGTGTCCGTTGAGATGTGTGTGGTGTCACAATCCTGAGGGATTCTCAGAGAAGCCCGTGAAGATGTACACAAAGAAGAAGTGCATCGGCTGCCAATCATGCGTGGAGGTGTGTCCACAAAAGAATCTGGTGCTGACCGCTGAGGGCATCAAGGACTTGGGAAGATGCGTCGGTTGCGGGAAATGCACGGACGAGTGCCCCACCCTTGCGTTGGAAATGGCGGGCAAGGAATGGAAGATGGATGAGTTGATGGCTGTGGTGGAGAAGGAACGCACGGTGATGGAAGAGAGCGGCGGAGGTGTGACGATGTGTGGAGGCGAGCCGCTGATGCACACGGACTATCTGTGTGAGGTGCTGGACGAACTGGGCAAAAGAAACATACACAGGACGGTAGACACGACGTTGTTTGCCTCGCCTGAACAAGTGAAGCGTGTGGCAGAACGGTGTGAACTGATGCTGGTGGACCTGAAGATGATGGATAGCGAGAAGCATCGGCGATACACAGGTGTGCCCAACGAGCAGATTCTGGCGAACATCCGCTTGCTGAGCGAGATGGGCAAGGAATACTGGGTACGCATTCCGCTGATTGTGGGTGTGAATGCCGACGATGAAAATTTGAGGGCTTCGGCCGAGTTTCTGACCTCGTTGCCAAAGAAACCTGAAGTGGTGAACCTGCTGGTCTATCACGATGTGGGCATCGGCAAGCATGCACGGCTGGGCACCAAGTACAACCCTGAGGACATTCAGATGGAGGCTCCAGGGGAGGAGGTGCAGCAGAGGGCATTGGACATCATGAAGGAATATGGATTGATGGCGAAGATTGGAGGATAGGAAGAGGAGAGAGAGTTGAATAATTGAAGAATTGGAGAATTGAAAATATGAAGTTTTAATACGATATGAGAATTACGATTAAGATTGGCAGCAATGTGCTGACACGACAGGACGGCTCGCTGGACGTGACAAGAATGTCAGCGCTGGTTGACCAGATTGCCACCTTGCGCAGTCAGGGACACGAGATTATTCTCGTGTCTTCAGGTGCGGTGGCCAGTGGAAGAAGCGAACTGAAACATATTCAGCATGACCTCGACTCAGTGGATCAGCGGCAGTTGTTCTCGGCTGTGGGGCAGGCGAAACTGATTAACAGATACTTTGAGATGTTCAGAGAGTACGGCATCCCTGTGGGACAGGTGCTCACCACCAAGGAGAATTTCTCAGACTCTGAGCATCGCAAGAATCAGGAGAACTGTATGCGAGTGATGCTGGAGAATAGGGTGCTACCCATCGTGAACGAGAACGACACAGTGTCTGTCACAGAACTGATGTTCACCGATAACGACGAACTCTCAGGGCTGATGGCGCAGATGACACAGTCGCAGATGCTCATCATCCTGAGCAACATCGACGGCATATACACGGGCGACCCTGCTGACCCCGAATCGCGGCTCATCAGCATCGTGAAGCCCGGCAAACGGCTGGATGACTACATCCAGAAGAAGAAATCGAGTGCGGGACGTGGCGGCATGCAGAGCAAGTCGAACGTGGCCACACAAACGGCTGCGGCTGGCATCAGCGTGATTATCGCCAACGGCAAGAGAGATGACATACTGGTTAAACTGATGAACGACAGGGACAACACACCCTGCACAGAATTTTTATGTTAATGGACAACATCTTCAATTCTGCTAAGGAGGCAAGCATCGACCTTGCCCTCCTCGACAATGAGACCATCAATAAGGTGCTGTTGGCTGTGGCAGACAAAGCCATCAGCGAAACAGACACGATTCTGGCAGCCAATGCCAAAGACCTCAGCCGCATGGATACGGCAAACCCGATGTATGACCGTCTGAAACTGACCCGTGAGCGCATCGAAGGCATCGCTGGTGACACGCGCGACGTGGCCACACTCCCCTCTCCTCTAGGCAAAGTGTTGAAACATAGCATACTGCCCAATGGTCTCGACCTCAAGCGCGTGAGTGTGCCCTTCGGCGTGATAGGCATCGTGTATGAAGCACGTCCCAATGTAACCTTTGATGTCTTTTCGCTCTGTCTGAAAGCAGGCAGCGCTTGCATTCTGAAGGGTGGCAAGGATGCCGATGACAGCAACCGCGCCATCGTCAGCCTCATCAAAGAAGTGCTCAAGGAGTTCCATATCAACGAGAATGCCATCACTCTCCTGCCTGCCACACACGAGGCTACTGGCGCATTGCTCCATGCAAACGGATATGTGGACCTTGTTATTCCACGTGGCAGCAAACGCCTCATCGACTTTGTGCGGCAGGAGGCATCCGTACCCGTCATCGAGACAGGTGCCGGTGTGTGTCATGCTTACTTCGATAAAGACGGAGACACAGAGAAGGGTGCCCGCATCATCAACAATGCCAAAACGCGCCGTGTGAGCGTGTGCAACGCCCTCGACTGCACATTGGTGCATGCAGACCGTTTGGCAGACCTCCCAGCCATCTGTGCGCCGCTAAAGGAGAGCAATGTGTTGATTTATGCTGATGAGCCAGCCCTTGCAGTACTCAATGGCAACTACCCTGCCGACTTGCTGAAGCCTTCTACGGAAGATAGTTACGGAACGGAGTTCCAGGCATACACTATGGCTATCAAAACCGTCACCTCTGCTGACGAAGCCATCCGTCACATCCGCCGTTTCGGGTCGGGACACTCAGAGTGCATCATCACAGAGAATCGTGCCACCGCCAATCAGTTTATGGCTCAAGTAGATGCCGCTTGTGTCTATCACAATGCCCCCACATCCTTCACCGACGGAGCACAATTCGGGTTGGGTGCCGAAATAGGCATCTCCACCCAGAAACTCCATGCAAGAGGACCTATGGCACTGGAAGAAATAACCACTTACAAATGGCTGATTGAAGGAAACGGTCAAGTGCGCCCTAAATAACGTGAATAAAGACGGGCAACAATTGCACCACTAATATTGTGCCAAACGCTGAAGATGGCTCCAGGGATAGTGGCCAGCGGATAAGCGGCGAAATGAAGTGTGGCCAGCGACGACGCAAGGCCCGAGTTCTGCATGCCCACCTCAATGCTGATAGCTTTTCTCTTCGAGGCAGGCAGGCGCAGCAAGTGTCCTATCAGATAGCCGAGACCTAACCCTAAAAGGTTGTGGAGCACAACAACCGCAACAATCATCATTCCGCCAAGCAACAACTTGTGGGCATTGGCTGCAATGACAATCATCACGATGAAAGCGATGGTAAGTGAAGAAACTGCGGGCAGATAGGCAGTCGTCTTCTGTGTAAACTTCGGCCAGAGCCACTTGACGACGAGACCAGCGACAATGGGCAGAATGACCACCCAAAGGATGCTCAGCAGCATGCCCAGCACATCAACATCAACGGTCTTACCTGCCAGAAGCCACACCAGCAACGGTGTCATCACGGGGGCAAGCAACGTGGAGGTAGCAGTCATACCGACACTCAGCGCCAAGTCTCCCTTTGCCAAATAGGTAATGACATTCGACGCTGTACCGCCAGGACAGCAGCCCACAAGCACCACACCAACAGCCAAAGCCTCGTCGAGAGCGAACACCCGTGCCAAAACGAAAGCCAGCAAGGGCATAATGATGAACTGCGCCAAACAGCCCACGATAACATCGCGAGGACGGCTGAACACGATGCGGAAGTCTTCTGGCTTAAGCGCCATACCCATACCGAACATGATGACACCCAACAAGGGATTGATGACCGTAGGCTTGATGCCGCTGAACACATCGGGCACTACCAGCGCCACGACTGCTGCGACCAGCACCAGCACACCCATATAATCTGATATCAGTTTACAGAATTTCTTCATGTCACTTTACCTCCTCGAAATCAACGTAGGTGCCCTCATTCTCTCCAAACATCTTGCCACCTGACGAACCTTTCTGTTGGGCAGACCTTCCTTGAGCAGCAGATGCATGAGAAGCCCTCCGCGAAGATGACGATTTGGCAGATTGCTGTCGTGCACCCTGTCTTCCCTTGCCTGTGAAAAGACGGTAGATGGCACGCAGATTGCCAAATCCGCCCACCAATCGGCTCATCAGGAACAAGCCAATCAGGATGAACACCAATACAAAGATAAGAACTGTAAATAAGGCTGTTAAGAATGTTGACATATCCATGCAGTCGTTTTGAATAAGGAAGTCCGTTCTTCCTTACTCCTCATTCTTAGGCAAAAGAGATGCTACAATCGAAATGACGACATAAAGTCCGATGCTGACAGCCGCACCACGTGACAAACCTATCCAAACACCCTCGTCACACGTAACTACGCCAAAAGTCAATGACAAAAGTGCCGACATCACAAAAAGAATCTTCATCTTATCCTGCGGCCACGTGAGTTTGCCCTTGAAAGCGAACATAGGCACCTCGCACACTAACAGCCAGCAGAACAGAATCATGAACAGGAAGAGAAACAAAGCATTAAAGCGCGGACTCGTCAGCCAAGCCTCACAACTCGAAATCAATGCGCCCCAGAAGATAGCATTGGCAGGAGTCGGCATACCAATGAACTCCGTATGCTGACGCTCGTCAATGTTGAACTTCGCCAGACGCAAAGCGGAGAACGCCGCCATCAAGAACGCCGTGAAAGGCATCACATTGAAAAAGAATTCACTGCCCATCCATGTAGGATATGCCACATGATTGAACAGCGTGAACAGCATCGCCGAAGGAGCCACACCAAAAGTGACACAATCAGCCAGCGAATCAAGTTCCACACCTAACTTACCACTCACACCAAGAGCACGAGCCACCTTACCATCGAAAAAGTCGAAGATAGCCCCCGCCAAAATGAAAATAAATGCCATCTGATGACCGTGGTGAAACGCACAAAACGTAGCGATGCACCCACAAATCAGATTACAACATGTGATAATATTGGGAATATGCTTTTTCATCTGTCCATATATGAATATACATCATGGCCCCCACTACACCAATCGTGCAATCATCGTCTCGTTACCCACCGTTCGCTGCCCCATCTTCACCAACACCTCAGAACCAATAGGCAGATACACATCCACGCGGCTACCAAACTTAATGAAACCCATATGGTCGTCAATATAGCACTCCTCACCCTCCTTCGGATAAGTAACGATACGACGAGCCAAAGCGCCAGCAATCTGACGGGCCATGACCTCTACACCATGTGGCGTGCGGATAACCACCATCGAACGCTCGTTCTCCGTACTCGCCTTGGGAAGATATGCCTTCAAATAGTTGCCGTCCTGATGCCCCACTTTCACCACTGTGCCGTCACAAGGAATCCAGTTGGCATGCACATTCGTCAAACTCATGAAGATGGAAATCATCAGTCGCTTATCATGGAAATACTCCATTTCTTCCACCTCCTCAATCACCACGATATGACCATCGGCCGGCGCAACAATCGTCTTGTTGGTTGGACCATTGAACATACGAATCGGGCAGCGGAAGAAATTCAACAAGATGCCATACAATACCAGTTCAACCCCTATAACAACGTACGAACCCCACGACAATGTACTCCGTGACATCCAAGCCAAACTGATGATAATAGCAGACAAGACCCCCGTATAGAGAAGAGTATGCTTCCCCTCGTGGTGCAAACGAATCTTATTTCTACGTTTATTATGTATCAGCGGTTTTTCCTTCGACATGATCATATTTAGTTTTACACAATGGCCGTAGCCGAACCCACAACCATTGTGTATGCAAAGGTACAGATATTTCCCAAGAAAGACAAACAAAAAACGAATTTTTAGTCTTTTTTCCCAAAAAACCTTTTGAGAGTCGAAAAAAAGCACTAACTTTGCAGCCGCATTCAGCAAAGAGTGTCTTCTGACACCATCCAGCCGAACGCATAAGAGGATTGGGCTATAGTATATCGGCTAACACGTCAGATTTTGGTTCTGAAGAGCCAGGTTCGATTCCTGGTGGCCCAACTCACGAGAAACGGCATCCACGGTTCACCCAATGTTCCCCAGATGTCATTTTTCGCCTTAATATCGGACTTGTAGCTCAGTTGGTTAGAGCAACAGACTCATAATCTGGAGGTCCTTGGTTCAAGCCCAAGCTGGTCCACTTTGAAAATCAAGCACTTACAAAGATTCTGTAAGTGCTTTTTCTTTTCTTGGTGAACATGAGGTGAACATAGAACATCAAATGTTACCTATTTTTATTTTCTGAAACCTGACGTGACTTTATGAGAGTTCAAGAAATTTCTTAGCCCTCTTCCCATGTACCGCTTTCTCATGCATTTTGTTTTTACTGCTTCCCTATTCAATTCTTATTGGTGACCTTCAGGTGACCTTGAAACTTACACTTGAAGGACTGTGTGCGCTCGTTTATATCATACTACGAGATCTAGAAGCAGTGTCGCGAATTGTGACGGTGGTTTCTGTAAAATTATCCCCTCTTAATAGTGTTTCTTCTGCTTCTTTGTTAAAAGCCCCCCCTTATTTGTTAAATTGACCTCGGCAGAAATCGACGTGTTTTTTGCCGAGGCGTGACCCCATGACATCGCAGTACCTTTGCACCATGAAACTTAAAAATCGAATAAAATGACAGGAAGTTTTGTGATGCTTCAGATGGATGACCTCAGGCAGGTTGTCACTGAAATTGTAGAAGAGGTCTGCACCAAGCGCGGACTGAATGAGAAGCCTTCCAACGATGAAGGCGAGTGGTTAACCCGTGAAGAAGTGTGCGACAAGCTGCACATTACTTTCACAACGCTATGGCGCAAGGAGAACGAAGGCGTAATTAAGAAACACAAGATTGGCCGACGCAACCTCTATTCCAAGCGTGAAGTAGAAGAATTGTTCTCTTCCGCCATGAATGCAGACAACGCAGATGTAAAACAAGGAAAGGGGTAAGGCATGGAGAGTACCATCACAACCTTTGACGGAAACGGTCAACCCGACTTCCTTTCCCTCATCAACGCTGAGGTGGAGAAGGTGGAACCTGCAATAATGGCTCCACCATCTCCACCTGAAAACCAATCGATACCGCTCGCACTACCGAAGCTGCTACCGCCACCTACTGACACGCCAGCAGAAGGGCAACATCTAAGAACTGAGACGTTCACCGAGCCGACCCTTCCCTCCGACTGGCTATCGTCGAAAGTACAGGATTACATACGAACCGTTTCTGAATCCTACGGCTGTCCACAGGAATTTGTCGTGGCCAGCTGCTTTCTGACTGCTGGCATCGCCGCTGGGAAGAAAGTGCAACTTGTCACGAACCCTTATACCAATTATCCATGCGACTTCATCTGTATGGTTGGTAAGCCAAGCCGCAACAAGACGGGGCCACTGAAGGAAGTGACCAGCCCTCTCCGTGAACAGGATAAGACCGCTTTTACCGCTTACATTAAAGAGAAGGCTGCTTACGAACATGACAAGAGGGAAGACAAAAACTATGAGGGTGAGCAGCCTGTTTTCCATCAGCGAGTGGCAGGTGACAGTTCGCCAGAGTCCCGTAATGCCCTGCTTGCACAAGGTGACATGATTATCATTGTAGCCGACGAACTCAAATCCCTTATAGACTCCTTCGGTCGCTACTCGAAGGGAGGGAATGGTTCCAGTGCGGAAATATCGCAGTTGCTATCCATCTGGTCGAACGTCAGTTTCGTTATCAACCGCAAGTCCGAGGACACCAAATTGGTTGATGACCCAGCCATGAGCATTATCGGTGGCATCCAACCTGCTCTTATCGGCAAGACATTCGGCACCGATGCGCTCATGGACTCTGGCTTCACTCAGCGTTTTCTGTTTGTATTTCCAGACAAGGTAAATTTCGTAAAACGCTGCGACCGCAAGCGGATGACTCAGGAGATGCGTACTCGTTGGCACGACATTATTGATAGACTGTTCAGCATGGAACCCTTGACACTCCAGTTGTCCCATGAAGCAGAACAACTATATGCTGAATATGCTGATGCCAACGACATGAAAGCTGACACCGAGGAGGATGATTACATCGGTGGAGTAATACAGAAGATGAACATCCATGTGCCACGTCTGGCTATCATGGCTCATCTTCTGTCCGACCATTGGAGCGAGCCTGTCATCACAGGTGATGCCATGCGTTATGCCATCCGCGTAGCCGATTACTTTATACGCATTCATATTGAGCACATCTATCCTTTGCTTCGTGAACAAAACACTGTACAAAGACAGCTGACCAATGCCGACCTACTGCGGATGGTCAAAAGGCAGTTCAAGATAAAGTCACAGAACTCTCTTGCTGAAGCTTTAGGTGTTTCACAGCAATATGTCAATAAAACGCTAAAAGAATAGTAATGGTTGTAGTTGTAGATAAGCGGAATCCCCTATGGATAAAGGCTGCAAGCCCACAACATAGGTACAACCAAAGCATGTTCGCCCATACGGTCTGGACTTTTGCTTTTAGTTGTACCCAAGTTGTAGCGGAGTCCCTTGATAATACTGGACTTTCAGCCCAATTACAACTACAACCTTACCCCCAAAAAAATGTATTATCATGAAGAATCTATTTGATACAAAGATCAGCTTTTACGAAAACGTCGCAGATAACGTCGGCACAGAAATCTCTCTGCGCGACTTCCTTTTCTGCGACCAGTACAAGGAACAGATAGAGCATATCCGTTCCATTGCGGATGAAGAACAGCAAAAGAGCCTGAAGAAAAAGTTGCCTCAGGCTACTATCTCAGGCACATTTGCTCCTACACGCAAGGCAGAAAACCTCGTGACCCACTCTAATCTTCTCTGCATTGACATCGACAGGAAGGATAATCCAGATGTGGCATGGTTCGCAGAACTAAGGAACGAATGGCAACGCATCCCTCAGATTCTCTATGCTGCCCACAGCATTCGTGGCGAAGGCTGGTTTGCCATCTTCCATATAGCCTATCCTGACAAGCATCGCGCTCAGTTCGAAGCACTGCGTCGTGATTTCGCAAATAGCGGACTGGTCATTGACAAGTCATGCAAGGACGTGAGCCGGATGCGTATCATATCCTACGACCCGGACCCGTATGTGAACGAGGATGCTACTTTATATAATAAGGTATGGGTGGAACCCAAGCTTACATTTCACACTCCTTATGTAGGCACTAATGGCGGCGACGACTTGGAGCGAGCTGAAAGATGCTGCCGAGAGATTGCCAACCGTGGCATCGACATCACCGCTACCTATGATGACTGGTTCCATGTCGGTGCTGCCCTTGCATCACTTGGCGAACAAGGACGCAGCCTGTTCCATCTGGTAAGCGCACAGAATGCGAATTACAAAGCATCCGAGACCGATAGGAAGTTTACTAACTGCTTACATTCTGTAAGCGGTATCACCATCGGCACATTCTTCCATATCTGTTCTCAGTATGGCATCAATCGAAAGGAGACCAGACCATGAAAGCGGAAGTTACGAGTTTCAACAGCACCTTCTTTGAATATCTCAGTTCGTTCATTTGGTTCAACCAAGGGAGGCTGGCAGCTCTCATGGAACGCTATCCCACTGGTGCAACTACCCCTGGGGATGGTTCGGCAGGTCAACCTATTTTCTGGCACATCAATGTGGCAAGTCAGATAGCGGGTGGACGTATCGTCACTATGGACAGCGAGACTGGCAAAATCTATGACAACAGTTGGTATTATCAGGATGGGCAAACGACGAGTTTGTTTGGCGAGCACCTGCTGAAGGATTGTCCTGACAGAACGATTGCATTGGTGAAGGACGAAATGACTGCTGCCATTATGAGCTGCTTCCCCACACCATACGTTTGGCTTGCTACGGGCAGGGAGATTGCCACTTCTGATATGGCATCTCTGACAGGCAGAACGGTAGTTCTGTTCCCCGACAAAGGGGAGTACGACCGATGTAAAGAAATCGCCTCTTGCATAACAAATGTTCATCTTCATGTCTCCGATGTGATGGAGAGTGCGCAGGGTGACTTCCAGAATATCGCTCAAATGGTTCTCAGTCAGCAATCCTTGCGACCGACCGAAGCAGAAGCTGCTTTAATGAGAATAGAGGAAGCAAACCCAAACATCGCACGGCTTGTTAAGGCTTTTGATTTGGATGTAGTGGGCATTTCACCCATCAACGATAGGGACAAAAATAACACACAAGAATCCGAGCCAATTTCGGAAGAGCCGGAAGAGGATGCTGTGGTACAGTCAATCATGTCAGAGCAAGAAGAGCGGTGGCACGGCAGAAATCCCGAATGTCACATGTGCGACCTTTCCCACGAGAGTATCAACGGTACTTACTGTAACAGACTAAATCGTTACGTGGAATATGGAAAGGGTAACTGCGGCAGATGAGCTTGCTCATCATATAGCCCACTATAACTACACGCTGCGTTTCCGTAGTTGTGGGCTCTTCCGAGGGTTTCATGGCACATCGCGCAGTCCGCCATGAGCAGGGGGTGACTCTCCCCCTGCACCCTCCAATCAGGGCATTGCCCCGATACCTCAATAGACTTTATACAGTATAAACAATTAAAATAAAAAGAACATGGAAACAAACATTTCAAAAGCATCAGACCACATCAAGCCGTGCAACATCGCACAGAGTGAACAGCACAACAGACGAGATGATGATTATATCAAGTCGCTCAATCCAAAACGGCTCTACATCCGTACCGACCTCACCCGTCTCAATGAAACCTATGTCCCATCTCTCTTGCGGGAACTCAGTCTTCAGAACTATTATGATTGGCTGAAGGATATGGTGAAAAAGAAGACTGGACGCGCCATGCAGGAGAGGGACGTGGAATATATCGACAAGAAGGGGCGTAATCGTGTACGTCGCGGAAGCAGTCCTCTCCGTGAGGGTGTGGTGAATA
>JAEEGL012802319.1_pt1 | contig 29484 bp, 27 predicted proteins | sample 9134231 | NCBI WGS metagenome assembly JAEEGL01 (sample SAMN16246548, study PRJNA631951) | gut metagenome | biome: gut microbiome; feature: rumen; material: fiber-attached | host: Bos | place: Iran: Karaj | collected 2018-10
TATGCCGTCAATTTCAAAAACACTTCGGTGAAACACCCGGTCGATACAGACGGCTTCACAAAAAAAGTGCCCATTTCACGTATCAAAATACCTAAGAAACTCGGAGAGTATTCCGTCACTCCCTCCGATATCATCTCCCGCTTGCCCGCCGCCTTCAAAGAGTTGCTGTAATCATAGGAACAAAATATTACACCCGCAGGGAAAGCTGAATCCCTGCGGGTGTGTTACTTTATGCAGTTTTGTGTTTTTCTGCCAGGGAACAGATCAGCCTCCACAGGGGAAGCACGATCAGATAAAAGGCAAACAGTGTCGATGCGGTAGGTGCTCCTACCGTTGCCAAAGGAACTGCCCCGGCAATTGACCAGGGAATCAGCGGCGCAACAACCACGGCGGTATCCTCCAGATCAAGAGCCAGACGGGTTTTATCCGGATACTCCCTGTCGCAGAGCTGATTTGTCAGAAGGATTGAAAGCGTCTGATTGCAGGCGATCATCCCGGAGATAACTGCAGTAACAAGCGTGGCGGCATAGTCCGTTGTTCTGTTCTTCAGAGCCGTAACAGCATGGCTGATCCCGTCCAGGAGTCCTGTTTCCCGGAACAGTTCCGAATAGGAAGAAGAGATACACACGATCCCTCCCACTCTCATCATGGAGGTGATTCCTCCCCCGCTGATCAGGGCAGCAACTTCTTCATCCTGCGGAGTAAACCCGGTAAGCATCGCTTTCAGAAGCTCAGCCCACTCCATTTTCTGCACAGCAAGACAAACAGGGATTGAAACCGCAATGCTCGCTGCCATCGCCAGCTTGACATCTACCCGAAACAAAGCAAGAAGAAAAATCACCGCAGCTGGCAGCAGCGCAAGCGGATTCAGCACAAAAGAGCAGCTGAACAGTTCCTGCGGATTCAGAAGCTCCCCTTCATGAGGCAAAGCAAAACCGATTACCGCATAGGCAGCCGCTGCCAGCAGAAACGGCACCAGTGCGGAACGCAGCATTGTTTTGATGTTGTCGTAAATATCTGTCTTCGTGACAGCCGCTACCAGCAGTGCACTCGTGGATACGGGCGAGCAGCGGTCGCCGAAGAATGCGCCGGAAAGAATGGCTCCGCCTGTCAGCAAAGGGTTTATTTTCAAAGCTGTACCCATGGCTGAGCAGATCACCCCTATGGTGGCTGCCGTACCGAAGGAAGTTCCTGTCAGTGCGGAAACCAGACAATTCAGCAGAAAAGCCATCAGCAGGAATATCGAAGGGTGGATCAGGGCGGAAGCATAACAGACGATCACCGCTATGGTTCCGGCTGCTCTCCAAAGAGCCGTCAGAAGGCCGATCAGGACAAAGGCCAAAAGAATGTTTTTGACCGTCATGACGCCTTTCAGCGTCATACTCCCCAGCTCGCGCCAGCTGAAGCCTCTGCTTTTTCCATACAGGAGGAACAGCACAAGCCCGAACAGCAGCGCATATAAAACGGAAAAACCGAAAACAAGGCACAGCAGGAGCCCAAGACAGAAAAGCCCTAAAACCAGCAACTGCATTTTTATCTACAGTACCTGCATCAGTTCAGCAGTTTATCGATTGCGTTTTCCAGGTCTCGGATTGCTTCCATATCGTTCATTTCAACCGCATGGACAATGCAGTGGTCAATATGATCCTTCAGGATCAGGCGGCTGGTCGAACTCAGCGCAGCGCGCACCGCAGCCAGCTGGACAAGCACTTCAGAGCAATCACGCCCGTTCTCAACCATTCTTTTTACTGACTCCAGATGGCCGATGGCGCGGGAAAGGCGGTTGACCACTTCTCTCGTGTGTTCATGTGAATGAAGATGTGTATGATGTTCGGAAAGGACAACTTCCTGTTCCGTATTTTTCTCCTGATTTTCCATGCTGTCAGATCTCCCGCTCGACTCTTTCTTTGGCTTCTTCCAGAGAAAACCCGTTTTCCCTGGCTATCCTTGCCAGATCCTCGAATTCTATCTTTTCCTTCACAGTGCCATATCCCTCCGAGCGTTTGATCCGCACTGTGCCGTAAGCGGTTTGCCGTGTTTCGACGCTTCGTGAGAGAACATAGCGCTTCGTTTCGGTTTCCCGTACGCCGATCGTCGTCGTATGCCTGAAGAAAGCAGAAATCACCGCTTCCTTCTTTTCCGCGGCAGCAATGGCACGGATCAGAGTTCCCGGTCTGGACTTTTTCATGCCGACCGGCAAAGTATATACTTCCACTGCGCCGGCTGCAAACAACTGTTCCGTTGCAAAGCTGACCTGCTCGGCCGTCATATCATCGACGTTGGCGGACAGCTCATAGCGAAGCTCCGTATGCCTGTCTTCCGTCTCCCCGAGCATAGCCCGCAGGCAGTTGGCTACCGGGAAGTCTTTATTTCCCAACCCGTATCCGATGGCCTGTACACGCATGACAGGCATCGGGGCAAAGCGCGTGACAAAGTGCTTCAAGAGCGCTGCACCGGTCGGGGTACAGAGCTCGCTTTTGATTTCTCCGCCGTAAACAGGCACATCACGTAAAATACAGGCTGTGGCCGGTGCCGGAACAGGGAGTATGCCGTGCGCGCATTTTACCGTTCCGCTGCCGACATGTACAGGAGACGCCACTACGATGTCAGGCGCAATCCGTTCCATCAGGAGGCAGACAGCCGTCACATCTGCAATGGCGTCAAGCGTTCCCACTTCATGGAAGTGGATTTCCGAAACCGGACAGCCATGGACGTGGCTTTCCGCCTCGGCAATCAGGCTGTACACTGCGCGCACATCCGCTTTGACTCTGTCTGACACCTTAAGACTGTCAATTACAGCGTCTATTTTCTCCATGCTGCTGTGTTCATGGTGATGATGGTCCTCATGAGCATGGTGATGTTCTGTCAGTTCAAATTCATCAGTGCCGTCCGCCAATACAGAAATATGTGTGCCTGTGATACCGCATTTCTGCGTACTGCTTTTTCTGAAAACAACACGCGGGATGCCGATGCTGTTCAGTTCCGCAACAAAAGCGTCGGGATCGGGCAGCAGTTCCAGAAGGGCAGCCGTCAGCATGTCGCCCGCCGCGCCCATGCTGCAGTCCAGATAAAGAGTTTTCATATTCAGCCCTCCGGGTTGTTATCAATCAGGTTGGCTTTTTCCAGCGCCATGACGATAACGGGAATCAGGACGATGTGCAGGATGATGCCGGGGATGGCATTGAAAACAGCGCCCGCAAGAAACATCTCCATCGTAAACGGCGTGCCGGCGAAGCCCAGAAGTGCCCATTTAACAATGCCCCAGACGATCCGGCCTGCTATCATTCCTGCCAGAAGTGTGACGTAAATGCTCCAGGTTTTCCGCGGCAGAGCTTTATAAAGAATCCCGGAAACCAGGCCGTAAGTTGCCAGCTCGAACATCATGCAGACGGCATCGGGATAGATTTTCGGCATGCCGAAAAGCAGTGAACGCAGAACCGGTGCAATAGCCCCGACTGCCATTGCCCAGGGCCAGCCGCACAGAAAGCCACAGAGAAACACCGGAATATGCATTGGGCTGAGGCGTTTTCCGATTTCCGGGATCTGCCCCGTCAGAAAAGGAAGCACCATGCAAAGTGCAAGGCACATGGCAGCAAATACAAGCTTTCTGAGATTTTTATTCACGGTTTCTTTCTCCTTATAACATAAACCCGCAAAGGCTCGAGTTCTCTGCGGGTAAAAACTAATTATTGGTATTGTATTGTTTTTTGCTGTGATTGTCAATAAAGTATTTTTTCTGCCCGGAACCCGAAAAGGAGAGGCATCCACAGGAAACTGTTCATCCCATGTGGATGCAGCTCTCAGAATCATTTCAGCATGCTTTCTGTCAGCCAGCCATTGCGGATGCAGCGGGAGAGATCCCAGCTTTCCTTCCACGGTTCATCGGTCGGGATATTTCTGTCACGAAGCAACTGATAATTCCAGTAAAACCAGCCAGCGCTTTCATTCCATGCCTTCAGCTGCAGTCCGGCAATTTCTCTGTAGCGCTTTTTACACTCCTCCTGATCCGTCTGCACGGCATTTGCATATTTGTTGCAGATGCACCACTCTCCGACTATCACAGGAATATCCTTCTGAACCTGAGCAATCTGGCGCCGGTTGATATTGATAAACGTCTGATAGACCCAGGGTTTTGCAACAGGGACAAAGATTTCCATGGCAAAAATGTAAATATGAGTATCCAGTACCACATTTTTCATCCCGCTCTCACGGAAGAATCTGTTCCAGCTGGTAAGGCGGAAACCGTCATGAAAAACAATTGTTTTCTCTTCCGGCAGAATAGCACGCAGCCGACGATAGGCATCTGTGTAAAAAACCTTCAGGAAAGGTAGCGGCACATAACCCGAGCCTTTTGCTTCTTCCTTGTCCACCGCTTTCCCGGTAGACGGTGCCGTGCGATAAACGATCCATGAAATCGGCTCATTGAGAACTTCTATGCCAAAGAGTCCTTCCCGGTTTCCGTATCGCCGGGCAAGCCGCTCCAGGACTGTCAGCGCAAACTCCACTTCATCGGGGTGCCTGCACCATTTGCATACACCGGTCAATCCTCCGTTGTCATATCCGTTCTGGCTGTACGGCACGGTATGCAGATCCAGCAGGATCTGAAGATTATACTTCTCAGCCCAGTCAAAGGCTTTGTCGATATACTCCACACAGCCTACAAACGGCGACCTGTCACCGAAGGCGAAATAAGGTACCGGCAAACGCACCGTATTCAGCCTCTGCTCTGAGATGAAACGGAAATCCTCTTCCGTGATATAAGTGTCACGGTGCTCTTTCAGTTTTGCTGCAAACTCTTCCTGCGGCAATTTCCTGGCAAGCCAGGTTTCGTCTTCAGCACCTGTGCCCTCAAACAAATCCGGTTTCATCCATTTCTCCAGCACAAGCCAGTTTCCGAGATTGGTTCCCCGTATTGTTTTCATTTCTTCTCCCCTGCCACCTTTCTCTTTCTCCTATGTCAGTATTGTATTGGTTTTCCCGGAGAATGTCAACTTAGAACATACCCGCAGGCAGGATAATACTCCCCCCTGCGGGTATGCTAACAATATGCATGATTTTCAGTTGAAAATAGCTGTATCTAAGGTATAGTCACCCGTCAGCTGCTCGGACATGCTGGATACATAATGCAGTTTTCCATCTTCCATGGTCATTTCCAGACCATTAGCGTTGACAACCGTCAGCGTATCGTTTTCAATCCTGTAGCTGCCGATATCCACAATGTTGTAATTACCGAAAGCAAAGATATAACTGCCATCTGCAAAGAAGGTAATGGTCGTGGCAGCATCATCACTCGGTACAGAGCAGCCGGAAACAGAGAACGGCAAAATGTCGGCAGAAATTGTATAGTCACCCGTCAACTGTTCAGACTGGCTGTATCCATAGTGCAGTTTATACGGATTACCGGTTGCTACACTCTCCTTACCGTTCACATCTGTTAGGGTCAAAACGCCATCCGCGATACTCCAGAGTCCCAGATCCTCTATGCTGTACGGCTCAAACCAGAAACGGTAGGTACCATCACTAAAGAGCGTGAGAGAAGTACCGTGATCATCGCTGATGACCTTTATTCCCTTAAGCTCCTCTCCTGCCTGAAAAGCCAGGGCTTCTGCCGGGATAGTGTAGTCCCCTGTGAGCTGATCACTGCCGGAATAGGTATAGTGCAGCTTGATCGGATCTCCTTCTCCGACAGATTCTTTGCCGTTCACATCCGTCAGTTTCAGTATGCCGTCTACAAAACTGTAGCTGCCGCTGTCTGCAATATTATAGGCACTGAAGTAAAACTGATAGGTGCCGGTAGGATAAAAGGTAATCGTCGTTGCGCCGTCATCACTGATGATTTCTACGCCATTAATCTCTTCCGCTGCTTCCGGAACCTCGTCCCCTCCGAAACTGAAGGTGTCAGCCGAAATAGTATAGTCACCCGTAAGCTGGTCACTGCCGGAATAAGTGTAGTGGAGCTTGATCGGGTCGCCTTCGCCGGAAGATTCCTTGCCGTTTTTGTCCGTAAGCGTCAGAATGCCATTTTCATAGGTGTAGGTACCGATATCTTCAATGCTGTAACTGCCGAACCAGAAGCGGTAAGTACCGTCGCTGTTGAACGTGATTTCCGTTCCGCCGTCATCCGACAGTATGGTAACACCTTCAGCGGCTGTTTCTGCTTCGGAAGCAGGTGCAGGCTCTTCAACAGGCTCTTCCGCTTCAGGGACAGCAGCCGAAGTATATGACACAATGGTCCTGTCACTGCCAAGTGTCCAGACCGTTTCCGGTACCGCGTCAAGGACTGCAGGGTATTCCGCAGAGTCATATTTCCCGTCTGCCATTTCCGCATCGCCCAGCTTATAGCCTGCCGGACCGCGCATCTGACTGGAATAGGTATCAAGTGCCAGTTCAAACACGGCATGAGATGCCGGAGAGGTCGTCACGGTGCCGTCTTCATTGACTGTATATGTGCCCTCGGCTTTCATGGTGGATACCATTCCCAGCCCTGTGTCGTCTCCAATGACTGCACGCTTGCCCGCTTCCATGCAGTAAGGATCCGAGAACGGTTCATAAGTGCCGTCAGCGTTCAGCGTAAGGGCAAGGTCAAGCGTCAGGCGCGTATCGTAGTTCATCAGTCCTGCCAGATTCCCGCACTGGAACTGATAATCCTGAACCTTGTCCACATTTCCCTCGGCTCCGGAAAGTTTAATTGTGTAGGTACCTGCTGAAATGCCGGAGGGTTTCCCATAGGCCGATACTGTACCGGCGTCCAGTACCCAGGTTGTTTCCGGTACCGCGTCAAGGACTGCAGGGTATTCTGCAGAGTCATATTTCCCGTCTGCCATTTCCGCATCGCCCAGCTTATAGCCTGCCGGACCGCGCATTTGGCTGGAATAGGTATCAAGTGCCAGTTCAAACACGGCATGGGATGCCGGAGAGGTCGTTATACTTCCGTCCTCATTAATCGTATATGTGCCCTCGGCTTTCATGGTGGATACCATTCCCAGCCCTGTGTCATCTCCAATGACTGCACGCTTGCCTGCTTCCATGCAGTAAGCATCAGAGAGCAGTCCATAAGTGCCGTCAGCGTTCAGCGTAAGAGCGAGGTCAAGCGTCAGGCGCGTATCGTAGTTCATCAGCCCCCGCAGATTCCCGCACTGGAACTGATAATCCTGAACCTTGTCCACATTTCCCTCGGCTCCGGAAAGCTTGACAGAATATGTACTGGTAGCTGCAGCGGTATTTCCGGCAGTAGTTCCCGTACCGGCCTGTGTTGCTTTCGGTGCGAACAGGCCGCCGAGTATCAGCGACGGGATCAGAACAGCCAGCAGAACAAGTGCACCTGCACAGCCAAGCAAGCCTTTGCCTGAAGTTTTTACAGGCTCGTCTTTTCCGAAGCTTCCGATGATGTTGAAGACCATCGCTGACAGCCATGCAAGCACAGCTCCGAGTGACAGATAAATTGCCTCCTCACCGCCGTGACCGGAATCATAATCCGTTATGATACAGTTGCCGATCCCTTCAACGCGGTCACCGACCAGCGTAAGCGCCGCAAAGGCGAGAAGCGCTGTTACGACAAATGTAAGAAATTTGGGCCACAGTGCTTTTTCGTATTTCCCGAGGCAGAAAAGAGCAATGCATTCCACTGCAATTGCCGCCGCGGCTGCTACGAGTACAGCTGAGGAATTCATCTGCCCGAAAGTGTAGTAACCGGTAGAAAAGCCGAGCGCGAACAGAATAATACCTAGTATACTGAGTGCCAGAACAAGAATACCGCAAAAAGAATCTCTTGTGAGCTTTTTCATGGTTTACTTCCTCCTTTCCTTTCGTGCAGCCAGCACATATAAGACTGTAAATACTATAAATCCGACATAGCCGGCACCGTAGAAGATTTGCAGAACAGTCATCCATACCGGCTGTGCACTGCCGGCTGCAGTATCTGCTTTGATGCCGTTCATCAGAGCGCTGTTAACGTGAGCGTAAAGCTTTCTGTGATAGCTTTCACGGATATTCGCCTGCAGCACAATATCCTTGCTGACTTCCGCCTCTGACAGGTTCCAGATTTTGCCGTTGTTGGACCCGCCGAGCATCTGGTCATTGCCGGCAGCCGCACACTCGCGCGGCAGAAAATAGGAGGAAGACTTTACGGAGTCTGTCATCATAAAGCCTTTCCAGCCCCATTCGCCGCGGAGGATATTCACCATCAGCGGCTTTGATGCACCGACGTGTATGCAGCCGATGCGGTTGAACGCGCTCATGAAGCCCTTGATGCCGCCGTCACGGATACCGATATAGAATCCTCTGAGTTCATTCTCACGGGCTGCCTGTTCATTCAGGAATACGGCAATTCCGTCGCGGTTGGTCTCCTGATCATTGAATGCAAAATGCTTGACATTGGTGACCATCCCGTATGTAATCAGAGCTTCATGTACATAGGCACCCGTTCTGCCCGTCAAAACCGGATCTTCAGAGTAATAACAGATATTTCTGCCGTTATACGGTGTACGGTGGATATTCATGCCCGGTGCAAACCAGACCTGATAACCTGTCCAAAGGCCGTCATTGCCTACAAGCCGACCGTTTTCATACTGAAGCAGCGGGCTGAACGTTGCCGCAATCACAGGTCCTGCCTGATAAACGTCTGTATAATGTTTATATGCCGGGTCATCCTCTTTGACTTCATAGATCGTGCCTTTGGTGCGCTGGCCGATATAACCGATAATACCGAGCGGAGAGTCGGCACGGCTTTCAACCGGCATTGTGATTTCTTCAATCTCTTCGAGATAGGCAATATACTGGTTGATCAGGTCCTGCAGGCTCATCTCATTGAGAACCTGTTCATACATCGGATCATCATAGTCAAGACCGATGAGATTCGCCGCACTGATACCGTTCTGTACACCATATGTAAATGCTTCAGGACCTGTATAAGCTGCCAGTTCGCTTGCCTGATCATAAATCTCATTTCGGAGCATAAAGATCATCTCGTTTGTGGCAGTCAGGCTGTCCACACTCTTCGGGAAGGTGTTGAGCCAGTCGTTGCGGGTGAGATAGGTTACTTCAAAACCGAGAGCATTGAGATCTGCCATGTCCAGCTGGTTCTGAATAACGGTCTCATTGGCTCCGTGTGTTTTATACATATCGCCTGCAACAGCTTCTTTGACAGCGGTGCCTGTAGTATCAGTTGCTCTGCCCATGGCAGTGAGGACTGCATTCAGTGCATCGTGAGCGCCGTTCCCTGTTGCAAAGTAATAATCTCCCGCTTCCAGCGCCCATGCACCGGTCACGCCGTCATGAGAGTATGTCCTGTCATAAGTATAAAGATCTTCAGCCTGGAAGGTGATTGTGACATCTTCACTCTCGCCAGGTGCGAGCAGAACAACATCTTCATATGTTTTTTCATTTGCTTCGCCGGTTTTGGCATAGCCGATGAGCTGGATGGCGCTCTTTTCAATTCTGTTCTCACGGTCACGCTCTGTATACGGGATGGAGGCATACAGCTGCACCACATGCTTAGCTGCTGCATCACCCGTATTGGTAACCTTTACGGTAATTGTGGAATCTTTTTCACTGCTCCAGTCAATATTTACATCCGTAATCTCTTCGGAGAAGCTTGACCCTTCTATGCCGAAGCCGAAAGGAAAACTGACCTCGGAATCATAATTCCACAGGACACCGCCGGTGCTCTGACCCGGTTTAGCTTTTGATGCATTGCCCTGATTCATAACAGAGTCAAAGTAGCGCGTCTCGTAATACTTGTAGCCTGTGTAAATTCCTTCGAGTTCCACAAGATACCAACTGGAACGCAGAGCATTATTGTTGGTCGTTTCAATCTCAGCGGCATTCTCAAATACATAGATGCCGAAATTCTGTGCTGCCGGAGAGAGTGCGGAGTTCACCGCAAAGGTATCCGGCAGATGTCCGCTCGGCAGGACAGTACCTTTCAGCAGCTGCGCAATACCGTAAGTGCCATAGCATCCCGGGTTGCCGATCCAGAGGATGGAATCTACGGCGTCATCTTTTTTCAGCTCATCGATTTCCATGGAAGTTCCGCTGTTGAGCAGCACAACGATCTTTCCGAACCCCTGCTTCTTGACCCAGTTGACAAGGTCACGTTCATCGTTTGTAAGAGAAAAGATATTGCCTGTAGGGGAGTTCGTAAACTCGGCCGGATTGGAAATACCGTTTGCCCCCGGATAGAAGCATGCCGATTCACCCGCATCACGGCCCAGAACAATAATCGCTGCATCCTTATAATCTCCGAGCAGCGCAGCATCATATTCGGCAACGGGAACTTCTCCGACCGCAGCGCCCTGATTATCATAGGAACTGACTACGTTGCCTCCGGATGACTTCACAGGTGCATAGGCAGCAGCCTTATCAACATAAAACTGCACCATTTCAGGATTAACCGAGAAGCCTTCCTTTATCATGGCATCCGCCAGCGTAACAGCCTGTGACAGTTCGACCAATTCACCCATTGAGCCGCCAAACTGCATTTTGCTGCCGCTGCGCATACCGAACAGCGTGACTTTTGTGCCGGGTAAAGCCGGCTGGCCTTTCAGTGCTACGCTGCCTTCGGCAGATACGCGTGTTGCATACCCGATCTCTGCAGCTATCAGATCATTCGGATCTGTGAAATCCGACTTGTAGCGATAGTCTGCAGGATCTGTGCTGCGTTCAATGCCTGTTTTGGATGTGCCAAGCAGTTCATCCACCTTGCCTGCCCAGGTGTTCCCGATTGACGATGCAACCGAAAATGTAACGGCTATAGCAAGAAAGACGCTTGCCAGACCTCTAAATACTCGTACTTTTTTCATCTGCTCCTCCAAAGAAAAAATTATGTCTGTAATGTATTGAAAGCACTCTCGCAAAAACAGGAAAGCCGTTTTGCAAACAGTTCCGCCGGTTCGGGATTCTCTTCCTGCAGCCATGCCGTTACGAGACCCGTACAACCTGAAAAAACAAAATCAAAAGCCCATCGGATCTCATTTCTTGCTGCTGTCGGGTATTGCCGGCAAAGATACGGTTCAGCCTTCAGGAACTCTTCATCACGTACCGCTTTAAGGAAAGCAGGATTCCCATTATGTCCGATTATCACCGCTGTCAGCCGTCTTTTTTTCATTAAAATAGCCAACAGTTCCGGCAGTTCTTCGCCGAAAAGATCTGATGGCGAGTGTGCAAATCCTGATTTTAGGTTTTCTTCCATCTCATGGAGAACATCCATAGGCTCCGAATAATGAAGATAATATGTCCCTCTGTTGAGCCCTGCACGTTCGCAAAGCTCCTTTACGGAAATGAAGCCGATTGCCTTTTCTTCCAAGAGCTCCAGCATTGCTTTATGAAATATTGCCTTGGTAACCTGAATTCTGGTATCTGTATTCTCCATCGATCACGCCTCGCTGATAAACATTGTGTTGATTATATTATATAATGTTTTTTATTATACTTTATGTCAACAAAAAGTGCAAGCTATTTTTATCATGTACCATAAAAAACCGGAATCCCCGATTATTACGGAATCCCGGTTCTTTCAAATAGTTATAAAAGGAATGCTGAGTCAACAGAGAGAGTCGACAATTAAAGAGTTTGGGATGCCGGCAGAGTAATCATCTCCTGCACAACCGCTGCGCAGTGCTTTGCTGCAGCTTCCATAAAAGTTTCGAAGGAAACGCCGCTGTCTTCGTCTGCCGAGTCGGAAATCGCGCGGATAATGACAAACGGCACTTTGTTGAGCCAGCACACCTGAGCGATCGCACCGCCTTCCATCTCACAGCACAGCCCGCCAAAGTCTGAAACAATCGCTGCCTTCTGAGATCCGGAAGAAATGAACTGATCACCGGTACAGATTCTGCCTTCCACAGTCTGCACATCCCCGGCTGCCTTCCGCGCAGCTTTCACTGCCAGCTCCCGCAGATGGCTGTCCGCCGGAAAGGCTGTCAGCCCGGTACAGGGTATTTCTCCCTTTTGGAAGCCAAGCGAAACAATATCAAAATCATGCTGCGCCGCATCCTCTGAGATAACCAGGTCCCCGATCTTCAGCGTTTCACTGAGAGAACCTGCCACACCCGTATTGATGACTGCCGTGACGTCAAAGGTATCAATCAGGATCTGTGTACAGACCGCCGCATTGATCTTTCCTATTCCGCACTTGACGATCACGACCTCTGTTCCGCCCAGAATACCCTCACAGAATTCCGTTCCCGCTCTTGTAACTGTGCGTTTTACAGCCGCAGCATTTTTCAGCGTCCGGAGCTCTTCGTCCATCGCTCCGATGATTCCGACTCTGTTCATGTTTATTCATCCTTTCTTCCGGCCGTTTTTGCAGAGCAAAAATTCCACCTTGCAATCATCCGGAATTCCTGTATAATGAAATCATTCTATAGAAAAGAGGTGCACCCTATGCAGTACATTCCCCTTGGCAACACCGGCCTCACTGTCACACGCCCGGCCATGGGCTGCCTGCCCGTGCAGCGTTGTGATACAGAGTATGCCGTCAGGCTTCTCCAGGCGGCTTATGAAGGCGGCATCCGCTATTTCGACACGGCAAACGCCTATACGGACAGCGAAAAGAAAATCGGTCTTGCGCTCAGTGATGTGCGTGATGACATCGTTATCTCCACCAAGTCTGCCGGGAAAGACAAAAAAACCATCCTCGCTCACATTGAAAACAGCCTAAAAATGCTGAAAACAGACTATATCGATCTCTTCCAGTTCCACAAGGTCTCCTCCGTGCCCGATCCGGAAGATCCTGAAGGCATTTATGCCGGTGCCCTGGAGGCGAAACGGCGCGGATGGATTCGCCATATCGGCTTTACCGCTCACAGCGTGGAACTCGCCGAACAGTGCATTGCTTCCGGCAATTTTGAAACCTGCCAGTTTCCCTTCAGCTACATTTCAGCTGATCGGGATCTCGCTCTGGCAGAGAAATGCAAACAGGCCGGCATGGGATTTATCGCCATGAAAGGGCTGGCAGGAGGTCTGCTGACCAATGCCAGAGCCTGTCATGCCTTTATGAATCAGTACGACAATGTCATCCCGATCTGGGGCATCCAGAAAGCTGAGGAGCTTGAAGAATGGCTCCGCATAGCGGAAGAGGATCCCGTACTGGATGACGAGCTGAGAGCTGTGATTGAAAAGGACCGCTCCGAGCTGGCAGGCACCTTCTGCCGCAGCTGCGGATATTGTATGCCGTGCACTGTCGGCATTGAAATACGCGAATGTGCCAGAATGAACATGCTGCTCCGCCGTTCCCCCTGGCAGAAATATATGAGCGATGAGTGGTATGCCAAAATGCAGAAGATCAATGACTGCGTCAACTGCCGCATCTGTGTCAGCAAATGCCCGTACGGGCTTGACCAGCCGTCACTGCTCAGATATATGCTCAAGGACTATAACGAATTCTACGCCTCTCACAAACCGCTCATGGAATCCTGAAGAGCCTGCGCCAGATCAGCCAGCTCTTCCGGCTTAATCTTCAAAACAGCACGGTCATATGTCCAAAGGCCGTTCGTCTCGTCCTCTACATCGGATACCTGCGTATAGACAGCGCCGCACAGCCCTTTTGCCGCCAGCGGCAGAAGGGCCTTCTGATAAGTTTCCCGCAGGGCAGCAACAAATTCCTCTCTTGTTTCATATTTTCGGTAACCGTATGTCTTCTCCATATTGAAGCTGTGCTCCGGAATCTTATAGACATAGCCGCCGTATTCCGACAGCAGCTGCGGCAGCGGTTTCTTCCCGAGATGCAGCTCTTCAAAATAGAGATGCAGACTGTCCACATCGCTCTTTTTCTGATGAAACCATCCGGAAGTGCTGTCAATAAAACGCCCGGGATCAAGGGCTTTCAGCCGGGTGTAGGCTTCATCCGCGCAGAACTGCCCCCAGCCCTCGTTAAAGATAGTCCACAGGCAAATGCAGGGGTGACTGCCGAGCTGAAGTGCTGTTTTCTCCATAGCAGACAGGAAATTCTTTCTCGTCTCCGGATCTTTCGTCATGTGCCGATCGTTCCGATTTTGGAAATGAAGCGTCGGGAGAACGGTCTCCAGAATATAATGATACCCGCCGTTGTTGACCATATCCTGAAAAACAATCATCCCCAGCTTATCACACATATAGTAAAACTGTTCCGGCTCAATTTTGATATGCTTGCGCAGCGTGTTGAAGCCCAGGGATTTCATGCTCAGGATATCCTCCTGCAGATTCTCTGGGCACGCAGGGGTATAGAGCCCGTCGCTCCAGTAGCCCTGATCCAGCAGTGCGTTGAAGAAATACGGCTTCCCGTTAAGGCAGAGCCTCGGAATTCCGTTGACTGTTTCTGTCGTCAGCGTGCGCAGAGCAAAATAACTCTGCACGCGGTCTTCCCCGGCAACTGCCTGAAAGGAATACAGATGCGGATTTTCCGGGCTCCATAATTCCGGATCTTCCACCGTGATGCGGGCAGCCCCGTTTGTCAGAGGATATTCTTTTTCATTAAAAAGGAGATATCCGCTCTGAATGCCGTCCGTACGGATTTCCACTGTGCTGCCATCCGTCCGGATCTGAAGCGCCTGAATATGCCTTTCCGGAACAGGCTCCAGCCACACCGTCTGCCAGATGCCGGAGCATGGCGTATACCACATACCCCCGCGTTTTCTGCTCTGCTTGCCCCGGGGATACTTCGGGGAAAGGTCATTGGTCACCTGCACTTCAAGTGTATTTTCTTCTTTGATCAGATACTTTGTGATATCCGCGGTGAAAGGCAGATAGCCATTTTCGTGCCGGCAGACTTTGCGGCCGTTCAGAAGCACCTGCGTCTCCCGGCTGACAGCCCCGAAATGGAGAAGGATATGCTTCCCCTGCCAGCTTTCCGGGACTTGAATAAACCGTTTGTACACGAGCAGGTCGTCCTTGTCCGGGAGCTGCTTTACCCCCGAAAGCAGGCTTTCCGGGCAAAAAGGAACCTGAATTTTCCCTTCATATACTGCTTTTCCGTTTCTAAGAACGGAGAAATCCCACTTGCCGTTCAGGCACTGCCACGCTTCCCGCACCATCTGAGGCCTCGGATAGATTTCCCAGGGAATTTCCCGGAGTTCTTTTCCCTCTTTTGTAAACAAATCCTGAAACATATATTTTATGCCCCCTGACAGTTCTTTTTGTTCACTATATCATAACTATTTCCGGAAAACAAGGAGGTTGGAAATGAAACTGTTTCAAAGATTCTTCTCTGTCCTGCTGGTTCTGATCCTGGTCTTTTCCCTCGCTGCCGCTTCTGGCTGTGCTGACAGCTTCAACTGGTATGAAATCTTTGTGCGTTCCTACCGTGACAGCGATGAAGACGGTATCGGAGATCTCCGCGGAGTGGAATATGCTCTTCCCTATCTTTCTTCTCTCGGTGTCGACGGCATCTGGCTGATGCCTATTATGCCTTCTCCCTCCTATCACAAGTATGATGTGACAGATTACTATGATGTTGACCCGGAGTTCGGCACGCTCGATGATCTTCGCGCACTTCTTGCAGCCTCCCATGAGCTTGGAATCCGCGTGATTATCGACCTGCCAATCAACCACACTTCCTCTCAGCATCCATGCTTTGTCAGTGCGCTCTCCGATGAAAACTCTCCCTACCGGAGCTGGTACAACTTTACCGCGGAGGGTCAGCCCGGCTACACAGAGGCTGACGGCGTTTACTACGAGAGTCGCTTTGTGGCGGATATGCCGGATCTGAACCTGGACAATGAGGATGTCCGTGCGGAGATTGCGAAAATCCTTCGCTTCTGGCTGACAGACGTCGGTGTGGATGGATTCCGCCTGGATGCCGTTACAAGCTACTACACAGGCCGCTTAAAAGACAATGTGGATTTCCTTAGCTGGCTTGGGCAAACCGCCCGCTCCTTCTCTCCGGACTGTTATATCGTCGCGGAAGCCTGGGATAATCTGACTGCAATTTCTTCCTATGCTGAGGCGGATATTGACAGCTTTTTCCTGTTCCCGGTATCCCAGCAGGAGGGCTATATTGCCAAACTGCTCGGCAAAGCCGAGAAGTCTCCCGGAAAGAAATACACGAACTATACCCTGCAGATAGAGGAAAGCCTGCCTGAAAAGTCAATTCCGGCGCCGTTTTTGGAAAATCACGACACTGCCCGGTCAGTCAACTTCCTCAGCAGATCGAACATTGAAAAAATAAAAATGGCAGGCGGCCTGCTGTGCATGATGCGCGGAAATGTATTCGTGTATTACGGCCAGGAGATTGGGATGGTAGGCAGCGGGGATGACCCGAACAAGCGGATCGGCATGCTATGGGAGACGGAGGAAACTGCCATTCTGCCTCCTCCCGGAACCACCAAAGCGGAATATGTATTCCCCGGCGTATCCGAACAGGCAGGTGAGCCTGAATCTATTCTGAGTTACTATCGGGAAGCGCTTGCCATCCGGAATGCTTTTCCGCAGATTGCCCGCGGCACCAGCCGGGATGCAGGTTCCGAGGATCCGAGAATCAGCCTTCTGCTGCGCGGCGATGAAGAGGCCTGTGTTCTGATCGCTTCCAACCCATCCAAAGAAGAAGTTTCCGTTCCTCTGGGCGGTGAAGCTGCTGCCTATACGGTCATTGCAGCTGCACTCTATGCCTCCGAAGGAGAAGCTGTCCTCTCTGACGGTATTCTCACCCTCCCCGCGTACTCCATCGTAATTCTGCAATAAGCTGGTTACCGTTAAAAAATGAAAGAGAAAATGATCCCTTTGCACAAGCAGAGCAAAAAAGAGCAGCGCAAATATCACGCTCTGAATCGCGGGAGCTGGAACGGGTTGAATCCCGTTACCAGAAAGCCGAAAAAACCAAAGGCATACGACCGCAACAAAGTAAAGAACTACAAGGAAGATGAATAGGAAAAGCCCGGCGGGATATTTCCCGCCGGGTTGTTTCGTCTTTGAGGCCTGTAACGCAGGCCGGCAAACGGAGAAAAAGAAACTGATAAACCGGAATTCATCTGCAAATAAACATACCGTATTCCTTAGGCAAATCAATAGCTCCGTCAGCTGTATGCTCCTTTATAATATCCCTTATCTTTTGAACCGGGAGAACAATAACTGCTTTGAACGAAGTAAGGCTGCGTAAATACGCAACAAGATCTTCTGTTTCGGTAATATGAAGGGAATCCTCATAGAATAAAGGTTTAATATCCTCGAAGGATCTACTTAATATTTCCTTCCCGTTCTGCATCGTAAAATTGTGATTCGGCATGAAATCTTCTCCGTCAAGCCTGAACCATTCTGCAAGCCTGTCGGTAAAATTGTGCTCTCCAAATGTAGCACAGTAAAATACGCCGCCCTTTTTCAGCACTCTCCGGACTTCCTGAAGTCCCTTTTCGATATCCGGAACATGATAAAGCATGGAATTGGCGATCACAACATCAAAAGTATCATTCATAAATGGAAGATCCTGAATATCCGCTTTCCGATACTCAATATTGTCACGTTCGCCAAGATTCTTTCTCGCAGTTTCAAGCATGCCTTCCGATAGATCTGTGAGAATAAGCTTCCTACATCCTGATACAATATTCTTACGACCGAGCCATATGCTCCCGGTGCCGCATCCGATTTCCAATACCGTCATCCCGTCACGGATATCATAATTGGAAACAAGCCAGGTACCATAGCCCTGTTTGTTCACAGAATACTTTTCGTGAAACGTCAGCCGTATATCCAGACCCTTTGGCACAGCGTACTGGGCTTTCACAGCAGCTGAATCGTTTGAACTGCCAATTTGCATTCGTCTTATCTCCTACAGTTACGAAGTCTTCAGCAAATCCCGGTTTAAAGTGATCCCGACAAACCGGAATCTATAGATTCGTTTCTGACATGAAGTCACGGATGCAGGTATTTACTGCCTGCGGTTTATCCACATTCGCATTATGGGCAGCACCGTTGATGATCTTCAGCGGATATCCGGTTTTTTGTGTCCATGCTTTGTTGTACTGAACAACTTTTCCGGTTTTGTCCTTTTCTCCCAGAATCAATAAAACCGGGCAAGGGATTACCAACTCACAATTATCATCCAGAAAACCGGCATAACCGAGCCCCATCAAATGACACAGTTCATTTTTGCTATACGGAGACAGCATCTGCATCATGTTGTCATAGGATTCCCGGGTTGTAGATACCTGTTTTGCCATCGCTTTTTTCATCCAATTCAACGGATACAAGTGGGCCATCCATTCGACTTGTTTCAGAATCCAGATATCAAATCCTGAATAATAGTCAAATCCATATGGAGTGCTGTCAATTGAGATAAACCCTTTTACACGCTCCGGATAACGTTTTATAAAGGACTGGGAAAGGTAGCCGCCCAAGGACTGGCCGATGAGAATAACCTTATCCACTGCGAGCTGATCGAGAATCCTTTTTACGTATTCAGAAGTATCCCTGAAATCAAACGCCCGAAATGGTCTCGATTTTCCATGGGCAGGAGTATCCCAGGTCAGAAGATTATAATCGTTTTCAAAGGCTTTAATCTGCCCGTCAAACATGGTGTGATCCGCAGTAAGTCCGTGTAAAAAGAAAAGCGTATCCCTGCTGCAGTCCCAGGTATCTGACTGCCAGTAGAAAACCAGCCCTTTATCTGTTTCCTGAATGCATTCTTTCATACCATTCACCCTTTTGTCTCGTCATCAGAAATACCGGTACAGCATATTCAGATGCAGTTTATATCCAGATGCTTTTCAAGAAGAACCAGATTAACATTCGGAATACCGTTAAATACGGTGGGTACGATAGCTATTTCTTTATAGCCAAGCCTGCTGTACATTTTTCTGGCAGTCCGGTTTTTCTCGTTCGTATCAATACGCAGTTCACAGCAGCCGTTTTCCAGTGCATATGATTCATAGAAGCCGACGAACTGCTTTCCCAGACCCTTTCTGCCGACACGGGGAGAAATGGTAAGCGTATGCAGAACACATACCTGACAGGCCTCTGCTTTATATTCCCACGGAGCTCCCTGATATACGTCCACCTGGTTTTGGTTGATGATTCCGGAGCCTACAACAACACCGTTGTTTTCGAGAACAAAAAGGTCATTTCGTTTCAATGCTTCTTCTGCAGTAGCTTTTACCGGATATACCCCTCGTATCCATCCGGTAGTGAATTCCCCGGCTTCTTCTGCGTGATGAATTTCCTCGTAAATATCCGCCACAGCGTCGAGGTCTGAATAAACTGCTTTCCGAATCATAATCTGATCCCCCTAATCAGACAAACTGAGATTGAATATTTTTCTTCCCAAGTTATAACTTCTTCTCCATCAAATCGAATCTGCCTTTTCGCCAGTCCGCATATCCTCTGGATTCATATCCGCTATGTAAATACAATCTTTGTGCAAACGGATTCTTTGTAAAAGTATCCAAGCCTGATAGAATTATATCCCATGTTTTTGACTTGCTCTTCAACATGCTGAAGAACTGCCTTTCCTACAATCACGAATGCTGCTATACCAATAAACGATATTCCCAAATAGTAGTTTTTGAACAAATGTATAAACTTCAACATATAACCTTTCCCTGATAAACCGGGATTTTTCATACTTTTTGAAGTATATCCAAAGTATGATGGGATGCTCCAATCAGATCCTGCCGCTCGCAAATCGTGAAGTGATAATCTATCCATATGTCAAATGTTTCATCGTCCATGACATCAATAAACTCCCGTTTATAATTCGTTGCGCCATCTGTCGCGACAAGTTTGATTCTCCTGACCGGTACTTCTGCATCCAGGGAAGCGATATCCTCTGTACGCACCAGCTCAAAAAGATCCTTTGGCTCACTGATGCAATGCCAGTCGGGTGTCAGCATATTGAGCTCCATCACTTCATGCAGATGGTTCATACCGAACACATACTGAATGACAGTCGGTTCATTCATACAATACGCCACCAGGATATGACCACCCGGTTTGGTCACACGCACTGCTTCAGAAAGTGCTCTTAGCTTTTCTTCCCTCGTGTAAAGGTGATACATCGGGCCAAGCAGCATGGTCAGATCGAAAGTATTGTCAGGAAAGAGAGACAGATCCACTGCATTCCCTTGTATTGTCGAGATAGGCTCCGTACCGTCTAATTTGGCTCTCAGTTTTTCCAGATTATGTTCAATCAGCTCAACGGCGGTTACCTGGAGCCCCTGCTTTGCCAATGTTACACTGTAGCGTCCTGTGCCGGCGCCAACTTCAAGGATGCCTGGATCTGAAATGCCTTCCAGACATTCTTTTATGTACCTCATCGTGGTCAAGTATTCCACCTGCCCATGGCGGGAAAGAAGGCGTCCTTCTTCATCATAACTGTTGTAATATTCTTCAAGATAATTCATGGATTTTCTCTACAAACTGGAATTTATAGGGCTCATTTTATCATAATTCAATACTAAGTCAATAAATTATCCGGGAGTATAATCAATAACAGTATAAAAGCAGCCTGGCGGGCAGTTCCCGCCGGGCTGTTGTGCTCACTCTGTTCTGAATCCCCGTTCTTCGATTACGGGAATTGTTTTTACTTCCATGTTCTGAATTTCCACATATCTGCCGCGTTCTATCGCCAGAATCACCTGATCGATATCTTCTTCCGCTCCCTGGATTTCCATGATGACAGAGCCGTCCCAGTTATTTCTGCACCAGCCGGTACAGCGATACTGCCCAGCAGCATGTGCGGCCCTCCACCGGAAGCCGACTCCCTGGACGGACCCGTAAAAAACAATATGCCTGCGGATCATAAATACTCCTTCTGCCTCACTTTACCAGGAACAAACCGGCGGGATAAAACAGCCCGGCAGGTACTGCCTGTCGGGCTGTGTCGCTTTGCTTTATGCGTATTTCTCAACCAGAGCACTGATTTTTTCAGCGCATGCTTTGCAGATTTCCAGATCTTCCGGAATCAGATTGTACAGAGGCTCACGCACTCCTCCGATATTCGGAGCGCCGAGAGCTCTTAGCGTCTCCTTGATCATGGCATACATGTTCCCTTTTCCGGAACAGAGCTTATAGATCACATGGCAGCACTCGTCCTGTACCGTTCTTGCCGTGGCAATGTCACCTTCCTGGAACATCCGGTAAATTGCCAGATACAGCTCCGGCATGACGGCATAGGTACCGCCAATACCACCGATTGCTCCGGCGCAAAGGCCGGAAAGCAGCTGCTCATCCGGGCCGTTGAATACGATGGCACCCTCATCCCGCCACATTTCAATATCCTGTACGGGCATGGAGGAATTCTTGACACCGATCACGCACGGATTCTTCAGCATGTTGCGAAGTATCCCGCTTGTGAGAGCAACCCCCGCCAGCTGCGGGATATTGTAGATCACGAAGTCGGTATTCGGAGCTGCCGAGGAAATATCGTTCCAGTATTTCTCAATGGCATGGGGAGGAAGCTTGAAATAAATGGGCGGAATGGCCGCAATAGCATCTACCCCGAGGCTTTCCGCATGAGCGGCAAGTTCCATACTGTCTTTGGTATTGTTGCAGGCTACGTGGGCAATGACGACAATTCTTCCTTTTGCCACTGCCATCACATTCTCCAGCACCAGCTTGCGCTCTTCCACACTGTGATAAATACACTCGCCGGAAGAACCGCCGACATACAACCCGGTTACACCTTTCCCGATAAGGTACTCAGTAAACACTCTCACCCGTTCCGGTGAGATGGACCCGTCTTCGGCATAGCAGGCATAAAATGCCGGGAAAATTCCCTTATATTTTGAGCAGTCTTTCATGAACGATCCTTTCCGCGTCATCCTTTGACAGCACCCATGGTGATGCCTTTGGTGAAGTACTTCTGGAAGATAATGAACACGATGATAATCGGTACGGAAGCAAATGCCGCACCTGCCATAATCAGGCCGTAGTCCGTAGAGTTTTCAGCCTGCATTTTGGCAATACCGAGGGAAATGGTCAGATTCTTTGTGCTGGAGAGCATGATCAACTGCATAAAGTAATCGTTCCACGAAGAGATAAAGGTGAAGATCGCCAGCGCACCGACGCCCGGTTTAATCATCGGAAATACAACCGTGTTGAAGGTTCTCAGTTCTCCGGCTCCATCGATACGGGCTGCTTCCAGAATTTCGCCCGGAATGCTTTCGGCAAACTGCTTGATCAGAAAGACGCCGAACGGCCAGCCGACGATTGGGAAGATAACTGCCGCTAACGTATTGTACAGCTTCAGCGAACTCATTTCACGGATCAATGGGATCAGAATAACCTGTTTGGGCAGCGCCATTGCACAGACAATCAGTGTAAAAATCAGATTTCTGCCGACGAAGCGCTTCTTGGCCAGGGAATATCCGGCCAGTGCAGAGGTCAGGCAGGTCAGCAGCATGGCAGCCACTGCCATCCACACCGTATTGATCATCCAGCGGATTGCTGCGGGAACTGTAGCTCCTGTAATTGCCACAATCGGCGCTCCGTCTTCCGACCAGTACTGGCTGAAGGGAATATTGATCTCAAACAGCGGTGCCTTCAGCTTGCCCATGAGTTTTGTCCAGTTGTCCATCGTCCACTCGTACGGCCACCAGACCGGTGTTGTGGAGTTAATTTCCTTAGCTGTTTTGAAAGCGCCGGTGATGATCCAGTAAAGGGGGAAGGTGAACAGAATGGCAATAATCAGGATAATGATAAACTCAACCGCTTTGAGTGCTTTTGATTTTTGTCCTAACATGTTCAGCCCCCCTTAATCCTTGCTCGCGCCAAGCTTGAACTGAATGGCTGAGAGCACTGCAATTATGATCATCAGGATAACACCCATGGCGTTTCCGTAACCATAGCGGTATAGCTTGAAGGCCGTATAGTAGATGTAGTACATGATCGTATCTGTCGCATGGTTCGGTCCGCCGGACGTCAGCAGCTGGATCAGCGCAAAGCACTGGAAAGAGTTGATCATGGTAATAATGAGAATATACAGTGTCGTCGGCATGATCTGCGGCCATTTGATCTTCCAGAATACCTGACGGCGGTTTGATCCGTCAACTTCCGCGGCCTCCACCAGGCTCTGATCCACGTTGCCGAGCGCGGAAACATAGAGCACGATCGGCTGCCCGACAGACGTTGTGAGCAGGATGATAATAATGCAGGCCAGCGCGTATTTGGAATCTCCGAGCCAGTTAATGTTTTTATCAATGATCCCAAGGCTCTTGAAGATATAATTGAATATACCAAGACGGTTGTTGTACATCCATTTCCATACAACCGTGACGGCTACGGAACCCGTGACCACCGGCAGATAAAAAATCACGCGGAAAAGTGATGTCAGCCAGGGCTTCATGTCATAAATGCAGTTGGCCACCCAAAGAGAGAAAACCATGACGACCGGAACCGACACCAAAACAATAATAAAGGTATTCCTCAGTGCACCAAGGAAGATCGTATCCTGAAAAAGTTCAGTGTAGTTCTTAAGGCCAATAAATACATCCTGTGTGTTCTTTCCCATGTTGGAATCGAAAAAGCTGGTGAAAATACACATCAGCATGGGATACACAACAAATGTCAGAAAGAAAAACAGGCTCGGCAGCAGAAACATGTAGCCTGCTATTGTTTCCCGGCGTACGAGCGCACGGCTCATACCGGATTTGTTTTGAAACATCAGATCACTCCTCTTTTTCTGTTCTGTTCCTAAAAGAACACCCTCTCTGCGCTGAGCACAGAGAGGGTGCGCACCCTTAGTTTATATCAGAGAGTTTCAGAGAAGCTCAGGCTGCAGCTGCAGCATTGGCATTTGCGCAGAATACTGCAACTTCCGTCGCAACATCGCCGCCGTCGCCAATACGCTGGAGCATGTTCCACCACTCGGTACGGGCTGTTGCCCAGCCGGATGTTACCTGATAGTAATCGCCGAGGTAAGGCATGAGAACCTTGTAGGCATTCATCGTGTCGTCATCTGCCCAGATACCGGAAATGTCCTTGCCGTCAGCAACATCACGAACTGCGAAGTACTTTGCCGTCTTAACAGCAGCTTCTGTGCCTGCGCCGTCGCAGAAGTACTTGATGAACTCTTTTGCTGCTTCAATCTTTGCTGCATCGCCGTTGTCGAAGATGCCGAAGCCCCAGATACCACCGCAGAGTGCTGCGTTGCCGTCTTCAGCCGGGAAGCTCATGAATACGATCTCTTCGTCGTCATAAGTGCGGTCGCCGGTGGTCTCGCCGGGGAGCTGCTGAGCAATGTTCCAGCAGAATGCCATCTTCAGAAGGCCCTGACGGAAAGCGGTGATCTCTTCGCCGCCGTTTTCAGCTGCGTTGAAGTATACGCCTTCGAGGCTCTTGAGGAGCTCAAGGGCTTTGATGTTCTCGGGGGAGTCAGCGGTGTAAGCGGTGTGCTCAGCATTGGTGAAGGTTCCGCCATAGAGGTTGTTGATGATAGCGCGGGTTCCCTGGTCACCGCCCTGGCCGGAGCAGTAGATGTCCGCTACGGGCTCGCCATAGAAAGCATAGAGAGCGTTGACAGCATTGATAAAGCCTTCAGTTGTCCAGGTATGAGACTCAACATCAACATACTGGTCAGCACCGGCTGCCTTGAAGGCATCATAGTTGATGGCCATGCAGTGAGCCGTCATAACAACAGGATACTCATAGCAGGCGCCTTCAGCATTGAAGCAGGCGGATACGCAGGAGGGATTGACCTGAGCGAGGTCTTCTTCGTCCCAGAGGTCTGCAAGGTCAACCATGTAACCTTTTGCACCCCAGTTGGCAACAAGGCGCTCGGGACCTTCCATGACCAGATCAGGAGCATTCTTGCCTTCGATAGCCATGTTCACCTGATCGTCACCATTGGTGTAATCAAGGTACTCAACCGTAACTTTGATGCCGGTAGCTGCTTCAAAGTCAGCCATCAGGGCACCGACAGCATCTGCATTGCCCCACTGGCCGATCGGGTACGTCCAGAGAGTGATTTCCTTTGCGGGTTCAGCACTTGCCACTGCGCAGAGTGCGAAGACCATGCAAAGCGCGAGAGCGATTGCCAGGAATTTCTTCATGTTTGTTTTCTCCTTTTTTAATAATATTAACGAAAATTATTGTTATTGACAGCCCCTGCAGGCACAGCAACTGTCAAAACTGACAATTAACATTGTAGCTAATAAAGCTTTGTTTGTCAATAGCTTTTTTGAAAAAAATTTTCATTTTTTTGAAAATCTGAAAATTATACGTGTTTCTCCCTCAATGCATCAGCAATATTACGCCTGGAAGCACGGGCTTTTTCCATATTCCGCAGGCAGATTTCCGAAAACAGAACATCTACCAGATACATCTGTGCAATTCTTGCCGGGATTGATCCCAGCTGCAGAGGGCTTTCATTGGAGCCGCACTGCAGCACCACGTCTGCCATGCGCGCACCGGGAGCATTGGGAAAACGCGTAATCAGGATGCTTTTCACGCCGTTAGCACCTGCAACGCTGAGCGTGTGCATCATGTCCTTTGTAGCTCCCGAATAGGAAAAGTAAAGGATGGCATCCTTTTCTGTCATGGTGGCAGCGGAAATCACATGCGAGTGCGCATCCGCTACAGCAAAATACTTGCATTCAACGGTTGTAAACAGATGGGCTGCCTCTTCAGCCAGGATCAGCGATCCTCCCTGCCCCATACAGAAAACCTTATCCGCCTGCTCCAGAATATCTGCCGCCTGCTTGATTTTTTCCTCGTCAATCAGTTCCAGCGTCTGGGTAATGGCATCCACATCCGCCGTATACAGCTTCCGGATAATTTCCGAAAAACTGTCACCCGGTTTTACCTCCCCGGAGAGAAGACTCATTTCTGCGGGGTAGACAGGCGCTGCCTTTGCCATATCCATCCGGAACTCATTGTAGCTTTTATACTTCAGGCGGCGGGCAAAGCGGGAAAGCGTAGCTTCTGCAACATTGCTCGCTTCCGCCAGCTCTGAGATTGACATATGCTGGCACTGGGTGCGGTGGCTGAGGATATAATCGGCTGCTCTTTTTTCCGCAGCAGTAAGATTATAGTATTCACTGCTGATTTTTTCTACAAAGCCGGAATCTGTTTTCTTTTCATCCATACGCAGATTCTTCCCGTTCTTATTTATTCGGCCGTCAGCTCGCCAAGCATCTGGTCGACCTGTATCAGCATTCTTGGCAGATGGAACGGGCCTTTAAAGGTGGAGCCTTTGGTAGAGGGCTGCGTCGGGAGCCCGTCTCTCCGGAGATAGCCGTACCACTCACCGTATTCCGGATCAGAGAAGTGCTCTTTGCAGTAATCCAGTGTTTTATAGAACCAGTCGAGATATTCCTGCTTCCCGGTATCGCGGAACAGCATCAGTGAGGAGATCAGGATTTCGTCATGCGGCCACCAGAGCTTCATATCATGCTCATATGCCTCAGGCGGTTTTCCGAGACAGTCGATAAAATACAGCAGCCCGCCGTACTCCTTGTCCCAGCCGGCATTGATTGCCCAGTTGAATATCTGTTCCGCTTTCCCGACAAGCTCCTGATCGCCTGTGCGTCTGGCATGTTCCAGCAGGAACCAGACGCCTTCAATATCATGGCCGGGATTGACAATCCGTCCGTCGGTAAACCAGGTTCTTGCTTCCCCGTCCGGGCCGACGTTTTCGAGAATGCATTTCAGTTCCGGATGATAGCTGTAACGGAAGATTTCATCCACACAGGCCTGGGCTCTCGCTTCATAGAGCTCCCTGCCTGCCGGATCTGCCTGCATCATAACGCTTGTGACATTCAGATAAATCATCGGCAGCCCGAAAGAACGTCCGCTTCTCGTCTCGGGAATCGTTTTGGGGCCAAGTCCTGCCGGATCCGGCGCTCCGTGCCAGAGATCCCAGTAGATATCATAGGCCTTTTTGGCGCGCTCCAGGCATTCGGCTTCTCCTGTTACATGATAGTATTCAGCATTTGCCATTGCATAGAACGCCTCGGAATAATAGTACCTTCTCTGGCGCAGCGGCTTTCCTTCCGCTGTCACGGTAAAGTACATTCTGCCGTCCGCTTCCGGATTAATGCAGTATTTCTCCATAAAGTCCAGGCAGGATTTTGAAGCTGCCAGCCACTCGTCCCTGCTGCCGTAAACCGCACAGAGATGGGCAAACATCCAGCCGCAGCGGCCCTGCATCCAGACACTTTTATCGGTAGAATAGATTTCACCTTTTCTGTCCAGGCAGGTATAGACACCGCCGTGTTCCTGATCCATACCGTTTTTCAGCCAGAAGCGTACGCATCTGTCAAGTTCTTCCTGTATCCATTTCCTCGTTTCAAGAAGCTTTTCTCTTGTAGTTTCTTCCATATTATAATTCCTCCGTTCTTCATATATGGTATTCAGGATAATATCTCAGGATAATATCATTATAGCATGAGCTGTTTTCCGTGTCGATAAAAAAGAAAAATTTTTTCTTCTTTTTTATGTATTGAAAAAATCTTTCAGTGATGAGGTAATCGTGTTTTTCATCTTATGCTTCTGTAACACATATGCTTGCACTGCCATATTGCTGGAAACGGTTCCTGCAGCTTTTCGTACTTCCCTTGTAGGATTTACCCCCTGATGCAGTACTTCTGTTTTCGGCATCAGGGGGCTTTTCCTATTAGATGTTTCTGATAATTCTGTTCAATCTGTGCTTTTCTGCCTGTTTTTTACCTCACATACGGCTTGAAATCACATGAAGTCAGGCCATTCTTCTGGAAGTCGATCACCCGCCTGGAAATGTAGGCAATCATACCGGGACGATATCTTCCGTAAGCGATCAGCCTGTTCGCGAGGGTCGTAGAGACTTCGATGACGATATCGTTCGCGCCGGTATGCACGAAATCGGAGATATCCACTACGGGATCCAGCATATCCGCACATTGTACAAACTGACCGTTCACAGTCACTTTGGCCATCTCGACTATGCAACCCAAATCGCACTTCAGACCAAAGCGGGATGAAACCCAATTTTCCGGTATGTTGAAGGTTCCTTCATATCTTCCGACGCCGGAGACTTCTTTGCCAACTTCGGGAATCTCATCCCAGGTCACAAGCTTGTCCAGGGTAAAAGATATGAGCTTTTTATCCGTCTCGAAGTAATACTCTGTGGTTGTGTGGCCCATGCGGGTTTCCGTGATAGGTTTTCTTTCTCCGCGCTGCCAGTCTTCAACGGTAACGTTCCATTTGCTGACAGGAGTGACCGAAGGCAGAGCCATATCCGCTGGTGCGGGAGGAGCAGCGTGCTCACTGAAAGTGGGTCTGAGTTTAAAGAGCGCGGCGTCACCGGCAGCCAGACGGCACATTACAGTCGTATAGCTGTTTTCCGCTTTTGAGCAATATTCGCTTTCTATTCCGGTCCAGCAGTCCAGCCTGCTCACATTCCAGAGACCGCCGATGCTCAGTGCAAGCTCATCGTCTGTTGGTCCGGCGTTCATGACGTAGAGGTTTGCACCCTCCTCTGTCTCTTTCCAGACGGTGTAAAACGGCTTTGGCTCACTGAAATCGGCTCTTGGTGTTATTCCAAGATCTTTGAGCGCGGAAGAAACGTCCTTCGGATCAGAACAGAATTTTACGTTCGGGAGTCCCAGAATAGACTCGCAGTGCACTTTTCCATCCCCGACAACAACTATGGGCATACCCTGCAGCGCGAAGTTGTTGAGAATCTTTTTGGATGTCTCTGGGAAAATGTCCTGCCAAACAACCAGAGCTTTGTAATCCGTCATACCACTGTCGAATGTCACTCCGTCGGACTCAAAGCGCTCCAGATACTGCGGCGCAAAGAATTCGTATGTATAACCGGCAAGAGCCAGTTTTCCCTCGTCCTTCCAGAAGAGCATTTCTTCCTGAGTCTTGGAAGAATACTGATTCACGACTTTAGAGTCGGGACTTCTGAACATGTAGTTAATTATGCCCACATCCACCTTTGCGGTGCCGGCTCGGAGAGCTTCCTGCAGCCGTCCGAGATAGGAAGTAAAATGCCTGATCGCAAAGCCGTACGGATTGCGCTCTCCCCATCTATCAGTGAAAATGAAGCCAATACCGTCATAGCCCGGCCATTGCACGTTGTTTTCCGGTCCGCTGACGGTGGCATAGCCGTGCATGATAACCCTGTTCACGCCACCGGCATAGAGTCTGTGTATCTTTTTCATGTATTCCTTAAGGGAAACCGTATATGCAGCACCGCCAATAGCGCCTGTCTCAGCGGAAAAGAGTTTGAAGCGGTTTAAATGCACCGCGCCAGCGTGAACTCTGTAATAGTCTATTACATCCTCCATTTCGAACGTCTCTGTCTCCTGAATGTCCAGGTACTGAGCCGGCAGAGACATTTCAAACGATACGGAGCGAGAACCATAAGCAGCCTGGGCTCTGAGCCTTATCCCGACACTGTTCAGCCACTCTTTGAGGGGTTTCAGATATCTTTCACCGTAAAGCTCTGTCTGTGTCAGATGGAGGTCGTCGAGCACTCTTCTGTAAAGTCCCGGATCTCCTGCAAATGCAAATCTCGGCGGGTCGTCGTCACTTGTCTCAGGCAATCCCATAGAGCGATGGTTCCACTAAATCAGAGTCGGTAAATACGGACTGACATCA